>Ga0070739_10003047_pt1 | contig 21376 bp, 22 predicted proteins | sample Coa_R1_7_FD_66445 | JGI IMG/M metagenome (GOLD analysis project Ga0070739, IMG submission 66445) | Surface soil microbial communities from Centralia Pennsylvania, which are recovering from an underground coalmine fire - Coalmine... | ecosystem: Environmental > Terrestrial > Soil > Unclassified ... | reverse complement strand
CCAGATTGGAGCTGAACGCGCCCGACAGATTCGGCGCTGGCTCGAGGACCGAAACTCGCTGCTGGTGGACCTGCTCGAGCGGCTCGTACGTCTGGAGTCGCCCAGCGACAACAAAGCCGCTCTGGATCGTTGCGCAGCGGAGCTGGCCCGGCAGTGGCGCCGCCTCGGATTTTCCGTTCGGGTCATCCGGCAGCGCCAGGCCGGCAACCATCTGCTGGCGCGCCTGCCCGGATTGACCCGAGCACGACCGATCCTTCTGCTGGGCCACTACGACACCGTACACCCTCTGGGCACGCTGCAGCGCGCGCCTTTCCGCCGCGAACGCGGGCGGGCGCGCGGGCCTGGGGCACTCGACATGAAGGGGGGATGGGTGATCGCTCTGGGCGCCGCTGCCGCGCTCCGCGCCCTGCACCTGCGCCCGGCACGGCCGCTGCTGGCTCTGGCCACAGCGGATGAAGAAATCGGCAGCCCCAGTTCCCGACGCCTCATCGAACGCCTCGCCCGGCACTGCGCCGCCGTGCTGGTGCTGGAACCTGCGGCGGCGGGAGGCGCGTTGAAAACAGCACGCAAGGGAACAGGGGAGATTGAACTCATCGTGCACGGTCGGGCAGCGCATGCCGGCTTGCATCCCGAACGCGGTGTCAATGCCATCCACGAACTGGCCTTACAGATCGGGCGCCTGCTCCGACTCAACACGCACGCGCGCGGTCTCACGCTCAACGCGGGTGTGATCGAAGGCGGCACACGCCCGAACGTGATCCCCGATCGTGCACGCACTGTGATGGATTTTCGGGTTGCCCGCATGGCCGATGCTCGAGCCCTCGAGCGCCAGCTGGCGGGTCTCCAACCCATTCTGCCCGGCGCGCGCCTCGAAGTGCGCGGAGGATTGAACCGGCCTCCCATGGAGCGCACCCAAAGCCGCGCCCTGTTCACCCATGCGCGCCGGCTCGGCCGTCTGCTTGGCCTCGAGCTCGAGGAGGCCACCGTCGGCGGCGGCTCGGATGGCAATTTCACCGCCGCTCTGGGGATTCCAACGCTGGACGGCCTCGGGGCCGTTGGCGACGGTGCGCATACGCTGGAGGAGTACGTCCAAGTGCGTTCGCTGCCTCAACGCGCAGCTCTGCTGGCGCTCCTGCTGGCCAGTCCCTTACCGGTTGAGTAAACGCTGGCGATCTTTCCTGCCCGCAAAGCCGGGCGTAGACTGAAGGGGCAGCCAGCGGCATGACAACGGGCCAATGAAGCGTAAGGCGGCAGAGGCGCTGTTTCGGCCACGCGAGGCGGCGCGGATGCTGGGCATCAGCTATCCCACGCTGAAGCAGTGGATCTACCGCGGGAAACTGCGCAGCGTGCGCACTGCCGGCGGCCATCACCGCATTCCGGAAAGCGAAATTCATCGTCTGGTGCCGGAGCCCCGGCACCCTCGCGGACAGCCTGCCGATCGCACCCGGTTCCGGACCGTAAGCGGTAGGAACCAGCTCGTGGGGCGTATCGTCGAGGTCCGCGTCAGCGGGCTGCTGGCGCAGGTCACTCTGTCGGTGAGCGGCCAGTACATTACCGCTGTCATCACCGCCGATGCGGCGCGGGAGATGGGCCTGGCACCCGGCCAGCGTGCCGCAGCCCTGATCAAAGCCACCGAGGTCATGATCCTGCGCGTGTGAAGCGGCACGCATGCTGCTGTGTGAAAATATACAGATCAAACCATAGACGCGGTATAGTTGTATGCGGGTTTCCCTCGCGCGAAAGATGCAGCGTACGGCCATCGCAGGCCTGGCCTTCCTGAGTTGCCTGGCGGCCGTTCCGAAGGTGCCGCCAGCGCCCCAGACCGTCTCCCTGCTCTATGCCGGCTCGCTGGGCAGCCTGGTTGAACGCGGGATCGTACCCGCACTGGCCCAGCACCGACTGCAGGTGCAGGGTGAACCGATGGGATCGGTAGCGGCGGCGCGTATGATGCTCGACGGGCTCCGCCGCCCCGATGTGTTCATCAGCGCCGATCCCGAAGTGAATCGCCAGATACTCATGCGCCCGCCTCACCGGCTGGCAGACTGGTACGTAGTGTTCGCGGCCGGTGAGCTGGGCATTGCGTACAGGCCCGCCAGCCGGTACGCTTCCCTCCTCGATGCGGCGCGCCAGGGTCACCTGGCCTGGTACCGCGCGCTGGAGTCGCCCGGGCTGCTCCTGGGGCGCACAGATCCCGCACTCGACCCCAAAGGCTACCGCACGGTGCTGCTGTTCCGTATGGCGGCCGATCACTATGGACATCCAGAGTTAACGAAGTTGCTGGGCGCGGACGAAAATCCGCAGCAAATCTTCCCCGAGCCTGAACTGGTGCTGCGGCTCGAAACTGGACAACTCGACGCCGCCGTTCTGTACCGGCACGAGGCCGTCGCGCGGGGACTCCCGTTCATCGTTCTGCCGGCCGCGATCAATTTCAGCGATCCTCGTTTCGCCGCCCGCTATGCGCGCTATAGCTATCGCACACGGTCCGGCCTGACCGTATCGGGCCAGCCCATTTTGTTCACCGCGACGATTCCGACAGCGGCAGCGCATCGTTCTGCCGCGATTGCCCTGCTGCAATTCCTCTGCTCTCCCGAGGCGCGTGTGATGTTCGAGCGTTTCGGGTTGCGCCCCGTGCAACCCTGGGCTGAAGGGGATTGGCAGCAACTTCCCAGCGAACTGCGTCCCCGACTGCATCCGGCACCAGAATCATGAACGGACAGCGCAACGCCGTGCCCCGTGTGTTCTGGATTGCTGCCGCGATGCTGGTTCTTTTCTTTTCCTATCCGGTCATTGGCCTGCTTGGCGGTGTAGGCTGGGGCCGCCTGCAGGAAGCCTGGGGTGATCCGCTGGTGAAGCAGGCGGTATGGGTCTCGCTGAAAACCTCGACGGCAGCGACGCTGCTCATGGGGGTGTTGGGGATCCCTGTGGGCTACCTTCTCGCAAGGAGCAACTTCCCCGGGCGAGCTGTGGTCACGGCACTGATGTACCTGCCCCTGATGCTCCCGCCGCTGGTAGGCGGCATCCTGTTACTCGCCGTCTACGGCCCCTACAGTGCCGTCGGGCAGTGGCTGGCACACTGGAACATTTCGCTGACCGGCAGCCTGCCAGCCATCGTTGCGGCGCAGATGTTCGTCGCTGCGCCCTACGTGGTGATCACGGCGCGGGCAAGCTTTCTCGCTGTCGATCCCGAGATGGAACTCATCGCGGAAACGCTGGGAGATTCCCGCTGGCAGGCATTCCGGCGCATTGCGGTGCCGCTGGCCTGGCGGGGCTTGACTGCAGGGCTGGCGCTGGCGTGGGTGCGCAGCCTCGGCGAGTTCGGAGCGACGCTGGTGGTGGCCTACACCCCGCACACGCTTCCCATCTGGCTCTGGGCCGTGCTGACCAGCGCAGGCTTACAGGCGGCTCTACCTCTGGCCCTCCTGCTGCTGCTGCTGGGGATGGCAGCCCTCGCCGCGGTTGCCCTGCTGGGTGAACTCCGGGCGGGCGTGCCTCATGCAGGTGCCTTCGGCGGAAAACCGTGAGTTCAGCAGTGGTTCTGAAGGCCTTTTTTACGAAACGGTTTGGGCACACCCGCTCGCCGCACTTTGTGCTCGAGGTGGATTTTCAGGCCGCCCCTGGCGTGACCGTCTTGTTTGGTCCCTCCGGTGCGGGGAAGACCACAACGCTACGCTGTCTGGCCGGGCTGCTGCGTCCCGACAGCGGAAGAATTGTGCTGGGCGACCGGGTCCTGTTCGATGCGGAGGCAAACGTTGACCTCCCGCCGCGCCAGCGCTCGGTCGGTTGCGTGTTTCAGAGGCCGGCCCTGTTCCCCCATCTGACCGTCGAAGAAAATGTCGGCTACAGCCTGCGCAGTCTGTCGCGGCCAGCTCGAGAGCGCGTTGTGCGTGAACTGCTGGAGCTTTTTGGCATTGCGGGTCTCGCACAGCGGCTGCCGAGTGCAATTTCCGGCGGGGAGTATCAGCGGGCCGCTCTGGCGCGTGCTCTGGCACCGGGCCCGGCGCTGCTGCTTCTGGACGAGCCGCTGGCCGCTCTGGACTGGCCCACGCGCCGGCGCATCCTGGCCGAGTTGCGGCAATGGCTGCACCGGCATGCGGTGCCGGTGCTCTATGTGACGCACGATCCTCAGGAAGCCACAACGCTGGGCGAGCATGTGCTGGTGATCGAGCAGGGGCGCCTGCGTGAATACGGCGCCTCGAAGTCGCTGCTACCGATAACGCACCGTGCCCTTTCCGGAGAACACGCCCCCGAAAATCAATTCGACGCGGAACCCGTCGCCCTGCAGCCGGACAGCCAGAGCATGTTGTGCCGGTTGCTGCCCGAGGGCGAAACCATCGAGGTCCCCTTGTTCGCTACGGTCGCCGGACGGTTTCGCCTTGGCGTGGCGGCATCAGATCTCTTGCTGGCCAGCGAGCAACCGCGGGGCCTGGCAGTAAGCAATATCCTGAGGGGGCAGATCGTGGAGGTCCGATCGGAGAGCCTCGTGATCGTCCGCAGTGCCGCGGGATTGCTCTGGCAGGTCGCCGTTCCCGGCGCGCCGGACGGGTCGACCTTTTTTGTGGGTCAGCCGGTCTGGGTCATTGTTCCCCGCCATCGCTGCAGAGTGCTACACGTTTAGGAAGCGGCTGGCGGCGCGCTCACGAGTTTCAGGAAAGCCTCGAGCGTGCTGGCGGCCGCACCGGAGTCGATCGTACGCGCCGCCAGCGCGGCACCGGCGGCCAGATCCGGGGCCGCTCCCGCAGCCACCAACGCCGCGGCGGCGTTGACGAGAACCGCATCGCGCAACGCGCCTCGCTCGCCATCCAGAACCCGTCGCAACAGGGCGGCATTGTGACGCGCATCTCCGCCGGCGAGGGCCCCCACGGGCCAGCGTGCGACACCGAACTGTTCCGGCGTGAACTGGCCGGTGCGCACACGCCCTTCGCGCACCTCGGCAAACACGGTGTCTGCAGATACGGAAATTTCATCCGTCCCATCCATGCCGTGGACAACGAACGCACGCTGGACGCCGAGGCGCAGCAATGCCTGTGCCATCGGCGCCACGTAACGAGCTGCAAACACACCGACGATCTGTACCGTCGCTCCGGCGGGATTGGTCAGCGGGCCCAGAAGATTGAACACCGTGCGGACGCCCAGTTCGCGGCGCGCCCGCATCGCATGGCGCATCGCCGGATGCACCGCAGGGGCGTAGAGAAAAGCCACGCCGGTGCGCTCTAACGTTTCTCGCGCACACCGCGTGGCCTGCTCCAAATGCACGCCCAGCGCTTCCAGGACGTCCGCCGAACCACAGTGCGAGCTAATCGAGCGGTTGCCATGCTTGGCCACTCGCAGACCGGCCGCCGCAACCACAAAGGCAGCTGCTGTCGAAATATTGAACGTTCCGCGGCCATCCCCTCCCGTGCCGCAGGTGTCCACAATGGGGCGTCCATCCGCAGGCAGTTCCCCCGCCGTCAGGCGCGCATGGTGGCGCATCGCGCGGGCAAAACCGACCAGCTCTTCGACAGTCTCGCCCTTGATGCGGAGTGCGACCAGCAGGGCAGCGATCTGCGCGTCGGTCAGGCGCCCCTGCAGAATTTGCTCCATGACGGCCTGCGCCTGAGGTTCACTGAAGCCTCTGTGCTCGAGCAGCGCCTCGAGCGCAGACGGGAACGACAGCTCGGAGACTGTTTCTTGCTCGCTCGAAGGCATGCGGGTAAACTGGGCGCTTCGTATCGAAACGATCATTCTAGCACTGGCAGTGAAGTCATGAACATTCACGAATACCAGGCCAAGGCATTGCTGCAGCGTTACGGCCTGAGCGTGCCCCGGGGCGAAGTGGTGGCCAGCGCTGCGGAGGCACGCGCCGCCGCCGAACGCCTCGGCACCGGCGTGGTGGTATTGAAAGCACAAATCCATGCCGGCGGCCGTGGCAAGGCGGGCGGAATCCGTCGCGCGCGTTCGGCGGTCGAGGCCGAACAGATTGCCGGCCAGCTGCTGGGCAGCCGGCTGGTGACACCGCAAACTGGCCCTGAAGGACGTCCGGTCCGGCGCCTGCTGGTGGAAGAAGGCCTAGACATTCAGCGCGAACTCTATCTGGCCGTGCTGCTGGACCGAAACCTGGCCGCTCCCATTCTGATGGCCAGTGCGGCCGGCGGAATGGAAATCGAGGACATCGCGCGCGAGCGTCCCGAAGCGATCCTCCGCGAGCCCGTACCGGTTAGCCTCGGTTTTCAACCCTTCCACGCACGCAAACTCGCCCGCCAGCTCGGGCTGCCGGCCACGCTGTTTGCGCCATTCACCGCACTGCTGGCCGGACTGCACCGTGCGTTCCTGGAAACGGATGCTTCTCTGGTGGAAATCAATCCCTGCGTTGTGACCGGCGACGGCCGCCTGGTGGCTCTCGATGCCAAGATGCAGTTCGATGACAACGGCCTGTTTCGGCACCCTGAGATCGCAGCGCTGCGGGATCCCGAGGAAGAGGATCCGCTCGAGGTCGAAGCGGCGCGGCACCGGTTGAACTTTGTGCACCTGGGGGGCAACGTCGGCTGCATGGTCAACGGCGCTGGCCTGGCGATGGCCACGATGGACATCATCAAGCTGGCCGGCGGGGAACCGGCAAACTTCTTGGACGTCGGCGGAGGGGCTTCGGCCGAGCAGGTCCGTCACGCGTTCCGGATCCTGTTGAGCGATCCCGCAGTCCGGGTGGTCTTCATCAACATCTTCGGGGGCATTCTGCGCTGCGATGTTCTGGCCCACGGCGTCGTCGAGGCCGCGCGGGAACTCGGCGTGCAGGTGCCTGTGGTGGTGCGGCTGGAAGGAACCAACGTCGAGCAGGGACGCGAAATCCTCCGGAGTTCGGGTTTGCATTTCATCGTCGCCGAAACCATGCAGGACGGCGCTGAGAAGGCCGTGCGGCTGGCCAATCGTGCCGCCTGATGGCTCCTCTTTGCAGAAAGGGAAGACATGAGCATCCTGATCGACGAGCACACGCGCGTCCTCATTCAGGGCTTCACGGGCCGTGAAGGCACCTTCCATGCGCAGCAGATGCTGGACTACGGCACGAAGGTCGTCGGCGGTGTCACGCCGGGTAAGGGAGGCACACGGCATCTCGGTCTGCCCGTCTTTGACACGGTGGCGGAGGCCGTACAGGCGACCGGCGCCACCGCATCGGCGATCTTCGTGCCACCGGCGTTCGCGGCCGATGCGATCCTGGAGGCCATTGACGCGGAACTGCCTTTGGTCGTCTGCATCACTGAAGGCATCCCCGCACTGGATATGGCACGGGTCGCCGTTGCGTTGCGCAGCAGCAAAACCCGCCTCATTGGACCGAACTGCCCGGGGCTGATCTCTCCCGAGCGCTCGAAGATCGGCATTATGCCCGGCCACATTCACTGTCGGGGCCCGGTGGGAGTAGTCAGCCGCAGCGGAACACTCACCTATGAGGCGGTGGATCAGCTCACCCGCCTTGGCATCGGCCAATCGACTTGCATCGGCATCGGGGGCGATCCGATCGTGGGCACCAGCTTCCTGGATGTGATCCAGATGTTCGAGCAGGACCCGGAGACCGCGTTGATTCTCATGATCGGCGAGATTGGAGGCGATGCCGAGGAACGCGCGGCGGCTTATATCCGCCGCCAGGGCCGCAAACCGGTGGTCGGATTCGTGGCCGGGCAGACTGCACCGCCGGGCCGCCGGATGGGGCACGCAGGAGCGATCATCTCGGGCGGTCACGGCACAGCGCGGGAGAAATACGCCGCCTTCGAAGAGGCCGGCATCCACACCGTGCGCAGCCCCGCCGAGATCGGCAGCACCGTCGCCCGTGTGCTGCGCCGCGGAACGCTCTGAACCAATCGATTGCAGGAGGGACGCCGACTATGGCGATCGAGCGCACTCTGGCCATCGTGAAACCGGACGCGATGGAGCGTGGTTTGCTGGGAGAAATCCTCTCCCGCATTCATCAGGGCGGATTTCGCATCGTTGCGATCCGTTCCTGTCGGCTCAGCCGCGCGCAGGCCGAGGGATTTTATGCCGTGCACCGTGGCAAGCCATTCTTCGACGACCTGACCGCCTTCATGAGCTCGGGCAAAATCGTCGTGCTCGTGCTTGAGGCTGAAAACGCCATTGCCCGCTGGCGCGAGCTGATGGGAGCCACCGATCCAGCCAAAGCCGCGCCGGGCACACTTCGTCGAGAGTTCGGTACCAGCATCCAGAACAACTGCACGCACGGTTCCGACAGCCCGGAATCGGCGCAGTTCGAGATTGGCTATTTCTTTTCCGGCCACGAGCTGATCTAAAGGAAAACAAGTCGTCGGAGACGCTGCAGCGCTGTAAACTGAGGTGGTGCGCGCGGGCTGGCCGATCGTTGCACTTCTGGCTTCGACTCTATCGGTGAGGAGCGTAGAGGCGGAACTCCCCGGACTCATCCAGCTCCACCGACCGGCACCGGAATTTCCGCCGCCGGGACTCGAAGTCTTCGGTACGGTCTGGCTGAACTCCCCGCCCCTGCGGCTGGCACAGTTGCGCGGCCACGTTGTGCTGGTGGATTTCTGGGAATACACCTGCATCAACTGCATTCGCACGTTTCCGGCAAACCTTGAATGGTACCGCCGCTACCATAGTTACGGATTCGAGATTGTGGGCGTCCACGCGCCAGAATTCGAGGCGGCTCGCAACATCGAGCATGTTCGCGCAGCGGTGCGGCACTTCGGACTTCCCTATCCCATCGTTGTGGATAACCACTACCTCATCTGGAAGGCGTACGGGGCACAAGGATGGCCCGCGCGCTATCTGATCGATGCCACCGGGACGATTCGCTATGCTCGGACAGGCGAGGGTGCCGACGCCTCGTTCGAGCAGGCGATTCGCGAGCTGTTGCGCGAAGCGCACCCAGGCCGTGGGCTGCCACCGCCGTGGCTGAAGCAGGCTGAGCCGGATAGCTTCGCGCCGTCCTGCGGTATCACGACCCCCGAGATGTACGTGGGTCCCTGGTTCGGCCGCGGCGTGCTGGACAATCCCGAAGGCTATCGTCCGGGGCGCATCGTGAACTATCTCTCGGCCGGAGCGCCGGAGGATGGACGGGTGCGACTCGAGGGGCGCTGGGAGACGAATCTGAACGGCATGATCTATCGAGGCAGCAACGCACGGGACCGTCTTTCCGAACGCCTCGTCATCCGCTATCATGCGCGCGAAGTCTACGCGGTGCTCAACGTGGACCACGGCCGCCCGGGACGTGTCTATGTCCAGCAGGACGGGCACTGGCTTCGACCCGACGAGCGTGGTGCAGACATTCAGGTGGACGCGCAGAGCCGATCCTTCATCCAGGTGGCTGAAGCCCGTATGTACTATCTCGTGTCGAATCCGCGCTTCGCCGCACACACGCTTACACTGCTGCCCGCAATCAAGGGCGTGATGGTCAGTTCGTTCACCTTTGGCAACGACTGCCAGTTGAACTTTCCCCACCGCTAGCGGTGCCCGGCTCGTCTGCAGGTAGAATATGTGCCATGGATCCGCTGCGGGAGCTGGGTCGTCTGCTGGTCATCTTCGGCCTGCTGCTGGTCGTGGCCGGTGGGCTGCTCTGGCTGGGCGGGCGGCTTCCGCTGCGCCTGGGGAGACTCCCCGGGGATATCGTCTATCGCGGCCGCCACAGCGTGTTTTATTTCCCGCTGGCAACTTCCCTGCTGCTGAGCGCCGCTCTCACGCTTCTGCTCTGGATTCTGAGCAGCCTCAGGCGCTGAACGGGCGACCATCCCATGGCGCAATTCTTCCTCGACCTCCAGCCCCAGCGGCGGATCTGGACCGTCACCGAGCTCACCTCCTTCATCCGCGAATTGCTGGAAGGGCAGCTGCGGGATCTGTGGGTCACGGGTGAAATCTCCAACTTCCGTGAAGCCCAGTCGGGCCATTTCTACTTCACCCTGAAGGACGACCGCGCGCAAATTCGTTGTGTCTGTTTCCGAAACGAAGCACGGCGGCTACCGTTTCGGCCCGAGGACGGGTTGCGGGTCATTGTGCACGGCTCAGTCAGCGTGTACGACGCGCGGGGCGAGTATCAGCTCTATGTCGGGCACATCGAGCCGGTGGGTCTGGGCGCACTGCAGCTGGCCTTCGAGCAACTCAAAAAGAGGCTGGAGGCCGAAGGCCTGTTCGACGCGGCCCGCAAAAAGCCCCTGCCGTTGCTTCCGCGGCGCATTGGCTTGGTCACCTCCCCGGTGGGCGCTGCTGTGCGCGACATTCTTCGCGTGCTGCGGCGCCGCTTTCCTGGCCTGCACATCCTGCTCTATCCCGTCCGGGTGCAGGGCGAAGGCGCGGCGGAAGAGATCGTCGAGGCCATCCGGTACTTCAACCGCAAGCGGCTGGCCGACGTGCTGATCGTAGCTCGTGGGGGAGGTTCGCTGGAGGATTTGTGGGCATTCAACGAAGAGGCGGTGGCCCGAGCCATTGCCGCTTCTTTGATCCCGGTGGTGACCGGGATTGGACACGAGACCGATTTCACGATTGCCGACTTCGTGGCCGATCTACGCGCGCCCACACCCTCGGCAGCAGCCGAAATGGTGGTGCGAACACGGGAGGAATTCCGCCGGCACATCGGGGAGCTCGAACGCCATCTGGTACAGCGGATGCGTTACCTGCTCTTGGCCTATCGCCATCGGCTTCAAGAGCTGAGGGGGCACCGCGCCTTCCGCCGGCTGAAGGACCTTCTGCGTCAGTACAACCAGCACCTGGACACGCTCGCGACCGCCATGGGCGAGCAGATGCGCGCGCTTCTAGCCGAGCGCAGGCGCCGGTTACTGCACCTGCAGAACCGACTGTCGCCGCTGCAGCTGCGCCTCCATGTGGCTTCTGTGCGCAGTCGGCTCGAGGCAACCGAACGGACGCTGTTCGAGCTGGCACGCGTCCGCCTCGTTGCCGCCCGCCAGAAGCTGGCCGGCATGGTCATCCAGCTCGACGAGCGCAGCCCGCTTCGTTTGCTGCAGCGCGGATACGCCGTCTGCTATGACGCGCGGGGCTCTGTCCTGCGCACGATCCAGCAGGTCGTCCCCGGTCAGGAAGTTCAGATCCAACTGGCGGATGGGCGCTTCGCGGCGCGGGCCGAGCGCATCCTCAAATCCACCTGAAAACAGGAGCGGGTGATGGCGCTGCGCTTTTGGCGACGCAAACATCCCGCCGATGCGACTGACCCGTATCACCCAAGCTCGCCGGCCGTGCGCGAGCAGATCATCCAGGCGCTGCAGACCTGCCCGATGTGCGGACGCGGATTCGCTGGACACCGCATCGCGCTGGTGGCCACGACTGCTCTGGGCGAACGGCGGCGGGGGCGTATCGAGCGCCTCTTCGAGGCGCTGGAGCTCCGCCGTCCGGAATGGCTGCTGGAAATTCACGATTGGAATCCGGCCGGCCCCAACGCCGAAGTGTATGCTCTGGCCTGTACGGACGGCCATCTGGCAGCCGTGGTGGCCAGCACAAAGGCCACGCCGCCACATCTACAAGCAGTGATCCGCTGTCACTCCCTTGGCACCGAAGCCAGCCGGCAACTGCTCGACCGTGTCGCCGCCGGTCGCTGGGAGCGGCTCAGCGATTGAAAAAGACCTTTCCGCTCTCAGCTTTCCTCGGACGAGCCTCCCACGCGCAGAACGGCGAGAAAAGCCTCCTGTGGGATATCCACCCGTCCGACGCGCTTCATGCGCTTTTTGCCCTCTTTCTGCTTCTCGAGCAACTTGCGCTTGCGCGTGACGTCGCCGCCGTAGCATTTGGCCAGCACGTTTTTCCGCAACGCGCTGATCGTCTCCCGGGCGATCACCCGGCTGCCGATGGCGGCCTGAATGGGCACCTCGAAGAGCTGGCGGGGAATCAGCTTCCGGAGCCGGCTCACCAGCTCGCGGCCCCGCTCGTAGGCCTGGTCCCGGTGACACACTACGGCCAGTGCATCCACTGGCTCGCCTGCAACCAGAATATCCAGCTTGACCAGATCGGCCTCGCGGTAGCCCGCGAGCTGGTAATCCAGCGAGGCATAGCCACGGGAAACGCTCTTGAGCCGGTCATAAAAGTCGAGGACAATCTCGTTCAATGGCAGCTCGTAGGTCAGCATGACCCGCCGCGGCGACAGGTATTCCAGATGCTTCTGCACGCCGCGCTTTTCCTCGCAGAGTTGCAGTACGGCTCCCAGCGAATCGTCCGAGGTGATGATGACCGCGCGCAGCACTGGCTCTTCGATCCGGGCAATCTCCCCGGCCGGCGGGAAGCGCGTCGGATTATCCACTTCGAGAACGCGACCGTCGCGGGTCGTGATGCGATACCGCACGCTCGGCGCTGTGGTAATCAGCTCCAGGCCGAACTCCCGCTCAAGGCGTTCCTGCACGATTTCCATGTGCAGCAGGCCGAGAAAGCCGCAGCGGAAGCCAAAGCCGAGCGCGGCCGAAGTATCGGGTTCATAGACCAGCGCGGCATCGTTGAGTTGGAGCTTGGCCAGAGCGTCGCGCAGGCGCTCGTAATCATCAGCTGACACCGGAAACAAACCGGCAAAGACCATCGGCTTGATGGGTTCGAATCCCGGCAGCGGGGGTGCCGGCCGAGCCGGGTCGACGAGCGTGTCGCCGACGCGAGCTTCGGCGACTCGCTTGATGTTGGCGACCACGAAACCCACCTCGCCCGCCGCCAGCGCCTCCACCGCCTCGGGGCGCGGGGTCAGCACACCGACCTGCTCCACTTCGTAGACCTGCCCGGTCGAGCAAAACTGCACGCGCATGCCCCGACGCAACTGGCCCTGCTTGACGCGCACCAGCACGATCGCTCCGCGATAGGGATCGAACCAGCTATCGAACACTAGCGCCTGTAGCGGACCCTCGATGGCGCCCGACGGGGGCGGGATTCGCCGTACAATCGCTTCGAGAACCTCCGGCACCCCCTGACCGGTTTTCGCGCTGATCAGCAGAGCGTCTTCGGCCGGTAGCGCCAGCACGTTTTCCAGTTGCTGCCGCACCAGATCCGGCTGAGCGGCCGGCAGATCGATCTTGTTGATCACGGGCAGAATCGTCAGATTGTGCTCGGCGGCAAGGAAGGCATTGGCCACGGTCTGCGCTTCGACTCCCTGGCTGGCATCCACGACCAGCAGCGCCCCTTCGCAGGCCGACAGGGCCCGCGAAACCTCATACGAAAAATCCACATGCCCGGGTGTGTCAATCAGGTTGAGCTGATAGATCTGCCCGTCGCTGGCCTGGTAGTGCATGCGCACGGCCTTCGCCTTGATCGTGATGCCCCGCTCCCGCTCGAGCTCCATTGAATCGAGCACCTGTTCGGTCATCTCGCGCCGGCTGAGGGTTCCGGTCAGCTCGAGCAGGCGGTCGGCCAGCGTGGACTTGCCGTGGTCAATGTGCGCGATGATGCAGAAGTTCCGGATGTACGCCGTGTCCATCGGTGCGGATCAATCTCAGAGTGTGCCACAGTGCCGACAAAGCTGGCGAATGCCGGCCCGGCGCGATTTGGGAGGCCACTGGCCGGCAGTATATAGTTTCGCAAGGCGGCCGAAAGCTTCTGCCAGGCGTGCATCATGCCCGCCGGGGCGCAGGCCGCCGAGGGAGACCGCATGGCAGAACCCCAGGACGTCGTCATCGTAACCGGGGCGCGCACCCCCATGGCCCGCTATGTGGGCCTGTTTCAGAACATCAGTGCCATTGAGCTGGGGGCTCACGCGGCGCGCGAGGCCATCCGCCGGGCCGGTGCCGCACCGGAAGAGTTCGATCATGTCATCTTCGGTAACGTTTTGCAGACCAGTTCCGATGCCCTCTACGGAGCCCGGCACGTCGGGCTAAAGGCAGGCGTTCCGAAGGAAGTCCCCGCTCTGACCGTCAACCGGCTGTGTGGCTCGGGTCTGGAGGCCATCATTCAGGCGGCCCGGCAAATTCTGCTCGGAGAAGCACGCCTGGTGCTCGCCGGGGGCATGGAGAACATGACGCAGGCGCCGCATGTGATTCGCGGAGCGCGCGCCGGATTCCGTCTGGGCGAGGGTCGACTCGAAGACTCGCTCTGGACCGCCCTCTACGACAGCTACTGTGGCTTCAGCATGGCTGAAACGGCGGAGAACATCGCCGCTGAGCTCAAAATTACGCGCCAGGAATGCGACGCCTACGCCCTGCGGAGCCAGCAGGCCGCCGAGGCCGCTTATCGTGCCGGCCGGCTGCAGGAGGAAATCGTTCCCGTCGAGGTCCGCCAGGGAGGCCGCACGATCGTTGCCTCCGAGGACGATCACCGGCGCCCGAACACCACGCTGGAAGCTCTGGCGGCACTGCCCCCGGCATTCAAGAAGGACGGCCTGGTTACAGCCGGCAACGCCAGTGGCATCGTGGATGGAGCCGCGGCGGTCATCGTGGCTCACCGGCAGTACGCTGCCGAGCGCGGCTGGAAACCGCTGGGGCGTCTGGTGAGCTGGGCGACCGTCGGCGTCGAGCCGCGCCTGATGGGCCTCGGTCCCGTGCCGGCCGTACAGAAGGCTCTCGCACAGGCTGGTCTGCATCTGCATCAGATGGATCGCATTGAGGTCAACGAAGCGTTTGCCGCTCAGTACCTGGGTGTCGAAAAACTGCTGGGACTTGACCGCGACCGCACCAACGTCAATGGCGGGGCCATTGCGCTCGGCCACCCGCTCGGCGCCACCGGAACGCGGCTGGTGCTCACCCTGCTGCTCGAGCTTCGCCGCAACGGGTTGCGTTACGGACTGGCCACGGCCTGCATCGGAGGCGGTCAGGGCATCGCCGTCGTGGTAGAGTCTTTGAGCTAATCCTGCAGGGAGGTTAGGCATGGGCATCGCCAGAGTCGGAGTGGTCGGCTGCGGCTTGATGGGTTCCGGTATCGCGCAAACAGCGGCCCAGGTCGGATTCGAGGTCACCGTGCGGGAGATCAACGAAGACCTTCTCCAGCGAGGTCTCGACAGCATTCGGCGCAACCTGCAGCGGCAGGTCGAAAAAGGTAGCCTTTCGCAGGAGCAACTCGAACAGGTATGGAACCGCCTGCGGGGTACCACTCGGCTCGACGATCTAACCGGCAGCGATCTGATTATCGAAGCCATCACCGAACAGCTCGCCGCCAAAAAGGAGCTCTTTACAGCCCTGCACCGCATCTGTCCTCCGGAAACCATCTTCGCGAGCAACACCTCGTCGCTTTCGATCACCGAGATGGCCGTTGCCAGCGGGCGCCCGGAGCGTTTCGTTGGGCTGCATTTCTTCAATCCTGTGCCCGTGATGAAGCTGGTGGAAGTGGTTCGCACGCTGCTCACCGACGCTGGCGTCTACGAAGAAGCTGTGGACTTTGCCCGACGGCTGGGGAAGACGCCGGTCCGCACGGGGGACCGGACCGGGTTCATTGTCAACCGGCTACTGGTGCCGTACCTGCTCGATGCGATTCGTGCGCTCGAAGAAGGAGTGGCCTCCATCGAGGATATTGACCACTCGATGCGCCTGGGCTGCGGCTATCCCATGGGTCCGTTCACTCTCCTCGATTTCGTCGGGCTGGATACGACCTATTACATCGCTCAAGTCATGTTCGAAGAGTTCCGCGAAAAGCGGTTCGCTCCACCGCCCCTGCTCAAGCGCATGGTGCTGGCGGGCTGGCATGGCCGCAAAACGGGGCGCGGGTTCTACGACTACTCCGACCCGAAAAATCCACGACCGTCCCCACTGAATTTTTGAGGCTGGAGGCGCGATGCCCTACGAAAATCTGCTGTACGAAATCCGCGATGGCATTGCCTGGATCACGCTGAACCGACCACAGGTGCTCAATGCGCTCAACCGCAAAACCATGGAGGAACTCGACCACTGCCTGCAGGAGCTGGAGCGGCAACCGCAGGTGGGCGCCCTCGTGCTGACCGGTGCGGGTGACAAGGCGTTTGCAGCCGGTGCGGATATCAACGAGCTGGCCCGGCAGACCCCCATCGAAGGCCGTGCCTTCGCCCTTTACGGGCAGACCGTTCTGAACCGATTGGAGAATCTGGGCCGGCCTTCGATTGCCGCCATCAACGGCTACGCCCTGGGTGGCGGCTGCGAACTGGCGATGGCCTGCACGCTGCGGATTGCCGCACGAACGGCGCGCCTGGGGCAGCCCGAAGTACGCCTGGGCATCCTGCCGGGCTACGGAGGAACGCAGCGGCTGGCGCGGTTGTGCGGAGCCGGCGTGGCCAGCTATTTGATTCTCACCGGAGAGATGATTTCGGCCGAAGAAGCGCTGCGCATCGGGCTGGTACAGCAGGTCGTCGAGCCGGGCGAGCTTTTGCCCGCGGCCGAAGCGCTCGCGCGCAAAATCCTGGCCAACGCTCCGCTGGCGGTGCGCTATTCCCTGGAAGCCATCCGCCGGGGACTGGAGATGCCTCTGGCAGAAGGCCTGCAGATGGAAGCGACGCTGTTCGGCTTACTGTGTGCCACCGAGGATATGCGTGAGGGCACGCGCGCCTTTCTTGAAAAACGCCCGCCGCAGTTTCGAGGCCATTAGGGCGATTCCCCTGCCGATGAACGCGCATGGCCGGTTCTGCTGAACATGCCGAGATGTCCGGCTCCCTGCAGGCCGCCGGCCTACGCTTCGGCCTGGTTGTGAGCCGCTTCAACAGCGTGATCACCGACCGCCTGCTCGCCGGTGCGCTCGACGCGCTGTCGCGGGCCGGCGCTGAGACCCGGCAGATTGACGTGGTGCGTGTCCCCGGCGCCTTCGAAATTCCCCTCACCGCCCGCCGCCTGGCCGAAACGGCCCGCTACGATGCCCTCATCTGCATCGGCTGCATTCTCCGGGGCGAGACGCCGCACTTTGAATTCGTGGCCACCGAGACCGCACGCGGCATTCAACTGGCGCAGCTCGACACTGGAATTCCCATGATCTTTTGCGTGCTGACCTGTGACACCCTCGAACAGGCCATGGAACGATCCGGCGGCAAGGCAGGCAATCGTGGTTTCGATGCCGGACTCGCAGCCGTCGAAATGGCTCGCCTGCTGCGCCAGATTCAGCAGACTTCCCCCTCCGGTCGCCGTCGGCGCTAGGATGTCGTTTCGACACCGTGCTCGCGAATGTGCCCTGCAGATGCTGTTCCAGTGGGAACTCTCGGGCTCGCCGCCGGCCGAAGTCGAGCGCAACTTCTGGAAAACGGCCCGCGGCTCGACCGAGCTACGGTTTCTGGCCAACCGGCTGTTTGAAGCTGCCGCAGCCGATCAGCCCGAAGCGGACAGGCTGATTCAGCAACACGCCGAACACTGGCGGCTGGAACGGCTGGCCGCGATCGATCGTGGAATCCTGCGCCTGGCCATCTCCGAGCTGAAACGGCAGACGGCGCCGCCGGCAGTGATCATCAACGAGGCGCTCGAGCTGGCGCACAAGTTTTCCGAGGCCGATGCCGCTGCGTTCATCAACGGCGTGCTCGACGCCATCCGGCGCTCGCTCGATCAGGCCGCCGGCGAAAACGCGCCCTAGCCGAAGGGGCTTGCCGGACAGGCGCGCACGGCAGAGAATAGGGGCAGAATGTTCCAGCCGGGACAGACGGTCCGGGTCAACCTGGCGGGCATGGAGGTGCAGGGCGTGCATTTCCATGCCGCCGTCACCGATGCGGTGGGCACGATTGTTCGCCAAACTTCGACCGATCCTCCCCGATTCTTGGTCCGCCTGCTGTTTTCCTTCCGCGGCGTGAACGAAGTGGAAGTGCCCGCCGACCGCATCAAGGTCGGCTAGGCCGGACAGATATACTTCATACTTTCCGGGCTCCCGCCCCCTCCCCGTTCGCGGTAGAATGGCCCCGCCATTCCAGACGAGGCAAGGCCATGATCGACCGCTGGATCCAGCACAACGACCGGCTCGTTCCCGTCGAGCAGGCCCGCCTGTCGCCCGGGCAGGAAGGGCTGATCAACGGGTGGGGTCTGTTTACTACCTTGAAGATCGTCGACGGCGTGCCCTTTGCATTCGAGCGGCACTGGCGGCGGCTGGAGCGCGACGCCGTTCGCACCGGGGTAACGCTGCCCTGCGATGCCGAAGGGCTGCGCCAGCGTTTGCTGGCGGTGATTGCCGCCAACACTGTGCGAAACGGTTCGGCACGCATTTACTTCATCCGCAACCGCACCGGGGCCTGGCACAGCGACGAACCCCTGCCGGAAACTGACCTGCTCATCACGACCGGGCCCACGCCTCGCTACCGCGAGCCTGTCCGGCTGGCTTTGCAGGAACACGGCCGCCATGCTGGCTCTCCGCTGGCCGGCACCAAGGTCACTTCCTGGTTGCAGAACGTCTGGGCACTGGATCGGGCGCAGCGCACGGGCTTCGACGAAGTCGTGCTGCTCAACGAACGCGGGGAAGTGGCCGAATGCACAGCAGCGAACGTGTTTGCCGTCTTCCAGGGCCAGGTGCGGACGCCGCCTCTCGATTCGGGCTGCCTGGCGGGCATCACGCGGGAGATTCTTCTGGAGCTGGCTTCTCCAGCTGGTATCCCCATCGAGGAGGCCGTGCTCTATCCCGACGATTTATATCGCGCCGACGAAGTGTTTATCTCTTCCACCAACCGCGCCCTGCTCTCGGTCGGAGAAATCGCCGGGCATCGCATTGCGGCCGCGCCCGGCCCCCTCACCCGGCGCTTGAGCGAGGTTTTCGATGACTACGTCAGGCGTTATACGGCTAGTGCGCAACTCACTCCGCATTCCCGGTAAGCCGGCCCGGCGTTGCCAAGGGCTTCGCTCGCAGACTGACTGCGCTACCATAAGGCTGTGAATGCAACGGTTACCGGGAGGCCCCATGAGCGAGCTGGCAGCAAAGACGTGTGTTCCCTGCCGCGGAGGTGTGCCGCCGCTGAAAGGAGCGGAACTCGACGCACTGGCGCGGCAGCTTCCGACCTGGCAGGTCGTTAACGAACACCACCTCTTCCGTAGCTTCCGATTCCGGGATTTTCGCGAGGCGCTCGAGTTCGTCAACCGCGTGGGCGCCCTGGCCGAAGAACAGGGTCACCATCCCGACATTTACCTCACCTGGGGACGGGTAGATATCTCCATTTGGACGCATAAAATTGACGGCCTGACCGAGAGCGACTTCATCCTGGGCGCCAAAATCGACCAGCTCTACCCTGGTACCCCTTCGGCCTGATCGCCCACCTGGGCGAGTGGCTTGACAGGGCGCCAGCGTGCGTCTACAACGGCACCACCGCTGCCCTGTGTGGCGGATTTCTGCGATGGAGATATTCGATGCGCGCGCACGCGGCCCTGGTACTGTTCTCAGCCCTGCTGGTCGTCAACCTGGTTGCAGCACCTGCGCAGACGACTCCGACGGCCAGCGATTTTGTTCGGATTGCTGACCCTCTGATTGCGCTGGTGCATGCGCGGGTCATTGACGGCACGGGCGCCCCGGCTCTGCAGGACCAAACGGTCGTCATCGAACATGGGCAGATCCGGGCGCTTGGCCCCTCTTCGCAGCTCGCCGTGCCGGCGGGCGCGCGCACCCTGGATCTTAGCGGTCAGACAATCATCCCGGGCATCGTGGGCATGCACGACCATTTGTTTTATCCCGCCCCGCCCGGCGATCCGACCACGTACAACGAAATGGCCTACAGCGCTCCACGGCTGTATCTGGCCGGCGGTGTCACGACCATTCGCACGACCGGCAGCATCGAACCCTACACGGATCTCGAACTCAAAAAGTGGATTGACAGCGGCCGAATTCCGGGCCCGCATCTGGTCATCACCGGCCCCTATCTTGAAGGCCCAGGAGCCTACACCCCCCAGATGCATGTGCTGCAGGATGCCGAGGATGCCCGGCGCACCGTGGCCTACTGGATTGCCGAAGGTGCGACCACCTTCAAGGCTTACATGCACATCACGCGCGCTGAGCTGACGGCTGCAATCGCCGAGGCACACCGTCACGGGCTGACCATCACGGGGCATCTGTGCTCGATCGGCTTTCGGGAAGCGGCTGAACTGGGTATTGACGATCTCGAACACGGCTTGCTGGTCGACACCGAATTCACCCCGAACAAGCAGCCCGACCTGTGTCCGCCGGCCCGCGAGACGCAGCAGGCGCTGTTGCACCTCCAACCTGACGGCCCTGAAATCGCGCAGACGATTCGCACGCTGGTCGAACACCATGTCGCCGTGACGTCCACGTTACCGGTCTTTGAAACCTTTGTTCCCAACCGCCCTCCGCTGCAACCACCGGTACTGGACGCACTGGCACCTCTGGCGCGCCTGAGCTACCTCGAGCGCCGCGCCCGCATTGCTGCAGAGTCCAATTCTCCCTGGCCACGGCTTCTGGCGCTCGAGATGCGGTTCGAGCGCGCCTTTGTCGCTGCAGGCGGCCTGCTCCTGGCCGGGCTCGACCCCACCGGCTACGGAGGCGTGGTCCCTGGGTTCGGCGACCAGCGGGAGATCGAACTTCTGGTCGAGGGCGGCTTTCGTCCAGTGGAAGCCTTGCAGATTGCCACCCAGAATGGCGCCCGCTTTCTCCATCTGGAAGACCGCATCGGAACCATTGCGCCGGGCAAGGAGGCCGATCTGGTCGTGGTCGAGGGCGATCCCTCAGCGAGGATCAGCGATATTGAACGGGTGGTCCTCGTATTCAAGGACGGCGTCGGCTATGACCCCGTGCGTCTGCGCGAAGCAGCCCGCGGCGCTGTCGGTGCTCACTGATCCGCCGTCAGTACTGGCCAACCTGTAGCAGATGCATGGCGAAAATCAGCCATACATAGCCCAACGAGGCCAGCGCCGCAGCCGTATCTCCCCACCGGCCCCATCGCCAGCCGGTGCGGTGCCTCCAGAAACGGAAGGCCGCCAGGCAGACCAACCCTGCTCCGAGCAGGCCCAGCACTCCCAGGACCTGGAGAACATGGAGCCAGGGCCGTAGATGTTCAGTGAAGGCGCCCGGGTTCTTGCCCGCCAGGCTCAACACAGAAGCCCAGCCGGCAACCAGAGCAAGCTGGACCCCGCACCCCGCCTTCAGCAACCAGCGCATTCGGCGGTCGGCTGGCGAAAGTTCCAGTGGTCGGCGATAATGCCGCCGCAACAGGGCCCCCACTGGCCAGAGCAACAGCTCGAGGGCAAATACGATCAGACCGGCCAGCAGAACGCCCATCACCACCGGCCTGCGTTCAAGCGGCGGGCTCTGGAAGTAAACGATGTCGGGGAAATCCGTGACCATCTCCCACCGGCCGTCCGCCCCGGAAAGGAACTGCAGGCGGCCCTGTCCACCAACTTCCTGCCACTGCATGGGGCCCACTTCCTGCCACCGCTTCGGCTGTCCGTTGGGATCCTTGAAGGCATCCACGATCAACAAGCCATCCGGCCTGGCCCGAACAGCTACCTGCTCGATTAGCGTGGCCAGACGCATGAAGCTGGTGCGCCAGCCGCGGCTCGACTGATAGGTCCCTGCCACGCGTCGGGCATCCGCCTTCGCCGTGCCGACGGCC
>Ga0070739_10003046_pt1 | contig 21380 bp, 14 predicted proteins | sample Coa_R1_7_FD_66445 | JGI IMG/M metagenome (GOLD analysis project Ga0070739, IMG submission 66445) | Surface soil microbial communities from Centralia Pennsylvania, which are recovering from an underground coalmine fire - Coalmine... | ecosystem: Environmental > Terrestrial > Soil > Unclassified ... | reverse complement strand
TAGCGGGCGTCGGGATTAGGATCTTTGAGCGCAGGTATCCATTCACGGACAGTACGACCCAAAAAAACAGGTTCGTATTCCTTCGGCTTGGCAGTATTGTCCTGCCCCGAGAGTGATTGAATAACTCCGAAAGGAAAACATGCGACCAGAAACCACTTCATGGCTCCCTTCGCCAACCTTTCAACTTGCAGGTGACGGCCAAGACGCTCTCACCGATGCGGGGCTTCCACGATGCAGTACACTTGTTGTATCTGTTCAACACCGCGACGTCTCAACCACGCACAGGCTGATACACCTCACAAGCGCTGGCACGGTCGTCTACTCGGTGATACCATGCACTAACTGTGAGTACCGCGGGGATAAGTATCTATGGGACGCTGGTGGTTACGTGGTAGATAAAGGGGCGGAAAGGGTTGAGAGCTTTCAAGGACCTGGCGTTTGGTCGCTCGCGCTGGGCATTCGTGATGGGGTCGTTGTTGGTGCGAGGTATGCCTTGGAGGGGTGGCTGTATGAGTTTGAAGTTGGTCGAAGGAGTTTTGAGCAATGCGACTGCTCATGTTAGCGCTCGTCGTTACCACGGCTGTGGGTTGCGCCAGGTCGGCGCGAACGCCGGCAGCTACTCCAGGGCCGAGCGTGGCGATCAACCAATCTTCCCGGTCTGACAGGGACCAGATCCTCGATGCCCTGGTGCAAGATGTTCTGGTGAACGACTTGCTGAATGACATCCGAGCTGATTACGGCACGCCTGGCACTAAGCAGGTGGCCTTGGTGTCGAACGGCGATTATGGCGTCCCTTGGCCGGAGGATTACCGGCCGCGGGCACCGGCAGGCTACAAAGTCCGGCGTGTGGCCGAGGGAACAGGCCGCAGGGAGGACCAACCGCGTATGCTCGGCATACGGATCGATAGGTTTAACCTCAACCAAAAAGGAACGGACTTGTACCGGGGGCCGCTTCAGGTCACCATATTGAATGCCGGTGGAACCAAGAATGGTGATATCGCCGGCGGCTGCTCCGTCTACTACATCCCGGTTCGAAAGGGAGCCAGCTGGGAAGTCGAATCAACGCGGTTTGAGGGCCAATGAAGGTGCCGGGGGCGGGAGCATTTTTCGAATTCGTTGAGCGATTGGTTAGCCGCGACGCGATTTATCGTTTGGCGCGAAACGATCAATCGCGCCGCGGCTAACTGGCACCGAAACGAAGGTATCTCCGCTCATTTCTTGTCCGTTGCCTTCTCGGCGATCCTGACCAAATCCTCGACGGCTGGATCGAGTGCCTTTTCGCCGGGATCTCCCTTCCATTTCCCGCGAATGATGCCGCGATGATCGATCAGGAATAGCGTTGGCCAGGCCCGGACATTCCAGCCGGCTGCGATCGTGAACTGACCGTTGCGGAAAGATCGCCAGTTGATTTTGTGTTTTTCTACCGCGGCCTTCACCTTGGCCGTGTCATCGACTGCTTTGCCGTTGGCGTCCGTCATCGTAAAGTTCTTGTCGGGCAACGTATCGCCGTTGACGCCGACGAGAACGAACGGCTTGCCGGCGTAACGCTCCGCCAGCGCCCGTTCGTGCGGCACCATTTGCATGCAAGGCCCACACCAGGTCGCCCAGAACACCAGGAGCGTAACCTTGCCATGAGATTCCGAGAGCTTCATGGGCTTGCCGTCCAGGTCCGTCCCGTCAATCTCCGGAATTTCCTGACCGACGTTGAGCCGGCGCACCTCGAAGAGCAGCCGGTTCGCTGTATCGGCCAGAGTGCCCATCACGTAGCCGCCGATTTTCTTGGCCTGTTCATCGCGGCTCACGGCCTCCAGCACAGGCTCAGCTTCTTTAGTCTTACCGGCCTCGTACAGCTTCTCGGCCAAATGGTAATTCGCCCATAGCCGGATTTTGTCATGGGGCGACTTGGCAGCGACGGACCGCAAGAAATCCGTTGGGGAGGAACGTAGAACCGCCGCGATTTTCTCACTGGCCGCGTGGTGCTCCAGGAGAAGTCGGTACAAGCCTGGATCGGCCTCATAACCCCCTGCTCCAAGATCGGCAATGCAGAACACCAGAGCGTCACAGCCGACCTCATCCGACGCATCCTCATCGATCAGCTTGCGGGTGGACTTGGCGTATCGTTCGATCATGTCTGCCCATCCAGGGTAATTCCCATCTGCGTCCGGCTTGATTTTGCCGGCCCGGATGCCTTCCCGGAACTTGTCGCGCTCCTTCGTGTAAGCCTCCCGAATCGCTTTCAGACGGTCGGCCCGGCTCGGCTGCGCGACTGGTTTCGGGATGACCTTTTGTTTCCCGTTCTGCTTGGTTTGCTCTGCGTCTCGTGCAGCCCTTGAGGGCTTGGGTTCTTCCGCCTTAAAGATCTCGTGGGTCAGTATGCTCCCACCGGCAGTAAGGAAGCCCAACGCTAACAGCACCGTCGTGGCAACAGTGACTTTGTTCACAAACATGGTTCGCAGCACTCCTGTTGTTAAGGAGACGACCTTGACCGAAAGCACATTCGCCGTACCCTGGCCCGCCGTAACGAGAGCTGCGGCCTTGATCGTCGAAGATAACACCGCGCTTGGCACATTCGCCGACGCCGCCTTGTCTGTCAGCATCGCCGCCACTGCCGCGCCGGACACCGCCAGACCGTGCCGAGCGAGACGCTTCGCCAGCATCGCCCTTGCCCTCGCCAACCTGCTGGCCACGGTACCTTCCGGTAGGCCGAGTTGACGCGCCGCTTCCTTACGGGTCTTGCCTTCAAGGTCGGACAAAACGATCACCTCTCGGTAGACGTCGGGCAGACGGCTCAGCTCTTGGTCGAGCAGCGGTTGCAACTCACGCCAGAGATCTTGTTCGATCACGGTTGGTTCAGGCATCGCCATCACCTGCTTTTCTCTCGCGCTTCTTCTGGCGGCGGTCCTTCGGGCTTGTAGCGCCGTCTGGTAGGCCACCCCGTAAAGCCAGTTGGCGACTTTCTCCCTCGGCAGGATCGAGGACGCTTTGCGGACGAGCACGAGGAACGTGGCTTGAAACGCATCCTCGGCGTCGTGGTGATTGAGGAGCCGGCGACAGACGCCCCAGACCATTGGGCCATGCTGCTTGACCAGTGCAGCGAAGGCAGCTTCGTCCCGACGTTCGACGAAGTAGCCAAGCAGTTGTGCATCGGTCAGGCCCGCCCCATCGCGCAAAAGCGCCGCTCTGCGAACGTGATGGATGACCTCAATCACTTTGTTCATCGCCATGTCCCCTCTTGAGGGGCGTCATCTCTCGCCCTCTCTACTTTCTATCTGCCGCACGAGGCAAGTTTGATCCACGAGTTTCTTTTTCGGACAATCGTGCTTGACGATCCAATTCCTCAAGCACTACAAAAATCGCTAACTCTCTTTTACTCCGTTGTACTCGATGGGAGATCAGCCATGCGCAAATTGTCGCTCGTTCTGCCACTGGTTCTCGCTCTGGTGTTCCCGGTTTTCGCCGAACCTCCTGCCTGGGAAACGGTGACATCCAAGGAAGGGAAGTTCACCGTCGAGATGCCCACCAAACCGTCGCTCAACCGCACGCGGACGCGCAACCGACCCGGCGGCAAAGTCCAAACGATTATGATTGGCTGCGAAACTCCGGGGGGCGTGTACCTCGCCTACCGAGTCCTGCTGCCCACTCCCGTCGTCCGCGGTGCCGAGGACAGGGAACTCGATGCCGAGCGCGATTTTTTCGCCCAAGAGTGGAACGGCAAGGTCATCAGTGAAAAGAAAGTCCGCGCTCAAGGGCTGCTGGGCCGCGATTTTACCGTGCGCGGCAAACCAGCCGAGGAAACCGGCGTTTTAACGATTCGCATCCGGGAGTACCTCATCGGCAGGGCCGTCTTTGCTGTGGCGGTCGTTTCTGCGCCGAACCGGGAATTGCCGGTGGACACCGGGAGGTTCCTCGGATCGCTGACCATTGGCGATGAGAAGAGACGAGCGGCCGGCACGCCGGAGCCTGAACCGACCGGACGCGAGTTGGCCGGCTGGGGTTTGGCCATCGATACGGGCAAGGATTGTGAATTCGTTCCGGAGGAGAAAAAGCTGACCATCCGTGTGCCCGGCACCTGGCACGACTTGAACCCCGATACCGGCAAGCTCAATTCGCCGCGCGTCGTCCGTGAGGTGGAAGGCGATTTCGTCGTCAAAGTGAAAGTCGAGGGCGAATTCAAGCCCGGCGGCAAATCAACCAACCCACGGGGCGTCCCGTACTACGGCGCGGGTATCATCATCTGGAGCGATTCCGACAACTTCATTCGTCTGGAACGCGGCGCTCTGCTGCGCAACAACAGAATCACAGCGACGGTTGCCTTCGAGGAACGCGAGGGAGGCTATCGCGGCGCGGTGCATAACATTACTTCGCAGCCGGGACCGGTCTATCTCCGCCTGGAGCGCAAAGGTAGCCGCATTCTCGGCGCTGTCTCTTTCGATGGGAGCGCCTGGCGTCCCCTGAAACCGATCGACACCGTTTGGCCGGCCAAATTAAAAGTCGGTCTCACTGCGATCAGTTCCAGTAGCGAGCCTTTCGCCGCTCAATTCACGGAATACTCTCTGCAAGCGCAGGCAGCTGGACAGTAGGCATTCGTGTTTAGCCGCGAGCCGTTTATCGTTTCGCGCGAAACGATAAACGGCTCGCGGCGCAACAGGAAACGCTAATCAAGACTAAGATATAGCCCCCGGCAAGCCGGGGGCTATATAGCGAAACTATTGGGACACCTGCGCGGTTGTATTACATGCAGCGCCGCCACACCCTCTGCCGAACAAGAAACCATCGAGCGAATACTTGCCCGGACCCGCCAACAGGAACAGGAGCGACGCGGCCAAGTAGACTGCGGCCAATTCGTAGGACGGCTGCCCCGGCGCAGCAGCGACGAAAGCGTGTCCCATGCGCAGATGGACCATGCTGAGGGCCCCAATCATCGTGCAAGCTAGACCCAGCGCCGCCAACGGCGTCAGCAGTCCCAAAATCAGGGCCAGGCCGCCGCCGAACTCGGACACTGCCCCCGCCGCCTGCAAAAAGGGCGGCATCCCTGAGGAGCCGTGTGCATCCATCCACCCGGAGGCATTTTGAATTTTCGGCCAACCGTGGAACATAAACGCCGCACCCATCACCACGCGCAGCAACAACAAGCCGATTGAACCTCGGCAGCCAACCTCGCTCGCATAGAGTATTTTTCGCATCGCTTTCCCCCCTTTATTGGAATGGACCAGACTCCGTGTCCCGCTCGCGACCTCACCGTATTTCGTTCGTGTTCTGTATCCTCAACTCATCCTGCGCCGATATCTTCGCGCGCCACAATTCGTCGCGGTAAATAGCGACACCCGCAGGAGCGGATATGCCCAGGCGAATCTGACTGCCACGGATGCCCAGGACCGTCAGTACGACGCCGCTGTCGGGCAAAACGATTTGCTCCCCCACCTTGCGACTCAAGACGAGCATGTGTCTCCTCCTTGATAAATCTCTTAGCCGCTTCCGCCGGGATCTCAGACGAAGTGCTGACCTCCGCTATTCAGGATGCCGGGCTTTGACGAGGAGACGGTTCAGCTCTCGCAACTCGGCGCGGTTGAGGTGGCCAAGCTGGCGCTTGTGCAAGTCCCGGACCGGTTGATCGAGCCGGCTCAGTAGCTCCAGCCCCGCTGTGGTGATCCGGACGCGGACGATGCGACGGTCATCGGGATCACGCCGCCGTTGCACCCAACCTGCTTGTTCCAGTCGATCCACCAGCCGCGTGATGTCGGGCGTGCGCGTGATCATGTCGGCGGCGATCTCGCAGCAAGACCGCCCCTCGCCGCCGTGGCCGCGCAGGATGCGCAACACGTTGTACTGCGGGCCGGACAAGCCATGCTCCTGAAACAGCCGAAAACTGTCTTGTTGCAGATAATCCATCGTGCGGAACAGATTCAGCACCGTTTCCTGTTCGAGTGAATCGAAGGGGTTCTTCTTGCCGATTTCCTCTTGCAACACCGATTTGGGCATGACTCATCCTCTTGCGTGCTCGTACCGATCAGCCTAATATACGTTGCAACAAATATTGTGTCAACAAGAATTTCAATCCCGCCGAACGGCGTCTGCTGATACTTAAGAGGGAGAGAAAACGGAGGTTTCGAGTTGTTGACCGAGGAGCGTTGATAGGAAAAAGCGGGAGACGGAGAGGTAAACCCCTCGCGTCTCCCGCTGAACATGAGTCGCGCCTCGCTGGAAGCACGTCTCTTCAAGGATTAAGTACGGCAACAAGCTCATTAGCTATTGCCGTTGCCATCACCGTGTCCATGTCCATGGCCGTGGCCATGAGCAGGACGCACGTCGGTGAACAGATCATCGAAGTCGGAGAAAATACTTCCGAGATTGCTGTTCAGGGTGATGAACGTATCGCTGAGCAAGTCGTTGATGCCGTTCACCTCATCCCCAAGAGCATCGAACAGCGCATCGATTATCCCCGATGTGTCGCCGGGAACCCCACTCAACAGATCGGACAGCAAGCCGGTGAGGCTGAGAGTGCCCAAGAGCGAGTCCCCCTGCGAAAGGGCGTTGCCGATGGTGTCGCTGATAAGGTCCGTAAACGCGCCCAAAAGCGGTTTGGACAGAGTGGGGACCATTCCCGCCAAGTTGGTGAGCGTGCCTGAGAGCGTGTTGAGGTTGTTGGCCACGTTCATCAAGGCGGTGCTGAGCAACGACGAAGTGCTGCTCATTGTGGGGCCGAGGATGCTGGGCAGCTGGCCGGCCAACGAATTGAGGCTGCCGCCGATGCTGGACAGACTCTTGGTAACATCGCCCAAGGCCGTGCTCAAGAAGGACTGAGCATCGGCCAGCGGCAGCGTGGCGGCCTGCGGCAGCATGCTGGCAAACGTGATAAGGCTTCTGTCGATCGTGCCTACATCGTTGCTCACGTCCTTCAGAATGCTATTGAGCAATGCCGTCGCTGTGCCGGGCGAACTCGCCGTCGTGCCGCTCAGGGAATTAATCAGTCCAGTCAAGCTGTCGTTCACCGTGTTCAGGCTGCTCACCACGTTCTGCTCCGCGGCCTGAAGTAGGTCCAGTGTGCTAATGGTCGAACCACTGGTCAAACTACTGAGATTGTTGGCCAAGGAAGAGCTGGTGCCGGCGACGCTGGTGAGGAGCGTGCTCAAGGCGCTGTCAACGGTGCCCACCGTGGTGTTACTCATGCTGGGCAATGCTTTGCTGATGACGTCGAGCGTGTCCGTCACGGAGCGGAGGCTGCGGGAGAAGTCCTCGATGGAACTGGCCAGAACACTGATCGCCTGACGTGCGGGGCCCTCGGCGGAGTCCGGCAACGCATTGGCGATGCCGTTCAGCTCGCCGGCGGCCCCGTTGATATCGCTCGATATCTTGTTCAGGATGGATGGCAGATTGCTTGTCGTGGCCCCACTCAGCTGATTGACGTCGCTGGTTAGATCATTTGATAGATCATTGAGGACAGAGGCAGCTCTGTTGATAAGCGAGGTTACGTGCTGGTTGACACCGATGGAGCCTGTGACGCTGGCAGGCAGGCCCGCAAATAGCCCGAACTCAGCAAGTTCGTGAAGTTCCGTCGCAAAAACAGCAACGGGGCTTGCTTGAGGAGGCAAAAAAGGGTCGCCCGGAAAACCGGACAGCACGGTGCGATCTTCTAGGGCTTCGAGTTGTAAGGGCTTGCGCGGAGTCGATGTCTTCCTGGCTCGATGTCCTAAATTCTTGCCATTCGGACGCGAGCGGAACAGTTGAACGAATTTCATGCGGAATTCTCCTCTTCTTGTATGTTTCAACGCGCCCCACAGGACGGACTACCCCCGTGGCATCCTCCGGCGTGGGACAGGAACGCTATTTCCCGTCTCGAATTGATGGCGAGGCAGGGTATCGCCTGCTGCTCCTATATAAGCGGTAGGCGACGGGGCGATAGAACAGACATTAATGAATGTCGGTGATAAGTAAGGTATGTTGATCGGTAGGGAATCATTCCTCCATCGATCCCATTCGCTCACAGAACGAATGGCTGGCCCAGAACACCTTATACTCAAAAAGTATAGGCAGGAAGTGAATGATCCCTTGCCTCCATCCTTCGCCTTACGGGAAGGATGGTATGCACATGGTGTGCCTAGTTTCTAAGAGGAGGTGTATAAAATGTTACCCAATAAACCTTTACAAATTCATTAATCACAACCAGTTATTTCTTAATGAGTTAAGAAAGATTAATTTTTCGTAAGAAAGCGGAAATCGGGCAACCATTCTCGCTATATTTCCCGCAGCTTTCGAGGTCAATGAAAGTGGGAAGACGTTGAACATACAATGTGAGAGCAAGGGATCATAAAGCTACGACCCCGAGCGCGAAGCATTGAGCAAAGGGGGAGACGGAGAGGTGAACCTCTCGCGTCTCCCGCCGAGATTGAGTCGCGCCTCGCTGTAGACACGTCTCTTCAAAGCTTACGTTGCCGGTACCATCAGAGGCTGCCGAGCAGGTTGCCTAGCTCGGAGCCGAGGCTGCCAAGCGTACTGCCTAGAGTCGAGGTGGTGCCGCTCAACAGGCCGCCGATGCCACCCAGCTCCTGGGACAGCAGACCGAACAGCGAATCGATCAACGCCGAAGAGGAGCTGCCTGCCCCGCTGGTCAGACCCGACAGTAATCCGGCAAGGTTCAGGAGGCCCAACTGGGAGTCCACCTGCCCAACGGCACCGCCGATAGTGCTGCCGAGAATTCCCGTCAGCTGGCCCAAGAGCGGCTTGGTCAGAGTGGGCACCAATCCCGAAAGATCGTTGAGCGTGCCCGAGAGCGTGTTGAGATTGCTGCCCACATTCATCAGGGCGTCGCTGATTAGCGTCGAGGTTCCAGTCATCGTAGGACCGAGGATGCTGGGCAGTTGGCCCGCTAGCTTGTTGAGGCTGCCGGTGATGCTGGACAGACTGCTGGAAGCGTCGCCCAGGGCCGAACTCAAAAGCGACTGAGCGTCGCCCAGCGGCAGGCTGGCGGCCTGCGGCAGCGCGCCGGCGAGGGTGATGAGGCTGCTGTTGATGGCGCCCACGCTGCTGTTGACGTCCATCAGAATGCTATTGAGCAATGTCCCCGCGGCACTGGCCGAACTGGCCGTCGTACCGCTCAGGGAACTAACCAGCCCGTTCAAGTTGCTGCTCACGATGCTCAGGCTGCCGGCGACATCCTTCTCCACGGCCTGCAGCAACGATAGCGTGCTGGCGCTGGAGCCGCTCGTCAGACCGCTGAGGCTGCCGGCCAGCGAGGAGGTGGTGCCGGAGACACTCTTGAGTAGCGAGCTTAGGCCGCCGGTGACGGTGCTTAATGTGCTGCTGGTCAAGCTGGGTGCCACGCCGCTGATGGTGTTGACCGTGCCGAGCACGGACTGGAGACTACTGCTAATGTCCTTGATCGAGCTGGCCAATGTGGTGATCGCCTGACGGGTGGGGCCGCTGGCGAAGGCCGGCAACAAATCGGCGACGCCGTTGAGTTCGCCGATTGCCTTGCTCAAGTCGCTCGATATCGTGGACAGGGTCGTCGGCAGGGTGCTGGTCGTGGCTTTGCCAAGGGAAGTGATGTCGGTGGTCAGGCTGCTTCCCAGGGTGTTGAGAGTGCTGACGGCCTCCTTGAGAAGCGAGGAAACCTGAGGATTGACATTTACAGAGCCGTGGGAGCCGGCGTTTAAGCCCGCAAATAACCCGAAGTTAGCAAGGCTAAAGAGTTCTTGCGACAAAAAACTGTTAGCGAAACCACCGTTATTGAAGCTGTCATGGATGTTGTAGTGGATGTTAAACATCGCTGGGTCGGCTCCAAAGCCGTGAGACAGCAGCGTGCGATCTTCCAGCGCTTCTAGTTGCAAGGGTTTTCGTGTAGGCGCCGGCTTGGTAGGACGGCGATCCGAAGACTTGCCATTGTGACGCGAGCGGAATAGTTGACCGAATTTCATGCGGAATTCTCCTCTCCTCGAACAATGAAACGAGCCCCACGGGACGAACTACCCCCTTGGCATCCTCCGGCGTAGGGCAGGAACGATGCTTCCCCTCATAACGGGTAAATCAATTAGCTGATGTAAGACACGCGTCGCGCGGCTTGGCGACTAAGGCGGGCCTCCCTCGCCGCCCATACGGGGGCGGCCAAAGGGAGAAGGCGAATAAACTGGCGACAAATCGGGTTGATTAGCAACGCATGTCGGGCGGATTAGGAAATCATTTCTCCGTTCGACTCGGTTCGCTAACAAAACGGATGGCGGCCCGGAGTTCCCTATTCTCAGGACCGGTAGAAGGCAAGTGAGTGAACTACTGCCCTCCGTTCTCTTGTGGCACATGGTGGAGGTTATGCATACCGTGTGCCCAATAAACTACAACAGATATGAAGAAGTCAATCTATAAAGATTCATCGTCCAATTTTCTGCAAACTTCTTTCTTGCATACACTTGCGAAATGTATATAATTCGCAAGTAAAGCAAATTATGCGGGCTGGCAGGTGAATGCAGACTTACGAGTCGCCAGGCGGCAGGGCTTGGGAAGACGCCGCGCGCCGAATGTGAAAACGTCCTCTCACTTTTGCTACCAGGCTTGGGATTGATTGCCGAGGTTGAGGATTCTGTAGCAGCAAGCGACGCTTCGTAGAAGCGTCGCATGCTAACTATCTCTGGCATCATTTTCTTCGCGGCCACGGATTGGCCCGCACCTCGCGGGTAAGATAACGCCGCTGATAATCCTGGTGCGCGGCATCGCGCGGATACTGCTGATCGGGACCATACGGATAATTGCGCATGGCCGCAAACGGCAGCGGTTCGACCGTGGTGCCGTGGGCCGTGGACAACGCCGTATCCTTGCAGTAGCCGGCGGTGCGAAGTACGAAGCTGCGTTTCCATCCCGTCGGCAGAGGCGGCAACGAAGCGGCGTCGAAGCGCACTGTTAAATCGTCGCCGGGACCGAAGATGACGAAGCAATCATCGCGCCGATGCAGCAACTCCGTCACGTCGCCAAAGCGCGTCAGGCGTCCCGACTGACCCACCAGCGGCACATCGACGCCGCGATGGTAGTCGTACAACTTCGGCAGCCGACCATCGGGCGAATACTCGGCGGGAACGCGGCCGGGAGCTAGCGTCGCTTGTTGCACTTCGAGACAAGTCGTGCGTGGTTCGACGGACCGGCGAGACGCCGGTCCCACCGAAGTATCGGACCGGCGAGACGCTGGTCCCACCGAAGCATCGGGCCGGCGAGACGCCGGTCCCACCGAGAAATCGGCTGGTGGGACCGGCGTCTCGCCGGTCCGATGACAGTCCGCTGCTACAAACACCTGGTCCCAGCAAACGTGCATGTTAGTCCGCAAGCGCAATCGGCAGCGTGGGCCGGTCAACTTGCCGGTGACATCCACGAGCATCATGCGCGGCGTCCCAGCCGGGAAACCGGACTTTCCCAGCGAACGCCACTGGCCTGATTCGTCCTGTCGTTCCAGAGTCGGCCATTGTTCGAGGACGCCGGCCTGATGCGCCGCCCAGACTGATTCCGGGAACGGATACTCGGTCCAGCCCGCCAGACACAGATACAGCCGATCCTTCGGCCCACACGACGCCAAGCGGTCGCCGAAATCCAGCTCGATGCTGTGCTCCTCGGCGAAGCCGACCCAGGAGCGCTTGGCGAAATCGTCCACAGCAACACGGTCCCAGCAGCGCAGCGTCTCGGTCACATCGCGGCCGCGATGATCGCGCGCCGAGATTGGGAAAATCTCTTTACTGAAGGCGACGAGCTGCTGACTCGGCGGCGGCCCCGTCGTCACGAAGCGCTCCTCCGGATAAACGCGCACTGCCGGCGGTCGATCAACGACCACCAATTGCAGACGATCCAGATACGTTGTCTCGTCCATTGGTTCCGTGATCTTGAGGACGTACTGACCATCGTGCGGGACCAGCTGTTCGGCTTCGATAGCAACCGACTCTTCCGAACGCGGCGGGCGGCAGGTGCCGTCCGGTCCGGTCTCCCCGACAGAACCGGCGCCGAGGAAATCGTTGACGAAGACAAAACGCGTGCCGTCCCAGGCGAACAGGATGGGACAAGAGCCGGGCATACGGTTTCGCTGGAGCACCTGGGCCAATTTGCCGGCGGTCAGATCCGGCGGCGGATGTTGGGTGTCGATTTTGTCCGGTTCCGCCTGCAAGGTGCCGTCGGGCCAGCGCAGGCGCAGCACCTCAATCTCAGACTGCCGTGCGATGCCGAACAGCAGCGGCTGCCGTGATTGGCCCAGTCCGGCGGAGAGCGTGGTGTTTTCCTGGCCGGTCCACACTCCACCACTCTGCGCCACCGCCCAGACGCCAATGCCGTCGGCGTTACAACGCAGACGATTGTTTCCATCGACACAGTTGCGGCCGAGAAGATCGACGCGCACACAGTGGCCCCCGCTGCCGCGATTGTCGTAGCGCTTTAGTCCATCCTTCTCAGACCAAACAAACAGGTCTGGGCGTCCGGCGGCGTTGCAGGGACAAACGGTAAGAGCGATCAGATCGCGCGGCCAATCCGCATCGCGCCCCAATGCTTCGGGCTGATGAACGAGGCGTCCTCCTTCATTGTGCAGCAGGACCGGCAACCCCTCGCGGCTGAGGCCAACCACGTCCGTCCAGCTGTCCAGGTTCAAATCGACGGCCATTGCCTGACGCAATGGCGGAGCATTGGTGGCGACGGACTCAAACCAATTCTCCACGGTGTCGGCCGCGCTGCGGCAATGGTTGGCGAGCAGCAGCGGCCTTTGACCGTCCGCGAGCAACAGCAGGTCGGAGCGGCCATCGTGATCGACATCGAGTACCAGCGCTCCATTCCACTGCGCCGCAGGGGCATTTTTGTCCGGCAGGACCAAGCGACGAAAGTGCAGCAGGCGATCATTGACGGCCACGCCAGGCACAGCCGACTTTGCAAGAATGAGACAATCAAGATCGCGATCACCGTCCATGTCGCTGAGAGCCAGTGCAATCGGCGCTATGTCCCTCTCGCTTTGCAAGCCGGCTAGCGATGTTTTGCGGAACTCGCAATTCAGCGGCGGCGACTTATCTAACGGATTCTTCGTCTCAACCGGCGTTCCGACGTGGAGATAGACGGCCAAGCCGCCCCCGGCATGGTTGCTGATGTTCGCCTCCTTGAGACGTTTGACGGCGTCCTCGGCGTTGGCGGCGAATTGGCAGATTACGATGTCCAAATCGCTATCCTGGTCGAGATCGACGAGAGCAGCGCCCAGGCAGACCGAAGTAAGCTTGTGGAGCGTTGCCTTGGCGGTCACATCCTCGAACTTGCCATCGCCGCGGTTGCGAAACAGCTTCTGTACGCCTGCGCCGGTCAACAAAAGATCGGCATGGCCGTCGTTATCGAAATCGCCCACACAGCAACCGAGCGTCGGCCGCGGCTCCGCTAGGCCCGCTTCGGCCGTGACATCGGTAAAACGATCTGCGCCATCGTTGCGTAACAGCAAATCGCGCACCTGTCCCTTCTCTACCACGGCACCCGCAAGAAAAAGATCTGGTTTGCCGTCGCTGTTATAATCGAGCACGACCATCGTAGCGCCGAAGCGCGCCCGCACCAACCGCCGCGCTTCAGCGAGAGTATCGCTGCCGAAATCCTCTGCCTTGGCCCATTGCGCACCCGATGCAAGCTGCACTTTTAGCGATTCGCTTGGCTGAAAGAGAGCCAGCGGTCCAATCACCATCAGCCGCGGAGGGTCGCTCGTGCGACCGATTGCCTCCGCGTAATGGCCCATCCGGCTGTACGCGAGCTTTACGGCATTTTCCCAATCGCTTCGTTTCAGGGCTTCGCATTCCTCCAGCAAGGCCTGGGCTCGATTTTCGTCGATTGGCCGCATGTCCATGGCCAATCCGTACAGTGCGCCGCTCAAATGTTTGTCGTGCTTCAAGGCTTCTTCAAAACAATGGAGACGTTCCTTGTTGTCCTCGTGGGTTAACGAGCCGAGCCAATACCAGGAATAGGCGTCATTGGGATCTACTTCGAGGACTGCTTTGAAATGCTTCATCGCATCTGCTCCGTCTTTCTGATGCATCAAGAGCAGTCCGAGGCAGAAATGCGCATAAGGATTGTTAGGGTCGCGTTGCAGAACTTCTTCGAAGACGGTTCGGCAACGCGGAAGTACGGAAGGATCATCACCGCCGGCGTTTAGCAGGGCGATGCCGAGATTGATACGGCCGGCCAGCCAATCGGGAGCCATTTCTACAACCTTCTCGAATTCCGGAATCGCTTCCCGATAATGGAAGGCATCCATGATGGCGATGGCCCGATTGTTCTGGCTGTAGACCGCTTCCCAATCGACTGGCCGATGCGTCCACATCCACCAGGCGCTGCCGCCCACCACGGCCAGCAGAAAAAAGACGAAAAGGGCAATCCGCAGTCCCCAGCGACGCCACATTCCAGTCGAATCGGGAGTAATGCCTGCGTTACTCATGACTTGTCCCTCGCACATGAAGAACGGATGATTGTGCCACCGGACATTTTACGAATCGTCGCCCTCAATCTGTTCATCGATACGCCGTTTTCCCGCAGCGATGGCCTGTTCGTTGCCCTCCACTGTCGGCGGGCCGCCCTGGACCAGTCCGCCGGGATACACTGTCTGGTTGTACCCGCGATACGCTTCCATACGCAGATGCGCCAGCATGTGATGACCGCGCCGCCGCTGGCGCTCCACGCGCAGGGCGGCGATGTCGATGGGACCGACGACGATCTTCTCGCCGGGGCCGGGGTCGGCCTGGCTGAGAATGCGGCCGTCGTAATCGACGATCATGCTGCCGCCGGGCCAACTGAACGGCGGATAATTGTGAGCACTCGCTCCCTGATTACTGGCCACGACGAAAGCGAGGTTCTCCAGCGCTCGGCAGCGATTGATGAGCGTCCACCAGTCCATCGGCGGCGTCGCGCCCCAGGGGTCCATGTACGCGGACACACGAATCAACACTTCCGCCCCCGCCAGAGCGAACTGGCGGATCGCTTCGGGAAACAGCCAATCGTAACATGTCGCCGCACCGAGCCGGCCAATTTCCGTGTCGGCAACGGGAAACATCGGCTCGCGATAGTCGGGCAGATCGTGCGGGCTGGTGTGGACCTCCCAGGGAATCCACGGATGCACTTTGCGATAGCGCGTCAGCAAACCATCGGGTCCGATCAGGCAGGTTGTATTGAAGACATGGCCGGGATATTTCTCGTCGCGTTCGAGAAAGCTGCCGGTTTGGACAAAGATGCCGTGTTCGCGCGCTTTGCGATGATAGCGCTCGGTGTGTTCGTTGGGAATGGGTACGGCGAGCTTATCGTGCAGTTCCTCGACCGTGGGATAGATCGGCGCTGCATGGGCGAACTCCGAGAACACAACCAGACGCACAGGCATGAAGGGAGCGTAGCCGAGGACGGCACGATCGATCATGGCCAGCATGTGATTGACCGCCGCGGTGATGCCGGAATGGTCGCGCGGATTGGGAAGGTCGGTCTGGCAGGCGGCGGCGGCATAGCGAAGATCGTGCGACATCATGGGTTTCTCTTTTCGATTACGCCACAAGCCCGGAGCGCCAGCGACGGGTGCTTCGGCCCGTCGCTGGCGCTCCGGGCTTGTGGGGATATTGCTTTTTACCGGCGCGATTGGAAAAATTACAACGGTCCTAACGTCTGTAACGTCGCGCCGTTGATTTTACGCAAACCGCAACCTCTGGCGGGGCGGCACGTTGCACCACGAGAGTCAAAAAAGTTTTCGTCCAGTCCAAACCCTGGCACATCATTAGCGTGTAGAGTTGAGCCGTGGCACGTCGCGGGCAACGTCGCTTTGGTGAAGCGAGCGAACCGATTCTGTTTGGAGGTTACGGCATGGCATTACGCCCCTCGATCACTATCGTGCTCTTGGGCGCGATCGCTTCCCTGGGCGCCTCCTATCGTACGCCCAATTTTATCGTAGAGGCTCCGGACGCCGCATTCGCCGAACAGATCGGCAAGTACGCCGAACATTATCGCAAGCAAAAAGCGGTCGAGTGGCTGGGCCAAGAGATGCCGACCTGGGGCCGGCCCTGTCCGCTGCGTGTCACCATCAGCGGCAGTTCCGGCGGTGCCACCGAGTTCGGCTTCGACAACGGCAGCATCCTCAGCATCAATATGCACATCGAAGGCAGCGCGGACCGCCTCATCGCCAGCGTTCTGCCGCACGAAGTCACGCATACGGTCCTGGCCTATTACTTCCGCACGCCGGTCCCGCGCTGGGCCGACGAAGGCAGCAGTGTCTTGTCCGAGGACGAACGCGAACGCAACGTGCATGAGCAAACTGTTTGGCAAATTTTACAAGTGCCTGGACGCGCCTTCCCGCTGCGCCGTTTGTTCAGCTTGCGAGATTATCCGCGCGATCCGAGCTACGTTATGGCGTTGTACGCGCAAGGCTACTCGGTGACGAATTTCCTGGTCGGCCAGAGCAATCGGCAAGTGTTCCTGGCGTTCGTGGCCCAGGGCATGCAAAACAACGGCAACAACTGGGACGCAGCGCTGAGGTCGCACTATCACTATAGTAGCGTCGAGGAACTGGAACGTGCGTGGATCCAGTATCTAAAGAGCGGCCGGCAGCAGCCGGCGCAGCTCGCCAGCAATCGCGGCATCAGCGACCGGCGCGACGCCGGTCCTACTGCCCGCGTGGTACTGCGGCAAACCGCTCCGCCGGCCCAGCCGATTCTCGAAGCGCCGCAGCCGGTCTATCGCGGCCAAATCCCCGACGACACCGCTCCCCAGTGGGACCGGCGTCCCGCCGGTCGTCCGCAAAACGATCAGCGTCCGGGTTCTTATCAGGTTCCGCCGCCGCCCGCCGTGCGCCTGGAAGCGCCGGAGTTCGAGCGCGTGCCGCCGGCAACGCCGCAGTGGGGATCGCAGCGGTGATATGGGAATTCAGCAAATCATGAACGTCCAATTAGGCCACTGCGGTCATACCCGTCGGCGAAGTCATTGCGGTATCCCCCCACCCTCGATGCAAGGACAGCGCAGCGCTGCAAAGACAGCGACTGGCGCGATGCAACTCCTTGGGAGCCTTTGACCTCAGTCGTTGCAACTTTCCCCTTCCTACGTCTGACCGTTGCTGCCCCGTGCCCGCTCCATGACCCAGTGCCGCGTCCCGTCATCGAGCGAGACGGGCGGCGGCGAGGCGTAGACAAGGGAGCGGGCGTAGCGGCCGCGCTCGTAGGTGGTGGCGAAGACGGCGGCGAGGTCGAGCCACACGTCGGGGTCCGGCGGCAAGAGCGGGATGGGGATGGCCGGCAGGCGCTGGCGCACTGTCCAGGAATACACGTCACAATTGGGACGGCGGTCGCCGGGCGACACCAACGCGTAGTAATCGCCGGGCGGCAGGGCGCGCTCAAGCGGCAGCCGACGCCCGCCGATTAGCAAGTCCACCTCGATCAAATGAACCCGGTGGCGCAACAGCGCGTTGCGCTTGGCGAGGTAATCGCTGCGGCCGGGCTCTTCCTTGTTCGCAGGCGACAGCAATTCCAGAACGGCCACGAGTGTCCGCTCGGGGCGGTGCAGGATCTCGATGTAGCGCTCGTGCGTCTCTTCTTCTTCGATGATCAGGGGTATGGTGACGGGCTCCAGCGTCGCGACCCCAGCTGGGGCCGGCATCGGGGGGGAGGAGGGCTCGTGCCGCGTGGCGGCCACGTCCGGCTCGATCCGTTTCCGCCCGGCCGGCGCCACTTCGACAAGGCGGACCTTCTCATCGATGCGGGCCTCGTAATTGTCGGGCAAGCAGTCGAGGAGGGCTTCGCGGCAGTAGTTGATGAAGGTGGCGTGGAAGTCGGACCAGAACGCGGGATCCTCAAGGTACGGGTCCATGCCGGGGAACGGGCTGGGCATGATAGAACCTCCCGAAAAGGGCTTGTCGTGACCCGTTCAGCGTACCGAGAGGGCGGCAGGAATGCCAGGGCAGGCGGCGAGGTGGAGTGGAACGTGGGCCAGCGGAGGAAGGCGGAAAAGAGTCGGGAGTCGAATCGATTCGACTCCGACGCGTCTTGCCTTTCCGTTGAGAAATCAGAGTAAGTGCTCTCTCAACGAAGTCCGTATAGATTACAAAAAACACACGCATACTTGAATTTTCCGAAATTATTTATAAAATAATTGAACTAATAATTTCAATTTCCGAATCCAAACTTTCAAATATCGAAACAGAGCTTCAGCTTTGGGATGCTGGTATGGCGAACCGTCGAATCAGTGCGAAAGAAGCTTTTGCCGCATGGCGTGAGCAAAACCCGCTTCGTCTCTGGCGGCTCCAGCAGGGACCGGAAGGGTGGAAGCGATCAGTGATGGCGAGGCAACTCGAGGTGTCACATACCGCTGTGGCAAATTGGGAAGACGGCAACAGCCTGCCGACGGCTGATTCCTGTGCAAAGATCGAGAAACTGACGGGGATAACCTCGGTGAAGTGGATGGAATGGTACGAGAAGAAGCCGAAGTGACTGCTGTTGACGTCGGGAACCGATTTGTTATGGGGCGGGCAAGTGAACACTCCAAACCTGCAGAAACTCCTGGATGCCATCAATTATCAAGGAGTCGTCACCGGGTACACGCATGATGCATACCGCTACCCGGCTCGATTCTCCCCGTTGTTCGCACGTGCCGCGATTGAACTCTTCACGGAACCTGGCGACACGGTGCTTGACCCTTTCGCCGGTAGCTGCACGAGCATAGTCGAATGTCTCGCTTCTGGCCGCAACGCCATCGGCGTCGATATCAGTCCGCTCGCGGTGTTTCTGGGCGGCGTCAAGACGATGCTCTGCAATGACCGTGAGCGGGATTTGATCCTCAATTGGGCGATTCATATCGCCCCCGATCTCTCACCCCGCCTCCCGGTCGAGCGGCATTGGGAGTGGAAGGAAGCAGGCTATCAGCAGAACCTGCCCTGGCGTTTCCGCAAGGTCGCCGAACAGGCAATCAATGGTGCCGAATCTCTTCCAGCTCGTTTGCGGCCAGTGGCTCGGTGCATCGTACTAAAAACGATGCAATGGGCGGTGGACTGCAAGAAACACCTACCGACTGCGGAAGACTTCCGCATGCGGATGATCGACAATGCGTTATCCCTCATCCAGGGCCTAGAATCGCTCAAGAGGCAGGTAGAGGATCTCAACCAGGGTCCGGTGAAGATCGAACTTCTGCAAGGGTCTGCGGACAAGATTACGATGCTCCCGTCGGAACTTCTGAAAAAAGCGCCTCCTCGCCTGGTCATTACCTCGCCACCGTACCCTGGGGTCCATGTACTCTATCACCGCTGGCAGGTCCTCGGCCGCAAAGAGACACCGGCACCCTTCTGGATTGCCGATTGTCCGGACGGACAGGGCTCGTCGTTCTATACGTTCGGGGACCGGCGAAATCAGCGGCATGAAGAGTTGTACTTCGCAGAACTCTTGGCCGCGTTCAGGGAAATCCGGAAGGTCATCGGCAATGATGCCATTGTCGTTCAACTCGTCGGCTTCGGCAGCCCGGAAACGCAATTGCCGCTCTACATTCGCACGATGAAAAATGCGGGATTTGTCGAGTACGAAAAAGAAGGGCACCGACGCAGCCATTTCTGGCGGTCAGTGCCCAATCGCAAATGGTACACCTGGCTTCGCAGCGAAACAAAACAAACGTCCGAAGTTCTCCTCATCCACCGTCCCGACTAACGGGACACTTCCATCATCTTGATGAGAGTCGTGCCGATACGATTCACTTCGGCGCGAAGGTCCGCAAAGTCCGGCGGTTTGATGTCCGGATTCTTGGCGGAATCCTCCAGCCGTTTCTTGTAGGACTGATACATTTGGTACATGTGATACGCTACATGCGAGTAATAGCGGCTCTTGCGCTCCTCGATCGTGGCTTCTTCCAGGCGCCCGACGAGACTCGCGAAATACTCTTTGCTCATGCCAAAGTCTTCATTTAGCACCAGCATCAGCGGTGCCGTTTCGGTCGCATCTTGGAAACACCCTACGTCCTTATTGGTCCAGTTGGAATCGTCCCAGCATCCCACGTCGCTCCAATTCTCTTCTTTGATGTAGACGAGCTTGTACGGGGGCCGGCGGCGTCCAACCGTGCCAAGGGCTTGGTCGCTGATTTTGCGCGGGCCGAGATTTTCCTGCTGCTGGGGATCTTCAACCCTGCCCTTGAAGCGAGCGGATAGAGTGTTGCCGCAGAGCCCGACGGCTTCGACTTCAAACTCCAGTTCGCTGCCGACGATCAAGCCAGCGGGAGTATCAACCAAGGCGGCAAGCCTGCCCTGGCGTCCGAAAGAAAAGCCGATGCCGGGATAGGTGGCAAGACTCAAGCAACGTGCCCGGAAGCCCCACGGGGCGGGCGAGCCGGCAAGCAAATTGTCCTCGCCGTCCCAAATGAGTTTGACATGGAGCGATGGGCCACCCGGAATGAGTTTCACTGGCTGGCGGCTGACGACGCGCAGGTATGTCGGATCGGGCCGAAGAATGCGTTCTTTTCTCGCCCGTTTCTTCTTCGGACCGACGACAACGACCGGCAACTTGAGCATGCGCGGCTCGACGCGGTCTTTGAATTTGCCCAAGACCACAAGGTGCGTGTTGATTGGGTATTCCTCATCTTCCACGTCTGCCGGTTCCTCGTAGCGAAGGATGAGCATAGCCCGGTCCTGGCCGGTTTCGCTCACAAGCTTCAGGCCCGGCACTTCCGGCTGAATCCGTGCCGTGAAATCCTGGAGTGCTGCCCATTCCGCCGCCGGCTCTGCCAGGACGGCAAAACGGACCGTTTCTTGGTCATGTATGCGGACGGCAACCATGCTCGGCTCAGTGATAAGAACAGGAAACTCGGCGGCAACGCCGGTGCCGGAATCCCCCTTGATGACAATGGACTTCTTGCCCATCACATCCGTAAAGTGCGGCCCGTCGGCGATCTGCGTGCCCACGACATCGCCGCTGCCAGGTCCGTCCGCTTCCGCAGCGGCATGGTGGCCTTCTATGAGTTGGTCAAGCTTGTTTTTGACGTTCTCATCGGCTGCTTTCATCTCCAGCAGGTTCTGCTCGGCGTCCTTCTGGAGCTGATCGAGGTCGGGGTCTTTCTTCAGCGTCGCAATCAGGCGTTTGCTGATTGCGGCGTAGACGGTGCCTTGGTAGAAACCCTGGCGAGACCCTTGCATGATTTCCGCGATAGCTTCGTTTTTGAGGCCATCCAAATCGACCACTATCAGGGTGCGATGTCGTAGGTACTTGAGCCCCAAATCGCGGACGATGAACGTATCGTCCCATGCGTCCTGACGTTGGCCATTGATCAGGAAGACGCAACATTCCTTACCGCGCTTAGCAGCCTGTTGAAAATCGGCTTGACAGTCATGGTATTTTAGGCGGCAGCCCCATAGCCGATTACGGAGTCCACCATGAGTATGGGTCGTCGATCGACTGAACAGCAAGCACAACTCT
>Ga0070739_10003045_pt1 | contig 21385 bp, 17 predicted proteins | sample Coa_R1_7_FD_66445 | JGI IMG/M metagenome (GOLD analysis project Ga0070739, IMG submission 66445) | Surface soil microbial communities from Centralia Pennsylvania, which are recovering from an underground coalmine fire - Coalmine... | ecosystem: Environmental > Terrestrial > Soil > Unclassified ... | reverse complement strand
CAGCGACGGACGTCCGCTCGGCGACGGTCTTGCAGTTTCCACCGGCCGGTTGAGCGCGGCCGCGCGATCCGTGGTCTTCATCTCGCCTATGAAGAACGGCTTGGAAAAATAGTAGCCTTGACCTTGCCGAATATGCGTGGCGGCGCGCAGATACGCCAGTTCCTCGAAGGTCTCGACGCCTTCTGCGACGATCATCATGCCCAGCGAGGTGCCAAGCGACTCGATCGCGCGCAGCACGCTCTGGCTGCGCGGGCGCTGGTGTATGGCGGTGATGAACGAGCGGTCCACCTTCAACTCATCGGCGGTGATGTCGGCGAGCGCGGAGAGCGACGAATGGCCGGTGCCGAAATCGTCGATCGAGATACGCACCCCAAGCTCGCGGAGCATGGGCAAAACCTGACGCTGAAACTGGTTCTTGGCGACGAAGGCATCCTCTGTGAGCTCGATCATGAGCCGCCGCGCGATACCGCTTGTGTCGACAGCGTCGACAAGCGAGCGCATAAAGGCCAAGTCGCCGGCTTGCTTGGCGGCGACATTGATGCTGATCGTGGTTTCGGCTCCAAACTCGGCATCAAGGTGCTCGATGGAGCGAATCGCTTCCTCGAGCACGAATTGCGTTATCGGATCGATCAGGCCGAGCTCAATGGCGAGATTGACGAAGCTACTTGGCGGCTGGATTTCGCCGTTTTCATCGCGCCAGCGGACCAGGGTCTCAAACCCGAGCACCTGCTGGGTGCGAAGATCGACTTTCGGCTGGAACGCGCAGCAGAACTTGCGGTCGCGGATGGCCAAGCGCAGCCGCTGCTCCAGCTCCATACGCGCGGTCACCGACTGTCCCATGGCGGTGTCGAAATAGATCGCCTCGCCCTTGCTCCCATTCTTGGCGCGGTACATGGCATTGTCCGCGTTGCGGCGCAGCGCCTCATAGCTGGCGCCGTGCTCGGGATAGACGCTCACGCCAACCGATGCCGACGTGAACAGCTCGAAACCTTCGATCTGGAAAGGCTTCTTCAGCTCCGCCACGATGCTTTCGATGATAGCGCGGACCTGCTGCTCGTCAATGAACGGCGCGATCAGCAGCACGAACTCGTCGCCGCTGATCCGCGCCAGCATGTCCGTATGGCGCAGGCATTTGTTGATCCGTTCGGCGACCTTTACGAGCAGTGCGTCTCCAATGGCATGGCTGTAGTAGTCGTTGATGTGCTTGAAGTTATCGAGATCGATGAAGGCCAGCGCCAATCGGCCACGATTGACGGGCAGAAGCAGCTCATGAACGCACTGCTCGACCAGAGCGCGGTTGGGCAGTCCGGTCAAATCATCAAAATAGGCGCGGCGCGCTAATTCATTCTCGATGCGCTTGCGGTCGGTTATGTCGCTCGATGTCGACATGAGGAAGGCGCGCCCGCCCACATACACGGCGCGGTGTGACGTCAGCCATGTGCGTTCGCCGGCCCCGTCAGCATGATTTTCCTCGATCGTACAGGGCTCCCCCGACTGCATGAGGCCGAGCTCCCATTGCCGCCTCTGCGCGGCTTCCTCGGGGGACAGAAAATTCGCCGGCGATTGGCCGATAAGAGACTGTGGCGCCATCTCCAGATTAGCCGCCGCGACCGGATTGACCAGGATGAATTGTCCGGCCTCGTCCTGAACCGTCACTCCGATCGGAAGCTGTTCGATGATCGCGGTGAGCAGAACATCATCGGCGCCGCTGCCAAGGTCAGCCCGCAGAATGTTGTTGAGCCGCCGCAGTTCGTCGCGTTCGGCGCGAGCGTTCTCGCCGCCGCGCAGGCCACAAAGTGCCAGCGCCAAGACGGCGTAATGCCGGGCCAAAACGATATGCCAGGCACTGAAGCCTGGAAGCCCGGCACACCGCCGCAAGACCAGAGCCGCGCGCTGTCCGCCCACCGACAAGGGGAGCAGCAAGACAGGCTCGCGGGGTCCGACGAGATCGGCCGGAATCGGAACGGTCGCGTCAGTCGGGCGGTCAGCGTCGAGGGCTACGACGCGGCCGCGGATGATTTCATCGAGCAACGGAGTTACCGACCATTCGCGACCGACGTTCTCGGCGGGCGCCGCAGCGATACAGGTCAGGCGGGCCCCGTTGGCCGTGACGACCAGCATGCGGTCGCAGACGAACAGCGTGCCGAAGGCCTCAAGCAGCGGAGCAAAATCGGGGGCCTCGCCCTCGAGATGTAACAATGCCGCCAGTGCGCGAAGCTGCACGCGCGCAAGCTGCGCGAATGTCTCGGGCGCGTGTACGGTGCAGGAGCTTTCCGAGGCGGCCATGGACGAGGTACACGTTCGCGAGATGTCGCGAACGATCACCGCGCGACTCGCGCACTCTACCTAGCAAAGCGTTGGAAATTTGTTTCGTCGTGGCCGGGCGACGCCGAAATTTGGGTTAACGAATGATTGATACTACGCGCAGCAATACCGGCGATTACGACTGATTGCGGCCGAGTCGCCGCGGCCCCGTGTCGGTCACGCCGAGGTGAGTCTCCAAGATCGCGCGATCGTTCAGCAGCGCCGCGCTTTCCCCCGCATGCACGACGCAGCCGCGTTCGAGAATAATGGCGCGGTCGGTGACGCCGAGAATCTTCTTTGCGTTCTGCTCCACCAGTATGGCCGAGGTGCCCTCATCTCGAATGATGCGCCGCAACGCCGCCAACAGCTCCTCGACGATGATGGGCGCGAGTCCCTCCAAGGGTTCGTCGAGCAGCATGACGCGTGGGTTGAGCACTAGGGCGCGGCCGACCGCCAGCATTTGCTGCTCGCCGCCCGATAATTGGTTGCCGAGGTTCTGGCGCCGCTCCTGCAGCCGCGGAAACAGGGCGTAGACCTTGTCGGTCGTCCATGGTCCGGGCCGCGCCACGGCGGTGAGGTTCTCGTGCACGGTCAGCGATTTGAAGATGTTGCGCTCTTGCGGCACCCAGCCGATGCCGGCGTGGGCGCGCTGATCGGAGCGCAGCCGCGTAATATCGATGCCGTCGAGCGCAATCGAGCCGCCGAAATAGCGCGTCACGCCGACAATGGTATTGACCAGCGTGGTCTTGCCCATGCCGTTGCGGCCGAGCAAAGCGAGTGCCTGCCCTTCGCCGAGCGATAACGATACGTTTGACAGGACGATCGCCTCGCCATAGCCGGCGGAGAGCTGCTCGATGGCCAGCAGGTCAGGCATCCACGTCCTCGCCCAGATAGACGGCTTTGACCCGCGGATCGCGCGCGACCTCCTCCGGAGCGCCATCGACGAACACGGCGCCGTTGACCAGCACCGTGATCCGGTCGGCGAACGAGAACACCAGATCCATGTCGTGCTCGATCAGCAACACGGTGACCTCGCTCGGCAGCGCCGCGATGGTCGCGAGCAGGTCGTTTCGTTCCGCCTCCGGCACGCCGGCCGCGGGCTCGTCGAGCAAGAGCAGGCGCGGTCGGCAGGCGAAGGCGAGCGCAATCTCCAACAGCCGCTGCTTGCCATAGGGCAAGGTCGCGGTGCGTTCATGCATCACATCGGCAAGCCGAAACCGCTCGACGATCTCGACGATCTCGCCGGTTACGGCGGCCTTGCTGCCAACGAGACGCCACCAGTCGGCGCCCGAGCCGAGCCGTTCCGAAACTGCAAGCCCGATTGTCTCCAGAGGCGTGAGGTCGAGGAACAACTGGTTGATCTGGAAAGTGCGGGCGATTCCGAGGCGAACGCGCTCATGCGGCAGCAGGCCGGTGATGTCGCGACCTTCAAAAAGGATGCGCCCGGCAGTCGGGCGCAGCACGCCGGTCAACAAATTGATGACGGTGGTCTTGCCGGCGCCGTTCGGGCCGATGAGAGCGTGGCGCGCTCCCGGCTCGATTGCCAGCGAAACATCGTGCGCCGCAACGATGCCGCCGAACCGCTTTTCGAGGCCTATGGTTTCGAGAATGGGCATGGCGGCGCCTTCAGCGGCCGTCGGGCGCCGCGCCGGGCAGGGCGATCGGCCGCGTCAGCAGGCGGCCGGTTAGCCGCGCGAGCTGACCGCGCAGCGCGCCGATTCCACCCTCAAAGCGCTCGCGGCCGATCAGCACGATGGCCACAAGCACGAGCCCGATCCAGAACTGCCAGTATTGCGGCGTCAGGGTCGCAATCCAGTCCTGAAGAAACTTGTAGATCACGGCGCCGATCAGGCCGCCGTAGAGATAACCGGTGCCACCAATGATCAGCACGAGCAGGAGATCGGCCGAGCGGCTGAGCGAGAGGACATCAAGCGAGCAAAAGGCCGTCGTTTGGGTCAACAGCGCGCCTGCAATGCCGGCGAAGAATGCCGACACGGTGTAGATCGCAACCAGCCGCCATTTCACCGGAATGCCAACTGCGGCCGCGCGCAGCACGTTGCCCTTCACCGCGCGCAACGACAAGCCGAAGGGTGAGTACACAATCCGTCGCGCAATCAGGAAGCAAACGAACAGGACCGTCAGCGCGTAGATGTAGCCGGTATGGCCGTACAGGTCGAAGCTGAAGTGACCGAGGACGGGGGCGATGGTCACCCCCTGCAAGCCGTCGGCACCGCCGGTGATGTTGGAATAGCGGTTGGCGAGCTCGCCGAGCATAAGGGACACGCCGAGCGTGACCATAAGACGCGTGAGATCGGAGCCGCGCAGCACCAAGAAGCTGGTGATGAAGCCCAGCACGGCGGCGACGATGCCGGAGGCCAAGAGGGCCAAGACGGGCTCGTTGATGAAACCGTATTTGGCGGCGAGGCCGGAAAAGTACCCCGCGAGACCAAAAAATGCCGCCTGCCCCAGCGAAATGATGCCGGCATAGCCAAGGATGAGGTCGAGCGAGAGCGCAAACAGCGCCAGGATTGCGGTCTCGGTCAGGATCAGGTGCTTGTCCGGAAACAGCCAGATGGTGGCGAACGCGAACACCCAGAACGCGATTTCCAGCGGCGACCACCGCGCGCGGCGGGTCAGGTAGGCGGAGACCTGTTCGGCGAGTGGCGTCACGGCAGTCACCGGGCGCTGCTGCGGGCGAACAGGCCCTGCGGTCGCCACAGCAGGACGATGATCATGATCGTGTAGATGACAAAGGCGCCAAGTTTCGGCACGTAATACTTTCCGGCAACGTCGCCGATCCCAAGCAGGATCGAAGCAAGGAAGGGGCCGGTTATGCTCGACGTGCCGCCGACCGTGATCACGATCAAGAAATAGATCATGTATTGCAGCGGGAAGGTCGGATCGAGGCCGATGATTTCGGCGCCGAGCGCACCGCCCAGCCCGGCAAGCCCCGACCCGACTGCGAAGGTGATGCCGAACACGGCGCCGACATTGATGCCGAGCCCGCGCGCGACGCGCTGATCATCGACCGCGGCGCGGAGCCGGCTGCCGAAACGCGTCTTGTTCAGTATCAATTGCAGCGCCAGCGTCAACAATCCGCAGATGATAATGATCAGCAACCGGTATTTGCCCATGCCGATGCCGAACACATCGAACTGTCCCTGCAGCGCATTGGGAATTTGCACGAACTGCTGCGACGAGCCCATGTAATAGTCGACCGCCGCAACCGACATGAAGACAAGCCCGATGGTGAAGAGCACCTGATCGAGATGGCTCTTGGCATAGACGTGGATGTAGAGGGTGCGTTCGAGAACGCCGCCAATCGCGGCTGTCACCAAGAACGCCAGCACAAGGCCCAGCGGGAATGGCACGCCCAGCCGATTGACCAGGATCACCGTGCAGTAGCCGCCGGCCATGGCGAACGAGCCATGGGCGAGATTGATAAAATTCATGAGCCCGAGCGTGACGGACAAGCCGCACGCCAGCACGAACAGCAGCATGCCATAGGCGATCCCGTCGTAGATGATGGTCAGCATGGCGAACACGCAACCCAATGTCGTTCCGGATGCCGCGACGCGGCGGTCCGGAATTCGCAGCCACTGCTCTCACCGTTGCCGCGAAACGCGGTCATCGAGTCCCGGGCTCGCCAGCTCAGCGCTAACGAGCCCGGAATGACATGACTACTTCTTCTCCGCGGCCTTGATCGGATCCTTGATGTTCGGGAAGGTGGCGAACTCAACGTTGTAGAGCTGGCCGTTCTTCTTCTCGACCTTGCGGATATAGACGTTCTGAATAATGTCTCGGGTCTCCGGATCGATTGAGACCGGACCGCGCGGGCTTTCCCATGCCATACCCTTGGCGGCAGCGATCAGCGAATCGCCATCCGTCTTGCCGCCGGTCTTATTCAGCGTCTCGTACATGAGGTGCATGCCGTCATAGGCGCTCACGGCCATGAAGTTCGGCCGCATGCCGTTGTTGGCCTTCTCGAAGGCGGCGACGAAAGCCTTGTTGGCCGCCGAATCGTGATCGGCCGAATAGAAATGCGCGGTGATGGTGCCGATGATGGCATCGCCCATGCCGTTGAGCAGATCGTCGTCGGTCACGTCGCCGGGGCCGATGATCTTGATGCCGGCCTTGTCGAGTCCCCTGTCGACGAATTGCTTGACGAAAATGCCGCCTTGGCCGGACGGCACGAAAACGAAAATGGCGTCCGGTTTCTGATCGGCGGCGCGCTGCAGGAACGGCGCGAAATCGGGATTGGCGAGCGGGAAGCGGATGGTTTCGACTACCTGGCCGCCCTTCTTGGTGAACTCATCCTTGAACGAGGATTCGGCGTCGGCGCCGGGTGCATAGTCCGACACCATGCTGACAACCCGTTTGATGCCGTTCTGGGCCGCCCAATCGGCCATCGGAACCGTCGACTGCGCCAGCGTGAAGCTGGTGCGCGCGATATAGGGCGACTTCTCGGTGATGATCGAGGTGCCGGCGGCGGTGACGATTTCCGGCGTCTTGGATTGCGCCGAAAGCGGCGCCACCGCGAGCGCCGCGGGCGTGATGCCGAAGCCAGCGAGGAACGTCACCTTGTCGTTGACGATGAGCTCTTGCGCGATGCGCTTGGTATTGTCGGGAACGGCGGCGTCGTCCTTGATGATAAGCTCGACTTTCTTGCCGGCCACCGTGTCGCCGTGCTGCGCCATGTAGAGCTTGGCGGCCGCGGCTTCCTGCTTACCGGTCGATTGTTGCTGGCCGGTCATCGGCAGGATGAAACCGATCTTGACGTCGGCGGCCTGGGCGCCGCCCGCCGTCGAGAGCGCCACGGCCGCGCAGGCAGCAGCCAGAAAACATCTCCGCTTCATAAGAATTCCTCCCTGGCTTAATGCTGGTCGCTCGCAGCATACCAACCATTCCAGCCCGCGCTTGTCCAGTTCACCCGTTGTCTCATCCGGCGGCGACCGAGGCGTGTCGGCGCCGCTTCACCCAACCCCAGCCACCACGGCCGCGAGCCCAAGGATTGTGCTAGCAGGGAGGGAGCAAGGCTTTACCGTCGCGGAGGCCATGATGGCAAAAATCGTGCTCGGAATGGGCAGCTCGCACACACCCATGCTGCTGGCCTCGGACGAGACGTTGCCGCGTTTTCTCGAAACCGACCAGAAGATTAAACACCGCGACAAGGACGGCCGCCCGGCGACCTATGCCGAGCTGCTCGAACGCGCCGATCCGAAGATGGCTGCGATGGTAACACCCGCTGAGCTGGTGGCCCGGCAGAACAAGGCGCGCGCAAGCTGTGCGCATCTGAGAAACGTCCTCAACACCGCCGCGCTCGATACCCTGATCGTGATGAGCGACGATCAAGATGAAGCGTACCTGGAAGACGCCCGGCCGACTTTTGCGATCTACTACGGCGAGACGATCCTCAACAGCAATGAACAGCACGAGCAATATCGCCGACGCTTTCCCGAATGGTATGTCAAGAACAGACAGGGCTTCTTCGAGGAGGATAAGCCGCGTGCCTACCCGGTCGATGCCAAGCTCGCCCTGCATCTGATCGACTGGCTGATGGAGCACGGCTTCGATCCGGCTTCCTCAAAGCGCATGCGCGAAGGCGAGGGCGAAGGCCACGGCATGGCGTACGTGCACCGCCGTTTGATGGATGCAGATCATCCGATTCCGATCGTGCCGGTTTTTCTGAATACCTATTTTCCGCCCAATCAGCCGCGGCCACGGCGCTGCTATGAGCTGGGGCAAGCGATCCGGCAGGCGGTGGAGGCTTACACGGACGACGCTCGGATCGGCATCATCGCCTCCGGCGGGTTGAGCCACTTTCTGGTCGACGAGGACTTCGACCGCGCCATTCTCAAGGCATGCGCCGACAAGGATGCCGCCTTTTTAAAGAACCTGCCGCGCAACAAGTTGAATTCCGGCAGTTCGGAAATTCTGAACTGGGTCGGGGTCGCCGGCGCGTGCGAGAGCCTTGACCTTAACTGGTTCGAATACGTGCCCGGCTATCGGACACCGGCCGGGACTGGTACCGGTCTAAGCTTCGCGACCTGGGCCTGACGCCAGGGCAATTGACCCGCTGATGCGCAAACGATCGCTGGCGCGGCGAACGACGCCGCGGCGCCTCCGGTGATCACGCGATCGCGGCGAAGAAAGCATACCACACATCAAAATCGGCATATTTGCCGCCGTTGACATCGACCCCATTTAGCAGTTGAAAGTGGCATGAAGGTCATCCCGCGCGGGAGCACGGGTGCAGAGGCTTGCATGGGCTGCCGCATTCGGTAACGCCTTTGGCCAAGCTCCCGATGAGCAGAGTGCCAGCCCCGCACAGCCCAAATTGATGGTGCCCGCATCGCCAAGCGCCGGCGGAGCCGCGGGCATCCCCCGACGGGCAAACGACAGTTTTGAAATAGGAACAGCCAGAACACCATCGGAGAGAAAACATGGACGCAAAGACCGATGAGAAGACCGCCGGCCAGTGCCCATTCACGGGCCGACGCTACCACAGGAACCGCGACTGGTGGCCGAATGTGCTCGACCTCCAGGTGCTCCACCGCAACTCCCCTCTGTCCAACCCCATGGGCGCGGCGTTCGATTACGCCAAGGAGTTCAAGACGCTCGACATTAACGGCGTGATCAACGACTTGCGTGCCTTGATGACGGACTCGCAGGATTGGTGGCCGGCCGACTTCGGCCACTACGGCGGGCTGATGATCCGCATGGCGTGGCACAGCGCCGGTACTTACCGCATCGCCGACGGCCGCGGTGGCGCCGGGTCCGGCCAGCAGCGGTTCGCGCCGCTCAACAGCTGGCCGGACAACGCGAGCCTCGACAAAGCGCGCCGGCTGTTGTGGCCGATCAAGCAGAAGTACGGACGAAAGATCTCGTGGGCCGACCTGATGGTCCTGGCCGGCAACGTCGCCCTGGAGTCGATGGGCTTCAAGACGTTCGGCTTCGGTGGTGGCCGCGCCGATGCTTGGGAGCCGGAAGAGCTCTACTGGGGTCCCGAGGGGACGTGGCTGGGCGACGAGCGCTACAGCGGCGAACGCCAGCTACAGAATCCGCTCGCCGCGGTGCAGATGGGCCTCATCTATGTCAATCCGGAAGGCCCGAACGGAAAGCCAGATCCGGTGGCGGCGGCCAAGGATATCCGTGAAACGTTCTTCCGCATGGCCATGAATGACGAGGAGACTGTCGCGCTGATCGCCGGCGGCCATACGTTCGGCAAGACGCACGGCGCCGGCGATCCGTCCCTGATCGGCCCGGCGCCAGAAGCCGCCGCCCTCGAAGAGCAAGGGCTCGGCTGGAAGAGCAAATTTGGCACCGGGAAAGGGCCCGACGCGATCACCGGCGGTCCGGAGGTCATCTGGTCGCAGACGCCGACGAAGTGGAGCAACTACTATTTCGACAACCTGTTCAAGTACGAATGGGAGCTGACCAAGAGCCCAGCCGGCGCTTGGCAGTACAAGGCTAAAAACGCCGAGCCGAGCGTCCCCGACCCGTTCGACCCGTCGAAGAAGCGGGTGCCGACCATGCTGGTGACGGACCTGTCGCTGCGGATGGATCCGATCTACGAAAAGATCTCCAGGCGATACTACGAGCATCCGGACCAGTTCGCGGACGCCTTTGCGAGGGCTTGGTTCAAGCTCACGCACCGCGACATGGGACCACGCGTGCGTTACCTCGGTCCGCTCGTGCCGAAAGAGGAGCTGATCTGGCAGGATCCGATCCCCGCGTTGAACCACCCGCTGATTGGCGAGCAGGACATTGCCGCCCTGAAGGGGAAGATTCTCGCCGCCGGTCTGCCGGTTTCTCAGCTCGTCTCAACGGCTTGGGGTTCGGCCTCCACGTTCCGCGGTTCCGACAAGCGCGGCGGCGCCAATGGCGCGCGCATTCGGTTGGCACCGCAGAAGGATTGGGAGATCAACGAACCGGCCCGGCTGGCCACGGCGCTTCAGAAACTCGAAGCAATCCAGAAGGAGTTCAATGCTTCGGCGACGGGCGGCAAGAAGGTTTCGCTCGCCGATTTGATCGTCCTCGCTGGCTGCGCGGGCATTGAAAAAGCCGCCAAGGATGCCGGTCACGACGTGAAGGTGCCGTTCACGCCCGGGCGGATGGACGCATCGCAGGAGCAGACCGACGTCGAATCGTTCGCGCCGCTTGAGCCGGTCGCGGACGGCTTCCGCAACTATTACCGCAGCAGCCACATCATGTTGCCGGAGGAGGCGCTGGTGGACAAAGCGGAGTTGCTGGGTCTCACGGCGCCGGAAATGACCGTCCTCGTGGGCGGACTGCGCGTGCTCGGCGTGAATGCCCAACAGTCCAAGCACGGCGTCTTCACCAAGCGGCCGGAGACGCTGACAAACGACTTCTTCGTCAACTTGCTCGACATGGGCACGGAGTGGCAGCCCGCCGGCGAGAATGTGTACGAAGGACGCGACCGGAAAACGAACCAGCTCAAGTGGACCGGCACGCGTGTCGACCTGATCTTCGGCTCGCACTCCCAGCTTCGCGCCATCGCCGAAGTCTATGCGTGCACGGACTCCAAAGAAAAGTTCGTGAAAGACTTCGTGACGGCATGGGACAAGGTGATGAACGCCGATCGCTTCGATCTGGTCTACGCCAAGGCAGCATAGGCCTCGGCGGACGATCCGGATTGCGATCATCCAACAAAGGACGGCGTCTTCAGGAACCTGGAGGCGCCGTCCAATCCAATCCGAGCCCGACCACGCGCAGCTTCCCACTCACGGGTGAGCCGCGGCAAGGTTACGCGTGCGCCTTGCGTTGCGGGTCGATGATCTTTTCCAGCCGGCCGAGCACGCGCATGCACGGCAGCAATTGCGGAAGGCTGGCGTTGGGCTCGCGCTTGTCCTTGATGGCGGCGATGAATTCGCGATCCTCGAGCTCGATACCGTCCATGGAGACGTCGACTTTCGAGAGATCGATCTTGTTGTCCTTGCCGTCCGAGAGATCGTCGTAGTAGGCCTTGTAGGTGCCGTTATCGCAGATGTAGCGGAAGAACGAGCCGATCGGGCCGTCGTTATTGAACGACAGCGATAGCGTAAGCACCGCGCCCGACGGAGTCTTCGCGACGATGCCCATATCCATGGCGATGCCGAGCTGCGGGTGAATCGGCCCCTGCACGGCATAACAATCGGAGATCGTCTCGCCGGTCTGGTACTGGAACAGATCGATCGTGTGGGCGGCGTGGTGCCACAGGAGGTGGTCGGTCCAGCTGCGCGGCTGACCGGCGGCGTTCATGTTCTTGCGCCGGAAGAAGTAGGTCTGCACATCCATCTGCTGAATTTTCAGCTCGCCGTTCTTGATCTTCTTGTGCACGTATTGATGGCTGGGATTAAAGCGCCGCACGTGCCCGCCCATGGCGGTGACGCCGGTCTCCTTCGCGATCTTCACCAGCGCTTCCGCATCCTCGACCGAATCGGTGACGGGAATCTCGACCAGAACGTGCTTGCCGGCGCGCATCACTTGCTCGCCCTGGCGAAAGTGCATCTTGGTCGGCGTCGTCAGAATGACCGCATCGGCCCGCTTGATGCCTTCGGATAACTCGCCGGTGTAATGCGGGATTCCGTATTTCTTGGCCACTTGCGCGGTGGAATCCTGATTGCCGCCGACCAGCGAGGTGACCTCAACCTCCGGGATGCGCTTGAGCGCATCCAAGTGCTTCTGACCAAATGCGCCTTGTCCGGCCACGCAAATTTTCATGTGTGTACCTCTCAATAGCCTTGCGAATGTCTCGTTATCGAATCGTCATTGCGAGCGAAGCGAAGCAATCTCAGGCTGAGATGCCGATCTCGATTGGTTCGTGGCTTCGCTCCGCGCAATGACGAGCTAGCTGCGAAGCCGCTCCACTTTCGCCCGCGCGGCGGCGCGCTTGAGCTTGCCGGCGACGGGCTTGCGCTGGCCGGCTGCTTTGGCTCCGCGTCCACGATTTTCCAGAATGATGTGTCCGACCGCGGTATTGGAGGCCGGGACCGTGTAGAAGCGGTAGACCTCCTTGACCTCGTCGTCGAGCGCGCCGCGCATGATCAGCCACATCACCATCTCGATGCCCTCGGCACCGGCTTCGCGCATGTATTCGATATGTGGAATCTTGACGAGCTTCTGCGGGTCCTTCGACAGATTGTCGAGAAACGCCTTGTCCCATTTGCTGTTGATGAGGCCGGCGCGCGGCCCCGAAATCTGGTGCGACAACCCGCCGGTACCGAAAATCACCACCCGGAGGTCCTCCGGATAAGACTCCACCGCCTTCTTGATGGCGCGCCCGAGCATGAAGCAGCGGTGGCCGGTCGGCGGCGGATACATCACAACATTGACGGCAAGCGGGATCACCGGACAGGGCCAGTGGGAATCCTTGTCGACCTTTCCGAACAACAGATTCATCGGCACCGTCATGCCGTGGTCGACCGCCATCTTGTTGCAGATGGTAAGGTCGAATTCGTCCAGAATGACGGACTGGGCGATGTGCGAAGCGAGCGCGGGATGGCCCTGGACAACCGGCACCGGCCGCGGCCCCCAGCCCTCGTCGGCCGGCGGGAATTCGGCGGCGCAACCGAGCGCGAAGGTCGGAATGAGATCCACGGAAAAAGCGGAGGCGTGATCGTTATAGACGATGATGGCGACATCCGGGTTGGCCTGCCGCATCCATTCCTGGGATTTCTCGAAGCCCGAGAAGACCCGCTTCCAATACGGCTCCTCGGTCTTGCCGTTGTCGAGCGCCGCCCCGATGGCGGGCACGTGGGATGAACCGATACCTGCAATGATCCTGGCCACGGCGTCACTTCCGTCTTGCTGATTTCGATCGGGTTTTCGACTTCGATTGCGCCGCGGACTTTGTCTTTGCGCGTCCCTTGGCCGCGGCGCGTTTCTTCGCCGGCGCGTCCGAGAGGAACCTCGACGGCGCATCTTTGCCGGAGCGCGAGCGGTTGCCATCGACCGGCCGGCCGCCGCGCAGCATCATCTCGGCATAGTCCTGCTGGGTCGAGCCCGTCATCACGGCGGCGAGATGCTGGAATGAATGGCCATCGGTGGCGCCGAGCTTGGCGGTGAAATAAATGTTGCCGCCGAGTTCGAGCATGCGATTGTAATCGCGCTTGAGGATGGCCTCGGTCTGCTCCGGCGTCAGCTTGAAGCGTTTCAGATACTCGGCCTCGTTCGCCTTGAAGGCTTTGCGGTTCTCCTCGCTCATCAGCGACATGCAGAACATGTTGATGCCGTAGCCTTGGCGGGACCGCTCGGCGTCGAACACGAAAGTGCCCGGAATATCGTCGTAATCGTGCTGTTCGCGAGCCATCGGCGTCTCTCCCGTTGGGCTTGACATATATAGCGCAGGAAAGCTTGGCAACGTAAGCGCTTCGCCCATTTTGAATCGTTCTCATTAGTCGGTGAAGAGCTCGTGCACCTTACCTTGGACGGACAGTCGACGCCGCCGACGCGAAAGTGGCGGCGGCGCCGGACTGGTGACTCTAGCGGCGCCGGTCGCCCTGGACCGTGCTTGCATTCGCTGCGTCAAGGCTTCGCTGCCTACTCCCGGGGCAGGATTGCGATGTCAGCTCCAATAAAGCCGCATTGGGTTATCCACCAACAGCGCCTGCTGCAGCGCCGGCGTCGGTGCGATCTTGGGAATGTAGTCGACCAGAACCCCGTCGTCGGGCGCCTGCCTCTTCATGTTGGGATGCGGCCAATCCGTGCCCCAAAGCACGCGGTCGGGAAAGCGCTCCACCAGCGCGCGGCCGAACGGCACGACGTCATCATAGGGCGGCCCGGCCAAGCTCATGCGCTCGGGGCAGGTCACTTTGACATAGAAATTTTTGTTCTTGGCCATCAAGTCGTGAAAACGCTGGTTCTCCGGATGGTCGACTCCCTTCGTTACGTCGGGTGTGCCCATGTGATCGACCACGACGGCGGTCGGCAGCATGGTGAAAAAGCTTTCCAGCTCCGGCAGATCGGGCATTTCGAAATAGACCACGATGTGCCAGCCGAGCCGCTCGACCCGTCCTGCGATGCGCTGCAGCACCTCGCGCGGAGTAAAATCCACGAGTCGCTTAAGGAAATTGAAGCGCACCCCGCGGACGCCGGCCCTGTCCATCCACTTCAATTCGTCGTCGCCGACCTCCTCGCCGACAAAGGCGATGCCCTTAGCCTTGCCATTCGACGCCTCCAGAGCGTCCACCATGGCCCGGTTGTCCTTGCTGTGACACGACGCTTGGACGATGACGTTCTTGTCGAAGCCCAAGAAATCGCGCAGCGCGAACAGCTTCTCCTTGGGGGCATCGCACGGCGTGTATTTGCGTTCCGGCGCGTACGGGAATTTCGCCTCGGGGCCGAACACATGGCAATGCGCATCGACCGCTCCCGCCGGCGGCGTGTATTTCGGCTTCGATGGATTGGGATGGAACGGAATGTAACCTGGGGACATCGGCACGGACAGAACTCCATTGCGCAGCGCGGACCAATTGCATCCCGTCTCGCGGCTGAGAGAGGACGCGAGCAGTGACTTTGCGAGTGGGATCAATCCTCGAACTGAGCGCCCCCGACCCGACCTTCCCGCTTTACCTGGGAGTGGATCTCTCCCCGCTGGAAAAAGCTCACTACACCCTCTCCATCGCCAGCGAGACGCCCTGGCCGACGCCGACGCACATGGTGGCAAGCGCGCGCCTGCCGTTGCACGCTTCGAGGCCGTGCACCGCGGTGAGCGTCAGCCGCGCGCCCGACATGCCAAGTGGGTGTCCGAGCGCAATGGCGCCGCCGTGCGGATTGACGTGCTCGGCATCCTCGGGCACGCCGAGTTGACGCAGGCAGGCGATCGCCTGCGAGGCGAAAGCTTCATTCAACTCGATCAGCTCGAAATCGCCGATCCTCAGCCCGAGCCGCTCCAACAATTTGCGTGTCGACGGCACCGGGCCGATGCCCATAATGCGGGGCGGCACCGCAGCGGAAGCCATGCCCAGCACGCGTGCCCGCGGCGTCAGCCCGTGCGCCTTCACCGCGTCCTCGCTGGCCAAGATCAGCGCGGCGGCGCCGTCATTGATGCCCGAGGCATTGCCGGCGGTAACGGTGCCCGGATTGCGTACAATGGGCTTGAGCTTCTGCAGGGTCTCGATGCTGGTGTCGGGCCGCGGGTGTTCGTCTTGCTTAATCGTGACAGGACCCGACTTGCCGGCTGGCACCTCGACCGGCACGATTTCGGCGGCGAAATAGCCGCCGGCGATCGCGGCCGCGGCGCGTTGCTGCGAGCGCAACGCAAATGCATCCTGGTCCTTGCGCGCGACCTGAAATTCCTCGGCAACGTTCTCGCCGGTTTCGGCCATCGAATCGACGCCGTACTGCGCCTTGAGCACGGGGTTTATGAAACGCCAGCCGAGCGTCGTGTCATACACCTCGGCCGAGCGGGAGAACGCTTCGCCGGCCTTCGCCATCACGAACGGCGCCCGCGTCATCGATTCGACACCCCCGGCGATGGCGAAGTCCATCTCGCCGCAGCGAATGGCACGCGCAGCGTCGCCAACTGCGTTGAGACCCGATGCGCACAGCCGATTGATCGTGACGCCCGGAATGGTTTCGGGCAGGCCGGCGAGCAAGAGCGCCATGCGCGCGACGTTGCGGTTGTCCTCGCCGGCCTGATTGGCGCAGCCCAGAAACACCTCGTCGAGCCGCGCCCAGTCGGCTTGCGGATTGCGAGCGACGACGGCCTTGATCGGCACGGCGGCAAGGTCGTCGGTGCGGACCTTGGCGAGCGCCCCGCCGTAGCGGCCGATCGCGGTGCGCGCGGCATCGCAAATGAAGGCCTCTCGCATCGCTTGCTCCAGTGCTGGCCAAACCTCGCCGCCGGCTATTTACGAGGCGCGGCCAACAGGGTCAAATGGCGCAAATGACGAGCCCAATATCGGAATTCGCCCGCTTGCCGCCGACGCTGCGCGCCGAGCGGCGCGGCAATATCGCTGTCCTTACCCTGGCACGGCCGGAGAAGCGCAACGCGCTCGACGATCAGACCGTGCAAGGGATCGAATCATTCTTTTCCTTGCTGCCCGACGACATCCGCGCCGCCGTGCTCACCGGCGAGGGCGAGCACTTCAGCGCGGGGCTCGATCTTTCCGAGCTTGCTGAGCGCGACGTTTATGCCGGCATCGAGCACTCGCGATCCTGGCATCGCTGCTTCGAGCGAATCGAGTTCGGGAAAGTGCCGGTGGTCGCCGTGTTGCAAGGCGCAGTGATCGGGGGCGGGCTGGAGCTGGCTGCCGCCGCCCACTTGCGGGTGGCAGAGCGCTCGACGTTCTACGCCCTGCCGGAGGCAAGCCGCGCCATTTTCCTCGGCGGCGGTGGATCGGTACGGCTGCCGCCGCTCATCGGCGCCTCGCGGGTTATGGACATGATCCTCACGGGCCGCACGCTCAGTGCTCAAGAAGGGCAAACCATCGGCCTCTCACATTACCTTGTCGAGAATGGCGAGGGTCATGCCAAGGCGCTCGAGCTTGCCGCACGCGTCGCCGGCAATGCCCCGTTCACAAATTACGCCGCCATGCATCTGTTGCCACGCATTGCCCGCGCTGATCCCGCCGGCGGCTTCGCCACCGAGGCTCTTGCTGCGGCCATCGCGCAGGGCGAGGACGAAGCCAAGGCGCGACTGAAAGCCTTTCTCGAAAAGCGCGGACCCAAGGTGGCGCGGAGTTGAGATGCAGGTTGCGCGGGCAAAGACCGAAGATGCGCCGCTGCGCCCGGTGAAGCTTGGTCCAGCGGACGTGGTGGTCGAGCGCCGGGCCGACGGAAGCCTGCTCATGCGTTCGCCGCACCCGCTTGCCGATTATCCCCGAAACATCTCCGAACGCCTGATGCATTGGGCCGCCGCAACGCCGGATCGCATCTTCCTGGCGCAGCGCGAGGGCGCCAGCTGGCGCACCGTGACTTACGCCCAGACGCTGTCCGCCATTAGCGCCATCGCCACGGCTTTGCTGGCGCGCAACCTCTCGGCCGAGCGGCCGGTTGCGATTCTCTCCGGCAATGACATCGAGCATGCCCTGCTCGGGCTTGCGGCAATGCATGTCGGCATTCCCTATGCGCCGATCTCGGTGCCGTATTCGCTGCTCTCGCAAGATTTTGGCAAGCTAAAAAGCATTATTCGCACGTTGACACCAGGAATGGTGTTCGCCGCCAATGGGTCTGTCTTTGCCCGTGCCGTGGCCGCCGCGGTGCCGTTCGACGCCGAGGTGGTGGTGACATTGGACCCGCCGACCGAGCGAAGCTCGACCCGCTTTTTCGAACTGCTGGATGCCGAGCCTGCCGCCGCGGTCGACTTGGCGCATGCGGCGGTCGGCCCCGATACAATCGCCAAGATTCTTTTCACGTCGGGCTCCACTGGTCAGCCCAAAGGGGTCATCAACACGCAGCGCATGCTGTGTTCGAACCAGGCGATGATCGCGGCCGGCTTCGCCTTTCTTCGCGACGAGCCGCCGGTGGTGATTGATTGGCTACCCTGGAATCACACATTCGGCGGCAATCACAACTTCGGTCTCGTCTTGAACAACGGCGGCTCGCTTTACATCGATGACGGCAAGCCGCTGCCGGGTGCATTCGACGCGACCTTACGCAACCTGCGCGAAGTGGCGCCGACCATCTACTTCAACGTGCCAAAAGGCTACGAGATGCTGCTGCCGCACCTGGCCGCCGATCGCAGTTTGCGGGCGACGTTCTTCAGCCGCCTGAAGGTACTGTTCTATGCCGGGGCGAGCCTCTCGCAGCACGTGTTGGCAGCGCTGCAGGAGCTTGCCGTCGAGACCACCGGCGAACGCATCATCTTTCTGTCAAGCCTGGGCTCGACCGAGACCGCACCGCTGGCATTGGCCTGCACCTGGGATTGCGAGCGCGCGGGCAATATTGGCTTGCCGGCGCCAGGTGTGGAGCTCAAACTGGTGCCGCGCGACGGCAAGCTCGAAGCGCGGCTGAAAGGCCCCAATATCACGCCGGGCTATTGGCGCGCCGCGGCCCTCAACGCCGAAGCGTTTGACGACGAAGGTTTTTACAAAATCGGCGACGCGCTGAAGTTCTATGATGCCGGCGACCCCGCAAAAGGCCTGTTGTTCGATGGACGGCTTGCCGAGGACTTCAAGCTGGCCACCGGCACCTGGGTGAGCGTTGGTCCGCTGCGCGCCGCCTTCATCGCCCATCACGCACCGCTGGTGCGCGATGTAGTATTCGCCGGCGCCGATCGCGACCATATCGCGGCGTTGATTTTTCCCGATGTCGATGCCTGCGCCAAGCTGGCGCCGGGTCGTGCCGCAAACGGAGCGGCGGCGTTGCTAGCCGACGCGCGCGTGGTGGCGGAATTCAAACGCAGGCTGGAGGCGTTCGCCGCCAACGCCACCGGCGCCTCGAGCCGCATTGGTCGCGCCGTGTTGCTCGTCGAGCCGCCATCGCTCGACCTCGGCGAGATGACCGATAAGGGCTCCATCAACCAGCGGGCGGTGCTTGCGCATCGCGCCGCGCTGGTGGCAGACCTCTACGCCGAGCCAACCCCACCGCACGTGATTATTGCCATACCCGCAAACGCAACGAGCTGAAATGGACATTCGAGGGCACGCTGCGATCGTCACCGGCGGCGCTTCCGGCTTGGGCGCCGCGACTGCACGCATGCTGGCCGAGGCCGGCGCCAAGGTGGCAATTTTCGATGTCAATCAAACCGCCGCCGCGGAAGTGGCGATTGACGTCGATGGCATCGCGGTTCACTGCGATGTGACCGACGGCGCCGCGGCTGAAGCGGCATTCGCCAAGGCGCGCGCCGATCACGGCACCGCGCGCATTCTCGTCAATTGCGCCGGTGTCGGGCCGGCCAGGCGCATCGTCGGTCGCGACGGGCCGATGCCGCTTGCCGAGTTCGAGCGCGTCATTGCCATCAATCTGATCGGCACGTTCAACGTGATGCGGCTCGGCGCCGCCGCCATGCAGACTCTCGATCCGCTGCAGGACGAGGAGCGCGGGATCATCGTCTGCACGGCCTCGGTGGCCGCCTACGAGGGCCAGATCGGCCAAGCCGCCTACGCAGCCTCGAAAGCCGGCATTGTCGGCTTGGTCCTGCCGGCGGCGCGCGAGTTCGCGCAGTTCGGCATTCGCGTGAACGCCATCGCGCCGGGAATCTTTGCCACGCCCATGCTGCACGCCTTGCCGGATGCCGCGCAGCAAAGTCTCGCCGCCGCCGTGCCGTTTCCCAAATTACTCGGCCAGCCGCCGCAGTACGCGGCCCTGGTGCGCCACATGATCGAGAACCGTTATCTCAACGGCGCGGTGGTGCGGCTCGACGGCGCGCTGAGGATGGCTCCCAGATGACAAAGGTCGGATGTTGGATATCCCGTTGCGAACGATCATCCTGTGATCTTCACCGTGTTCTGACATCCGACACCCGACATCCGCCATCCGTCCTGCCGTGCTGACCAACACCCGCACCATCCGTATTGAATGGGCCGACTGCGATCCCGCGGGCATCGTGTTCTATCCGCGCTATTTCGAAATGTTCGATACCTCGACGACCATGCTGGTCGAGCGGGCGCTCGGCATGCGCAAGATCGAGTATCTCAAAACCTATGATTTCTTCGGTCATCCCCTGGTGGAGACGCGGGCACGTTTCCGGCTGCCGACGCGCTTCGGCGACGCGGTGACCATCGCCAGTGCGCTCACGGCCTGTGGCCGATCGAGCTTCAAGATCGAGCACCGCTTGGCGCTCGACGGCGCACTTGCGGTGGAAGGGATCGAAACCCGAGTTTGGGTAATCCGCGATCCGAAAAACCCCGCACGCCTGCGGGCGCAGGCCATGCCCGCAGAAGTGGTGGCGCGGCTGACGCATAGCAGGGATTGAATGGCGCTGGCTTGTCGCCTGACGCGCCGGCCGTGCTACAAGCGAGCACCACAGGAGGGATACCCATGCGGGTCGACGCGTATACTCACTTTTTCCCCAAAAGATTTTTCGACAAGCTCAACGAGGTCGCCAGCGATTACAAAGATATGGGTAAGCGCGTGCGCTCGCTGCCAGGATTGTTCGATCTCGATTTCCGGAAAAAAATCGTCGACGAACACAAGGATTATCAGCAGATCCTGTCGTATCCGCAGCCACCAGTCGAGCGCTTCGCAAAATCGCCCGACGACATCGACGAGTTCTGCAAGATCATAAACGATGGCTTTGCCGAACTGATCGCCAAGGAGAGGGACCACTTCCCCGGCTGGGTCGCGCAAGTCTCCTTGGCGGCGCGCGATTGCGGCGTGGCCGAAGCGGAGCGCGCGCTCAAGAATGGCGCGCTCGGTGTGCAGATCTACACGAACGTCGCGGGCAAGCCACTCGACCGGCCTGAATATCGCCCGTTTTGGGAGAAGATGAACACGGTCGGCGCGCCGATCTGGCTGCATCCGGCGCGCGGCGCCGAAACGCCGGATTACCCGGCGGTCGAACAAAAATCGCTTTACGAAATCTGGTGGACCATCGGCTGGTCGTACGAAACCGCCTGCGCCATGCTGCGGCTAGTCTATTCCAGGATCATGGACACCTATCCCAACCTCAAGATCATCACCCATCATTTCGGCGGCATCGTGCCGATGCTCGAAGGCCGGCTGGGACCAGGCAATGACGTGATGGGCAACCGCACCACCGACGAGGACTATGTCGGTTTGCGCAAGAGCTTGAAAAAGCGGCCGCTGGACTATTTCAAGAATGACTTCTGGACCGATACCGCGGTCTTCACTGCGGAGCCAGCCACGCGCGCCGGCATGGACTTCTTCCCGCACGACAAGATCGTGTTTGCGTCAGACTGTCCGTTCGATCCCGAAGGCGGCAAAATGTATCCGCGCGAGACGCTGCGCATCATGGAGTCGCTCAGGATGGACAAGCAGCTGAGCGACAAGATTTTCTACAAAAACCTCGAGGCGGTCACCGGCAAAAAGCTGGTGGCGTAAATGGCTGTCTCGTGCGAGGGCCGCACACGGCACGGCACCGCGAAGCGTGCCGCGCCGGCTCTCGCCAGACTCGAACCTGCCGCCGCGCCGCCGCCGCAAGCGGCAGACGGAAAGGCTTTATGCCGCCGAAGGC
>Ga0070739_10003043_pt1 | contig 21395 bp, 18 predicted proteins | sample Coa_R1_7_FD_66445 | JGI IMG/M metagenome (GOLD analysis project Ga0070739, IMG submission 66445) | Surface soil microbial communities from Centralia Pennsylvania, which are recovering from an underground coalmine fire - Coalmine... | ecosystem: Environmental > Terrestrial > Soil > Unclassified ... | reverse complement strand
TTGGTATTGTGCAGAAGCAAGAGTGGGAAATCAGGGAGATAAAGAGCCTTCTTCGCACCCTTGCAACCGATGTTCAGGTTATTGGACAAAGCGGCCAACTTACTGCACAAAGTACTCAGTCCCTTCGACAGGAAGTTCAGTCTCTCCGGCAAGAGGGTCAAGCCACACGGCAAGAGGTTCAGTCTCTCCGGCAAGAGGGTCAAGCCACACGGCAAGAGGTTCAGTCTCTCCGGCAAGAGGTTCAGTCTCTCCGGCAGGAGATTTGGTCCATTAAAGAGGGGCAAGATAAAAAGTTCGATCAAATCCTGCTCTTGCTCAACACATTGACAGGCAAATCAGATCAGCAAGCATAGTCTTCTCGCATACCAGAAAGCGTCTGTATGATACATCTTCAGACGCTTTTTTGTTCCCTTTTTCCGTTCCTTTTGAGGAAGTAGCAATAGGCAAAAATGCGGGCCTTTTAACCTCCGAACCTCAGTAATATGGGGGTAGACAAAACGAACACAAGGGGCTAAAATAGGAGTTGCATTCCGACGCCAACAATTTTTTAGTGGTACGGGGAGATTCACGCATGAGCAAAATCAAAATGCGATGCAATACCTGCGGCAAGTGGTTCCAGTCGGCTAATGCGAAAGAAGTCACTTGCCCCGATTGTCTGCAAAAGGCCAGAAGAGAGAAACAGGCTGCGAAGAACGCGCCGCCTGCCAGACCGGCAGGCAGTGGTATATCTGCCACAAGCAATCCGAACCTGGTTCGGCCAGCCGCGCCGCCAAAGCCCAAACCTGCCGGTGGAGGCAACCCGAATCGCTGGTTCGACACCATCAACGATATCAAAGTTGGCCAACCCGATCAACCAGTACGTCCGAAGATACCTTCAGTCCCCGCACCACGACCGAATCGCGGCGGGCCAGAACGAGAAGGGCCACCATACGAACGCGAATCCAATGGCCCCGGCTCTTATCGGGATCGCGACCGAGATCGGGATCGCGAGGGACAGCCGGGCTATTATCGCGACCGAGACCGTGAGGGATATCCGGGGCGTGGCCCCGGCGGCTATCGCGGCCCTGGTAATTATCGGGAAAACGAGCGGGGAGAGCGGGACTATCGTGGTCCCGGCGCCTATCGCGTAGGCGGTCTGTCGGGTACGCTTGGGCAACGCCCGCGCCAGCCGTCAGAGGGAGGTTATCCACGCGGCCCCAGACCGGGCATGGGTGACCGCCCCGGAGGACAGGGTGGCCCCGGCGAAAGGCCCTTCAAACCGAAAAAGCCAAAGATGGCGAAACCCAAACAGCCAGCGCCGCCACGACCCAAAAAAGAGAAACAGCCACCACCAGCTCCGTTCGTGCCAACTCCTGAGCAGATCGCCCAGGTCGAGGCGCGTTACCGCGAACTGGCCGTTCCTGCTGAATATGACGGCATTCGCACACAGATCTCGAAAGAGTTGGGCATCCCGAAGAAGGCCGTCAAGAAAATCATCAAGGACCTGCGCGAGCGCGAGGAGATCCCAAGCTGGTGGGATCTGCAAACCTATAAGGGGCCGAGCGAGGAACTGGAGAAGATCAAGGAACTCTACGTCCCGTTGCTCCCTCTGCCCGACATCGGCGTGCATCGCCAGATCGCGGAGCAGCTTGAACTCAAACCCGTTACTGTCTACCAGGCCATCAAGGTGATTCGCCAGGAACTGGGCCTGCCGCAGTATAACGACCCGGCCCTGCACGGCATCGAGTTGAAACCACGCGGCAAAAAGGCGCAAACAGCGGCCGCCGAGGGCGCGGAAACGCAAGAGGGCGAACCTGCCGCTTCCACTGCGACAGAAGCAGAAGCCGACACACCTGCTCAAGCGGAAACCACAACTGCTAGAGAAACTCCCTCTGTTGAGGCAGAAACCACGTCGGTAGAGGCAGCAGTTGCCAGTGAGACAGTTGAGGCTCCAATGGAACCTGTAGCGGAGTCTGAGAGCAACGCAGAGCCTGCCAGAGAAGCAGTTGCGGCAGAGGCCGAGACCAGCGCCGAGCCGGTAGCAGAGACTGAAACCTCTGAAACCGCCGAAGCCGTTCCCGCTTCCCCGGAGATGCTTCGGGACATAGACTCCCACGAGGCAGCAAAGACTGAAACCGCCGAAGCCGTTCCTGCTGCCGTCGATGGAAACGCCGATCGCGCAGAGGAGTAAAGGTCGGCGGAGCAAGTAGGCCAGAGTAGCGGGGAATGAGCCTGGGGGCAGTCAGGGCAACCCTTCAGGCCACCCGCGCGTCCCGGTCGCCCGCCGCGCAGGCCACCCGCGCGTCCCGGTCGCCCGCGCGTCCCGGTCGCCCGCCGCGCAGGCCACCCGCAAGGGGTGGCCCTACTATATACGAGAGCTTTCCAGACCGCACGAATGCATCGTATATAGTAGGGCCACCCCTTGCGGGTGGCCTGCGGCGCGGGGGGCCGGGGCATGGCCGGGGGCCGGGGCATGGCCGGGGGCCGGGGCATGGCCGGGGGCCGGGGCATGGCCGGGAACCGGGGCATGACCGGGAACCGGGGTCGGCGGAGGGACTGGGAAGTTCGGTGGCTTCGGGCGGCCTGGCTTTGATCTCTGTCTTATTTTATATTATCAGGAAGGATGTCTATGGAAAATTGCCTGTTCTGCAAAATTGCGGATGGTCAGATACCGGCAAAGGTTGTCTATCAGGATGAGAATGTGGTGGCGTTCGAGGATATCAACCCGCAGGCGCCGCACCATATTTTGCTCATTCCCCGGTGGCATATTGCCTCGATGGCCCAACTGACGCCCGATGATGGGCAGATGCTCGCCCAGGTCTTTACTACTGCCGCGAAGCTGGCACGAGACCTGGGATTGGAGGAAAGCGGCTATCGTTTCTTGACCAATGTTGGCCCCGATGCAGGCCAGTCCGTCTTTCACCTGCACTTTCACCTGCTCGGTGGGCGCAAACTGGGCTGGCCGCCCGGATAGAAACAGCTATATTCTCCTATGCGTATCGCCATTGATTACACAGCCGCCATTCGCCAGGGCGCGGGCATTGGCCAGTATGTGCGCAACCTGGTCGCTGCCCTGCTGGCAGAGGATAGCGTCAACCAGTACACGTTGCTCACCAGCGGTCGCCCCACGAAGGAGCATCCGTTTCCTGCGGGGCCGAACGTGCGCGGGCGCAGCATCTTCATTCCAGATCGTTACCTGAACATCCTCTGGTATCGCTGGCGCCTGCCGCTCAACGCCACGCTTTTCTCCGGGCAGGTCGACATCTATCACGGCCCGGACTTCGCGTTGCCCCCTCTGGGCAAAAAACTGCGCAAAGTCGTCACCGTCCACGACCTCGCCTTCCTGGAACACCCGGAATATGCCGTTCCCGAACTGGTGGCGTATCTCAAAAAGATCGTGCCGGAGGCAGTTGAGGCCGCCGATGTGGTCGCCGCCGTCTCTGAGGCGACGCGGCAAGGACTCATCAACCATTTTAAGACGCCAGCCGAGAAGATCACGGTGGTTCCCATCGGCGTGGCCTCACACTTCCGGCGCATCACCGACCCTGTCCTGCTGGGCGCGACGCAACACAAATACGAGTTGAAACATCCCCTTGTGCTGGGCGTTGGCACGCTGGAGCCGCGCAAAAACCACCTCAACCTCATTAAAGCCTTCGCGAAAGCCACGCGCAAGAAAAATGGCCCCGCCATGCTCGCCATCGCGGGTGGTAAAGGATGGCTATATGAAGAAACGCAGCGCGTGGTGGCCGACCTGAAGCTCGAAAACAAGGTGCGCTTCCTGGGCCGCGTCAGCGATCTGGAATTGATTACGCTCTACAGCATGGCCGATATCTTCGCCTTCCCCTCGTTCTTCGAGGGCTTCGGTATCCCTCCACTGGAGGCGATGGCCTGTGGCGCCCCCACTATCACTTCCAATACTTCGTCGCTGCCGGAAGTCGTAGGCGATGCCGCCATTCTGGTTAATCCACACGACGTTGATGCCCTTTCGCAGGCGATCACTCGTTTAATAGATAATGAGGGCCTGCGTGAGGAGTTGCGCCAGAAAGGCTTCCAGCGCGTTCAGCATTTTAGCTGGCCCCGGACCGCCCGCAAGATGCTGGCCGTCTATCAGCGACTTTATGAGGGAGCAACAGATTTTTCGACTTGAGGTTTTTGCATGAAAATTGGCATCAATGCTCTGTTCTATCAATATCCGGCCAGCGGCAGCGGCCAGTATCTCTCGCATTTGCTGCACGCTCTTTCAGCCCTTGACTCACACAATGAATATATCCTGTTTGGCCCACGCCCCCTGCCACAGCAGAACGGCTTACCACAGACAACCTTTCCCTATCACGTACAACCCGTTCCCGGCTTCGCGGCGCGCAACGAAAATAGCGAGAAGGTGATGTGGGAGCAGTGGACAGGCCCGGCGGCGGCGCGCAAAGCCGGGGTCGATGTCTTCCATGTCCCGCACTTCGCGCCGCCGCTTTTGCCACAAACGCCAACCGTCGTCACCATCCACGATGTAATTCCCCTGCGCCTGCCGCTCTACCGCGCCGGGACTCGCGTCAGCGCATACGTTCGTCTCGTTGCCCGCGCCGCCCACAGCGCGAAGCTGATTATTACCGTTTCGCAGCACGCCAAACAGGACATGATCGATGCCCTCAAGCTGCCAGCCGAACGTATCCGCGTCATCTATGAGGCTGCCGGTGAAGAATATCGGCCCGTCAGCGATCCTGCTGTGCTGGCGGCGGCGCGCCAACGCTACGGCGTCGGCGAACGCTACATCTTCTACCTCGGCGGACTCGACCAGCGCAAGAATGTGCAGCAGCTAGTGCGCGCCTTCGCCCGCGTCTATTCACAATTGAACGATCCCAACCTGCAACTGCTCATCGCGGGCAACCCCGACAAGCAGCGCGGGCCGCTCTTCCCCGACCCGCGCCCGGTCGCCGCCGACCTCGGCATGTCGGGCCAGATCATTTACCGCTTCATCGAAGAGGAAGACAAGGCCGCCATGTATAGCGGGGCCAGCCTCTTCGTCTTCCCTTCACTCTACGAAGGCTTCGGCCTCGACCCGCTCGAAGCCATGAGCTGCGGCGCGCCCGTCGTCTGTTCCAACCGTACCTCGCTGCCGGAGGTCGTGGGCGATGCCGCCATCAACGTCGACCCCGAAAACCTGCCCGCCCTCGTCGAAGCCATGCGTCGCGTGCTGACCGACGATACGTTACGAGCCGATCTACGGGAACGTTCACTCAAACAGGCGGCAAAGTTTAGCTGGCGTAAAACGGCGCAGGAGACGCTGGCAGTCTATGAAGAGGTTTATACAAGGAGCAAAAGATAATGCGCGTCCTGATGATCTCAAAAGCTCTGGTGGCCGGTACCTCGCAGCGCAAACTGGAAGAACTGGCGAAATGCCCCGATGTCGAACTGGCACTGGTGACGCCGCCCTACTGGAATCACGACGACGGCAGCAAACAGACGCTGGAACGCCTCTACACGACCGGCTACCAGATGATCGTCACGCCCATGAAGCTGAACGGGAACTACCACCTGCACTACTATCCCGAACTGGGCAAGATTATGCGCGAGGTGCGGCCAGAGGTCGTCCACATCGACGAGGAACCTTACAATTTCGCCACCTTCCAGGCTATGCGCCTTGCCGTCGGTCTGAAAGCCAGAGCCCTGTTCTTCACCTGGCAGAATCTCTATCGCAACTACCCGCCACCGTTTCGGCAGATGGAGCTGTACAACTATCGCCACGCCTCGGCAGCCCTGGCGGGCAATCGCGACGCCGAAGAGGTGCTGCGCCGCAAAGGCTATCGCGGCCCCATCCATATCATCCCACAATTCGGCTTTGACACCGATATCTACAAACGCACGGAGCCACGCAAAGCTCGCGCCGCCGGTGATCCCTTCACCATCGGCTACATCGGTCGCCTGGTCGAGAACAAGGGTCTGCCACAGGTCATCGACGCGCTGGCAATGCTGCCCGACTATTGCCGCGCCGTCTTCATCGGCCACGGCCCCATGAAAAGCGAGCTTGAGGAGCAGGCGGCGCGTCTCGGCGTTTCCGAGCGCGTCACCTTCAGGGGCAGCGTTGCCACCTACGAGATTCCCGGCGAACTGCAAAAGCTGGACGTACTCGTACTGCCCTCACTGACACGCTCCAACTGGAAAGAGCAATTTGGCCGCGTCCTCTGCGAGGCAATGGCCTGTGAAACGCCCGTCATCGGCTCCGACTCCGGTGAAATCCCCTACGTCATCGGCTATGGTGGCCTCATCTTCCCCGAAGGCAACGCCTCTGAACTCGCCGCCCGCATTCGCCAGCTGCTCGACAGCCCCGACCTCTACGCCCAACTCGCCCGCAACGGTCGCCAGCGTGTCCTCGACCACTACACGCAGGAGCATATCGCCAGACAGACATATGAAGTGTATCTGGAGATGCTGGGAGAGCGCATCACAGCAGAAATAGTAAGTGAATAAAAATGAAGGAAACGAGTATGATTATGCTGGCAGCCATACTCGTTTCCTTCATTTTGAACATCTCAGGCAATATCTCTCCATTCTTTAGCCTTTACAAATCGCGAAAGATGGCCGACATTAGTAGTAGCGATTATTACATCGTTCCCTCGATTCGCTAAAATTGTGGCCTGAGCAGCAAGAATGACGTCCCCATCCAGGGCTTTATCATGAGCTGTTGGTCGTCCTTGCTTGCGAGCCTGAGCCCAGAATTCAGCAGCTAAAAGCATCGTCTCAGTAGTAATGGGAACATAGCCAAGAATCTTTTTCAGATTATCAAGGACCTGAATATCGCTGAACTTATCCATACGCAATAGTTCACGACGAATTTCATAGTCTGCGATTTCAGGGATTTTTGCTTCATATCCCCTGGAAGACAGAGATAGAAGCCATTGCCCACATTCATTCCCATCGCGAGAAGCCATTGGATAAGTAATCAACCCCAGTATACCAGTATCAAGAAGAATAACTGTAATCATGGAAACAGCTTCCGTTCAGAAAGTCGATCCTGGTCTAACGCTCTCTTTAAATGCTCCCACGTCTCTCGTTGCTCTCGCTCATCACCTTCGCGCCTCGATTGTAATAGCCGGGCAAGTGCAAGATTCCTTTGTTCCTGTTCTGTAGAACGATAGATCTCATCTTTCTCGCGTTGAGAAAATTCTACCTGCCTGCTATTGACCATACCTGCCAATACTAGTTGCCAGAGATTTCCTGCCGAAGTGACTGAAGAACTTTGCATGATTATTACGTGCTGAGAGCGAATATAAAAATGTCCATTGAAAGGTTCGTAGGCCGCCCTCGAGTTTTCAAAAATGGCATTACTCATCGCTATTCCCCCTCAGAAGACTTTCTAACTTCTCTCCTTTAGAGGATGAGAAGACATCCCAGACATCAGTATGTAACTGCTCTAACACACTCTGGAAGATAGTCTGTTCTAAGGACATCTCCTTTTCTACAATTCGATCAATATCAAAAACAACGGCCCCTTGTCCACTGTTCAAATCCGTTTTAGCATCTCCCAACGTAATGATCAACACATTTTCAGTATCTAAGCGCACTTGCTCCCGTAGGAAAAAACCTGGCTTAGAATGAAGTATACTATTGGGGATATAATAGTTTGCCCTCAACCACTCGCCCAACCGGGTTTCTGGCGTTCCCATCATAAATCTATTAATATACCGAAGTCCCATACGATTGATTGCTTCAGGCGCGAGAATGTCAATAACCTGTTCCCATGCTGCTAAGATATCATTACGCATAACTTCCCACCCTTGATAAGGTGGAAGGGTGCTAATACTAAAAGAGTTTTCAGCAAGCTGAAGAATAATTGGACGAACTTTATGTTTGAAACGGAATTTCTGTGATTGAGGCAAAATTTGAGTAGCAGCACCAGTGGGTCCAACTTCCAATTGTAATCCCATTTCAAGCATAGGCTCCATTTCTGGATATTCGTTCTGGATGTGCTTGAAAAGTTCACCTGCTAAAGAGGATTTCCACTGCTGCCCTTGAGGAAGCCGAAAGTGTATATCACAAACAGACTCTATAATAGTTGGATTAGGATACGTTGGATGTTCATTACTCATGCTCTTCTCCCGCAAAACATATCGTAAATAGTCTTGATGACTACGTAAGTTCTGATGAGTTACTATTTAGAATTGGCTTCTGCCTGCATAGATTATAATACATCATCCATATTTTGGATAGGGTAGTCCCATAACCATCGTCAGCGGCCAGAGCATCACCTTCCCAGGTGATATAATACAGGCAGTGAAAACATACAACGACGTGTGGTGTGTTGGTTATCTACAATGATGTATTGGTAAGGAGCAGAGAATCCCATGCAAACGACAGTGAGTAACGTTGTGGAACGCGGACAGACCCCTTTTAAGAATCAGCCGCTGACCGATTTTAGCGTTGAGGCGAACCGCGAGGCGCAGAGGAAGGCGCTGGAGCAGGTAAAAAGCGAGCTTGGACGCACTTACCCGTTGATTATCGGCGGCAAGCATATTACCAACGAGTCGACCTTTGCCTCGGTCAATCCGTCGAATCCTGATGAGGTGATTGGCTATTTTTCACGGGCCACCGTGCAGCAGGCCAATGAAGCGGTGCAGGTCGCGGCGCAAGAATTTGAACGCTGGAAGAAGGTTCCGGCGCAGGAGCGAGCAGGCTACGCCTTCGCCGCCGCCGATCTTTTGAAGGAGCGCCGGTTTGAATTTAATGCCTGGATGATCTACGAGGTGGGCAAGAGCTGGGTCGAGGCCGACGCGGACACGGCGGAAGCCATCGATTTCCTTGAATTCTACGCGCGCGAGATGCTGCGCCTGGCAGAGGAGCAGCCACTGGTGCGCATCGAGGGCGAAGATAACGAGCTTGTCTACATTCCGCTGGGCGTGGGTGCAGTCATCCCGCCCTGGAACTTCCCCGGCGCCATTATGGTGGGCATGACCAGCGCGTCTTTCGTGACGGGGAACACGGTTGTGCTGAAACCGGCAAGCACCTCACCCGCCATCGCCTACCAGTTCATGCGCATCCTGGAAGATGTCGGCTTGCCCGCCGGCGTGGTCAACTATCTGACCGGCCCCGGCAGCACCATCGGCGACGCGCTGATCGAGAATCCGCAGGTACGCTTCATCGCCTTTACCGGCTCGCGCGACGTGGGCCTGCGCATCAACGAACTGGCGGCGCGCCCGCAAAAGGGGCAGAAGTGGATCAAGCGCACCATCCTCGAAATGGGCGGCAAAGACGCGGTGGTGGTCGACGAGACCGCCGACCTTGAAGCGGCAGCTAACGGCATCGTCGCTTCCGCTTTCGGCTTCCAGGGCCAGAAGTGTTCCGCAGGCTCACGCGCCATCGTTGTTGAGTCCGTCTATGACGACGTCTTGAATCGTGTCATTGAGAAGACGAAGCAGTTGACAATGGGCGATGTCACGCAGCCGGAGACCTACATGGGGCCGGTCATCGACGCCAACGCCTTTAAGAAGATCAACGACTATATCGAGATCGGCAAGACCGAGGGTCGCCTCGTGACGGGTGGCGGGCATCACAGCCCCGGCTACTTCATTGAGCCGACCATCTTCGCCGATGTCGATCCCCATGCGCGCATTGCCCAGGAAGAGATCTTCGGCCCCGTGCTGACCTTCATCAAAGCCAGAGACTTCGAGGACGCCATCCACATTGCCAACGATACCGAATATGGTCTGACCGGCTCGCTCTACTCCACCAACCCGGAACGCATCAAGCAGGCTAAAGAGGACTTCCACGTCGGCAACCTCTACTTCAACCGCAAGAGTACGGGCGCGCTCGTCGGCGTCCACCCCTTCGGGGGCTTCAACATGTCTGGCACCGACTCCAAAGCCGGTGGTCGCGACTACCTCCTGCTCTTCACGCAGGCCAAAGCCATCTCGGCGAAGAAGTAACTGGCTGGCACCTGGTACGTCAGGCCACCCGCAAGAGGTGGCCCTACTCTACGCGAGCATGGCACGCTCGCATTGCGAGCGCGCCATGCTCTAAGAGGGGAAATGGCTGGGCGTGTAGAGTAGGGCCACCTCTTGCGGGTGGCCTGGGCGCAGTGATGCGTGAACGAGGAAATAGCATAAGCAGATAGTTATGCAAATCATCCAGAACATTAATCAAAAATACTGGACATGGTGGGGGAGGGTCTGGTATACTACAAACATAGAAAACAAGAAACGCTCGCATCGCTGATTTGAGAGGGCGTCGTAGCTACCAACGATATCGCGGCTTGATTGAGATGGTAGCTACTTTCTTGCTTTTGGCGATTAGCATAAGCAAAATCTTATCCATCTACACGCCAACGAGCAATCCTCAGTGCGCCCCTTCATCAGCTATGCCCATATCAGGATATGATAGAATGTGAGAAAAAGGGTTGACCACGCCCCGTAGGCGGGGATATCTGGCAAAATTCAGCATAAAACGGGCAATTTAGCCCATTCACAAAGGGTATCTTATGTCGACTGTTACGAAATTGAGTCCGGGGGTGTGGCAGATTTCGCTGCCATTTCTGGGCGAGCATGAGATTGTTGGCTCCTACCTGTTAGCGGGCAACAACGATCTGGCAATCATCGATCCGGGGCCGGGCAGCATGCAGGAACCGCTGCTGGCCTCCATTCGTGAGGCAGGTTTCGAGCCACGCGATGTCACGCACATTCTTGCCACGCACATTCATCTCGATCACACCGGTGGCGTTGGCTCGCTCATGCGCCACATGCCGAAGGCGCAGGTCTACGTTCACACACTGGGCGCGCCGCACCTGCTCGACACCAGCAAAGTCGTAGCCAGCGCCGCCCGCATCTACGGCGACCGCATGCAACTGCTGTGGGGCGACATCGAGCCGGTGCCACAGCAACGCCTGCGCGTCATCGACAACGGTGACATCCTCACCATCGCAGGCCGTTCCCTCAACATCTACTACGCGCCGGGCCATGCCATTCACCACGTTATCTTCTTTGACTCGCAATCGGGCGAACTGTGGGCCGGAGACGTGGCCGGGGTGCGCCTTCCCGGCGTCGACTACGTGCGCCCGCCTACCCCACCACCCGACCTCGACCTCGAAGCCTGGTCCGCCAGCCTCGACCTCATCAACCGCCTGCAGCCCGCCGTCGCCTACATGGGCCACTTCGGCGCCACCACTAACGTTCCTCAACACCTGGATCGCCTGCGCGAAAAGCTCTACGCCTGGGGCGAATTTGTTCTCGCCGCCATGCGCTCCGGCCACACTGAGGCCGAAATCATTTCCCTGCTCATCACCCATACCGAACCCGAACTCCACCAGGTCTCCGGAGATGTACATGCCCTGAAACGGTATGAAATCGCGACGAATTATGCGATGACGGTGCAGGGATATATGCGCTACTGGAGGAAGAAACACCCGGAGAGGCTATAGGATAATTGAATGCCATGATCCTCGTCTCTTTGCACTATCGCGCCCTGATGGGTTAGAATATCCATAATGTCATCCCGAAACGTTCTATCAGAAGAAGGGGTCTGTATTATCAAGGCTCCTGGAAGATTTAACAGAGAAGGAAAACCAGACCATGTTTCGTGCTCATCAGGCACACGCGAGACCACATGTTACCGTTGGCGCGCACCAGTACCTCATCTACCTCCCGCAAGATTATGACCCCCGGTCAGGCAAACGCTGGCCGCTTGTGCTGTTTTTGCATGGGTCAGGCGAGCGGGGCGATAATTTGCATCTGGTTGCACGGCACGGGCCGTCAAGGCATGTTGAGGAGGGACAGCATTTCCCCTTTATCCTTGTCTCCCCACAATGTCCGTCTCACGGCTGGTGGAGCAGGGAGGCGGATGTTCACGCCCTGGCCGAACTACTGGACGAGATTGAGGACAACTATGCCGTCGACCCCGACCGTGTGTATGTGACGGGTTTGAGTATGGGCGGCTATGGCGTGTGGGCGCTGGCAATCGCCTATCCCCACCGCTTCGCGGCCATCGCTCCCATTTGCGGCGGCGGCAATCCCAGGGCAGTCTCCGCCATTCGCCATCTCCCCGTCTGGGCATTTCATGGCGACCAGGACGGGGCGGTGCCGATAGAGGATGGCAGGGCGATGGTCGAAGCGCACAGAGCCTGTGGCGGCAATGCCAACTTTACCGTCTATCCCGGCGTCGGGCATGACTCATGGACACAGACTTACGCCAACCCGGAACTATATAACTGGCTGCTTGCTCAACGCAGGCGTAATAATGATGAGGATGAGATGTTGGAGAAGAGCGCGTAAGCCAGCGGCCATATCCACCCCGCTACCCATGTCACCCCACCCCCAGGCCGAACCCCAGGCCGAACCCCACCCCCAGGCCGACCGCAAGGGTCGGCCCCATAGGCGTTCACTTAAGCCCGTGCGCAGGCCAGGCAGGCCAGCCGCCAGGGATGGCCCTCCTCTAGACGATGGCTCCCCAGGCGGCACGAGCCGCCCGTCTAGAGGAGGGCCACCCCTGGCGGCTGGCCTGCCCGGCGCGGCGTCAGTGGCCTGCGGGCGGCCTGGAGGGAACGCTTCTGGGGGGGGCCTGCCCGGCGCGGCGTCGGTGGCCTGGAATGCGGCGACGCCGGAAACATGCTGGCTAACTTCCTGTTCCCGGTTCCTGTTTGACAGGCTCCTGCCCGGCGGGTTCCTGTTTTGCCGGTTCCCCCCTCTCTTCGGTGACCAGCATTTTGAATGCCTGTTGTGGACTGGTGGGAACGCGCGGCACTGCGCGGCTGACTTCAGATAGTTCTTCCACCGGCAGGTCGGCCAGCATTCTGTCTTTGAACTCGTTGACCTGCCGCATCATCTTGCCCGTGCTGCGGGACAGTTCCTGGAGCTTTCTGGGACCAAAAATCAGCAGGCCGATGACCAGAATAATTACCAGGTCCATAAAGTGAAATCCCATATGCGCTCCTTCCTCAAGCACATCTGCTGCCCATTGCTCTTTTCTGTATCAATGCTTTCCCTATTCTACCATACTTACGAACAAATTGCTCTTCGTGATTACCTGAGGGTCGCAAGAGGATTTCCAGAAACGTCGAGAAAAATCAGCCAAAAAAAAGGGGGTTAGCGTTTACTTTGATAGAGAGCTTACAAGAAGCCATGAAACGGCGGGTTGACTTGATACGACGTGGTTTCGCATCATGAGGGGGCGGCCCTTGCGGTCGTCTCATGGGCGCCCGCAAGGGTCGCCCCGGTGATTGAGAAGATCTGCCGTTTGTGGCGGGCGGTATGCTAAGACCCAGGACTTCCCCCACACACCCCTTACATCTGGGTATACCGGTCGCGTTTCCCCCCAGAACGGCGACCGGTCTCTCTTTTCTACAAAACTCATCAATTTGTAATATGATAAGGTTCACCAGATTCTCCCGATGGAATTCAGCATTTATCCTGCTCACCCTCTTGCCAAAGTCCTCTCTTTTTCATATACTGCATGTAGCAGTTGAGATGCGCTCTCATGCTGACTGAACAGAGGTGACATGTGGATTATGGACGGCGAAATCTGGTATGGTTCATAGTGCAGGATTTATTTTCCTTTATTGCAGAGGTGAAGAAGCCGTGTCACCTCTTTGTCTTGTAGAAAGGGCAAGCAACCATCTATGGTACTTGAAAACAGGGAACGCGGGGGAAGCGAGCAGCAGAATAGCTGGCAGGCAAGGCTCTTACAGGCTGCTCATGATGCTTTTATCGTGCATGACCAGAACGGGCGCGTACTGTTCTGGAATCAGGGAGCAAACAGGCTCTACGGGTGGAGTGAAGCGGAGGCGCTGGGGCAAAATATCCATCACCTCCTGAAAACCAACAGCCTCGTCGCTCCAGAGGAGATCGACCGCACGCTTCACGAGGGGGAGAGCTGGGAGGGAGAACTGGAGCATACGCGGCGCGATGGCAGCCCGCTCATCGTCCACAGTCGCTGGATCGCTTTGAAGCAGCCGGGAAGCGAGTCGCTGGCAATTCTGGAGGTCAATCGCGACATCACCGATCTCAGACGCACCTTGCAGCATTTACGTTTTCTCACGGAAGCCGGAAAGCTGCTGGTTTCCTCGCTCGATTACCAGGAAGTGCTGGTACAGATCGCCCAACGGGCCGTGCCGATGGTGGCCGACTGGTGTCGCATTGATCTGTTGAGGGAGGACGGAACGCTCTACCCGCTGGTCATCACCCATGTCGACCCGGCAAAAGTGGCATGGGCCTATGAACTGAATGAGAAGACGCCCTACGACCCGGATGCGCCTACGGGAACCGCTGCCGTACTGCGCAACAAGAAAGCAGAATTCTACCCGGACATTCCCGATGAAATGCTGGTGGCCGCCGCGAAAGATGAGGAAGAACTGGCGCTGGTACGCTCCATTGGTTTCTCATCGGTCATTGTCGTTCCCATTGTGGTGCAAGACAAAGGGATTGGCGCGATTACGCTGGTGATGACAGAGACGAAGCGCCACTATACGCCAACAGACCTGGCGATGGCGGAAGAACTGGCCAGCCGCGTCTCCCTGGCGATGGAGAACGCCCGCATCTACCGCCAGCTTCAGGAGTTTAATACGAACCTGGAGGTGATAGTGACCGAGCGTACCGCCGCCCTGACGGCCTCGACGGAGGCGCTGCGCCAGCTGAATACGGAATTGCAGCGCAGCAACCAGGAACTACAGGATTTTGCCTATGTCGCCTCACACGATTTACAGGAACCCCTGCGCAAAATTCAGGCATTCGGCAACCTGCTCGAAGACGAATACGGCCACGTACTGGGCGAGGGTCGCACTTACCTTGACCGCATGCGCAACGCCGCTTCCCGCATGCAGATTCTCATCAACGACCTGCTGACCTTTTCCCGCGTCACCACGAAGGCGCTGCCCTTTTCTGAGGTGGATCTGAATATGATTGCGCGCGAAGTCGTCATTGACCTGGAAACGCTGGTGCAAACGACGCACGGAACGGTCACCATCGAGCAACTTCCCATCATCGAGGCCGACCCGTTGCAGATGCGCCAGATGCTGCAAAACCTTATCGGCAATGCCTTGAAATTCCACAGGCCCGGCGTTCCCCCGCTCGTGACCGTCTCAGCGCAGGTGCAGGTTGACACGCAGACGGGCGAAGAGCAATGTCTGCTCGCCGTCAGAGATAACGGCATTGGCTTTGACGAAAAATATCTTGACCGCATTTTTACCGTGTTTCAGAGGCTGCATAGCAGAGGAGAGTACGAGGGAACCGGCGTCGGTCTGGCCGTCGTGCGCAAAATTGTCACACGACACGGCGGCAGCATTACCGCACAGAGCAGTAATGGTGAAGGCGCGACGTTTCTGGTGACGCTGCCGATTCACCAGAGAAGCGTTGGAATACTGAAGGAAGAAGAGAAGGACTGAATACATGACACCAAAGGATTCGATTGTGATTTTGATGGCAGACGATGACGAAGATGATGTACTGTTGACACAGAAAGCCCTGCGACAGGGAAAACTGCTGAATGAACTCTATTGCGTGCGCGATGGCGAGGAACTACTGGACTACCTGCTACATCGTGGCGCCTATAGCGACCCGGAGAAAGCGCCGCGTCCGGGCGTCATTCTCCTCGACCTGAATATGCCCCGTAAAGATGGACGAGAGGCGCTCAGAGAGATTAAGGCCAACCCGGAGCTGAATGACATCCCCGTTGTCGTTTTCACCACCTCGAAAGCGGAGGAAGACATCTATCGCAGCTACAAGCTGGGCGTCAACTCGTTTATTACCAAGCCGGTCACATTTGAACGGCTCATCGAGGTGATGCAGATGATCGGCAAATACTGGTTTGAGATCGTAACCCTACCGCCTGAGGAGGGCAAAGGTGGCTACTAAGGCATCGCATACTACTGTACTGCTCATTGAGGATGACGAAGAAGATTACATCCTGCTGCAAAGGCTGCTGGCGAAAGTCCCTCATCAACGCTACAAGGTGCTGTGGGAACAGCGGCCAGAACACGGGCTTGCCCATATGCAGCGCGACGATCACGATATCTGCCTGGTCGACTACCGACTGGGAGCAGCCAGCGGCATCGATGTCTTGAAAGAGGCACGCAAACAGGGATACACCCGGCCCATTATCATGCTGACCGGCGCGAGCGAGGGCAATATCGATATCCAGGCCCTGCACGCCGGCGCGGACGACTATATCACGAAGGACCAGTTGCAGGGCGAATTGCTGCACCGCCTGATTCGCTACGCCATCGAGCGCAAAAAAGCCGAGCAGGAACGCGACCGCCTGCTGCGTGAGCAAATTATCCGCGACGAACGGGAAGCCAGAAGGACCGAGTTTATCAGCATGGTCGTCCACGAACTCAAAACGCCGATTACGAGTTTGAAGGGCTACTCACAACTGCTCGGCAGACGCTGCGAACGCATGGGCGATGCGCAGGGCATGCAACTTGCTACCCGCATGGATCAGCAGGTCAATCGGCTGACCGGCCTGATCGACGATTTACTGGACATCAATCGCATGGAAGGGAACAGGCTGCGGCTGCGCGAGAGCGATTTCGCTTTCGATGATCTGGTAGAGGAAGTGATGGCGGACATCCAGTTGACAACGGAGCAACACACGCTGGTGAAAGAGGGGCAGACGCACGCGACAATTCGGGGCGACCGCGAACGCATTGGTCAGGTGCTGACGAACCTGCTCACCAACGCCATCAAGTATGCACCCGCATCTGACAGAATCGTGGTCAGACTGGCACGCGACGAGCAGTCTGTGACCGCCAGCGTGCAGGACTTCGGCCCCGGCATCCCCGCCGAGCAGCAGGAGCGGGTGTTTGAGCCGTTTTACCGCATTCAGGGCCAGGAAACCATCGCGTCCGGTCTCGGTCTGGGGCTGACGATAGCAGCCAACCTGGTCGCCCGCCACCAGGGCAAAATCTGGGTAGAAAGCGAAGAGGGAGCAGGCACGACCTTCAGTTTCACGCTGCCGCTCGCTCCCCGGCAAGCAGACCAGCCCGCGCTAGAAGTAGGGAGATAGCCGCGCCAGTTCAACATTGAAGCGGGGAATAGCGATCAGACGTATCGATAGCGTAGGGCCGGGTAGGTAGGAGAAAGGAGCGCGCTTATTTCTCTGCGTTCGATTCTTCAGGAAGTGAAGTTAAACCTCTTATGGTTTTGCTTAAATATGCAGTATGCAGCCTTGCTGCCTATTGTGATTCCGACACAGATTTTGCTCTTTGTGCAGGGCGGCTCGGTGGGCAATGTGCAGCAAGCGACATTCCTGGGCTGGCTCACTGCTGCCGCTTCGGTCGTCTCACTGCTCATGCCGCCTCTCATCGGCAGGCTCTCTGACCGCACTTCGGTGTCGTTGGGCCGCCGTCGTCCCTACATTGCCGCCGGTGGTTCGCTGCTGCTCATCAGCACCCCCCTGCTGGCTACTGCCAGCAACGTGGGCATATTTCTGCTGGGCCTCTCGATCCTGCATATCGGAAACAACGTTGTGACTGCTTCCTATCAAAGCCTTGTGCCAGACCTCGTGCCGAAATCGCGGCGCGGCGAGGCCTCCGGCTATGTGGGAGCGATGACAATTCTCGGCAATGTGGCGAGTCTGGGGCTGGCGGCCATCCTGCTGGGCAATGTCAACCAGCAATCAGCCAGCCGCAGCCTGATCCGTTCTCACGCCAGTATTTACTATATCATGACCGCCTTCATCCTGGTCATCGGCATCGTGGTTACGATGAGCATCCATGAAGTTTCTTTCAAGCCTTCCCGCCGACCGGCGCAAGCAGAACGAGAAAGCATCCGACAGCGTTTCACCCACTGGTTCGTGCAGAACTGGATCGCGCCCTGGCGAGCCTATAACTTCACCGTCGTCTTCTTCACCCGCTTCTGCATCATGCTGGGGTTGGCCCTGTTTATGACCTATATCGAATACTACTTCGCCCGCGTGCAAGGCATCACCAATTTTGTGGAGGTGACTGCTGTCGTTGCCATGCTGGCGCTTGGTGGCGGCGTGGTGAGCGGCATTCTCTCCGGCATCTTCTCGGATCGCCTGCGCAGGCGCGCCCCACTGGTGAGCATTGCGACCATCTGCATGAGCCTGGCCGCCGCCGCCTTCGTTATCTTCCCCAGCAGTCTGGCCATCTGGCTCTGGCCGCTCGGCATCGTCTTCGGCCTGGGTTACGGCGTCTACATGAGCGTCGACTGGGCGCTGTCCATCGATGCCTTGCCCTCCCTGGAAAACGCGGGCAAAGACCTGGGCATCTGGGATTCTTCCGCGACCATTCCGGCCATCATCGCCCCGCTGATCGGTAACCTGATCCTCAACGTCGCCGACATCTTCGGGCAAATCGAGCTGGGCTACCGGCTGGTCTTCTCCACCGCCGCCCTCTGCCTGATCGTCGCAGCTATCTTCGTTCTTTACGTGCGCGAGCAACGCTAAGCCCATGTCATGCTTCGCTGCCGCTCCGCATGACATGGGCTAACCACATTTGTCTGGAAAAGTTCATTACCTCCGCGCACTCCTATCCTACCCTATTCCCTCTTCCTTCTGTCGCAGTTTGTGCAGCGCAATCTCGTACAGCGGGGCAGCCAGGGCGCGTGCTTCGACGAGCTTGATGCGTTCGTACATCCAGTCGAATTTGGCGCGCACCTGCGCGAGCGTCCAGTTTCCGGGCGTGCCAGCTCTGTGCAGGAAGGGATCGACATTGACCTCCAGGAAGCTGAGGCTATCTGCTGCCTGCACCTTATCCGCTGCGGGCCAGCCGCCAAATTCGTGGACTCGTATCAGATCGGCTATCTCTGTTACCAGCGCCTCCGGCGCCCCCTGTGCGCGCAGGAATGCGCCGACAATGCGCGCGGAGCGTTCTGAGTGCGCATTATTATAGATGGGGTCATCCGGGCCGAGCGCGGCGTCTTGCCTGGGGCTGTCGGAACCCGGAAATGCCCGTTCCATATCATGTGTTAATGCCGCCAGCAACATGGCCTCTGAAGCGGCAGAATCGATTCGCCTGAGCCATTCCTCTGCCTTAAGCAAATGTACAACCCCTCCCCCGTAGTTCTCCCTGACCCACTTACGCGATATTTCTATCAAGTTGTCCATACTCCTGACCCTCTTTCACATAAAGCTTTTTCCTTGCAGGTTAATATAGGGCAGGAACTGCACATTCGCCAGCTATGAAAAACCGACCTGGATGTCATGCCGTAATGGCCAGAAGCTATTGACGCACTTGCAGATGGCTGGTACCGTAGACTAAGAGAGACAACCAGTAGCAGTATATGCAGACCCGGCTGTTCTGCCTGGATAGGGAAATATTGTCATGATTTTACGCCGTACTGCCCGGCTTATGCGCACGCTGTCCGTCTTCTTGCTGGCGGCAGCTCTTTTCGCAGCCTGTAATGCGACCCCTGCGCCTTTCTCACATGCCCTTCCCGCGCCCTCTGCCACCAGTAGAAGCTCACAGCAGGAAACGCCGACTGGCAATCACGCGATCAAAACCGTCTTCCTGATTGTGATGGAGAACCACAACTGGTCAGATATCAAGGGTAACTCATCGGCGCCCTATATCAATCACACGCTGTTGCCGATGGCCTCTTACGCACAACAGTATTATAACCCGCCGGGCAATCATCCAAGCCTGCCCAACTATCTCTGGTTGGAAGCGGGAACCAACTTCGGCCTCGCAGATGATGCTTCGCCATACATCGATCACCAGAATACCGCACAACACCTCACGACGCTGCTCAACAACGCACATATCTCGTGGAAGGCGTATGAGGAGAGTACGAACGGGCAGGTTTGCCCGCTCATGAGTATTGGCGCGTATGCCGTCAAACATGACCCGATGGTCTACTTCAATGATGTGACAGATGATAATAACATCGATTCGGCGTATTGTATCGCACATGTGCGCCCCTTCAGCGAACTCTCATCAGACCTGGCCCACAACACGGAAGGACGCTACAACTTCATCACGCCCAACCTGTGCGATGATATGCATACTCCCTGCCCGCCAGCGTTTGATACCATCAGGCAGGGCGATACCTGGCTCTCACAGCAGATCCCGATGATTATGCGATCGACAGCCTATAAAAATGGCGGCGCCATCTTCATCACGTGGGACGAGGCGACAACAGGGGACGGCCCCATCGGCATGATTGTGCTTTCTCCCGACGCGAAGGGTCACGGCTACTCCGACACCATCCACTACACCCATAGCTCCACCCTGCGCACGGTCGAGGAAATCTTCGGCGTCTCCCCCTTGCTGGGCGCTGCCGCGCAGGCAACAGATTTAAGCGATCTGTTCCAGACATTTCCCTGACAGGCCCTGGTAGAGTTCGACATACAGCGATCAAAAGGATTACAATAGAATCATCCCAATGCCGTGAAAAGCCGGTCGGAACCTGTCATGCTTCGCTGCGCTCAGCATCTGAGGTGACCACCTGAGCGACATAGCTCGCCAGAGATGCTGAGCGCAGCGAAGCATGACACGCCGGCTCTGGTTTTTCATGGCATGGCATATCCGAAGGGCATTCTCATAGTTAAAGCCAGGTTCGTAAGGATTGAGCTTCCAGGGCGAGCGCAAGGGTCGTCCCTACCCTCCTCAGGGAGTTCCATGTCGGTGAACCGCGCTGTAGTAGGGGTATGAACACTCAAAATCGAGCTTCTTCTGGCAAACTTTTTAGCGGGCGCACGTTTGCAAGCCTGCGTGAACACTATAACTATCGACTGTATTTTTCAGGCCAGTTTCTTTCGCAGATCGGCACGTGGCTGCAAAGCGCGGCCATGGCCTGGCTGGTACTTGAACTGACGCATTCGGCATTTGCCGTCGGCTTCCTCTCCTTCTGGCAATTTGGCCCCTACGTGGTGCTTGGCCTGTTCGGCGGGGCCATCAGCGACCGGCTTGACCATCGCGATACGTTGATCGCCACACAGATCGCGCTTGCCCTCTGTAGCGGCATCATGGCTGTACTCACGCTTCTGCATATCGTCACCGTGTGGGAAACCTATGCTATCGCCACCGCTCGCGGCCTCGTGCTGATCTTGAACAATCCGAGTCGGCAGGCATTCATCTTCCAGATGGTTGGGCGCAAGGAACTGCCCAACGCCATCGCGCTCAATTCGAGTCTGGCCAATGCTACGCGCATCGTTGGACCGGGCCTCGGCGGCATCCTTATCGCGGCTTTCGGCGTGGGCATCTGTTTCAGCATCGACGCCATCAGCTACGTTGCCGTCATCATCGCCCTGCTGGCGATGCATGTCGACGAACTGTTGCCTATCGAGCGACATGGCAAGCCGCGCGTGTTGCAAGGCATCGCCGAGGGTCTGCGTTACGTCTTCCAGACGCCGACGGTCTGGCTGGCGCTGGCAATGTTCCTCTTCATCTGTATCGCCAGCATCAACTTCACCGTGCTGCTGCCGCTCGTTGCCAGCGACACGCTGCACCGGGGAGCCGAAGTCTACGGCCTGCTCACCGCCTG
>Ga0070739_10003042_pt1 | contig 21398 bp, 25 predicted proteins | sample Coa_R1_7_FD_66445 | JGI IMG/M metagenome (GOLD analysis project Ga0070739, IMG submission 66445) | Surface soil microbial communities from Centralia Pennsylvania, which are recovering from an underground coalmine fire - Coalmine... | ecosystem: Environmental > Terrestrial > Soil > Unclassified ... | reverse complement strand
GATATCCGCCATGGCCGTCACTCCGGCATGAACGGCAAGTCGGTATCGGACGGCCTGCCGCCGGCCTGGGTCAGCATGCAATGCACCTGGCCGCGATGATGGGTCTGATGATTGAACATATGGGTGATCAAGAGCCAGCGCGGCCGCGTCCATTCACGCTGCGTCGCGCCCGAATAATAGGTCTGCTCGGCGGCGAGCCAGGCCTCGTCGACGCTGTCGGCCCATCCGATGATTGTCTGATCAAACGCGGCGCGCGCCGCTTTGAGCGTCTCCCAGTCGCGATAGAGCCAGACCGAGTCCGGGATTCCGCCGGGCGGCTTCGGCAGATCCGCAAAGCGACTCATCCAGGCCTGGTCACCCCACAGGATATGGCTGAGCGTCTTATGGATGGAGCCGAACCAGGCGCCGCGTTCGCGCTGCCGCTCGTCGGCGTCGAGCCGATCCGCCACGCCGTAGAGATTTTCGTTCTGCCAACGATTGTAGCGCGCCATGCGCTGCACATAGGCGCGGTCGATCATGACACGCTCACACCGCCAACGCCGATTTGGCTTGGCCGACGATGGCCTCGAAGGCCGCCGGCTCACGGATCGCGAGATCCGACAGCACCTTGCGATCGACGACAATGCCGGCCTTACTCAACCCGGCAATGAAGCGGCTGTAATTCAGCCCGAACGGCCGCACCGCTGCGTTGAGGCGTTGAATCCACAGTGCGCGGAAACTGCGCTTGCGCCGCTTGCGGTCGCGATAGGCATACTGATTGGCCTTCTCGACCGCCTGCTTGGCGATGCGTATGGTGTTCTTGCGCCGGCCGTAATAGCCCTTGGCAGCCTTGAGCACCTTCTTGTGCTTGGCATGGGCGGTGACGCCGCGCTTGACGCGTGCCATGGTCGATCTCCTTCGATTGCTTGAGTTCTGCCCATTTCCGCGCGAGCGGGAATCGGGCGCACTGGATTAATGTTGTCCCTGCCGCCCACTGTCGCGGGGCACGAGCGGCGCGCCGTTCAGCCGTTGGGCAAAAAATACTTTTTGATGTTATCGCCGTCGGTCTTGAACAGCACATTGGTGCCGCGCAACTGGCGTATCTGCTTCTTAGTGCGCTTGATCATGCCGTGGCGCTTGTGCGATTGCTGATAGAGGACTTTGCCGGTGGCAGTCACTTTGAAGCGCTTCTTAGCGCCCGATTTGGTCTTGATCTTGGGCATTTGGCTCTCCTTTGGCCGGCGCTATGCGCCGCGGCCGCAAAATGCTCGACAATGAGCGGGTGTGCCTGAAGCACATCGCCGCCGCCACGGCAGCCCTGATCGGCCGGGCGACGGGAGCGCCGCGTTATGGCAGAGCAGGGCCGTATTGGCAATTGCGCCGCGGCGACGCCGTCGACGCCGAGAGATCAAAGTCCGCGGAGATACGGCGGCCTACGGCAGCTCCGACACGATCTTCTGGAACTCTGCCTCGGACCAGGCCTGGACGGTACGAGTCCGGGCATTTCCCTGGCCGCCGATCGCCATGCAGAACTTGGCGACATTGGCGCCGTCGGCTGCTTCGACAATTGCCAGAAGATCAGACTCGCCGGTCGTCAAGTACACATGTTTGATGTCGACGCCAACTTTCTTGCCAAGCTCGCGCGCGGCGGCGGTGCGCCTGGGCGCCTCCTTGACGTGGCGAATTCCTTGATCGGTCCAGCTCACGCTGATGATGAATGTCGGCATGTCCGGCTCCCTCGCTGGCTGCGGGCACTTTCGGCAGACGGTCATGATCCGCCTGCCGGAAAATGAATGTCAGTTCGTCCCGCGGTCCACCCCGCACGCCGTCAGCGCGGCGCCAGAACCATGACGACCTGACGGCCCTCGAAGCGCGGCTCCTGTTCGATCTTCGCGATCTTGGCCGTGTCGCCCTTGACGCGGTCGAGCAGCTTATAGCCCAGCTCCTGGTGCGCCATTTCACGGCCGCGGAAGCGCAGCGTCACCTTGACCTTGTCGCCTTCCTCGAAGAACCGCTGAATCGAGCGCATCTTCACGTCGTAATCGTGATCGTCGATCATCGGCCGCAGCTTGATCTCCTTGATCTCGACCACCTTCTGCTTCTTGCGTGCCTCGGCCGCCTTCTTCTGCGACTGATATTTGTATTTGCCGTAGTCGAGGATCTTGCAAACCGGCGGCGTCGAATTCGGCGCGATCTCGACCAGATCGAGGCCGGCCTCCTGCGCCATGGCGAGCGCGGTTGCGATGTCTGTGACGCCCTTGTTGGCGCCGTCTTTGTCGATGAGCTGGACCTCGCGGACGCGGATCTCCTCGTTGACGCGCGGACCCTCCTTGGCGGCGGGCTGCACGGTTCTGATGGGGCGACGAATGGGTCTTGTCTCCTGTGTTTCGTTACGACAAACGCAGAACATCGGGAGTTTTTCCCTTCAAGTCAATGTCAATGCGCATTTTGTCCATGACGCGGTTACGTCAGTCTTGATCTCGCCGGCGGCCTTGCCAACATTGCGGCCGACATCCGGCGATGAACGATAACGGCCTGAAATTCCTGGAAATTGGCGACGGCGCCGAGCGCCGCAGCATTGCTGTGCGGGCGCAATCAGGATCGTCGCCGGGTTTGTTCTGGCTGTCGGGCTACAAATCCGACATGAAGGGCACCAAGGCGATGGCGCTCTCACAATGGGCCGAGCGCGCCGGGCGCGCCTGCGTGCGCTTCGATTATTCCGGCCATGGCGAATCGGGCGGCGTGTTCATCGACGGCACCATCGGCCGCTGGTTGGCCGAAAGCCTTGCCGTATTCGACGCGTTCTGCCGCGGTCCGCAAATTCTGGTCGGCTCATCCATGGGCGGATGGCTGGCCCTGCTTTTGGTCCGAGAATTGCGGCGGCGCGCTACCGCTGGCGCCGCTTCTGTCGCTGGCATGGTGCTGGTCGCGCCGGCGGTGGACTTTACGGAGGAGCTGATGTGGAAGCGGTTCACGCCCGAGATCAGGCGCGAGCTGGACCAGAATGGCGTCTGGGCGCGGCCGTCGGCCTATGCGGACGAGCCATATCTGGTGACGCGGCAATTGATCGAGGAAGGCCGGCGGCATCTGTTGCTCGGCGGAATGATCGAAACCGGATGCCCGGTTCGCATCTTGCAAGGCGTGCAGGACCCCGACGTTCCGTGGCAGCACGCCAAGACGCTAGTGTCGCGCCTCGCCAGCGATGACGTCGTGCTCACGCTGGTCAAGGACGGCGACCACCGCCTGTCGCGCAGCGAAGATATCGAGCGGCTGATCCGCGCCGTCGAAGAATTCTGAACGCCGGGCTCGGCATTCCGTGACGGTCGCTGCATCTCTCAGACCAGACATTCTAACAAGAACGGGAGGCCGAAGCCTCCCGCTGCCGATCTGATGCAGACGCGCGCTTGCGTCAGATTTGGTGCCGGCCGACCACGTCCACGTTGACGTGAGCAAGACCGGAAATGCCGAGCGCATGCGCGGCCGCGGGGCTGAGATCAATGATTCGACCGCGAACGAACGGTCCGCGATCGTTGATCCGGACAACAACAGAATGACCGTTCCGGGTGTCGGTCACCCGCACCATGGTGCCGAACGGTAGGCTGCGATGCGCAGCGGTGAGGGCCCGCGGCGAGCCGTGCTCGCCGCTCGCGGTACGGCCCCCCGGATAGTTGTAAACCGAAGCAATTCCAGACTGTGCTGAAGCAATTGTTGTGGGACCAATGGTAGAGGCGAGAATAGTTGCCGATAGCACAAGTTTCCTCAGGCTAGATCCTGACATGATCTTCCTTTTTGGTTGTTGGTACGATTGCCGTTTTAATCCGCTCACCCGCGGACTGGTCGCTAGAAGCGGCCAAATATGTTCATTGTGCGGCGCAATATGAAAAGATTAGCTTTTGGCCGCAATGGGTTATTCTTTTGGCATCAATGTGGGCGGGTCGCGGGCGCTAAGCTGCTGTAGTCTGTGATTTTTTCGTCGCGACGGTAACGCCTGCGTTGTCAATGAGGCAGCTGCATGCAAGCAGCGCAAGGCTGCGCCGCACTGCGGGAAGCCGTCGTGGCGAATCGCGGCGCTGTTTGATTCGGTACGCGACTGCAAATGCGCGCTGCTCGGCTTGCCGGCAGGATCGGCGCCCGCGAATGGTTCGCAATTTGCCGCGACGGGAGAAAGCTTCCGAAGCTCGCTAGCTCGCAATCGCGGTCGGCAGGGCGAAGTTCTTGAACGTCTCGCGCAATGCCGTCTTCTGAATCTTGCCGGTCGCGGTGTGCGGAATTTCGTCGACGAACACGACCTCGTCAGGAATCCACCACGACGCCACCTTGCCTTCGAAGAAGGACAGCAGCTCGGCCTTGGTCGCCGACTGCCCCTCCTTCAACACCACGATGAGCAGCGGCCGTTCATCCCATTTCGGGTGGCGCACACCGATCACGGCGGCTTCGGCGACTTTAGGATGACCGACCGCCAGATTTTCCAGATCGATGGAAGAAATCCATTCGCCGCCCGACTTGATGACATCCTTGGCGCGATCGGTGATTTGCATGTAGCCGTGACGGTCAAGCGTGGCGACGTCCCCGGTGTCGAAGAAGCCGTCGGCATCGAGCGCGCTGACATCTTCCTTGAAGTAGGCGCGCGCGACCGACGGGCCGCGCACCTTCAGCCGGCCGAAGGTTTTGCCGTCGCGCGGCAATTCGCGGTTCGCGTCATCGGTAATCTTCATTTCGACGCCGAACGGCGCGTGACCTTGCTTCACCTGGATGTCGAGCCTGGCGTCGCCGGTCAGGCCGGCGTATTCCGGCTTGAGTGAACCGAGCGTGCCCAGCGGGCTCATCTCGGTCATGCCCCAGGCGTGACAGACTTCCACGCCGTAGACATCCTGGAATTTCTGCGTCATGGCGCGCGGACAGGCGGAGCCGCCGATCACCACCTTGCGCAGATGAGGCAGCTTGAGATCGTTGGCCTCGAGATGCTGCAGCAGCATCAGCCACACGGTCGGCACCGCGGCCGTGAAGGTGACGCGGTAACGGTCGAGCAATTCGTAGATCGAGGCGCCGTCCAGCTTGGCGCCGGGCATCACCATGGCGGCGCCGACCATCGGCGAAGTCAGCGCCAAGCCCCAGCAATTGGCGTGAAACATCGGCACCACCGGCATGATCACATCGCGCGACGACACGCCCATGGCGTCGGGCTGCGCCGCCATCATGGAATGCAAGACATTGGAGCGATGCGAGTACAGCACGCCCTTGGGATGGCCGGTGGTGCCGGACGTGTAGCACATCCCGGCCGCCGTGTTTTCGTCGAACATTGTCCAGGCGAAATCGCCGTCGACCTCGGCAATCCAGTCTTCGTAGGCGACGACGTTTTTCAACGTCGTCGGCGGCAAGTGGGTGGCGTCGGTCAGAACGACATAGCGCTCGATCGGCTTGAGCTTGTCGGCGAGCTTCTCGAGGATCGGCAGGAAAGTCAGGTCGACCATCATCACGCGGTCCTCGGCATGATTGACGATCCAGGCGATCTGCTCGGGAAATAGGCGCGGATTGACCGTGTGGTATACGCCGCCGGCACCCATGATGCCGTACCACGCTTCGAGATGGCGCCAGGTGTTCCAGGCGAGCGTCGCGACGCGGTCGCCGGATTTGATGCCGTCGCGCTGGAGCCGCTGTGCCACGCGCAGCGCGCGGCGGCGAACCTCCGCATAGGTCGTGGTGAGCATCGGACCTTCGATCGACCGCGAGATCACCGTTCGTTCCGGGTGATTGAGCGCGGCGTGATCGATGATGCGGTGGCACAACAGCGGCCAATCTTGCATCAGCCCGAGCATGGCGTTCCTCCAGATGTCGTGTTTGGGCCGCGATTGAGCGGCCATCGCCAAGGTTAGCCGGCCGCGACGCGGAGGCAACTGGTTTGGCTTGAATGCGAGGTTGCCGATGGCCTAAGCATGCGGGTGGGAGCGCGGACCAAAGCCGGCGCCTGCGCGGCGGGAGATTCATTGGATGAAGAACGTTTGCGCGGCGCGCGCCGCGGCGATCGCTGTGGTGATCGGCGCCGCGGCGCCGGCGCCGGCGCAGTTGAGCCTGATGCCGCTCGCCAAGCACGCCAAGGCGCAGGCTCCGGCGCATCACGCGCCGCCGCCCCTCATGTTGCCGCACGAACTTGCCCCGCCGCAGGAAGCCTACGCGGCATTTCCGGAAGACACCCCGTCGGGAACTGCGCCGTCCACGCCGTCACCATGCCAGACGCAGCTTGCCAAAGTCGCGGCCTTCCAGGCGCTGCCGGTGCTGATTGGGCCCGGCGAGTGCGGCGCGCCGGACGCCGTGCTGCTGCAGGCTATCCTGCTGCCCGATCATAGCAAGGTCGTGGTGGCGCCGCCGGCAACGCTGCGCTGCTCAATGGCCGAGCAGGTCGCGGAATGGGTCCGCGATGACGTGGCGCCGCTGACACTCAAGTTCGGATCGCCGGTGCGCGGCCTCGATAATTTCGATTCCTACGAATGCCGCGGCCGCAACCGGGTGCGCGGCGCGCGACTGAGCGAGCATGGGCGCGCCAACGCGCTCGACGTGCGCCAATTCAAGCTCGCCGACGGCCGGGCCTTCGCGCTCACCGACATCAACGTTGATAAGAATTGGCGCGAGGCGCTCAAGGCGAGCGCCTGCGCGCGCTTTTCAACCGTGCTCGGTCCGGGCTCGGACGGCAGCCATGAAGAGCACATTCACCTCGACCTCGCCGAGCGCCATAACGGCTACAAGATCTGCGAGTGGGACGTTCGCGAGCCGGCGCAGGCGCAAGCCGCGCCGGCGCAGCAGGAGCCCGCAGCGGAATCCGAGGATAACGATGGGGACGAGGCCGCGGCAGCTCCACCGCCGCTGGAAAACGTGCCGCTGCCGCGGCCACGACCCCGACCGCGCCACTTGTAAAGCATCAGGATGTCCGCCCAAGCGGTACGGATGTCCCGTGTCCGGCATAAACTTATGCTGGCGCTTGCGCGGCGGCCGCGAGGCGAAAACCTACTTCGGTTCCGGAGGCTCGCTACGGGTGGTCGACCGCGGATCGCGTAGCCGCACGACATTGCCGCTGTCATTCGACGCGACCTCGCCAATCGCTTTTGCCATCGCACGGCTCAAATCGGCAAGCTGATAAGGTTTCCGCAGCACCGTGAATTCTATTTCCGCCGCGGCCGCGCTGCCGCTATAGCCGGTTACCAGCACGATCGGCAGGTCCGAACGTCGTCTTCGCAGCGTTCGCGCCAGGTCAACGCCGTCCATCGGGCCCGCCATCACGATATCGCTGACGACAAGATCGACCGAATTACGTTCGATGAAGTCGAGCGCGGCCGGCGCACTATCGACCGTTACGACCTCGTAACCCAATTCGTCGACCATGCGCGCGCTGACCTCGGCGACGTCCGGATTGTCTTCGACGAGCAGCGCACGGCCGGTACGCAGCGTCGCCGAGGTGCCGCCTTCGGCGAGCTCCTCAGCTGCGGCCTGCGCCCGCGGCAAATAGAGTGTGACGCGGGTGCCGCGGCCAAGTTCACTCGTTACGGTGACCGTTCCGCCGGATTGGTGCACGAAGCCATGAACCTGCGAGAGGCCAAGCCCGCTGCCGCGATCGGCGCCCTTTGTCGTAAAGAACGGGTCGAAAATTCGGGGCACAATATCGGGCGCGATACCCTGCCCGGAGTCGGTGACGCTGAGCGCGATGAAATCGCCGCGCAACCGCGCCGGCGTCTCGCTGCCATCGAGGTGAACGTTATCGGCCGATATCCGGATGATGCCGCCCGCTGGCATAGCATCGCGTGCATTCAGAACGAGGTTGAGGATGGCGAGTTCAAATTCGCTGCGGTCGATCACGGCCGGCCAGGTATCCGGCGCAATGGTGCTGACGAGCGTGATTGCGCCGCCGAGCGAACTCGACAGCATGACGCACAGCGCGTCGATGCGCTCGCCGAGCCGCACGACCTGCGCCTGGAATGTCTGCCGCCGCGCGAAGGTCAGGAGCTGACGGGTCAAGGTCGCCCCGCGTCGAGCCGCGAGCTCGATCGCCTCGGCCGCACGCACTCCTTTAGGATCGTTGGCGACCAGCTTCTTGAGCGACTGGACATGACCGCTGACGATCATCAGGAGATTGTTGAAGTCGTGCGCCACGCCGCCGGTCAACTGCCCAAGCGCCTCGACTTTCTGGGCCTGCGCGCGTTGCGCCTGGGCTTCCTGCAGCGCAATCTGCGCCTCCCTGCGTTCGGTGATGTCGCGCGTGATCTTGGCAAAGCCGACCACATGGCCGTGCTCGTCCTGGATGCGGCGCAAGATGCCATTGGCCCAGAACATGCTGCCGTCCTTGCGGACGCGCCAGCCTTCCGACTCGAAGCGACCCTCGCGAGCGGCAAGCTGCAGCGCACGAGCTGGAACACCCGCCGCGCGATCGCTTTCGTTGAAGAATTTTGAGTAGTGCTGCCCCAGGATCTCGTCAGCCTTATAGCCTTTGATCCGTTCCGCGCCCGCGTTCCAACTCGTTACAATGCCGTTGGGGTCCAGCGAGTAGAGCGCATAGTCGGTGATGCCGTTGATCAACGTTTGGAACTGATGGAGGCTTTCGCTCAATGCCTGCTGCGCCATTTGGCGCTCGGTGATGTCGCGCGTGATCTTGGCGAAGCCGATCAATTCGCCGCGCTCGTCGCGGAGCGGATTGACCTCGACTGCCGCCCAGAAGCGTCCGCCGTCCTTGCGGACACGCCAGCCTTCGCCCTCATAATGACCCTCGCCGGCTGCCGCTTCCAAAACGCGCGCGGGCAGGCCAGTCGCGCGATCTTCGGGGGTATAAAAACAGGAAAAGTGGCGGCCGATGATTTCGTCGGCGCTATAGCCCTTCAGTCGCGCTGCGCCGGCATTCCAGCTGGTAATCACGCCACTCGGGTCGAGCATGTACATGGCGTAATCTTTCACGCCCTCGACCAGGAGGCGAAATCGCTGCTCGCTCTCATGGAGCGCCTGCTGCGCTTGATGGCGTTCGGTAATGTCGTGCGTGACAACGGCAAAGCCGATGGCGCGCGCATCGGAAGCTCGTATCGGATGCACTTCGGTGATCGCCCAAAAGCGTCCGCCGTCCCGGCGAACGTGCCAGCCTTCGTGCTCGGCGTGACCGGCAAGTCTCGCCCGGGTCAAAAGCTGGCCAGGAACATCGATTGATCGGTCGGCGGCTGTGAAAAAATCGGCGAAGGATCGGCCAAGGACCTCAGCAGCCCGATGGCCGGTGATCCGCTCCGCCCCGGAGTTCCACGTTTGCACCAAGCCCTGGATGTCGATCAGAAATATCGCAAGATTGGTCGCCGCATCCAGCAAGAGCTGTAGCCGATGCGCGTCGGAAACCTCGTGTATCGAACCGGCCGACTTGAGTTCCATCGCCACTGTGGTCGGAGTCGCGTCGAAGTTCTTTATTTAGTCTCTTTCATTGGTATTGTACCGCAGCTTTTTTCGTCATTAGCAATGCAATCGCGCTTGGGCATCCGCAGGAGTGAAGTTCCAGCCTGGCAGCCGCGGTCGCCGCGGCCGCTTCGGCTCGCCGCCGGCGAGCACGACGACAGCAAGCCCGGCCGCAGTTCCTCCGGTCCAAATCCGCCTGAACGGGAACACCTCCCCTATAAGGTCGAAATCTGGGACCACGGCGGCGACAGTGTCGAGCAGGTGCTCGCGGTGACAGCGAATGCAAGCATTGGCTATGCGGCCTATTATGCGGCCACGAGGGAATTCCCGGACCGCAAAATCACATTGCGCCACAAGAATAGCGTTGTTGCACGTTGGAACGGTCCTAAGCATTAGCGCCGAGGTTCGCGGCGAACTTCCGCCGCGTAGCACAGCGATGAGCCAGCACACTGCCAAGACAACGGCCAGGGATGGTTCTTCACAAGGCGAGAACTTGCCGTACACCGTCGAACTATGGGATGGCGACGGCCGCGCGCTCCAGCGCGTTCTGGCGCGCGCCTTCAACGGCGCGCTGGCGCGGGCGATCTTCAAGGCAGCGCAGAAGGAATATCCGGAACGGCGCATTCTGGTCCGGCGCGGTACACGGAAAATTGCGGACTCTGCTGATTAACAGGGGCCTGCGCGGTTTGAGGCCGTCTAATTCTTCAAATAAAATAAGCTTTGCCAACGACGCAGCGTTTGCTTCGCGGTCGGCACATTGCATCATTTCGCGCCCCGCGCAAAGCCCGTGACCGGGGCGGCATAGCTGAGGGATTTCGCCGGCGCGGCATCGCCGCTACAACTGTGCGAATAGCCGCGAACGATCGGCAAAGGAGTCGCATGCCACCGCTCAGCAATCTTGCCGCCCGCGACGTCGAAACGCTGGTGCATCCCTACATCAATTTGGCGCGTTTCCGCGAAACCGGTCCGCTGGTGATCGAGCGCGGCGAGGGCGTTTACGTCTTCGACACCGAAGGCAAAGGCTACATCGAAGGCATGGCCGGGCTGTGGTGCACGGCGCTCGGCTACGGCAACGAGGAATTGATCGAAGCCGCGACTGCTCAGATGCGCAAGCTGTCGTTCGCGCACCTGTTCACGGGCAAGAGCCATGACCCCGCGATCGAGCTTGCCGAAAAGCTCAAAGAGATGGCGCCGGTGCCGGTCTCGAAAGTGTTTTTCTGCAATTCCGGTTCGGAGGCGAATGACACCCAGATCAAGCTGGTCTGGCAATACAACAATGCGCTCGGCCGACCGAACAAGAAGAAGTTCGTCAGCCGCATGAAAGGGTACCACGGCGTGACGATCGCGTCGGCGTCGCTCACCGGGCTCTCGGCCAATCATCGCGACTTCGATCTACCGCTGCCCGGCTTTTTGCACGCCGCGTGCCCGCATCACTATCGCTATGCCGAACCCGGCGAGAGCGAGGAGCAATTCGCCACCCGGCTGGCGGAAGAGCTTGATGCGCTGATCGTCCGGGAAAGCCCTGAGACAGTCGCGGCGTTCATTGCCGAACCGGTGATGGGCGCCGGTGGCGTGATCGTGCCGCCCAAAACCTATTTCGAGAAGGTCATGGCGGTATGCGCCAAGCACGACGTGTTCATGATCAGCGACGAGGTGATCTGCGGCTTCGGCCGGCTTGGCACGGCATTCGGCTGCCAAACGCTGAATTTTCGGCCGCATGCCATCTCGGTCGCCAAGGCGCTATCCTCGGCCTATCTGCCGATCGCCGGCGTCATGATACCCGAACCGATTTATCAAGCGCTGCTTGCCGAAAGCAAAAAGATCGGTGCGTTTGCGCACGGCTTCACCTATGGGGGCCATCCGGTTTCGGCCGCGGTGGCCGTCAAGGCGATCGAGATCTACCAACGCGACCGCATTTTTGAGCGCGCCGCGGAGCGAACGCCGCGCTTTCAGACGCGGCTGCGTGCGCTCAACGATCATCCGCTGGTCGGCGAGGCGCGCGGTCTCGGCCTCATCGGCGGTGTCGAACTGGTGGCCGACAAGCGCACCAAGCGCTCGTTCGCGGCTCAGCATCAGGTCGGCCCGAAAGCCGTGCAGTATGCCGAGATGGAAGGCTTGCTCGTGCGCTCGGTTCTGGGCGACGTGCTGACGCTCTGCCCGCCATTGGTCATCAGCGAGGAGGAAATCGACGCATTGTTCGATCGGCTGAGCCGCGCCCTCGACAAGACACTGGACTGGGTCAGCCGCGAACGGCTGGCGCAGTGAGGACGACGGTGCTCGCGCCGCCTTCCCCAAGCGTCTCGCGCGATCGTGATGCAGCACATGGCAACGACATGAACACTCCGTTCACGACTGCGGCGCTATGCACCGGCCGATGACACAAGCGCCCGTCGACGTTCCTCGCGCTGCCGCCGGCGCCGCCGTGCCGCGGTTAAGCCGGAGGCACCTCATCGCCGGTACCGCGGGATTGCTCGCGCTCGGGGGCGCGGCCACCGCGCTGTACGCCGGCGTCGTTGAACCCCTTGGCCTCGTGGTGACCCGCTATGCGCCGACGCCACCGGGCTGGCCGCGGGGGCGCAAGCTGTCCCTGACGGTCATTGCCGATCTGCACGCCGGCGAGCCCGACATGCCGCTGCCGCACATACGGCGCGTGGTCGATGTCGCGCTCCAATTGCGCTCCGACATCATCGTCCTGCTTGGCGACTTCACCGCTTGGTACCGATTCAAAACAACCAAAATGCCCGACGCGCTGTGGGCGGCGGAACTAGCGCGGCTCAAAGCGCCGTACGGGGTGTGGGCTATTCTCGGCAATCACGATTGGTGGCACGATCTCGACGGCGTGCGCACGGCGCTCGCCGCCGCCAAAATTCCCATTCTCGAGAACGACGCCGTGCTGCTTGGCGCCGAAGGCGAGCGGTTCTGGCTCGCCGGGCTGGGCGACCAGATGGCTTATCCGCTTGGCCGCGGCAGGTTCCGTGGCGCCGACGATCTGCCGGCCACGCTCGCGCGCGTGCGCACCGAGGATCCGCTGCTGCTCATGGTCCATGAACCGGATATTTTTCCCGACGTGCCCGAGCGCGTCAGCCTGACGCTCGCCGGCCATACCCACGGCGGACAAATCCGGCTGCCGCTGATCTGGCCGAGCTTCGTGCCGTCGCGCTACGGCGCGCGCTTCGCCTACGGCCACATCGTCGAGGGCGGACGGCACCTCATCGTATCGGGCGGTCTCGGCACCAGCATCATTCCGGCGCGCCTTGGCGTGCCGCCGGAAATCCTGCACGTCACTCTGGGCGCCTGACCAATCCGAGCCGCAATGCAAAACGGCGCCGGAACTTGCCGGCGCCGTTCTGCCTCGACCCCCTAACAAATCCGTTCAGTAAGGCTTCACCGGCGCCTCCGCTCCGGACGAAGCCACCCGGGATGTGCCCTCTTTCGGAGCCAGCACCACGACAACGGTGCCGAGCTTTACCCGATTGTAAAGATCGATGACGTCCTCGTTCGTCATGCGGATGCAGCCTGACGAGATGGCTTGGCCAATATATTCGGGCTGATTCGTACCGTGGATGCGATACAGCGTATCCTTGCCGCCCGAATACAGGTACATGCCGCGCGCGCCCATTGGATTTTGCGGTCCGCCCGTGACGTAGGCGGGCAACGGTCCAAGCCGCTGCTGTTCGCTGGCGGTGGGTACCCAGGCGGGCCATTCTTCCATGCGGCCGACCTTGGCGATGCCGCTCCAGACCTGGGCGTCTTCGCCGACAGCGATGCCGTAGCGGATGGCGCGGTTGTTGGGCAGCACGTAGTAGAGGAACTTGTTATCGGGATCGATGACGATCGAGCCCGGCGCTTCCTTGCGGTCGAAACTGACGATGTGCCGCCGGTATGGCTCGGGAATTTCGGCCTGCGCGTAGGGCAGGTTGGACATCAGCTGCTTGTCGCGCGGCTTCCAACCCGCCTGGGTAGCCGGCTCAAGCGTCTCCTGCATACAGCCGCCAAGGAACAGGCCGGCAAGCAAAAAGGCAAAGGCACGCATGATCATGACTGCCGAATTCCCCCCGCAACCTCACTGCTGCCGCGAGTTACCGTGACAGGTATCCCTTAATCCAAATCCCCCCCAGTATGCCAGCCGATCGTAAGCATTTCCTGCACGTCCCCAACGAGTGTTGCGGGAATGCCGCACTGCCGCTGGGGGACTCGGCGCGATGCCGGGCCGGCTAGGCGGACGCCAACCTAAACCGCGCCCCTTAAGCAACGGTTTACCATCCCGGTATTTGTTCTCCGGCCGCAACTCGGCGCGGGAATGTCATGACAGCGCACGTTTTGTCGCCCATTTCCGCCGCACTTGAGGCCCAAAATTTCATCAATCACCCACAGCAACGGGAACGGGGACTAACGATGCGCGATGCTGCCGCCGATTCGGCAAATAAAATCAGCCCTGTGAGCCAAACTCAGGGCCAAACTCCGGATGAAAGCACTGCGCTGCAGCGTTGCTACGGCCAGATCGGAATTTCGGCCGTAGCCGCGGCGGTCCGCTACCAGGGCAGCGCCAAGAACCCGGCTTATGCACCGGCGTCCAACCAATGGCGCGACCAGTGGGCGGAAGTCGCCGCTTAAGGCATTGCGGGTTTGCCCCGGCGCGCTGAACCGTTGCGCCCCACGAAAGGGTCGTCGCAGGCCCTCTTTTGAGTTTTAGGATTGCATGGTCAGAGGCGGTTCCGAGGACTCTTCGTCCTCGGTTTCCCGGACGGACCACACTTCGAATGCGGCCAGCGCCGCTACGATCGCTCCGATCACGACATCAATCGTCATGGCGTCGCTGTTCTGGAAGCCGAGCAGCCACGGCGCTACGATCAGCGCCAAGCCCGTGATCAGGTTGACCCACTCCTCCCAGATGGCGAACGCGGCCAACGCGGCGATCGACAAGAGCGCAATCACGACGCCGATCACGGAAGCGATCTGCCATTGCGGCCCGACCGCGAGATCGAAGGTCCAAGGCGAGAAAAATAGGATGACTCCGAGGATCAGGTTCACGAGATCGCACAGCCTGATTCTCGACCATTCCTCCATCACACCCTCCGTGCTGGATAGTAGCTGGGATTGGCGCTCTGTATTGCCAAGCTCCCCACGAGCGATTTGGCGTAGAGCAAACTGTACGCCCGCATTTCGGTTCCGTGCCGTGATCGACCGGACTCGTTATGAGCACCCGCGAGGGGCCTCCAGCGGATGACCGTCGCCGCCACAGAAGACGATGCGACCGCATCGACCAGATATTCACACGTCGAGATCGAAGCCGGCCGCCGCCTGTTCGCCGGCGAATGGAAGTTCGCCGGCGCGGCCGCCACTGCCGCCACGCTGCCGCCGATGGCGGCCATGGAGGTCGCATTTGCCGGCCGCTCGAATGTAGGCAAGTCAAGCCTTATCAATGCGCTCACGGGGCGGCGGGGGCTGGCGCGCACGTCCAATCGGCCAGGCCGCACCCAGGAGCTGATTTTTTTCGTGGGCCCGCCGGATCTGGTGCTGGTCGATCTTCCGGGCTACGGCTACGCCGCTGCGGCCAAGCAGAAGATCGCGGCGTGGACAGCGCTGATTCACGGCTACCTCCGCGGCCGAGCGAGCCTGGCTCGCGTTTATCTCCTGGTCGACGCACGGCACGGGCTCAAACCCGCAGACGAGGCAATCTTGGCCACGCTTGGCGCGGCCGCCGTCAGCCATGAAGTCGTGCTGACCAAATGCGACCAGGTCAGTGCCGGGGAGCTTGAGGATCGCTCGCGCACGATCCGAGCAGAAATGCAAAGACGCGCGGCGGCCTTTCCGGATCTGATCGCAACCTCTTCGCGCACCGGCGCCGGAGTTGCCGAATTGCGTGCCGCCATCGCCCAGCTTGTGCGCGAGCACGCTAACATACGGTGACGATAAAAACGGATGCGCCGCAGCGGGGCTGCGGCGCATCCGATGTTTTGCCGTTCAGCTAGAAGTTCAGCGTTAGCTGACCCGAGCCGGTGCGGCCGCCGAAGTAGGGCGCATGAAGCCGATCATGGTGCCGCTGAGCGTGCTGCCAGTCAGCACAATGGCGGCGCCCGCGACCAGCAAGGCAATCAGCGTCAGCGGCACCGTGTGGATGCCGGCGACGGCCAGAATGCCCAGCACGATCACGGCGAGTCCGGCCATGCCCTGCACGCCGGCCGACCCGGACGCGACCTCCGAAGCCAGCATGCGCAGCATCGGGCTACGCGTTTGGAAACGCGTCTCGAACGACCGCGATGTCAGAAGCTGCCAGACTGCCGAGGCGCTGACCACGAGCGCGGCGCCGAATGCGATCGCGGCGACGGCCGTGAGGATTGTCGCATACACGCCCAGCAGCGCCAGCACGCCAAGCACGATGCCGGCGACGCCAACCAAGAAGCAGGCCGACAGGCCGCCACCGCTACTCGCCGCATTGGCTTCGGCGGGCGCCGCCTCCACCACCGCGAACTCACTGAGCATTGCACCGCCCTGGATCAACAGTGCTGCACCAAATACGATCGTCGAAATCGACACCAGTGCTTCCGGCTTAACACCGGAGAGGCCGATGACTGCGAGTACGATCGCTGCGATTCCGCCTAGAGCATCGACGAAGCCGCCATACGAGGCCGCCTCGGCCGGTGCCGAGGACGTAGAAGAATATGTCATGGACATTGATGACCTCCATCAAACACTGCAAACAGCCTGCGCCGGGTGCGAGCGGAACCAACCGTGGGAGACTTGGGGTTCCGAGTTTCAGGCCCGCCCTTTTGCGCGAGCGCCTGCCTTACGTACTCAAATAACGTAAAGGGCCGGCTCCATGTTCCTGTGAAGTCGTCCGTTTTCGGCCTTTCGCGTCATTGCTCCGACCGCTAATAACGGCGCCGGCGCGGAGTTCCCCAGAGTTCCTCAGGAGCCGTCATGGACGTGACGCCATTCCAGCAGGCCCGCATCCTCGCGGAAGCCTTGCCGTACATGCAGCGCTACGACGAAGCGATCGTTGTCGTGAAGTACGGCGGCCACGCCATGGGCGAAGAGCAGCTTGCGCGCGATTTCGCACGCGACATCGTGCTTTTGGAGCAAACCGCGATCAATCCGATCGTGGTCCACGGCGGCGGTCCGCAGATCGAGGCCATGCTGAAGAAGGTCGGGGTGCAGTCGCAATTCGCAGCCGGACTGCGCGTCACCGACGCCGAGACCCTGGAGATCGTCGAGATGGTGTTAGCCGGCTCCATCAACAAACAAATGGTGGGCTACATCAACGAGGCCGGCGGCAAGGCGGTCGGCCTGTGCGGCAAGGACGGCAACATGGTTGTCGCCCGCAAGCTAACCCGGACTGTTGTCGATCCGGATTCCGCCCTCGAACGCGTGGTCGATCTCGGCTATGTCGGCGAACCCGACAAAGTCGACACCACCGTGCTCAACCAGATTCTCGGCCGCGAGCTGATCCCGGTGCTGGCGCCGGTCGCCGCTGCGCCCGACGGCGGCACGTTCAATGTCAACGCCGACACCTTTGCGGGCGCGATCGCCGGCGCGTTGAACGCCAAGCGCCTGCTGCTGCTCACCGACGTGCCGGGCGTCCTCGACAAGTCGAAGCAGCTGATCAAGGAGCTCTCGGTGGACGAGGCGCGGCGCCTGATCGCGGAGGGCACGATCTCCGGCGGCATGATCCCGAAGGTGGAAACCTGCATCGAGGCGCTCGACAGCGGCGTCGAAGGCGTGGTGATCCTGGATGGCAAGGTGCCGCACGCGGTGCTGCTTGAATTGTTCACCGAACTTGGCGCCGGCACGCTCATTCATCGGTGACATGTGGCCCTGGCTGATATTCGCGATCAGGCGCGCCGTCTGACCCCCGGCGTTGCCGCCGGAACATCGCTCGGCATATCCGATGTGCTCGCCAAGATGGTCCTGGCATCGGGCTGCGACGTGCTCACCATGCTGTCGCTGCGCAGCATTGTCGGCCTTCTGTTCATGGCCGTCTGGCTGCGCATCGGGCCGCGGCCGAAGGCCGACACGCGGGTGCGCGTCATTTCGCTCGGCATCGGCATCGTGTTCGCCGCGCTGATCTACCTGTTGTTCAAGGCGATCGAAGCGATCGACGTCCCGACCGCAATCCTGTCGTATTTCGTGTACCCGCTGCTCACCGGTATCACGGCGTCGTTGGCCGGCCTCGATCGGCTGCGGTGGCGCGGCGTGCTGTGCGCCCTGATCGCGTTCCTCGGCCTGGCGCTGATGATCGGCGCGCACCCGGCTGGGTTGGCGCTGATCGGCGTCGGCTATGCGCTCGGTGCGGCCTGCTGCCGTACCGGGATCCTGCTCCTCACCCGCGCTTTTCTGGTCGGTGCCGACGCACGGTTGACCACCTGGTATTCCGTGATCTCCTCGATGGTCTTGTTCTTTGCGGTGTCGTTCGGGACCGGGAATTGGAATGCGCCGCAGACCGGCTGGGGCTGGGCCGAGCTCATCGGACTAAGCGTTTGCAGCACCGCGGCGATCCTGTTCGTCTTTGTTTCGACGATGCGGATCGGACCGTTCCGCACGGCGCTGATCATGAATCTCGAGCCCCTGATCACGATGGTGTTGAGCGCCATTCTGCTCGGCGAAGTCGTCACGCCGCTGCAAGGCCTGGGCAGCGCCCTGATGCTGGCCGCGCTGGTCGCGTTTCAGCTCTGGCGCTGACGATGTAAGATCGCGCCAGGCCAGCCGGAGGAAAACCATGCCAGAGCACCAAGACCCGATAGCGGACGGACGCGCGCCGTCAAAACCATGGCGCTTCACCTGCGACTGCTGCACATCGCGCCGCCGGTTTCTGACCGGCGCGGTGGCGCTTGGCGCGGCGGCTGCGCTGCCCACCGCCAAGGCGCCGGCTGAGCCCGCGGCGCCGTCAAGGCTGATCGACACCCATCATCACTTTTACCCCCCCGAATATCAGAAGGCCTGGGCTGACTGGGAGGACCAGCGCGGAATTCCGCACCTTGGCATCCAGCTCTCCTGGACGCGCGAGCAGGACCTCGGCGACATGGACAAGAACGGCATCGCCACGAGCGTTCTGTCGTTGGCGTCGACCCCCGGCGTCTGGTTCGACCAGAGCGCCGAAAAGGCGCACGACATGGCCCGGCTCTGCTGCGACTTCGGCGCCGAGATGGTGCAAAAAAATCCCGGCCGCTATGCGTTGTTTGCGCCGCTGTCGATGCTCGACATCGATCTGACGCTAAAAGAGATTGAATACGCGTTCGACACGCTCAAGGCCGACGGGATTAATCTGCAAACGAACTACGGCGACAAATGGCTCGGCAATCCCCTCTATAAGCCGGTGCTGCAGGAATTAAATCGGCGCAAGGCGGTGATTTTCGTCCATCCGCTGGTCGCAAGCTGCTGCAGCCGCCTGGGCGTCGGCGATTTCCCGGCGGTGATCGAAGTGCCTCACGATACGACCCGCACCATTGTCAGTCTGTTGCTGAGCGGTACCTTGATGCGATTGCGCGACATCAGATGGCTGTTCTCGCACGGCGGTGGAACCATTCCGTTCCTCGCCGGCCGGATCGAAGCGTTTTACGACAAGAGGGGACGCGTGCCCGGCGGCTTTGCGCCCGACGGCATCGAGGCCGAGTTCCGCCGCCTCTACTACGATACCGCCAACGCTACACATCCGGCGGCAATGGCGGCGCTCACCAAGCTGGTGCCGAGCTCACAGATCACCTACGGCACCGACTATCCGTATTTCGCGCTAACGCAGATCGACGCGCTGCGGCAGCTCGATCTTCCGGCGGCCGAACTCGAGGCCATTGCCAACGGCAATGCCGCGGCGCTCATTCCGCGGCTGAAGGCGTAGCGCACGTTGCGCGCCGCGGCGATGCCGGATTCGACGGTTCGCCGGTGGCGGTGTCGCCAGCGCCGCTTGCTTGGGGCACTTGCGCTCACGCTTGCGCTTGTCGTGGCGCCGGCGCGCGCGCAAACGCCGGCCGTGCCGCCGGCGGACGTCGCGATGGCGCTGGTGCTCGCGGTAGACACCTCGGGCAGCGTCAGCCCGTCCCGTTTCGAGTTGCAAAAGCAGGGCTACGCGGCGGCATTCCGCAATCCGCAAGTGTTGAATGCGATCCGCGAACAGGCCTCGCAATCGATCGCCGCGGTCATGGTGCAGTGGACCGGCCCGCGGCTGCATATCGTGGCCGTTGACTGGCGCATCATCCGAGATGCGGGCAGCGCGGAGGCGTTTGCGAATGCCATTGAAGCCGTGCCGCGGCAGCTTTTTGGCGGCGGCACCTCGATCAGCGGCGCCATTGACTATAGTCGGCTGTTGCTGACGCAGTGTCCGTGTCATCCGGTGCGCCGGGTGATCGATATTTCGGGCGACGGCGCCAACAACAGCGGCCGCTCCGTGATCGAGGCGCGCGATGAGGCGATCAAGGACGGCCTCAGCATCAACGGCTTGCCGATCTTGGCCATCGAGCCGGGGCTCGACCGCTACTATTTCGACAACGTCATCGGCGGGCCGGGGGCGTTCATGATTCCCGCCGCCAATTATGATACCTTTGCCGACGCGGTGCTGAAGAAGCTGATCAGCGAAATCGCCGGGATCGACGCAAGGAGCGCGCGGTCAAGTGCCCGTGATGTTAAACGGACCATGGCGTCACAAACTCGGCAAAGTTCGCAGCCAAGCTCGCCTTATTCCGAGGCATCCGGGGCCAATATTGCGCGGTGAGATCGGGCCATGCGCGGATTCCACAACAACTCCTTCGATCCTCAGACTCTCGTCGTTCTGGAAGCGGCGTTCGACGAGGCCTGGCTGACGCTCAAATCGATCGGCAATACCACGGTCAAGCCGGATGAACTCGCCCGTTGCGTGCTGCGCCTTGCCATGGAAGGCGAACGCGATCCGGTGCGGCTGCATGACGGCGCGCTTAAAGGGCTGGTTCCCGCCGCCTCATGGCGCGAGGCCGGATAAGCGGCGCCGGCATCGCCTTACAAATGCGACGCCAGCACGGCCAGTCTGGCGATTACGGCGGCGGCCATTGTGCCAAAGCCTATTGCCAGCAAATATGGGATCGATTTCCGCAATCGCCGCCGCATTGTCCACGCCTCACGCATGCTTCCGATTCGCAACGCGCGTCACTCCTCGCCGCAAAGTGTGGCAACAACGGGCCGGCCGTGATGACGCGGCCCGCGCGGCGCGGCTTCACCGAGGTCGAGACCTGGGTGTTCGACCTCGACAACACGCTTTATCCGCATCATCTCAATCTGTGGCAGCAGGTCGACGAGCGCATTCGCGATTACATCGTCGATTTTCTGAAGATCACGCGCGACGAAGCGTTTCGGCTGCAGAAGGACTATTACCGCCGCTACGGCACGACCATGCGCGGCCTGATGGAAGAGCATGGCCTCGAGCCCGATCAGTTTCTTGAAATCGTGCATCAGATCGACCATTCGCCGTTGACGCCGAATCCCGAGCTTGGCGCCGCGATCGCCGATCTGCCGGGGCGCAAATATATCCTGACCAACGGCACTCGCGCGCATGCCGACGCGGTGATGCAGCGCCTCGAAATTGGCCATCATTTCGATGACGTGTTCGACATCAAGGCCGCCGCGCTCGAGCCGAAGCCGCGGCCGGCGGTCTATGATCGGTTTCTGGCGCGACACGGCATCGATGCCGGCAAGGCGGCCATCTTCGAGGATTTGGCCCGCAACCTGGAAGTCCCGCACGCGCTCGGCATGACTACGGTGCTGGTGGTGCCGGCCGGCGCCGGAGTGGTGCTGCGCGAAGAATGGGAACTCGCCGGGCGCGATGCGCCGCACGTCGATCACGTCACCGGCGACCTCGCCGGCTTTCTGCGCACGATCGCGGCCATGCGCGCCGCGGAATGAGCGCGACGCCGGATGCTTGACATTGCGGCGATGCGCCACGACAAAAACTACGCAACGGGGATTTGCCGCCATGCCGACCGCCGCAATGTCGCGCGCCGAAACATCGATCGCCGATCTCGCCAAGACCATCGACGACGCATTCGATA
>Ga0070739_10003041_pt1 | contig 21398 bp, 24 predicted proteins | sample Coa_R1_7_FD_66445 | JGI IMG/M metagenome (GOLD analysis project Ga0070739, IMG submission 66445) | Surface soil microbial communities from Centralia Pennsylvania, which are recovering from an underground coalmine fire - Coalmine... | ecosystem: Environmental > Terrestrial > Soil > Unclassified ... | reverse complement strand
GCCGTCCGCGCCGGGGACCCAGTAGCCCAGCATCACCGAGAGGCGCAGCGGAATCTTGCGGACCAGGGCTCCCACCTCCGCTCCCATCACCAGGCCGTCGCCGGTGGTGCCCGGCGGGAAGTGGTTCGGCGCCTCGAGGAAGTCCTCCAGCGCCGCCACGAGCGTCGGGTTGCCCTCGTAGCCGCCGGTGGCAAGCAGCACGCCGCGCCGCGCGCGGATCGGCTCCCCGCCCTCGACCGCGATCCCCACGACGCGACCGCCCTCGACGAGCAGGCGGTCCGCCGGCGTGGCGCGGCGAATCTCGACGCCCCGCGCGACGCAGGCCCGCAGCAGCCAGGCCACCAGCCCCTGGCCGGCGCTGAAGTAGCGCCGCCGCGCTTCCAGCGCGGCCGGGTCCCACTGGTGGCGGTTGCCGAACCCACCCCAGGCCAGCACCTCCGTCCAGGTCACCCCCTCCGGCATGTGCGGCGTCGCTTCCAGGTGCGCGGCCAGCGGGCCGAGGGCCTCGCGCGGCAGCGGCTGCACCTCGATCGTGCGGCCGCCGGGCCGGGCGCCGGGCGCGGTCGGATAGTAGTGGTCGGGCAGCCCGGCCACGACCTGGAACTCGACGCCCAGCTCGTGCAGGTGCTCGATCACGGTCGGCGCCGCGGTGGCGAAGCGCACCAGGCGCGCGTCGTCGGCCAGGCCGCCGGCCAGGAAGCGCAGGTAGGCCAGAGTATCGTCCGCGGAGTCCTCCAGGCCCGCCGCGCGCTCCAGGTAGTTGCAGCCGGCCCAGAGGCTGCCGTAGGAGTAGGCGGTGGCGCCGCCGAGCACCGGCGCCTTCTCCAGCACGAGCGCGCTGGCGCCGCGCTCGGCGGCCGCGATCGCGCCGGCCAGTCCCGACGCTCCCGAGCCCACGCAGATCCAGTCGTACGTCTCACTCACGGCCTCGGCCCCTCCTCGGGCGCCATCATCGCCCGGCCGCCGGCCGCTGTCAAGCGGTTAGCAGCCGGCGATGGGGAGAGGCACTATACTCCCCGCCAGGCGGTGTCGGTGTGCGGAGCGTGGCAGGCGACGGAGGAGGCCATGGCCAGCCAGCAGGAGCGGTGGCAGGTCGCCGGTACGGGAGCCGCGATCTACCAGGAGCACCTAGTCCCCGCGATCTTCGGTCCCTGGGCCCCGGTCCTGGTCGATCTCGCGGCACCCGGGCCGGGCGAGCGAGTACTGGACGTGGCCTGCGGCACCGGCATCGTGGCCCGAGCGGCGGCGGCGCGCGTGGGTCCGACCGGCAGAGTCGTCGGCATAGACCTCAATCCGGGCATGCTGGACGTCGCGCGGGCGTTCCCCCCGCTGGCTGGAGCGACGATCGAGTGGCAGGAGGGCGACGCGGGCGCCCTCCCGTTCGCGGACGCCGCGTTCGAGGTCGTGCTCTGCCAGCTCGGCCTGCAATACTTTCCCGACCGGTCGGCGGCCCTGCGTGAGATGCAGCGGGTCCTGGTCGCCGGTGGTCGTCTAGCGCTCCTGGTATGGCAGGCGATCGACCAGAGTCCGGGCTTCGCGCTGCTCGCCGAGGCGCTGGAGCGGCGCGTCGGGGCTGAGGCCGCGGCAACGATGCGGGCGCCGTTCGTGCTGGGGGATCCGGAACAGGTGCAGGCTCTGATCGCCGGCGCCGGGTTCCGCGACGTCGCGATCCGCGCCGCGGTAGGAACCGTGCGCTTCGCCTCCGCAGAGGACCTGTTGCGGTACTTTGTGGTGGGGTCTCCCCTGGCGGGCCCCGTGGGGCAAGCGAGCGACGAAGCGCGGGCGGCCCTGGCGAGCGAGTTCACTACCGCAGTACGGCCCTACGTTGGCAGCGAGGGCCTGGCCTTCCCCATCGGGGCATACCTCGCCACCGGGCACACCTAGTATCCCGTCAGGGCGGTGTAGCGGGCCGGCGGGGGCTCCGGCTACTGGATGATCTCGGTGGCGCGGTCCACGACAGCCGGGGGAATGGTGATGCCGAGGGCCTGGGCGGCTTTCAGGTTCAGCCCGAAGTCGAAGGTCGTGGGCTGCTCGACCGGCAGGTCGGCCGGCTTGGTGCCCTTCAGGATCCGATCGACGAAGTAGGCGCCCCGCCGATGGAGCGCGATCAGGTTGGGCCCATACGCCATCAGCCTGCCCTCCCCGGCGAACTCGCGGAAGCTGTAGATCGCCGGTATCCCTGCCTCGGTGGCGGCGGCATCGGGTCCGAGCTCCCGCTCATCACCACCGGGATCGACGAGCCGACCAGCCGCATCGCCTGGCCGCCCAGCGGGCTGCCGGCCACGACCAGGACGTCCACCGGCAGCCGCGCCAGCTCGTCGATCAGCGCCGGCAGCTCGTCGGCCGGCCCATTCGCCGTCCGGAGCAGGATCTTGACGTTCTGACCGTCCACGTGGCCGAGCGCCGCGAGCTCGTCGCGAAACGCCGCGAACCGCACGGATCGCGACCCATCGGCTCCATCACTCAGTATCGGGCCGGGCCGACCCGCTGCCTAGAGCCGGGTGGCAGATGCCTGGTGGCAGGGTTCTACGTCTCGCAGCCGATGGCCTGAACAGGCGGGCTAGCAGATCCGCGGGAGCTGCTCGCCGGCCGGCACGTCGATGATCCGTGTGCCGCCGACGCAGGTGCGGAGGTAGGCCGTGCCGGCTGGCTCGGCGGCGATCTCGCCGACGATCGCCGCGTGCTCGCCGAGTGGATGAGCGCGCATCGCGGCCAGGATCGCCTCGGCGTCGCCCGGCGGGACGATGGCGATCAGCTTGCCCTCGTTGGCCACGTACAGCGGGTCCAGGCCCAGGATCTCGCACAGCCCCTCCACCTCGGGCTGCAGCGGCAGGCTCTCCTCGTCCAGCACGACGGCAACGCCCGAGCGCTGGGCGATCTCGTTCAGCGTGCTGGCCAGCCCACCACGGGTCGGGTCGCGCAGGACGTGGACGTCCGGCGAGGCCGCGAGCATCGCCGCCACCAGCGAGTGCAGGGCGGCAGTATCGCTCTCCAGCTCGACGTCGAAGTCCAGGCCCTCCCGCCGCGCCATGATCGCCATGCCGTGCTGGGCGATGTAGCCGGAGACCAGCACCCGGTCGCCGGGCCGGGCGCGGTCGGCGGAGATCTCGACCCCCTCGGGCACCAGCCCCACGCCCGTGGTGGTGATGAAGATGCCGTCGCCGTGGCCCTTCTCGACCACCTTGGTGTCGCCGGTGACGATCGCCACGCCAGCCGCAGCGGCGGCCTGCTGCATCGAGGCGACGATCCGCTGCAGCTCCCCCAGCGGCAGGCCCTCCTCCAGGATGAAGGCAACGGCCAGGTACAGCGGCCGGGCGCCGCTCATCGCCAGGTCGTTCAGCGTGCCGTTCACGGCCAGCTTGCCGATGTCGCCGCCGGGGAAGAACAGCGGCGCGACGACGAACGAGTCGGTGGTGAAGGCCAGGCGGGCGCCGCCGACCGGGAAGACCGCCTGGTCGTCCAGCTTCTCCAGCAGCGGATTGCGGAAGGTCGGCAGGAACACCTGCTGGATCAGGTCGGCGGTGAGCTTGCCGCCACTGCCGTGCGCGAGCGTGATCGTGCCCGACTCGGCGATCGGCGCCGGGCAGCCGAGCTGCAGGAGGTCCACGTCCTCGAGCGACCCCGGGCGCGGCTCCTCAACCCACCGCGGCAGGCTGCTTGTGTCCAACCTGTAGCCTCCCATACTTGTAGTAGGCGGCGCAGGCGCCCTCCGGCGAGACCATGCAGGCGCCGATCGGCGTCTGCGGCGTGCAGACCGTCCCGATGATCCGACAGTCCCAGGGCTTCTTGGCGCCGCGCACGATGTCGCCGCACTCGCAGGCCTTGGGGTCCTCCACCTCGCTGCTCACCTCGAGGTCCGGGTACAGCGCCTCGGCGTCCCAGGCGGCGTAGCGCTCGCGCACGCGCAGGCCGCTCGCTGGCACGGTGCCCATGCCGCGCCAGCGGGCGTGGCAGGGCTCGAACACCTCGCCGAGCGCGCGCAGCGCCACCGGGTTGCCCTCCGGCTTCACCACGCGCGTGTACTCGATCTCGACCGCCGCGCGCCCGTCGCGGATCTGCCGCGCGAGCATCAGGATCGACTGCAGCACGTCCAGCGGCTCGAAGCCGGCCACGACGATCGGCTTGCCGTAGCCGCGGGCGACGAACTCGTAGGGCCGCGTGCCAATGATCGTGCTGACGTGGCCGGGGCCGATGAAGCCGTCCAGCTTCACGTCGCGCGAGTCGAGGATCGCCTTCATCATCGGCGGCAGCAGGACGTGATTGGAAAGGATGGCGAAGTTCGCCAGCCCCTGCGCTTTGGCCTTGAGGACCGCCATCGCCGCCGAGGGAGCGGTGGTCTCGAAGCCGATGGCGAAGAAGATCACCCGCTTGTCCGGGTACTGCTCCGCCAGCCGCAGCGCGTCGAGCGGCGAGTAGACCATCCGCACGTCGGCGCCGCGGGCCTTCTCCATCATCAGGCTCGAGGCCGACCCCGGCACGCGCAGCATGTCCCCGTAGCTGGTGATCAGCACCCCCGGCCGGCGCGCGAGCAGGATCGCCTTGTCCACCTTGTCCCGCGGCGTGACGCAGACGGGGCAGCCGGGGCCGTGGATCAGGTCGATGGTCGGCGGCAGGATGCTCGGCAGCCCAAACTTGAAGATGGCGTGCGTGTGCCCGCCGCAGACCTCCATCAGCTTCATCGGCTCGATGGCCAGGCGCGCGATCTCGGCGGCGAGCTTCTTCGCCACGTCGCCGCGCCGAAACTCGGAGACGTACTTCATGGCGCTGCCCTCACCACGGAATGCTCGCTGGGAGGCCCTCCATCGCTGCCCGGCGGCGACGGCCCCGCCCGCTCGTCGTCCCAATCCGGGCGCTCATCCGCCTGCACCATCTCGTCGAACAGCGCCAGCAGGTCGTCGGCCTCCGCCTGGTCGATCTTCTGGAGCGCGAATCCCACGTGTAGGAGGACGTAGTCGCCGGGACTCACCGCCTCGACCAGGTCGATCGAGATGCGCTTGCTCGTGCCGCCCACCTCGACCGTGGCCCAGTGGCAGTCGTGCACCTCGAGCACGCGGGCGGGGACCGATAGACACATGCGCGCCTCCTCTTACAGCGCCTTCCGCAGCCCGACAGCAGATGGTATGGTCCGCGGCTCACAGCGCCTGCAGGTGCTTACGATTGGAACAGGAATGGGTACAGCTCGGCGAGCGACGGGTCGACCGGCGCGGCGGCGCCGGTCTCGGGCGGGCCGGCCGGCGCGGCGGGCGCGGCGCGCGGCCGCCGCAGCTCCGGCTCGTAGTGCAGCAACGTGTGCACCATATCCCAGATGACGTGATACAGGGTCAGGTGGCACTCCTGGATGCGCAGGATGTTGTGCGACGGCACGGCGAACACGTAGTCAGCGACCTCAGCGCAGCGCCCCCCACCCTTGCCCGTCAGCGCGATGGTCAGGGCGTCGAGGCGCTTGCCCACCTCGAGCGCCTTCAGGACGTTTGGCGAGTCGCCGCTGGTGGACAGGCCGATGAGCACGTCCCCCGGCTGGGCGTACACCTCGATCTGGCGCGAGAAGATCTCCGTGTAGTCGAAGTCGTTCGCCAGCGAGGTCAGGACCGCCACGTCGGCGCTCAGCGACAGGGCCGGCAGCGGCGGCCGCTCCTTGATCACCGGGTTGGTGAACTCGACGGCGATGTGCAGCGCATCGCTGGCGCTCCCCCCGTTGCCGAAGGCCAGGAGCTTCCCCCCGTGGGTCAAGCGCTCCGCGACGTCGCGGGCGCAGGCGACCACGCGGTCGGCGTGGTCGCGGAAGAACTTCTGCTTGATGAAGGCGCTCTCGCTGGCCCATTCCAGCACGAGGTCTCGCAGCTCAGACATCGTCGGTCGCTCCCTTCCGGCTGTGCGCGATGACCGCCTGGCCGAGCGCCACCCCCCCGTCGTTGGTCGGCACGCGCCGCTGGAAGTACACGGTCAGGTCCGCGGCGCGCAGGCCGGCGACGACGTCGTCCAGGAGAAGAGTATTCTGAAACACGCCGCCCGAAAGGGCCACCTCGCGCAGGCCCGTGGCGTCGCTCAGGCGGCGGCAGACGTCGACGGTGAAGTCGGCGACGGCGCGGTGCGCGCGCCGGGCGATGGTTGGCAGCGGCACCCCGGCTCGCAGGTCCGCGTAAGCCGCCCACAGCAGCGGTGCCGGATCGACGACCCAGGCGCTCCCCTCCTCGCGCAGCGCCCAGGGATACGTCCCCTCGGCGCCGGGGTCGGCCACGGCCTGCAGCTCCATCGCCGCCTGCGCCTCGTAGCGCGCCGCGCGGCAGACGCCGAGCAGCGCGGCGAGCGCGTCGAACAGCCGGCCGCAGCTCGAGGTCGGCGGCGCGTTCAGCCCGCGCTCGACCTGGCGGCGGATCATGGCCAACTCGCGCGGGTCTAGCTCGTTCAGGAACGGGCCAAAGGCGTCCAGCTCGGCCGGGAGCCAGGCCAGGAGGTAGCCGAGCGCCATGCGGTAGGGCTTGCGGATGGCCGCCTCGCCGCCGGGCAGCGGCGCCTCGCGCAGGTGGGCGCGGCGGGTGAAGCCGCGCCAGTCGGCGACCAGCACCTCCCCACCCCAGAAGTGGCCGTCGGCGCCGTAGCCGAGGCCGTCGTAGGCCACGCCGATCGCCGGCCCCTCGCGGCCGTGCTCGGCCAGGCAGCTCACGACGTGGGCATGGTGGTGCTGCACGGCCACGCGTTCGACGCCGTCCAGGCCCAGGGCGAGCTTGGTGGACAGGTACTCTGGGTGCAGGTCGTGGGCGACGACAGCAGGCCGCACCCCGAACAGCCGCTGGTAGAGCGCCAGCGTGGCGCGGTAGTGCTCCAGCGTCTCCAGGTTCTCCAGGTCGCCGATGTGCTGGCTCAGGTAGGCGTGGCGGTCCGCGAGCAGGCAGAAGGTGCTCTTCAGGTGCGCGCCACAGGCGAGGATCGGGCGGCGCGCCGCGAACGGCAGCGCCAGCGGCTCGGGCGCGTAGCTCCGGGCTCGGCGCATGACGACCGGGGCGTCGTCCACCACGCGCAGCACCGAGTCGTCGTAGCGGCTGGCGATCGGCCGGTCGTGGAGCAGGAAGGCGTCGGCGAGCCCGCTCAGGCGTCGGCGCGCCTCGTCGTTGTCGGCGGCGATCGGCTCCTCGGCCAGGTTGCCGCTGGTCATCACCAGCGGGCCGCCAAACTCCTGGAGCAGCAGGTGGTGCAGGGGCGTCGACGGCAGCATCACGCCCAGCTCGCCCAGCCCCGGCGCCACCGACGGCGCGAGGGCCGGCTTCCTCACCCCCGGCCCCTCCCCGACCAGGGGGGAGGGGAGTAGGGAGACCGGGGCTACGCGTCCCCCGTTTCTCGTCCTCTCCCCCTCGCCCCTTGTGGGAGAGGGGGGCGGGGGGTGAGGGAGTGTCCCTCCCCCTCGCCCCTTGTGGGCGCGACGCGGAATACTGCGAGCGTCGCGGGGGACGGGGGGGTGAGGGGTCAGCAGCACGATCGGCCGGCGCGGTGAGGTGAGGAGCGCCGCCGCGGCGTCGTCGACGGCACAGACCGCGCGCACGCTCGCCAGGTCCGGGAACATCACCGCGAATGGCTTGGCCCCCCGCAGCTTGCGCGCGCGCAGGCTGACCACGGCCGCCTCGTCGCGGGCGTCGCAGGCCAGGTGGAAGCCGCCGAGGCCCTTGATGGCCACGATCTGGCCAGCGCGCAGGAGCGCGACCACGCGCCGGAGGGGGTCGCCGGGGACGACCCGCCCGTCCTGCTCGAGCCACAGGCGCGGCCCGCAGGTGGGGCAGGCGATCGGCTGGGCGTGGTAGCGGCGATCGGCCGGGTCGTGGTACTCGCGGGCGCAGGCCGTGCAGAGCGCGAAGTGGCGCATCGTCGTATGCGGGCGGTCGTAGGGGAGCCGCTCGATGATCGTGAAGCGGGGCCCGCAGTCGGTGCAGTTGTTGAACGGATAGCGATAGCGGCGGTCGGCCGGGTCGAACAGCTCGCGCAGGCAGGCGTCGCAGGGAGCGGTATCCGGCGGCACGGGCTGCGCCTCGCCCGGCGCGGCCTGGCTGGCGCGGATCTCGAAGCGCCGCGCGCCGGTCGGCGTCACGCTGGCCACGGCCAACGTCTCGACGCGCGCCAGCGGTGGCGCTTCGGCGACCAGAGCGCGGCAGAAGGCGTCGACGGCCGGCTCCGGGCCCTCGACCTCGATCTCCACGTCGCCGGCGCGGTTCAGCACCCAGCCGCCGAGCGCGTGCCGCGCTGCCAGCCGGTAGACGAAGGGCCGGAAGCCGACCCCCTGCACCGTCCCCCGTACCTCGATCCGCTTCCGCTGGACGGGGGCCGTCGCCGCCAGCGACATGTCTACTCCTCTGGCCGTCTCCGCTCGTGGATCAGCCCGGGTGCGTGGCCTCTAGCGCGTGCTCGGCGAGGTGGCTGGCCGGCACCTCGACGGCCACCTCCTCGTCGGCCTCGGGACGGCGGAGCCAGCCGCTCTCCAGCTCGATCGCGTCCACCAGCAGCTCGTCGCCGGCGGTGATCTCCACGTCCGACGCGCCGCAATGGTGGCAGTTGAACGGCGGACCGTCCAGCTCGCTCTCGGCGCCGCAGCGGCGACAGCGCAGCCGCGCCCGCACCGTGGCCAGCTCGAGGACCGCGTCGGCGGCGACGGTCTCGGCAGCCGCAAGCTGGAAGCAGAGCTGCAGGCTGTCCGGCACGACCGCCTGCAGCACGCCCACGCTGAGCTGGACGCGGCGGACCGGCTCGCCTTCGGCCGCGTCCAGCACCACCGCGAGGATGCCCTCGGCTAGCGCCATCTCGTGCATGTGATGTCCTTTCGCGCCGCACCCGGCGGCTCGTGGTTCGCGCCAGGGCGACGGCCCTCGCTCCGTCGTTCGGAGCCAGCGCGCTACATCGACGCCATCTTCAGGTAGCGCTTCAGCTCCGGCACCGATACCACGGCCATCCCCACGGCCGTGGCGAGGGCGAGCCCGAAGAGGACGGTGGCCAGGATACCGATCACACGCATGTTCGCTCCCTTCCGCTACGCCTCCGAGCCGCCCGGGATACCGTCTGCCGGGACGAGGTCCCGCTCGCCGCCGAGCGCGCTCGCGACCAGGGACTCGATCAGCTTGACTGCCTCCGCGACGGCCGCTTCCACGGGCTCGCTGAGCCCAAGTTGTCCATCGTCGTTGACGTCGATCGTCGCCGGCTGGCAGCCGACGACCAGGACCCGCCGCGGCCGCCCACCCATCGCCTTGACCAGGCAGAGCACCTGCACCGGATCGATGGTATGGGCATCGGCAGCGGTCGCCAGAGCCGGATCGAGCGCGTCCAGGTCGGGCTCCAGCACGTAGAGGGTGCCGGGCTCACCGTCGCGCGGCACGGCGTCGACTAGGATCGCCAGGTCGTGGTCGTCGCTCAGCGCGTAGGCGAGGTCGAAGGCGCGGATGCCGAAATCGACCACCTGGACGGTGGCGGGCAGCTCCCGCGCCGCCAGGCGCTGGGCCACCTCGACGCCGAAGGCGTCGTCGCCGAAGAAGATGTTCCCGATCCCGGCGACGAGGATGCTACGCTCGGTCATGACTGCCCCCGCTCGGTGTCGTCCAGCGGCTCGACCTCGTCCGGCCCGAAGAAGAAGCGGTGGCCGGGCTGCCGCGCCATGCCCAGGTCGCGGCCCGGATCGGCCGCCAGCGTCACCGCCAGGTGGATGCGCTCCTCGTAGTCCTGCTCGATGGCCTCGACGTACGCTACCTGGCCGGCCAGGACGACGTCCATAACGTCCGCGCCGGGGCGCGGGCGCAGGCGCACCTTGCTCCCCGGCCGCAGCTCGACGCCGCCGACCACGACGCTCCGCGGCGCCGGCCGCTCCAGGCCGGCGAAGTAGACGTCGGGCTCGCCCTCGTCGCCCAGCAGCCGAAACTCGCGGATCGCGCCGTTCAGGCTCATGAAGTCGTCCAGGGTCAGCGACTCGCTGCGCTGCAGGATCTCCCGCGCCCGCGGGTCGGTGGCCCGCATCTCGGCCTTCTCCTCGTCGCTGAGGGTGAGCACGTTCAGGATCACGAGCTGGTCGATCTCCGTGCCGTCGAACAGGTCGCCCGGGCTTTCTGGCGCGATCCGCGGGTAGTCGTAGAGGATGATCGGGGAGGAGAGCATCGTCTGCCGCTCCCCCTCCGCGCCGACCAGCACGGGCCAGGTCTTGACGTTCTGGCACTGCAGCGCCGCCTGCCGCAGCTCGTCCGGCGGCTCCAGCAGCGAGACGAACTCCCCCGCCGCCGCCCGTAGGATGACGTGCGTCGAGACGAAGGTATGCCGCAGCGCGCGCTCGCGCTCCTGGCCACCCCACGGCGCGCGATTGGCGACCCGCACCGTCAGCCGGTGCAGCCCCTCGCCCAGTCGCTGCGCGCCGACCTCCACCGTGCCGGCCAGCGCCTGCCAGCTCCGCACCAGCGCGCCGACCCGCTCGCCGCCGGGCCCGCGCAGCGGCTCCTCGTCGCGGCCGGCCGGGATGTCGATCTCGACCCGCCGCGGCACCGCCAGCTCGGCCAGCGGCAGCGCGGCGAGGCCGACCTCGCGCTCGGCGGCCTCGTCCCAGCTCAGGTAGCGCTCGCCGCCGACCCGCAGCTCGTCCACCTCCTCGAGCGCGCCGTCCGCGCCCAGGCGAGCGACCTGCCGCGCCACGACGTGGAGAAAGCGCACCTGCACATCGACCACCGGCGCCGCACCGACGACGAGGCACTGGGTCTGAGTGTACCAGGAATCGACCCCGCCGCTCGCCTCGCTGTAGGCTGGCGGATACACGCCGCCGAAGGTCCAGCGCCGCTGGTTTTTCGTCGCCGAGCGGCGGTAGGGCCAGAGCACATAGCCCTCGTACAGGACGGCGGCGGCGATCTTCTCTACAGCATCCACGGTGGCTCAAGCCTCCTCGGCGGCGCGCAGCAGCCGCTCCAGGGCGTCCTCCCAGGTGGGCAGGCTCGCCCGCACGCGGTACCGGTACAGCCGGTCGAACGTGTCCTTGCGCAGGCGCAGCCAGGCGCTATTGGGAAAGTAGCGCTCCATCATCTCCTGCCACAGCCGCACCGGCAGGCGGTACCGCGCCTCCTTCTCCCAGGAGATCCGCGCCACCTGCAGCCCGACGGCGCCGGCGTAGAAGATCGTCCCGCTGAACAGCAGCTCCAGCGGGACCTCGCCATCCTCCAGGGCGTGAAAGTACTTGGCGCTCACGACGTCGAAGTCGTAGGTGCAGGGCACCGGCAGGTCCACCAGCGTGCTGCCGACGAACGGCGGCACGTGCGCGGCGGCGTGCGTCCACAACAGGCTTTTCAGCGTCTCGCTCCAGCGCTGCGCCTCCCCGAACAGCTCCCCCAGCCGGCCCTGCTCGGCAGACGAGTAGTGCCGCTGGTCGGCCGCGATCCGGATCTGGGCGTTCAGCGCCACCGAGCGCACCGGCTCCCCGTCCGCGTTCTCGACGCGCAGCTTGAACAGCAGCGTCGGCGCCGCGGCGAACGGGAGGACCTCGGCGTCCTCCACCCGGAACTCGAGGTCGGGCACAGGTGAGCTCCTTCAGGATGGCAGGCGAAGCGCCAGCGGTGGCACGCGGTGGGCCGGCTGTTGCCAGCCCGCCGGGATCAGCCGCTGGCCGATTGCGCGGCGTTCACGGCGGCGGCAGGTTCGGGCTACGCGGGTCGATCGGGTTGCGGCGATCGGGGTTGATGCCCGTCGAGCGCCGCGCCGTCACGCGGCCGTTCGGCAGCATTCCCGGCTCCTGGCGGTAGCTGCCGGGCTCGTTGCCTTCGCGGATGCCCTTCACGTGCGACGGCTCGGAGGGCGTCGCCTGCGGCTTGCCGATGCGCAGGTTCGCGAACACGCTCATCGAGTCTCTCCTCTCTGATCCGGCTAGGCAGTCGCGCCGGCGCCGCGCTCACGCTTCCCGCCGCGTCGGTTGGGCACGCGCCCGCAGCTCGTCGAAGTACCGCTCGACCTCGTTCCAGACCTCCGGTCCGCCGCCGAAGCCCCGCCAGCGCAGCCGGATGAGAGCCACCAGGCGGTAGCATTCGTCGATCGGCACGAGGTAGTGCTGCGAGGCCCCGCGCGCCCGGTTCACCAGCAGCGCCTCGACGTCCGGCGCCAGCGAGCGCAGGATCGGATTGCTCGCCGCCAGGGCCTCCCAGGCGCTCAACTGGAGTAGGGATTCGACCGGCCCCATCGGACTCGGGTAGTAGGCCACCACACGGCCCGCCGGCGTGCTGTGAAAGAAGTAGGCGATGCCGACCGGGATGCGCAGGCTGGCCCACTCCGGGTCGTCCATCGCGAAGTCGACCAGGTCCAGGCAGCGATCGGGAACGAGCCGGTAGCGGCCCTCGCTGGCCGCCGCATTCCCGAACAGGATCGCGCAGGCCGGGCAGACGCAGGTCACCTCGCGCGTGGCCACCGTCAGCAGGTGCCGGTGCTCGCGCGGGATCGCCTCGCTGCACAGCTCGCAGTGCTCCGGCGCGGCAGCGGTCGCGGCCGCTGCCCGCCGGGCGAACCGCGCGAGGGCGGCGAAGGGTCGCCGCTGCGGCGCGATCATGCCCCGCCCCGTGCCCCACTGGGCGCGGGACGCGCCGCTGGCGCCGGGTCCCGCGGCGGCGCGCGATCGAGGAAGGCGATGGGCCGCGAGCGCGACGGCGCTGCCGCCTCCGTCTCGATGCCCTCGAGGTCCGGCGCGGCCTGCTGGAGTGTCTGCTCGAGCGCCTGCTCGAGCGCCGCTACCGAGGAGGGGCAGCCGTTGCCGCTCCCCTCTAATCTCAGGCGCGCCACGCCGTCCTGCACGCCGAGCAGCTCGACGTTCCCGCCGTGCGACTGGAGGTAGAGCCGCACCTCCTCCAGCGCGCGCCGCACCCGCGTCTCGACCGGCACAGGGTGCAGCCCGTGCAGCAGGAGGAGGTGGGCGACGAGCTCGTCGGCGGCGAGCGTCTCGACCAGCGCCTCCCCGCCAACCTGCGCGACGCACGCCAGCAGGCGCGCCAGCCCCTCGCCGTACAGCTCGAGGAGCCCCTCGACCGCCTGGGCCGCGGCGGACCGCGCCGCGGCGTCGGGCAGCGCCTCGATGGCCGCGAGCCGTGCCTCCACGCGCGCCACGCGCTCCCGCACGGCCTGGTCGTCCATGCGTACCTCCCTTCCTCGCCGGCGGGGCCGCCGCCGTCGTGCTGGCGGTCCCTCGCCGAAGCTCGCGGGCGCTTCGCCGGAGGCTGGCGACGGCCAGTCCCCGGCGAGCCCGCCCGCGGCCAGCGCTAGTACCTCGTCACGGGTGATCTGATGTGTTGTGAGTCCACAACACATCAGATCGCTCGCGGCAGCCTACTGGCCGCGCATGCCGAGCGTCGGAGAGTGCCGCTGCTCCAGCACCTGGCCGTCGCCCAGGTACATGTGGACGCCGCAGGGCAGGCAGGGATCGAAGCTGCGCACGGCGCGCATGATGTCGATGCCCTTGAAGTTCTCGCGCCCGTTCTCCTCGAAGATCGGCAGGCCCTGCACCGCGTCCTCGTACGGTCCGGGGGTGCCGTAGGAGTCGCGCGGGCTAGCGTTCCAGGGCGTCGGCGGATAGGGGTGGTAGTTGGCAATCTTGCCGTCGCGGATCACCATGTGGTGCGAGAGCACGCCGCGCACCGCCTCGTGGAAGCCGCAGCCGATCGCTTCGTCCGGCACCTTGAAGTCCTGGAAGACTTTCAGGTCGCCGTTGCGCACGTGCTCCATCGCCTTGTCCAGGAAGTAGAAGGCCAGGGCCGCGGAGTAGGCAATGAAGTAAACTCGTGCCCGGTCCCGCTCGATGGCGTTGGACCACTGCGGGATCTTCCACTCGAACTGCATCTCCGGCAGCGCCGCCGACTTGGGCAGGTTGATCTGGACGCTGTTGCCGGTCGCCTTGACGTAGCCGACGTCGACGAGGTTCGCCAGCGCCGTGGCCCACAGCCGCGCGATCGCGCCGCCGCCCGTGTCCAGCGCCAGGTAATCGCCCGTGCGCTTGTCGTACCAGCGCGGGCTCATCACCCAGCTATAGTTGCCGCCCTCGAGATCCCGCTTCTGCGGCTTCGGGATCGTCGTCTGGTTCCAGGGGTGGCGCTTGTCGATCGGGTTGCCGAGCGGGTCCTGGGTGACGAACGTCTCCTCGTGCTCCCAGTCGTCGTAATAGGAGCTTCCGAGGAGGATGCGGATGCCGAGGTTGATGTCCACCAAACTGGTCGTGACCAGCTCGCCGTCGACGATGACGCCCGGCGTGACGTACATCGCCCGGCCCCAGTCGGCCATCGTCTTGTAGTTGTAGTCGCAGACGTAGGGGTTCTGGAACGAGCCCCAGCAGCCGAGCAGGATCCGCCGCTGCCCCACCTTCTCGTAGCCCGGCAGCGCCTGGTAGAAGAAGTCGAACACGTCGTCGTTCATCGGGACGGCCTTCTTCACGAAGTCCAGGAAGCGGACCAGCCGGACCAGGTAGTCGCTGAACACCTGCGGCGTGGCGACGGTCCCCACGCCGCCGGGATAGACCGTCGAGGGGTGCACGTGCCGCCCCTCCATCAGGCAGAACATCTCGCGCGTGACGCGGCTCATCTGCAGCGCCTCTTTGTACGTCTGCCCGGTGAAGGGGTTGAACGACCGCATGATGTCGGCGATCGTGCGGAAGCCGTGGATGTTGGCGTGCGGCGCGTCGGTCTTCTCGGCCTGCTCCAGTAGCTTGGGGTTGGTCTCTTTGACCATCTGCTCGCAGAAGTCCACGAAGACCAGGTTATCCTGAAACAGCGAGTGGTCGAACATGTACTCCGCGGCCTCGCCAAGGTTGTAGATCCACTCGGCGAGCGGCGGCGGGTTGATGCCGTAGGCCATGTTCTGGGCGTAGATCGAGCAGACGGCGTGGTTGTCGCCGCAGATGCCGCAGATGCGACTGGTGATGAAGTGCGCGTCGCGGGGGTCCTTCCCCTTCATGAACACGCTGTAGCCGCGGAAGATCGAGGACGTGCTCTTGCACTCGACGACCTCGCGGTTGTCGAAGTCGATCTTGGTGTAGATGCCCAGGTTGCCGATGATCCGGGTGATCGGGTCCCAGGCCATCGCCGTCAGGTTGCGCGCTTTCGGTTGCGCTGCCTCTCGGACAGCCATCGGTCCCGCCTCCCTCTACCGCGGCCAGCGCGGGTTGTAGCCGGTCGTGAGCGCCTCGCCGCGGTGGCGCCACTTGGGCTCTCGGTTCAGGGTGTGGTTGGTGATGCCGCGCAACCGGCGGATCAAGGCGCCGTAGGCGGTGCTCATCGCGGCCGAGACCGTTCCCCCCGGCGGCTCGTCCATGAACGGCATGAACTTGTCGGGGAAGCCCGGCATGGTGCAGCCGATGCAGATCCCGCCGACGTTTGGGCAGCCGCCGATACCGCCCATCCAGCCCCGCTTGGTCACGTTGCAGTTGACGACCGGCCCCCAGCAGCCGATCTTCACCTGGCACTTCGGCGAGTTGTAGTCCAGGGCGAAGTCGCCCTGCTCGTAGTAGCCGGCGCGCGAGCAGCCCTCGTGCACCGTCTTGCCGAACAGCCAGGTCGGCCGGTGCAGGTCGTCCAGCGGGATCATCGGCGACAGGCCGGCCGCCTGGTAGAGCAGCCAGAGCAGCGTCTCCATGAAGTTGTCGGGCTGGACCGGGCAGCCCGGCACGTTGACGATCGGGATGCCCGCCTTCGAGCGGTAGTCCCAGCCCAGGTAGTCGGCCAGCCCCATGCAGCCGGTGGCATTGCCGGCCATGGCGTGGATGCCGCCGTAGGTGGCGCAGGTGCCGACCGCCACGACGGCCCAGGCCCGCGGCGCCAGGCGATCGAGCCAGGTGTTGAGGGTGATCGGCTCGCCGGTGGCGGGATCGTTGCCCATCGACGTCCAGTAGCCGTCGCCGTTGATCTTCTCGTTGGGGATCGAGCCCTCGACGACCAGGACGAACGGCTCTAGCTCGCCCCGCGCCGCCTGGTGGAAGGCGGACACGAACTCTTCGCCGCCCAGCGAGAAGGCCAGGACCTTGTTGTGCAGGTGCACCTTCGGCAGTCCCGGGATGACGCCCAGCACCACTTCCTCGAGGCTGGGCTGCATCGCGGCCGTGACGGAGACCGTGTCGCCGTCGCAGCTCATCCCCTCCGAGGTCCACAGGATGTGGACCTCGTCCACGCCTTGCGCCGGTCGCTGCTGCTGCGGAGCCTGCGCTCCGCCAGGAGCCTCCGGTCCATTCCTCGCCACGGCTGCTACCTCCTTACGCCGGCGCCGCCAGGCGCGCGCCAGCGTCAGACGCTGGCGCGAGGAGAATCCTGCCCGGCCGTCGCGTCAGGCCACGCCTCCACGTTCATGCTCCACCTCTGGCCTGGCCGGGGGCTGCACGCGAGCCGACGGGGCCTGAACGAGTCCTGCACAAGCGCCGGGAGGCGCGGCGCGTCAGCATCGGTGCGCCGCGGCATGCCACCGCGATTACGCGCTTGCGCTACACCGAATCGCGGGGCGAGTCGAGGGGCGCGCCGCCGCGGTTCTCGGCCGCTTCGAGGTGCTCGCCCCCGGTCGGCGAGCAGAAGAGACGGCGGCCGGCTCGAGCGCCCATATCAGGGCGAGCGCTCCGGAACGCGGCTGCCCGGGACACCCGGCGCTTCTGGAGATACCAGCGCCGCGGCTAGCTCGCGCACGCGCTGGGCCGCGGCTTCCACGGCCGCCGCGACCGGCACGCTGAGACTTTCTCCCAGCGCCCGGTAGTCCTGCGGCTGGCAGCCGATCACGAACACGCGCGGCGGGAGCACGCCCAGCGCGCGGGCCAGGAGAAACACGCGTGACGGCTCGGCGAGGTGGAGGTTGGAGAACAGCACCCGCGCCTGGTCGGGATCCAGGCCGGAGGGATCGGGCACCTCCGGCTCGAGCACGAACAGCGTCCCCGGCGCGGTGCCGCAGTCGATCGCGTCCACGACGATCAGCACCTCGTAGCCGTCCAGGAGCTGCTGGACGATGGCCATCCCGCCGATTCCGGTCTCGATGACGTCCACGTTCGCCGGCAGCCCGCCGCCATTCGCCAGCCGGGCGGCCACCGCCACGCCGAAGCCGTCGTCGCGGTGCAGGACGTTCCCCACGCAAGCCACCAGCGCTCGGCCGCTCACCGCGCTACGCCTCGGAGTAAGCCGACGCAGATCTCCCCGTCACCGGCGGCGACGACCACAGGACTGCGGCCAAGGCTGTCCTCCTCTCACAGGCCCGCTCCTGCACGGCGACCTCGGCACACTGCTCGAGCTTCTCGGCCAGGTAATCGAGCCGCTCCAGCGCGGCGGCAGCGCGTCGTCAGGCGTCATCGGGCTGCTCCGGGTGGCTCGGGCACGGCTCGTCGGCGCGCGCGGGGTCGTGGCACCAGCAGCCGGGGCTGCACTCGTAGTGGCCGGGCCGCGTGAGGGCAGCGAATTCGTCCTCGAAGCCGCGCCGGCCCTCGGCGATGCCGAGCGGCGTCAGCCGGCAGCGCCCCCCGCGTCGGCCGGCTCGAGGTAGCCCTCGGCGACGAGCCGCTGCATCTGTCGAGCGACCACGTCGGCCCCGGCCACCAGGAACTGCGCCAGCGCCGCCGGCTCGACCTCGCTGGCGAGCACCTCGCCGCGCATCCAGTACAGCGCCTGGAGGATCTCCGATCGCCAGTAGAGCGCGTCCAGGGCCTCGCGTCCGTCTGCATCCGCCGCCATCGGATCACCCCGTCGGCGCGCCGTACCGGGGCGGTGCCAGCGCCTCGCGGCGCGCCAGCTCGATCACCTCGGGCAGCCGCGCGGCCGCCTCGGGACTGAGCCCCTCGCCGCCGCCGACGTCCACTGGTTCCAGCTCGACGATCACGACGTCGGGCGGCAACCCACCGACGTACTGCGCGATGATCAAGAGGTGGTCGAGGTCGACGACGCCCGCGCCCGCCTCGAACACGCGCGCCTGGATCTCGGCGGGGTCGGGCAGCACGCCATCCCAGGTCGAGCGGTAGATCCGGCCGGGCGGCCGCCCGCGTACCATCGCCGCGAGGAGCACGACCCGGTCGTAGTGGCCATCGGCCAGGTCCTGGGTCACGTGCAGGGACCCATACCCAAGGTCTGCGACGGCAACCCCTGCCGGCCACTCCATCTGCGCCCAGGGCATCGCTGGCGACGAGCCCGAACGACGCGTCGCGCTGCCAGCGGTAGCCCACGCCGCCGATCAACACCCACGGGCCGGCGGCCGGCGCCGCGCCGCGCTCAGGATCGGCTCTCGTCATCGCGCCCCCGCTAGCTCGATCGCCGCCGCAGGCGCAGGGGTTCACCTCGTGCCGGACGACCCGGTCGCCGGCGTAGACGTGCATCGTGCACGGCATACCGGGGTCGGATGACCTGCTAGCCGCCGGACGGCACGGGCGGCCCAAGCCGCGCCGCGACGGCGTCCGCCAGCGCCACGATCGCGCCGACGGCCGGCGCTGCCGGCGCGCTGTCGATCAGCGCGCGGCCCTGGCGGTCCGCCTCGACGACGCTCTCGTCGAACGGCACCAGGCCGACGACCTCGAAGCCACGCTGCGCGCAGTACGCGCGGATGGCCGCCTCGTCACCCGCGGCACGCACCTTGTTCGCCACGATCCAGACCTGCTCCAGCCCGAGCTCGTGCGCGAGCGGCACGGTGCGCCCCGCGGTCTCCAGCGATCGGTAATAGGGCTCCACGACCACCAGGAGGGCGTCCACGTTTCGAACCGTGCCCCGCGTCAGGTGCTCGATCGAGGCCTCCATGTCGAGTACGGTCACGTCGCCGGGGCGGCTCGTCGGCAGGTCGCCCATCACGCCGCGCACCGCGCGGTGCTGGGCGCAGAGTCAGCCTTTGCCGGCGCCGAGCAAGCCCGTCATTGTCAGGACGGCGACGCGGTCCGGCCCGGTAACGTCGTACTCCCTCACGATCTCGTCGAAGGGGCGCGTCAAGTGGGGCAGCGCCTGCCCATTGAGGTCGAGGCGCTCCTCGACGATCTCCTCGCGCGGCACGCGGCGAAGCTGGGCGACCTGATCGGCGGTGAGCCCGACCGCGACGCCCAGGTTGGGGTTGGGGTCGTCGTCCAGGGCATTGACCCGGTAACCGCGGCGCGCGTACAGACGAGCGAGCGTGGCGGCGATCGTGGTCTTCCCCGAGCCGCCCTTGCCGGCGACGGCCAGCCTCATCAGTCACTCCTTATCAAGGACCGTGTCCTATGGTAGCCCGCTGCCGGCCAGCCGACAAGCCGCTGCCGTCCGAGCCGGGTGCTGGCAGCTCCCCGCTCCGCTGCGGATACCGGCTCGGTTAGGGCGGTACCCACGGCGACTTCGGCTAGCCTGCTCTTGTGCACGGCTGCTATCCTTCGGCGTCGCGCGCTTACTCCGCTGCAGGATGTGACGATGCTCCACCAGACGCTGCCGCTGCCCGCGTGCCTGATGCTGCTCCTGGTCGCCTGCGCGCCTGCCGCGCCAGCTCCGGCGCCCGCGGCACCAGGCGGGCCATCCAAGCCTGCGGCCGAGACCCCCAAGCGGGGCGGCACCCTCGTGCTCGGCGCGACCACCGACCCGGGGCAGCTCAATCCCGGCATCACCACCGCCGGCGGCACGCACCTGGTCGCCGATAACCTGTACAACGGGCTCCTGCAGTTCGACGAGCGGCTGGAGCCCCAGCCGGACCTCGCCGAGAGCTGGCAGGTGGCGCCGGATGGCCGCACCTACACCTTCAACCTCCGCTCGAACGTCCTCTGGCACGACGGTACCCCCTTCACGTCCGCCGACGTGAAGTTCACTTTCGAGGAAGTGCTGCTCAAGTTCCACGCCCGCACGAAGGCCGGGCTGGAGCACGTCCTGGCCGGCATCGACACCCCGGACCCGCAAACCGTGGTGTTCCGCTTCAAGGAGCCCTACGCGCCGCTCCTGCGGCGGCTCGATGTGGTCGAGGCGCCCATGCTCCCCAAGCACGTCTACGAGGGGACCGACGTGCAGCAGAACCCGGCCAACCTGGCCCCCATCGGCACCGGCCCGTACCAGTTCGCGGAGTACGTGAAGGGCGACCGGGTGCGCATGGTGCGCAACGAGCGCTACTTCAAGGCGGGCCTCCCCTACCTCGACGAGGTGGTCTTCCGCGTCATCCCCCAGGAAAGCTCGCTCGAGCTGGCGCTGGAGCAGGGCGAGGTGGACTATGCGTGGAGCCTGCCCGGGCCCGACATCGCGCGCCTCCAGCAGAGCCCCGACATTCGGCTCGTGCAGGCGCCGTCGGGGCCCGGCGGGGCCTACTGCGAGGACACGCTCATCTTCAACCTGGCGCACGCGCCGCTGGACAAGCTGGAGGTGCGGCGGGCGTTTGCCCACGCGGTCAACCGCCAGCAGCTCCTCGACCAGGTGCGCTTCGGCCAGGGCCGGGTGGCCAGCGGGCCCATCGCCAGCACGATGGCCTGGGCCTACAATCCGGAGGTGCCGAAGTACGAGTACAGCGTGCAGAAGGCCAACCAGCTCCTGGACCAGGCGGGGCTGGCGCGGGGCGCAGGCGGGACGCGCTATGGCCTGACATTCGTGTTTCCGCCGGCCTACCAGCGCACGGCCGAGGTCGTGCGCCAGAACATGGCCGAGGTCGGGGTCGACGTGCAGCTCAAGGGGCTGGAGGTCAACGCCGCCAACGAGCAGATCTTCGTCAAGAAGGATTTCGACCTGGGCATCGGCTCCTACTGCGGCGGCCCCGATCCCGAGGTCGGCGTCACCCGGGCCTACGTCTCCACGAACATCGGGCCGATCCTGTACTCCAACGGTGCGGGCTACCGCAACCCGCGCGTGGACGAACTGTTCGCCGAGGCCGCCACGACCGTCGACCAGGGCCAGCGCACCAAGCTCTACGCCGAGGTCCAGGATATCCTCGTGAAGGACCTGCCATACCTCTGGCTGCTCGAGAACGAGACCTACCGTGCCTACCGCGCCGAGGTGCACGGTCTGCGCTACTGGGCGGGCGACCTCGTCGAGACCGCCTACCGCGACCGCTGATTCGTCAGACCTGCCAGCATCCCGGGCCATTTGCTAAGGTAGGAGCGCCCGCATGGCACGCTACGTCCTGCGGCGGCTGCTCCAGGCCGTGCCACTCCTGCTCGGCATGATCGTACTCACTTTCCTGCTCATCCACCTGGCGCCGGGCGATCCGATCTACGCCCTGGCGGGCGAGTCCGGCGACGCCGCCTACTACGCCGAGATGCGGGCGCGCTTCGGGCTCGATCGGCCGCTCCCCGAGCAGCTTGGAATCTACTTCCTGAACGTGCTGCGCGGCGACCTCGGCCAGTCCTACGTGCAGAAGCAGCCGGTCCTCCCCCTCGTCCTGAGCCGCGTGCCGGCCACCCTGCTCCTGACCCTCAGCGCGCTCCTCGCTGCGACGGCCCTCGGCACCTGGCTCGGCGTCGTCGCCGCCACGCGCGCCGGCTCGCTCGTGGA
>Ga0070739_10003039_pt1 | contig 21431 bp, 17 predicted proteins | sample Coa_R1_7_FD_66445 | JGI IMG/M metagenome (GOLD analysis project Ga0070739, IMG submission 66445) | Surface soil microbial communities from Centralia Pennsylvania, which are recovering from an underground coalmine fire - Coalmine... | ecosystem: Environmental > Terrestrial > Soil > Unclassified ... | reverse complement strand
ACTTCCGCTACGCCCGCCGTCTGTACGCGCTGGCTCGAGCGAAGTCCTCGCCGGAATTGGCTCGCCGGATCGATGCCGAAGAGTTGGTGCAGTCGATCTTCGGCAGTTTTTTTCGAGGCGTCGGCAGCGGTTACTACGAGGTGGTCGAGGGCGAGGAGTTGTGGAAGCTCCTTGTGGTGATCGCCTTGAACAAAATCCGCGCCAAGGGGAATTTTTACCGTGCCGCCAAGCGCGACGTGCGCCGGACGGCAAGCGGGGAATTGGATGAAGCCGCCTTGGTCGTGCCGGAGGAACAAGATGCTGCCGCACTGGCTTTCCTCAAGCTGACGGTGGACGAGGCGCTGGAGCGTCTGTCTGCTCACCAAAGGCGGATCGTGCTGCTACGCATTGAGGGATACGAGGTGGCAGAGATCGCCGAGAAGTGTGGGCGATCAAAACGGACAGTGGAACGCATCCTACAAGAGGCGCGCAAGAAGCTGGCTCACCTCCTCAAAGAAGAATAACCATGGACGAGGCCGTGCTTCCCGATCCGTCCGATGAGCTGGACCGCTTTATCGCGGCCTACGAGGCGGCGCAGGTGCGCGAGGGCCATGCGGACCTCGCTTCGTTCCTCCCCGCCGCCAACCACCCCCTTTACCGGGAAGTATTGTGCGAGCTAGTTCGCGTCGAACTTGAATTCGCCTGGGAGCGGGGCCAACGCCCAAGTCTGGAGGATTACCTCAATCGCTTCCCTCAACTCGCCGAGGATCCCAAAGTCCTACGCGAGATCCTCTTTGAGGAGTACCGGCTGCGCCGGCAGGCGGGAGAAAGCCCAGTAGCAGAGGAGTATCAACGGCGATTCGGCGTGGACGTCCGGGATTGGAGTGATCGTCTCCCGACAGAGGCTAACGGTCGGCACGCCGCCTTAAGGCTAGAGGAGCCGCCAATTGATCGATCGGGGCCGGCTTCCCCCGGCACTGGCTCCATCCTCAACGCCGCGGATTTGCAAAGGGAAAAGACCGTAGCAATCCTACCGGAGGTGGGGACGGAATTCCTGGGCTTTCAACTTCTGCAGGAACTAGGGCGTGGGAGCTTCGGACGGGTCTACCTTGCCCGGCAGGGGGAACTCGCCGACCGCCCCGTGGCACTGAAAATCTCCGCCGAGACGCTGGGCGAGCCGCAAGTGCTGGCGCAGCTGCAACACACCAATATCGTGCCCATCTATTCCGTCCACCGCGCGCCCCCTTTTCACGCCGTTTGCATGCCTTTTCTCGGTTCTGCAACTCTTGCCGACGTGCTGCGGAAGCTCCGCGGGGCAGGGGCATTGCCTGCATCGGGCAAAGCCCTCGTGGCCACAATGGAGGCCTGCAAGAGCAGAACGCTGCTTGCGGACCACTGGTTATGTCCGCCGCATGACCTGGATGACCTTTCTCCGGAAGTTGAGCAAGGACAAGCCGCGGCCGCTCTCCCGACCTCGCCTCGGGATTTCGCGGTGTGCCTCAAAACCTTGGAGGGCTTGAGCTACGTTAACGCGATCCTCTGGATCGGAGCCCGCCTCGCCGATGGCCTGGCGCATGCGCATGAACGGGGCATTTTGCACCGCGACCTCAAACCGGCCAATGTCCTACTCAGCGATGACGGCCAGCCGATGCTCCTGGATTTCAATCTGTCTGAGGACACCAAACGGCGGACCAATTCGGCTGGCTCGTTCATCGGAGGCACGCTGCCGTACATGGCCCCCGAGCACCTCGCTGCCTTCCAGCACGGGGAAAGCCGGTTAGACGCGCGGAGCGATGTCTACGCGTTGGGCGTCATCCTGTTTGAGTTGCTTACGTGTAGGTATCCCTACCCTGTTCTTGAGCTTCCCGCGAAGGGAATGCTCCCGCAGATGATCGAGGATCGGCTGCGCAATCCGCCCAGTGTCCGCGGCCACAACCCAGCGGTTTCGCCTGCTGTTGAGGCGATCATTCGCCGTTGCCTGCAACCCCGTCCGGAACAGCGTTATCAATCCGCTCGGCAACTGCAAGAAGATCTCGAGCGCCATCTGAAAGACCTGCCCCTATGCCACATTTGGGAGCCTTCCCTGCGGGAGCGGGCCAGCAAGTGGGTTCGCCGGCACCCGCGTCTGATGACCTTCACCAGCGTCTCGGCCCTGGCGGCGGTTGCCTTGTTTGCACTTAGCACACTGTTCATCTTGCGCGGAGAACGGTTGGCTCGCATGGAGGCCGCCGAGTCGCTCCAGCGCTTCCTTGAAGAAGTCCGAGAAGCCAAGACCTCCTTTCTTGAGGCTCCCACGGCTGGGACGGATCGACTGGAGGAGATTGCGTCCGTCTGCCGCCGCCCCCTGGAACGCTATGGCATTCTTACCAACTCCGCCTGGCAAGAGGAGGCGACTGTCCGCTACCTGCCGGATGATGAAAAGAACCGGTTGCGAGCGGAAGCCGGCGAACTGCTTTTCCTTCTGGCCGTGCTTGCACGACTGGAGGCCTATCCCGATCTCGAAGCCCAACGGCGAGAGGCGCTCCTTCGCCGTGCCTGGGAGCTTAGTGTGCAGGCCGGCGCATGCTATGAAGACTCCGATGCCCCCAGTGCCTTGTGGCAAGAGCGCGCCGTGCTGGCGCAGCTGCTCGGACGAGAGGCCGAAGCACTCCAATTGTTTGCGCATGCGTCCGAAACTACCCTGCGGAAGACGCGAGACCGCTGCATGCTCGCCTGCGTTTACACATCTCAGGGCTACTTTCGCAAGGCGTTGCCGCTGTGGCAGAAAGCCAGCCAGGAAGATCCACAAAATGTCTGGACCTGGTACGGCTTGGGGAGCTGCTATGACAGTCTAAACCTCCCCTCCCAGGCAGCATCCAGCTACACGGCCTGTATCGCCCTCCAGCCGGACTTCCACGGTTGGTATTTCAAGCGTGGGCTTGCTCACTTGCGCCAGGGGCAGCATGGTCTGGCTTTCGCCGACTTCGACCGCGCGGTCGAGCTGAGGCCGGGACATGCCGAAAGCTTCGTCAACCGCGCGCTTGCCCGCTTAGGTGCAGGACGGCCTGCGGAAGCGGTCACGGATCTCTCGCGCGCGATCGAACTCGGAGCCACCGATGCTCGTATATACCTCATCCGAGCGCAGGCCCGCGAGCAAGCAGGAGACGCCGCCGGGGCCGCAGCGGATCGGCGCGAAGCAACCCAGCGAAACCCTACCGACGATGAGGGCTGGGTGGCTCGCGGCGTCCGCCGGGCCAGCGAAGATCCGAGCGCTGCGCTAGCCGATTTTGACCGTGCCTTGGCCGTTAACCCGCGCTCGCTGCCGGCGCTGGAGAGCAAGGCGAGTGTCTTGGCGGAGAAACTGGGTCGCACCAAGGAGGCTGTGAACGTGCTCGACCGCGCTGTAGACTTTCACCCGGAATCGCCGCCGATCCGTGCCGCCCGCGCGGTCCTTCTGGCGCGGCTCGGCAAGTCGCAAGCCGCCCGGCGGGAAGCCCAGGAGGCATTATCCCTGGACAACTCCCCCCCAATCGTCTACCAGGTTGCTGGGGCTTATGCTCTGATCTCGCGGCAGAGCCGAGAGGACTACCACAATGCTCTGGCACTGCTTGCCTCTGCCTTACGGCAGGGATACGGATACAATCTATTGGAAGCGGACAGAGATCTCGACGCCCTTCGGGATGATCCCGATTTCCAAAAGTTGCTGCAGGCTACACGAGTACTCCAACAGGACGCACCGCAGCCGGCGGGCAAATAATGAAGCCCCAACAATGCACGCCGGGCGACCGAGGGGTGAGCAAACATGGCAAAAGCAGCGAAGCTGTTCCTGGAGCTGCTGGAAGACCGGATCACCCCGGCAGCATTTAACGTGCCCTGGCCCGAAGCATCGGGGCTAACTCTTAGCTTCGCTCCGGACGGCACCTCGATCAACGGTCAGCCCAGCAACCTTTTCCAGACCCTCGACGCCCGTATGCCGGCCCAAGTATGGCAGACCGACATCCTCCGCGCTTTCCAGACCTGGGCCGTCGAGGCCAACATCAACATCGGCCTGGTACCCGACGGCGGCGAGCCGTTCGGCACATTGGGGCTTAAGGAAGGCGATCCACGCTTCGGCGACATCCGCATCGGCGCGCAACCTATGGGAAAGGACGTCCTGGCCGTGGCCGATCCCTACGATCCCTTCGTGGCCAACACATGGGTGGGCGATATCCTCCTGAACAGCTCCGCCTCGTTCGGCACCGGCACACAGGGCGGCTCCTATGATCTGCAATCGGTCTTGCTCCATGAGGCGGGCCACGTGTTCGGGCTCGGCCACAGCGATGACCCGAACTCGCCGATGTTCGAGCGGTTCAACGTGCCGCACACCAAACTGACCGCCGCCGATGTCGCCGCTCTGCAAGCGCTCTACGGTCCCCGACAACCGGATGCCTTCGAAGGCGCCAACGGCAATAACACTTTCTCTACTGCGACCCCACTGAGCCTGGGTGGTTCCGGTTCGCCGACACCCGCCGAGATCCAGGCGGACATTACAACGAATCAGGACGTGGACATCTACCGGATTCGTGTGCCCGCCGTGACATCCCTCGATGTCAAGCTGAACGTCGCCGGAGAGAGCTTGCTGGTGCCGCGCCTATCTGTGTACGACGCCGCCGGCCACCTTGTCGCTTCTGCCCTGGCTCCCAACCCCCTGAACAATAACCTCTCTCTGCACCTCGATCACCTTACCCCAGGGGATACCTACTACGTGAAGGTTGAGGGAGGCACGGGAGATGTCTTCGGCATTGGCCGATACGATCTGGATATCGATCCACTACCGGCCGCCAGCATCACACCGCCCCCGAGTCCGAGTGGCGCGACCGTGCCGACGCCGCCGTTGGCCAATGTACAACTCCTCGCCACGACGCCCGGCTACGTGGAGCATACTTATTACGAAGTCGTCAATACACTCACCTCCGCTGTTCCGGTGCGAACATACCTCGTGCAGTCCGCCGATCTCGGTCCCGGCCTGACCAACGTCATGACCGTCGTGGTCGATTCCCCCGAGGATGCAGATACCCATTACCAGGTCCGGATCCTGGACGATCAGGGCAACCCAGTGCAAGCGACGGTCCTGATGGACGCTGCCGGGCGGCTGGAGGTGCGCGTGCCGAACGTACGTTCGGCCCAGAATTACTTTGTCCAGGTTCAGGATGCCGACCCACTGGTCCAGCCAACCGATTTTGATGTTGAAGTGGATTTCGCCCAGGATGCCATGCACTTGCAGACCTTCGTCAACCAGTCGCTCGGAAGCGATCAGGCTGATTACAAAGTCACGCTGCAAGTGCTACAGAGTCAGGAGTTCCACTTTGTACTGTCGGCCACGGATTGGAGCGCGCCGGTTCAAACAGGCGTTCGCATGACGATTTACAATGCCGACGGTCAGGCTGTGTTCACGACGGCGGTTGCAGATGGGGCATCGCGTCGCGCGGACGTTTTGCTGAACGCAGGGCGGTACACGGTTCGCTTCACGCGAGCCAACGACCAAGGGAACACACTCCAGCCCATCCTGTTCGAGCTGAGTGGCATGACCGAGAGCGATCCTCTTGGACCGCAGCTACGCGATACAACGCTGGGTCCGGTGGATTCTCTCACATCGCCGGTTGCGCCTTCGGTCACGTTCTTCTGGCTGCCCTATGCTCCCGCCGACTTGGCTGCTCGCAGCATGCCTAGCCTGATTGGTACGAGTACAGAGCCGCTCGATTTCGGGGCATCGTCAGACGGCGTCAGCATCCAGTCCTTCTTGATGCAGCTGGGGACATCAGACTTGCCGCGCTCGACCTCCCTCTTGAACGTGGTTGGCCTCTCCATTGCGCAGCCCGTGCCCCTGTCCGCGGCTTCACCTACAGCTATCACCCCGTCATGGTTGTTGACCTCCCAATCTCATCCGGGGTCGCTGCTGGCGCAGCCGAGCGTCTTCTATGGAGACGACATCCCAATCGTTAACGAGAACCTGGCGACAGTATCACCCACCGACAACGGTCAAGCCTTATCACTATTCCCGATTCCTGAGGTGCCTCTTGGTAAGCTGCCTCTTGACTTTCAATCTCTCCGTACCATAGGGCCTAACCTCCAACCGCTGTCTTCCAAAGTCGCAGGCCAGGCGACGGCGATCGATTCTTCCAGTAGTGGCGAGGAGCCAAGGACCGAGACGGCCGGCGTGAGCGTCTCTGCAAAGGACAAGGAAGCATCGGAACCTACCTGGCTAGGCTACCTCCTCCGAGCTATCGGACTGCCAGGACTGATCGTAGCACTGTTTTTCCCGCACACGAGAGGCATGTGGATCGCCATCCCGAGACTCTTGCGCGGAACAAGCCGTCGTTGGGATCGTCATCATCCCGTCTTCTGATTCTCCTCCTTGTCTGGGAAGAATGATCCCCACGCTATCCAAGTTCGAAGTTGGCTACCGCTTGCTTGAATACTGAGTCCCGCATTGGGAAAGAGACTGTTCGGCGAGCGGAGCGTGTCAACGCCCCGGTGGATCAAGGCGAGCGGAGCGTGTCAACGCCCCGGTGGATCAAGGCGAGCGGAGCGTGTCAACGCCCCGGTGGATCAAGGCGAGCGGGGCGTGTCAACGCCCCGGTGGATCAAGGCGAGCGGGGCGTGTCAACGCCCCGGTTGCTTCGTCCACCGGGGCGTTGACACGCTCCGCTCGCCCGTATCATTTGCGCTGCTGCACTCAGTAATTGTGGGAATCAAAAGAGCATTGGCTGTCTCTTTTCAAGATAGAGGGAGGAGCGTGACCGGGGGCTGTCGAGGGATAAGCGAGTTCTCCCGATGGCCCTCCGTCACGCTCGATTCACCATTCACCTGCACCATCCGGAGAGCGATGCATGGCCAAATTGCGCTTCGCTCCACGCACCGCCCTAGCGAGGCTTTAGCTCAGCTGCTCAAAAAAACGGTCGTGAACGGGGTTGTTCTCGAGTACGACAAGGCATTCTCGGCTCGCCAACGGTTGTTGCCAGTTGTCCGCGGTGCGTCAGCCGGCGTAGGAGATCGCGCTCTAGTCACTGGACGAAGGGTGGTTTTTTCATCCCAGCATCATGAAGGAGGTCACCATGAAAGCTCGCCTCAACTATGTCGTCTTATGTGTTCTTCTCCTGACCATCGCTGGCGTTGTTACATTCTCGCGCAGTGCCGGCAAGGGACCAGCTGGACCGGGCAATCCCCCTGCCGCCCCCTTTGACCAGATCATCAACCAGAATGCGAGCCTGATGGTCGGGCAGGGACGGCAGACTTTCCGCTTCGACACGTTTGGCGATGAAGCATTTTGGGGCGATACACTGATGCTCCATCAGGCCATCGAAGGCAAAAAAAACGGCGGCACAGGCGATGGAGTAAGCCCGAGCACCGCTTTGGCACTGGGTTTGAAGGTGGATGTTGCCGCGCTCCCGCATGAGTTGAGGGAGAAATTGAAAAAAGGTCGAGTCAACCTGGATGACCCGGCCGTCACCTTGCAATTACTCAAACTGAATGCCGTTGTGGGCCTGACGGGCTTTTTTAACCCGCCCGCTCAGCAAAAGTCCAAGGGCGTACTCAAGTCGCTGGGCATCCAGTGCTCCCTCTGCCATTCAACCGTCGATAACTCTCTGGCCTTTGGCATTGGCCATCGATTAGACGGCTGGGCGAACCGTGACCTCAATGTCGGGGCCATCATCGCATCTGCTCCTAACCTCAAACCCCTGGCCAACCTCCTGGGCGTTGATGTGGCCACTGTGCAGAAGGTCCTCACTTCCTGGGGGCCGGGGAAGTTTGATGCCGAGTTGCTTCTGGACGGTAAAGCGTTCCGCCCGGATGGAAAGCCGGCAGCTACCATGATTCCCAATGCCTACGGTCTGGCTGGTTTCAACCAACATACCTGGACCGGCGAATGGGGTAGCATCCCTTACTGGAACGCTCTGGTAGCCAACCTGGAGATGGGCGGGATCGGACGGTTCTTCGATCCGCGTTTGAACGATAAATCGAAGTTCCCCATCGCCGCTGCCAACGGCTTCGGCAACAAGAATCCCGACCTAAGCCCCGATGATGATCGGATCACCAGTAAGCTTGCGGCTCTCCAGTTCTTCCAACTGGCCATGCCGGCCCCGATGCCGAAACCCAACATCGACTTCGACAACGCCGCCGCCCTCCGTGGCGACAAGCTTTTCGAGGGCAAGGCGCGGTGCAACCAATGCCACGTCGAACCGCTGTGGACCGATGCGGGGTGGAACCTCCATACACCCGCGGAGATCGGCATTGATGATTTCCAGGCGAATCGGGCGCCGAATGGTCTGACGAGCACTGGAGCAACTCTCCCCAATGGCTTTTACAAGACGATGAACCTGGCCGGTCTCTTTGTCCGCGAGAACGGTCTGTTCATGGACCCCAAGAACAAGGGCCGCTTCTACCATGATGGCCGATTCGCCACGCTACTTGACGTGGTCAACCACTATAACGTAGTACTCAAGCTGAACCTGACTCCCCAGGAAGCGAGCGATCTCGTCGAGTACTTGAAGTCGCTGATCTCCAATGGCTCGGCTGAAGTAGGCGGCTGAGCCAACCAGGTCCAAACACAGCGAGCCGGCGGGGAAACCTACCGGCTCGTTCCCTTGTGTTTTCTCCGCAACGAGAGGAAAGCGCACTCATGTATCGACCGAGTTCTCTTGCGGAATCCAAGCGAAGGCACGGGGTCATCCTGATGGTAGTGCTGGCCCTCTTGACTTTGTTCGCCTTGGTCGGGATCACCTTTGTCCTTTATGCAGATGCCGAAGCGACTGCGGCACGTATTGCCCGCGAGGCGACGTCGCTCAGTGCTCCGGATGTTCATCCCAGAGTGCTGCTGACCTACTTTTTGGATCAACTCATTTACGACGTTGATGACAGCCGCGGTGTCTACTCCGCCCTGCGCGGACACAGCCTTGCCCGGCTCCTGTATGGAAACGATGACGAAGCGCCCAACGAATCGGCGTTCAACGGCACCGGCCGCCTGCACACCGGTCCCGGAACGTACATGAACCCATTCGCGCTCGACGATTATCAGCTCATCAATTACACCTATTTCCCCAGTGACGGCTTCCTGCGTGATCCCGAACGACTGGGCCAGCGCTCCGACGTGACCCAACCGCGCGGCCCCTTCACCGGTGGGTTCAATGCGCCGTACACCTACCCTGATCTGAATAACATGTTCTTGGCCGCCGTGCGCGCGGATGGGACCGTGTTGGCGCCGTCCTTCCATCGGCCGTGGGCCGGCTTCGGTCCGCTCGATCCAAGCAATCCCAACTGGTACGACACAGGCAAACCCTGGCTCAAGTATCAGGTGCTCCGGCCTCGACCAGCCGAAATGGGGCCGGGCTTTCCCGCCCCCGAACCGGGTGGTGATGTCAAGAACCTTGTGGCCGCACCGGGCGGGAACGATAGCATCTGGCTTGACCTGGACTTTCCTGTGCTGACGGCGTCCGACGGTCGCAAATACAAACCGCTGTTCGCTCCCTTGATAATCGATCTCGATAACCGGGTGAACGTCAATGTTCACGGCAACGTCCGCGGTCCAGGGCGTACGCACGTTTCCAATCAGGGACTGGGGCCGTGGGAGGTCAACCTGGGGCGCGTTCTCACGAAAGCGAACAACGAATGGGCCAACCTGTTCGTGGGGCATCCGGTATCGATGTCTGTGGGCAGCTACGGGAGGGACCGGCAGCCCGGCATCGTGGCGACCAGCGCACCGGCGGGGTTGCTGCCGCACGCCTATGCTCAGGTGGATTTCGATGCCTGTCAGGAAACGGCCGGCTTCGCACTGACATCCCCCTATCTGCTGCCCAGCGCATCGCTTCAGCCGTGGAGCATCTCGCCGTTCTATCCTCAAGGTTACGGTAACGGCTCGGCCGCCGAACGACTCAACCATCCCCGCCTCTTCAACGCTTTCCATCCAGCCGGGGATGACCGCGCCTTCGCCCTGTTCAACATGGAAGCCCTGCTCCGGCCGAATGATTCCGGATCATCCGCCTTAACGTCTGACCTAGTCGGTTTATGTCCGAAGAATTTCGCCGATCCGCGAATCCCACGCTTGGTGACGACTCACAGTTTCGATCTCGATGTGCCCGGTATCAGTCCCTGGCTGTTCGACCGTGACAGCTCGGGATACCAGTCGCCGCTTGGAGGCGCGGATCAGCCCCCGATGGGGCCGCCCATCCCTTTCCCGGACCTGTCCCTGCGCACGAACACACCGATCCCTACCGGCAGTGACTTCCAGGTGCCTGGGGCAGATCCAGACAATCCGTTGGTGGATTGGCGCTCGTGGGAGGGCGCGCTGGGCCGTGTGGATCTCAGCCGCTTTTTGCCGCCCTATCCGCATCAAGGTCAGGGGCTTGACCCGGCGGCGTGGAGTCCGATTCCTCTTGTGGGCATCGGCGGCCGCTTCGATACCGGACCTACTGCCGTTGCCACGCAATTTCGTGCGGCGCAGACGGCGCGGCAACAACTTGCCGAGGACATCTACCGTCGCCTCTTAGTGGTGACGAGCGTCCCGGCGCCATCCAATCCGGTGCGTCCGAGCAATGCTGACCTCGCTCCCCGTCGCTGGCTCGCCCAACTTGCCGTCAATATCGTCGATTTCCTGGACGAGGATGATATCAGCACAGCCTTTCAGTTCTACACGAGTCAGGATGCCGGCACTCCGCTCTTCGATGCCGGCGCCGCCAGCGCCGGCAACCTGGAACTGCCTCGCTATTGGGTCTTTGGCACGGAGCTGCCGCGCATCGTGCTCAACGAAGTCCTGGCGGAGTATCAGTTGCCGGCTCCGTCTGCGCCCGGCCTCATCCCAGTCAAGGTATGGGCCGAGCTGTTCAACCCCTTGCCGGCAGGTCCGACTCCCTCCTCGGTTCAACCACTCGATGCCCAGCCCATCCCGCTGTATGTGGCCGCAGCAGGTCCAGCGCCGGGATACGCCCCGTATCAGTTAGTCGTTGCCAACACCAATACCAATCCCGGCGGCCCTCTCTTGCCGCAGCCCAGCGGCAATAGCAACGTGCTCGGCACACCGGATGTGATACAATCGGCCACCACAGCCATCGATTTCGCTACCCTTGTCAGCACCGTAGGCAACCCCGCCATTCCCTTGCCTGCATCTCTCGGTCCTCAGGGCTTCTTCCTCCTCGGACCACCCGATCCCGATGCCCGCGGAACTATCGCGCCACCCCTTGTTCCTGCGGCGACTCCCATGTTACGATCGCTCGATCTGACGTTTCCGGTTCAATTCACGCCACCCAATACGTTCTCTCCAGACTATCGTCTATCCGGCATCACGGTTTTGCTCCGCCGCTTGGTCAACCCTTATCTCCCCCCCGATCCGCGACCGGCAATAGGAGGCGTACCGAATCCGGCTTATAATCCCTACTGCACGATCGATTACTTATCGAGGATTCCCCTCAACAATGCGACCAACCCCGGTGTGGTTTATTCTTCGTGGGGCAAGCGCCAGCCGTATGCGGCGCATCTAAGCCAGGTCGCTGCGCAAATGCCGGTCGTCCCGCTGGCTACTCTGCAAACCTTTGGACGGCAGAACGTCCCGACACCGCTGAGTGGACATTATGATTGGCTGGTTCATCTCGATCGACCGCTCGTCAGTCCGGCGGAATTGCTCCAGGTGTCGGGCTATTCGCCCCACCAGTTGACGCAGCGCTTCATGAGCACTAATCCGCTCACCGGAGCGATCACGCCCTTCGGACAGCGCGTTCCCTGGTTTGACGAGAGCAATCGATTGTACCGGATCTTCGGATTTCTTCGAGCCGGACAGCAAGCTCTGGGCACGCCGCCCATCGACCGCGTCGCGGGGAAAGTCAACATCAACACGATATGGGATCCGGAAACGCTACTGGCGCTTTGTGATCCGCAACCGGGGAACCATTTCACGGATGCGGAGGTTTACAACCCTGCCAATCCGCAGGATCCCAGCACCATCTATGGCCGGTTGCTGGCTCTGCGCACACCGGGGGGTGCACCTGGCCCGAACGACCGGCCTTTCCTCAGCTTGGCTGTCGGTCATTCTCCCAAGCCAGGGGATGGGAACTATCCTGCCGGCGGCGATCCGCTGTTTCCGGGCGGCAGCGGCATCAACGATACGCTGCTGCGTGCCGCAGTCTCGGGCAGCAGTGCGGACACCCCCCGGCTGTTCGAGGTACCAGGCGAGCATCCGTATCTCCGCTTCGAGCTGTTGACCAAATTGTTCAACAACCTGACGACGCGGAGCAATGTGTTCGCCATCTGGTTGACGGTCGGGTTCTTCGAGGTGGTCGATGACACCAGCCGCCCAATCAAGCTCGGTCCCGAGCTTGACCGAGCCGACGGCCGCCATCGGCGGCACCGCATGTTCGCCGTGGTGGACCGCACCAACCTCAAGCTGTTTGACATGCAATCAACAACGGAGGTCGCTCTTCCACCCGGTCGTTCCTCCGTTCTGGCGAGCGTCACTCCCAAGAGCATGTCGGGAACCACGGACACCGGCCGCCCCTGGAACATTCACGCGGGATCGCTCCTGACCGTGGATAGCGGGAACAATCAGGAAACGGTTCGTGTGATGGCGACCACTCCCACCACTTTTACCGCTGTCTTCACTCGCTCTCATCCCAGCGGTTTTCGCATCGTAGGCCGGGGCAATCCTGGCCCGCGCTCGGACTACTATCCCGTCTTCGATCCGGAAGTGGTGCCTTATTCCAACATCATCCATTGATCGTTTAGAGCGCATTTCAGGCAGGATAGCATTCGCGAGCGCCGCTCGACTCGCGGCACCTACCGGTAGGTCCGGCGAGCCGAGCCGGACCCCCTACACCAGCCTGATAGGCGCTCCAGTTCAAGGCCATCCTGTCCGCATCAGTCCGGGAAGCGGGCAACGACACAGGGCCATCAGAAAAGTGGGATTCGGAACGGAGTCTGTAGTCTCTTTATAGATAGGACGGCTATTTCGCAGAAGAACCCATGACGATGACTTCCTTGCCATCGATCATCAAAGCAATTCAACAGCGATTGCGGCCGTCTCTGTCTGGAGATGTCCCGGATGCGCCGCCGAATAGAGAGAGGATGAAAGAGTATCAACACTTCCATCATGGTGTCGGCCGGATGGCGGCCGGAACGATATGAGGCGACAAGGAGCCTCCCCAGCAATACTACGACGTTCGGCAACCGGAAATCGAGGACGGGACATCACAGCGATCGTTCGTACCCCTTAAGGAACGGCGGTGGCCATGAATCGATTCGAGGCACCATCATCTGATTCAGCCGGGATGCTCGTTTTGCGGCATAACCTTCGGCCAGGTGATCTAGGCTCCCTCATCTCTCTGCATGGGACCGTCTACGCGCAGGAGTGCGGCTTCGACTCGACTTTTGAAGCCCATGTTGCCTACCTCTTGGGGGAATTTGTCCAGTCGCGGACTGATTGCGACCGGCTCTGGATCGCTGAACGGGAAGGGCGCCTCGTCGGCAGTATCGCCATCATCAGTCATTCCGAGAGAGATGCTCAGCTATGTTGGCTCCTGGTCGATCCATCGGCTCGGTCGTTGGGGCTGGGCAGGAGACTGCTTCATGAAGCGATCGCGTTTTGCCGATGTCGTAGGTATGAATACGTCTTCCTCCGCAGTATCAGTGTGCTCAAAGCAGCGTCTCGCCTGTTTCGGTCTGTTGGCTTCGAGAAGGTGGAGGAGATGTCGAGCAAGCGTTGGGGCGCCGCGGTGATTGAAGAGTGGTATGTCCTGCACCCGTTCCAGCGGCGATATCCCGTGCCGGCCGAGCTGGTAAATTCATGATCCAGGGAGACAATGATACATTTTGCAGATCCATATAGGATAATAATTTTGAGGAGGTTTTGAACCATGTCCGCTTCGGAGGAAATCTACGGGAAGGTGGTCCGTGTGCTGGCCGATTCACTGTACGTGGAACAAGGCGATCTTTTGCCAGATTCCACCCTGCAAGGAGACTTGGGTGCGGAATCCATCGACTTATTGGAACTTGTTTTCCGGTTGGAGCAGGAGTTCGGGATTGACATACCTGACGGCGAGCTGTTTCCGACATCGATTTTCCAGGACAATTCCGATTTGGTGAGCGAAGGCCGGCTGACCGATCAGGGGATTAGCGTACTACGATCACGCATGCCCTACGCGGACCTTGGAGTCTTCGATCAGGATCGACGGCCGAGCACCTTGGCCGACTTGTTCACAGTCGAATTGGTGGTCCGCTACATCGCCTGGAAGCTCGGTAAGGGCGCCGGAGCCGGCGTGGACGGGTTCGGTGGAGATTCGATCAAACATATTGGTTCACCTCAATAAAGCCGCTCGCGGCGCCGCTCAAGCAGATCAAGGCGATACCGTCACGCTGGCGATTGAGCCGGCAAGAGAGTGGCCGGGTTGAAGAGCGCTCTTGCGGTCGTTCCACAGGCGCAGAGGCCCTGGAAAGACATCACGCTGATGGCACGCCGGGACTAAGTCCGCTGGATCCCCTCGATCAAACAACCGGAAACGCGCCGTCGGCCCTACTACTCCCAACCAGCTCGGTGTACCGTTATATTGATCGTAACTTAGACGGTCGGACGAGCAATCCCCCGTGTCCTCCAACCCTACCCCGTGGCCCGGAGAGAGCGAATGACCTGCAACCGCGTGTTGGCTCTGACGTTCCTCGCAATCTTCCTGAAGGCACCCACGGCGGTCCTCGCCCAGCCGCACGCTCCAGGGGGCGACTGGCCCGGTTGGCGCGGTCCCGACCGCACCGGAGTTTCCCTTGAGACAGGGCTTCTCAAGCAATGGCCGGAGGGCGGGCCGAAATTGGTATGGAAGGCTACCGGGCTGGGCGGCGGTTACGCGACGCCCTCCGTTGCCCGCGGGCGCGTGTTTCTCCTGGGCAGCAAGGGAGACGAAGAGTTTCTTCACGCACTCGATGTCAAGGACGGCCGAAGGTTGTGGTCCATCCGGGTCGGCAAGGTCGGCGAAAACGATGGGCCGAACTATCCGGGACCACGATCCACCCCAACCGTTGACGGCGATCTGCTTTATACCCTTGGCTCCGACGGCGATCTGCTCTGCGTCGCCACCAGCAACGGCAAGATTGTCTGGCAGCATCACCTGGAAAAGGAGTTCGAGGGCAATCGGGGTACCTGGGCATACGCCGAGTCACCGCTTATTGATGGCGAACTGTTGATCTGTACGCCGGGCGGCCCCTCGGCCACTCTGTTGGCGCTGGACAAGAAGAATGGCCGAGTGGTCTGGAAAACGCCCGTGGAAGACGGCAACCAGGCCGGCTACGCCTCGGCCATTGTCGCCCAGACGGGGGGCATCAAGCAGTACGTGCAATTCCTCGGCAGCGGTGTCGTGGGCGTGGCGGCGAAGGATGGCCGATTGCTCTGGAAGTACACCGGCAATGTCGGCGGCCAGAGCTGCGCGACGCCGATCTTCCACGATGGCTGCATCTTCACCTCGGCCAGCGGCACCGGCACCGCCGGCGGCGACGCTCTCCTCCGGCTCATCGCCGATGGACCCGATGTGAAGGCCAAGCAGATCTACCTCGTCCGCTCGATGTGCAACCATCACGGCGGTGTCATCCGCGTCGGCGACTACTTGTACGGCTCAGGCGGCGCCGGCCTGGTGTGCATGGACTTCAAGACCGGCGCCAGGAAATGGCAGGCCTGTTCCGTCGGCCGCGGTTCCCTCGTGGCGGCGGACGGCCACCTCTACGTTCGCGGCGAGCAAGGGCAGGTAGCACTCGTGGAAGCGACGCCGGAAGGCTATCGCGAAAAGGGGCGCTTCCGCCAGCCGTCGCGCAGTCCGTTCAAGACGTTTGCCCACCCCATCATCGCCGCCAGCCGACTCTACCTCCGCGACGCCGACGTGCTCTTATGTTATGCACTCCGGTGATCCCCTGCTGTGTCCGCCGAGGACGCTGGGTAGCTCCCGCCTTTCTTCACCTTTCCAGGTCTGCCCTCGGCGACCTCTCCGGCCGCCCCGCAGAGTCTGCTTCACCGACTTCGAAGGCCAGGAATCCATGTTCACCACACAAAAAGCGCATCATAATGCGCTTTTCCCTTGATTCTCAGGTGGTGGGCAAGTATATTTCCTTCAGAAGCGCATTATGATGCGCTTTTCGCCAGCAGCCGGCTCCAGCGTGCCTCGATTCAGCCAAGAAGAGCATCGGAATGCGCCGGAGGAAGCAATGACCCTCATGGAGATTGGACAGAAGGTCCGTACTCGAAGGAAGGTGCTTCGCCTGCGTCAGAGGGATCTGGCGGAGCTTGCAGGGGTCACCTTGCGCGGTTTGACCAACCTTGAGAATGGCCAGGCGAACCCCACACTCAAGCAGCTCGGCAAGATCGCGGATGTTCTCGGCCTGGAAGTCAACTTGATCGAGCGTTCACGCCATGCGTCGAGCTAATGTGTACTGTAGGGGGGTGCTTGCAGGCGTCTTGTCCAAGGACCAGGCGGGCTACCGCTTTCAGTACGTGCCCGAGTATCTGGGAAAAGACAGCGCGAGGCATCCGGCCATCAGCCTGTCCTTCCCCAAGCGGGAAGCAGCCTTCGTGTCGCCCGTATTATTCCCGTTCTTTTTCGGCCTGCTAGCCGAGGGGGACGACAAGGCTCTGCAGTGCCGCGTGTTACGAATAGACGAGGACGACCACTTCACGCGCCTCCTCAAGACCTGCGAAGCGGAAACCATCGGGGGCGTAACCGTGAAGGAGATCCCATGACGGTCTGTCCGGGGTGTTTCAAGGACGGGAAGGACGATGCCTTCTGCAGACGGTGCCGAAAGCGCCTGTTCGACGGCAAGAAGGTTTCTCGCATCCTGCCATTCTCCCGTCCGGCTTACAACGCGGCAAAGCTTGCGGTTACGCCTGCCAGGATGTCGATATCCGGGATTCAGACCAAGATCTCCCTCGTCTTGAAGGACAACCGGTTGGAGATGGTAGACTCGGGTGGCCAGTACATCCTCAAGCCCATCCCGCATGGAACGCTCCAACGGCTAAACGTGGTCCCGATCAACGAGCACTTAACCATGCAGATCGCCCGCCAGGTCTTCGACATCGAGGTGGCCGAGAATGCCCTGGTTGCGTTTGCAGACGGAGAGCCTGCCTACCTCGTCCGCCGGTTCGACGTCCAACCGGACGGCACCAAAAGACTCCAGGAAGACTTCGCTCAGGTCGCCAAGAGGTCCGAGGAAACCCACGGAAAGAACTACAAATACGACTTCTCCTATGAGGAGATCGGCGACCTGATTCGGCAGCACGTCGCCGCTCGTGCGGTAGACCTGGAGCGATACTTCAAGCTAGTCGTGTTCAACTACCTCGTCAATAACGGGGACGCCCACGTAAAAAACTTCTCGCTCATCCGATCCGAAGACACCGGGGAGTACAGGTTGACACCCGCGTACGATCTGCTGAACACCCGCCTCCACCTACCAACCGAAACCCGCGCGGCGCTGGATCTCTTCAAGGATGATTTCACGACAGAGAGCTACAAGGCCAACGCATTTTACGCCTACGATGACTTCGCCGTGTTCGCCCAGAAACTCGGCCTCGTTGAAACGCGATACAAGAGAATCCTGAAAAACTTCGTGGACAGTGAAGAGACCGTGTTCGAACGGATCGACCGCTCCATCCTGCCGGATGACTGCAAGCAGTTGTACAAGGAGCATGTGCGGGACAGCGTCAAAGCCCTCTCGTATTCTTACGCCGCTTCGCGATAGGTGACACGCCTCCTACGTCCTGTCGGCTTGTGCGAACCTGCTGCAGGGGCGCTCAGTGTCTGAAGGAACGGCGTTATTCCAAGAACCAGAGGGCTTCTTCATGAACAGCCAGTCCCCACCAGCGACTGTCGTCTTCATACCCGAGCGGGTGGTGAACCAGAAACGCCGATACTCCCAGCGCCGCGCAGGCGACCGGGACTGAAAAAGCACTGATAAAGTAAAAAGGAGACAGTGTAGATTTGCGATTTATCGGAGGGCAAATCTACGCTGTCCCCAATTTTCACCCGGACTGAGGAGAGCAGGTTAAAGCATTTGGAGGCGGAAGGTTCAAGCACGCGGTGCGACGTGCGGCGGCTGATCGCATTCGGGGTCGTGTGGGTTTGCGTCTTGATACTCCTGCTGGTCGGAGTCGTGGTGGTCGTGCTCTGCGGCCTTAAGGTCTGAGGCAAGCGTTCTAGTTTTCTACCCCTCATGCGATGCGGATGACCCACTGGCCGTATCCGGCAAAACCAGGATGGACGATTCACGGTGCTCCGAATAGAATCAAAGTAGCTCTTCATTCCTGGTGCCTTCCTTCTCCCCAGAATTCCTCTTTGGACCTGGCGGCCATCAAGCGTGCGGAGCGGGCCGTTGTTCAGCCTGGTACGCGACGATGTCCCTTGAGGCTCCGGTCTCGCGTCGCGCTTGCACCCCCGGAAAGGGGCGGTTCGCATGCGGAGCTTCCCAAATCAGTCGCGGTCGACCCCTTCCGGTTGGAGCTCGTTGCTACCGTATGTTGCCGACCTGGAGCTGGAGGTGGACCGCCTCCGTCGGCACGGCCAGTTCGTGCATAGCGCCGTGCGCGAAATGCTCCGGCAGGTGCGCCACCTCTGCTCGGAGTCGCCGCCCGGCGACGCCGCGGCACGGCTGGCCGAGATCAAGGATCTCAGTGCCAACCTGGCGGCGGCGCTGCGGGACGTTCAGGAAACGCCTGGCTACCACCCGGCCAACGACCAGGTGATTGCCATCGCAGTCCGCCCTGTGGTCGAGCAGGTGTTCCGCGCGCAGCAACGGCTCCTCGGCCTGCCGGACGTCATCCTTCGCCTGGAGCTGGAGAGCGAGCACGTGGAATGGTTCCCGGCCCGCCTTCGCCACATCCTGGACAACCTGCTCTCCAATGCCTTGAAGTACCACGACCCGGAGAAGGCCGAATCCTGGGTGGTCGTTGGACTCCGCGCCTCCGCTGAAGGGTATGAGCTGCGAGTTTCGGACAACGGCCTCGGCCTGCCGTTTCGCGATGGCCAGCCGGCTTTCGAGTTGTTCTTCCGGGCGGCCCCGACACGAGCGGCCGGCCTGGGAGTCGGCCTGCCGGTTGTCAAACTCCTCGTCGAACAGAGCGGCGGCACACTGACCGCAGATTCCGGAGAAGGCCAGGGGACGACCCTGGTGGCCGTCCTGCCCCGGTATGACGTCGAAGACTACCTTCTGTGACTGGCAACTCGGGCGACTCGCTTATTCCCTGAGCCGTGATTGGAGCAGACTTTGGCACTCCCAGTATCCGAAAAGAGCCAGGCCGACGCGGCGATCCAGAAGTTCAACACCTCCCTTGGCCAGGAGGTCCTGCTGCGCCTGGGCCGGCCGGATGATTTGCGCCACGTGCAGGTGCGGCCCCTGTGGGAGGGGCATTACCGCGTGAACATCCTCGTCGGCGCGGAGCTCACCTCGGTCAAGATCGCGCACAGCTTCTTCCTTGTCGCGAACCGCGACGGCAAGGTCCTGGCGAGCACGCCGGAGATGACCAGGCGCTACCAGCTCCCCGATAACGGGCGGACTGACCCATGAGCGCGGACAACCTTAGCCTGGACTTTCGGAACGTGCGCGGAACGGATAGCAATTCCCTGCTGCGATGGGGGAGACGCCGGAGGCGGTGGCCGCCACGGTCAGCGGCGCCGGGGTGCGTGGGCTGCGCGACGCCACGTCGTTCATGAACCCGGTCGTCCGGTTCCTCAACCGCACCCTGGACATCGGGGGCAGGCTGGAGGTGGGCGCCGGCGGCGCCGTGCTGCGCCTGGTGCGCGCGGCGGCAAGGTGAGCGAGGCGCCCCTGCCACCGCCGGTACGGGCCTTCCTCGAAGACTTCCACCGGGGCCTCTACCCCGACCTCGAAGGGCCTTGATGCGGGGCGGGATGTGCGCGGAAGGAAGAATCGCGCTGGAGGTTCGCCTCCCTGATTCGTATAATGGCCGGAGCAGCCTTCGCGGCCACTGGCGCAATAGATGAAAGGGGAGAACCGATGGCGAGGAAGTACGACCCGCAGAAGCTCGTTCAGGCGGCGGCCGACTGGGACATCCACCACGCCCTGGTCGCCGCCGTGCGCCGGCTCGTCCGGCTCGCGGGTGGGCCCCAGGAGGCGAAGGACGTCATCGACGCCGTCGCCGCGGCCGACGCCCTTGAAGAAGATAAAGAGGATAGTAAATAGACCTGTTACGCTCGTCGCACCCGCGGAATAAGGAGCCCTGTCATGCTGAGCAGTTACCGGGTAGCGTGCCCGCACGAGGGCTGCGGCTGGAGCGGCAGCCTGGTGCCTTCCCAGCTGCGGGGCGGTGCGGACGCGGAGATCGCCCAGATGCAGCGGGCCTGGTTCCACTGCCCGGCCTGCAAGCACGACTGGGAGGTGCGTCTCAGCGGCGACGCCGTCACGGTCGTGCCGCCCGCCGACCGCACGGGCGCGCGCCAGGCGAGCCCTGAGAGGGGGGAGGGGCGAGCCGCGCCGCGCCGCAAGGACTCCGTGCCGATGGCCAAGGTGGCCGACACGCAAGCCTGCCCGAAGTGCGGGCGGACCAACGGCACGGCGGGCGTGAAGACCCTGCAGGTGGAGATGCGGCCGGTCCTCACCGCGGAGGTGTTCGCCTTCCCTGACGCCCTGGCGGAGGTGAACTGCCTGAAGTGCGAGGGGTGCGGCCACTGGATCTGCCTGGACTACCGCATCGAGCTGGACGACAATCCGGAACTCGACATCAACCCCGAATGACCCCGCTAGCGCACCGCTTCGAGGAAGCTGTAATCGTACATCCAGCCCTCGCCTTGCTGGTCGCTCAGAACGGCGACCCGCCCGGTGGTGAGGAAGGCCAGCCTGAAGACCTCCCACTGCTCCTCACTGATGCTCCCCTGCTGGGTGGTGACGCCCCCCTCCTCCCAGACGATGGTGACGCTCGGCCCGGCGACGTCGGAGTGGCCCATCCGCGTCACGCGGCCGAAGTGCCACTCGAACGCGGTGCCCGCCCGCTCGGCCTGCGCCTGGTCGAGGGCCTCCGCGCCCGCCTCGTGCATCTGCTGCCCCTTGCCCCCGGCCGCGCTCTTCTTCGCCATTAATCCCTCCTCTTCATTGCGGTTTCCCGAAGCCCAAAACCCGGGACGGGCGGAATCACCTGGCGGGCCGTCATCCGGCCCTAACCATTGACGGTCAGCCCGCCACCCCGACGAACATTTCTTCCAGTATAGCCCGCCCGAGCGGCTTGACGAGGGAGTCGACCAGCCCCAGGGCGTACGCCCTCGCCATCGGGAACACGTCGCTTTCGTCGGCCGCCAAGAAGATGATCGGGGTCCGCCCTGACCGCTCCCGGTCGGGGGCCGCTGGGAGCGGAGGTGTTGCGCGCGTCGGTGGGATTGACCGCTGGACGCAAATCAATTTGGCCAACCTGCTGCGGACCGACACACGAATGGCACTTAGATCTCCATAACCAATTATGTATTCACGTTTTATGGCGG
>Ga0070739_10003038_pt1 | contig 21432 bp, 20 predicted proteins | sample Coa_R1_7_FD_66445 | JGI IMG/M metagenome (GOLD analysis project Ga0070739, IMG submission 66445) | Surface soil microbial communities from Centralia Pennsylvania, which are recovering from an underground coalmine fire - Coalmine... | ecosystem: Environmental > Terrestrial > Soil > Unclassified ... | reverse complement strand
TGCCTTCGGCAAGCCGTCCCATCAGCACGGCAACGGCGGGCTCGAGCTCGTGCGGCACCCCGATGATAGCGAATTCGTTGAGGTGGTTCGATGCTCCGGAAAGATCGCCGACCTCGATGTCAGAACGCAGTTCCTCTTTCAGCGCCACACGCTGCAATTCGATCGGCAGCGTCGCCACCGCGGATTCCTCGGTCTTAAAGCCGTCGCGCGCCTGCGCCCATTTGCCCTGTCGCGCGTAGGCCAACGCGCGCCACAGCGGCGCATCGTTGAGATTGCCGACCGCAGGATCGGCAAGATCTTTGAGCGCATCGTCCGGCCGGTCGATCATGATCTCGGCCATGGCGCGCAGAACGAGCAGAGAGACGTTCTCGGCCGAAGGCCGCGCATCGGCGAGCGCAACGTCGAGAACGCCTTTGGCTTCCACATACATGCCCTGCGCTAGGTAGAATCTGGCGAGCTTGACCCGCGGTGCCAGACGTTTGCCTTCCGGCGCCGTCGCGGCGGCTGCGATCAAGCTTGATTGCCGCTGCCAGTATGCCGCCTTGCGGTCGGCGCCCCAGGTTTGCGAATCGAACATCACCGGCCGCAACCCGCTACCCTGTTGCATCGCGCTTGACGACAGCGTCAACCCGGCCGGCCGGCTGATCACGACTCTGTCGGGCGCGAGCTCGACGGAGACGTCATCGGCAAGCGGCTCCACCACAACGCCTTGCGTCGAGGCCAGCGCGCGGAATTCGACGAAGCTTTTGGGCGTGATGATGCCGCGCGCCGGCGCGAATGCCGTTACCACGATCAGCTTGTCGCCGGCTTCCGGATCGGCAACGTGGTGGACGAGATGAGGCTCGGCCATCGCGATGGTCACCGTCGAGCGGTTGGGTCCGATCAGATTTCGACTGAGGTCGAGCGCATGAGTCCGATCCATGGCCGTGTCGCCGATTTGGACCGTCCATCTCGACCCGTCGGTGTCAACCGTCGCAAGATGCGGATGGTCCAACATGATGCGGATGAAGACGGCATCGGCGCTGCGTGTCAGATCGACGGTGCGGATGGTATGGGTCGCCTCGCCTGGTAGCGCGCTCAAATCGATTGCGGACCTGGTGTCGAATACGATCCACAGCGTCTCGGCGCGTTGGAAGATCGCAGCGGCAGTCGACGCGGCGAACGAAAACGCCATGCGCAGGTTGGCGCCTTCACGCGCGAGCTCGGCCGCAACCTTGTCGCTGCCGGGCTTCGGGCCCGCGGTTTGCACCGGCGCCGCGGCAATCGATGGCGCCGCGCCACCTGTTGCGGCCTGTGGCGACGCCGCGGACGGCAACGCGGAGGCCGGCGATGGGTTCGCCGGCTGAGACGCCGGGCGAGCTGGAGGCGATGCTTGGAGCGGCGGTCGCTCCGCACTAACGGCCGGCGCAGACGCCGAATCGGCTGGAGAAGCAGAGACGGGCTGTTGCGCGGCCTGTGGCGTTCCGCTTGCCGGTAGTGGAGCGGCCGGCTTGGCTGCCGTGCCATTATCCTGCGGCGATGGGCCCCCGCTTGCGGCACTTGCACTGAGGACGGCTGCGGCAGCCTGGATCGCCGCCGCATCAGACGATGCGCCGGCAGGATGCGCCGGCTTGGTATCGGCGCCGACGAGATCGACCACGTAGCCTTTGCTATCGCGGAATGTCCGCACGTCGAACTGCGTCACGAACGTGAATCGGACCAGCGCGGCGCGATCGTGCAGATCGGCGGCGATCGACGCGACGCCGGGCGGCAACGCTGCTTCGGCCTCGCCAAGGTCGAACTTATATGGCGCGGCAAATGTCAGGTTGAGGCCGCCTTTGACTGTTTCGGAGCTGACCGAGGTTTCGGGGGGAATCTCGAAGACATAGCGCGTGAATGTGGGTTGGACGGCGACACGGACGCGGATGGGTTCGCTGCTGCGTTGCTGGGCATGATCCCTGCGCTGCAGCAAGTCGGCTTCGCGGGCCCGCCGAGCCAGATCCGCAATCACCTGCGCCGGCAGCCCTGGCGGCGGACCACTCCAGGACTGCGGCAGAAGGTCGATAAAATATTTTTCGTCCGCGGACGTGGCGTGGAGGGTCACCGGCTGGGACAGCGCAAAGCGTATCGCTTTGCCGTCGGGATCCAGTCGCACTGCGCCGACGTAACCCGGTAATTGCACCGTCAGGCGATCGACCGAGGTGGTTATGGGGTTCTGAAAGCTGATGACGAGCACATTATTTGTTAGCCGCGCCGTCGCCTCATCGTACTCGGCCATGGTGAAAACGAGCCGCGCGTAGCCACCGCTCAGATCGGCACTGATCGATGTCTTGATCGGATCAGTAGCGGCCAACGGTGATGGCGCGGCGGCGGCCGCAAACAAGCTGAACGCGACCAAGCCGACCGCGGCCGAGCGTAGCCTGACGTGCCCCACCACGCGATCGCGCGCCATCACCGACTCGACCCCCACGCAACAGGACATCATGCGCACGCCACCGCTCCCCGCGCGCGAACCGGCGCGCGGGCCGTGGTTAATTTAGCGCTACGCGTTTAACGGCGGTTTAACGGCGGCTTAGCCGCTTTATCAATAATTCCATATGCTTACGCCGCGCCGAACATATCATTCTGCCGCAGTGGCCGGCAGGCTGCCCTGCTCCTCCGCGTACAGCCGCGCCAGGATGCGCCGCGCCGCCAATGCGCCGGCATCGGCATTGATGTCGAACTGTGGCGGCTTGCCAAAAATGTTGAGGTTGCGCTGTTGCGCCGAGAACACCGCGACATCTTCCAGAAATGCGGTTTTGATCTGCTCAAAAATTCGATCTGTCGTTTGCGGATTGTCGACATCGAAATCGTGCGCCTGGCCCCAAAAATAATGCGAGGTGGTCTCGGTCTCCGGCGTTATGGCGTTGAGGTTGCGCATGCCGATGCCGCCGATGCGGCGACCTTCCGGCGCGCCAGTTCCGGTCGGCGTCGCCCCGACATCCAGGCGCAAGAACGCTGGCGGCGTGAAGTCGATAATCTGCCAACGATCGACATGACCGGTGAAGCCGCCGACCTTTTTGAAGGTCGGCGGCGGCTCCTGATCGATGATCCAACGGGTGACCACCACATTGTTGGGCGCGCGGTCGACCCTGACCTTGGCATGCTCCGCCAGCGCCAGATTGCCGATGGTGGTGTCGTGCACAAAGGCAAGGTGCGTGAGATCAAGCAAGTTATCGACCACCAGCTGCCAATTGGCTTCGACGTGGAGATACGAGGTTTTGGCCCCCCACTTGGGATCGTCGAGCCAATGGAAGTCGGTGATCGCGGTGGGATCGGCCAGCGCCGGATCGCCCATCCAAATCCAGATCCAGTGATAGCGCTCGATCACCGGATACGTCTTCACTTTGGCGCTGCGTGGAATGTGATCCTGGCCGGGAATGCGCACACAACGTCCGTCGGCGGCAAAGCGCAGACCATGATAGTGGCATTGCAGCGTGTCATCGACGAGCTTGCCCATCGACAGCGGCAGGTGCCGGTGCGCGCAACGGTCTTCGAGCGCCACCGGAATCCCCTCCCCGGTTCTGAAAAACACGATTGGCTCGCCGAGAATCATGCGCCCGAATGGCTTGCGCCCAACCTCGCTGTCGCTTGCGGCCACATACCAATAATTGCGCAAGAACATGGCGAACCTCCTTGCCACTTCATCTGGTCGGCACCCGCGGTGTTTGGATGGCGACCGATGGGGATCGTGGCGGACACTACCATGCTGTCGCGCGCAAGCGCGAGGCCGCGCCGCTGCGCAGCGGATTCCGGCGCGAGCGCCGCGCCGTTCGTCGCCCTTTGCCAAGCCGACATGATCGCAGGGCCGCGGTGCGGAAGCGGAGCCAGCTAACCCGCTATAAGAGAGAAGCGTCGCTTCCCAGACAGAGCGGCGGTCCTAACCTTTCTGAAAAACAGCAGAATGCCGCGAAAGGTGTACGGCGACCATTCAACGCACCGCTTCCACCGCGGCGTGCCTCGTTGGTCCAGTGCCAGCTTGCCGCAGCTTCACGGCGAGCAAAAAAGGAGAAGAACGATGGCTCAAGTCACCAACCTTATCCGGCACGAGAACTGGACCCGATCCGGCCCTGTCGTGTCGCGCCTTCCCGAGGATGAAATCGAAGTCTTGGAAGACCGCGCTGCGGTCACAGTGGCGGATCCCGCGCCGCTCGGACTATGGGCTTTTGCGACCGGGACCTGGATCATCGGAACCGTGATCGCCGGTGTGTTCCCGACCAGCGCCTTGACCGGCAGCATTCCCGTGCTCCTGATCTTTGCCGGCATTGCGCAGTTCATCGCCGGATTGTTCGCTTTCCGCCGCGCCAATGTCTTGGCCGCAACGGCATTTTGCTCATTCGGCTCGTTCAACGTCCTCTCTGCCACGCTATTTTCGATGCAAGCGCGGGGCGTACTGCCGACCACCGGCGATCCGGCTGTGCTTCAGGGATTCGTGCTCGAGTCATTCGCCTTCATTGCATTCGCGCTGTGCATGGCGGCGCTGCGCACCAATGCGGGACTCATTCTTACGCTCTTGCTGTTGGGTATCGGCTATGCGCTTGCGGGAATCCCGCAGCTTGCGAATTCGGTCGGCCAAGGCGCCTACGGAGTCGTCGGCAATATCGGCGGCTGGTTCTTGGTGGCTTCCGCGTTCTTTGCCTACTACACCGGGATGGTGCTGGTCGTGAACTCAAGCTGGAAGCGGACTGTATTTCCGGTTGGCGGTGAGCCCTGAGCAAGACAGCAGTGCCATGATCAATCGCGCCGCGCCTTTGCCGCCGCGCCGGCAACCGGATTTTTGGTGCCGGCGTGGCGGTCAGACCGTTAGCGCACTCAAGAAAACAGCGACCGGGACCGCTTGACGGAACGGTTCGGACCGACGGCCGTTTATTTGATCGAGACATGCAGTTCCGATTGCCACAGACCCATGACGGCATTGCCGGCCGATCTTTGCGATAGTCAACACATTCCAGTCTGGCGTTCAGTCAGCGCGACTCGCCAGAACAACGAAGGCGCGAATGCCTGCGGCCTCGAAGTCGCCGAGGAAACGCCGCTTGCCATCCAGTACAACGGCTTTGCTCACGCCGTGATGATGGGTACGCCGCGCGATATTGAAGATTTTGCCGTCGGCTTTTCTGTTGCCGAAGGCATTGCTCAAGACATCGGCGATCTCAAAGGCGTCGAGGTAACGCCCGACGCCGACGGCGTCGCCATTGCGATCACGCTCAAACCGGATGCGCTGCATCGCTATCTTGCGCGCCGCCGACGGCGCGCACTGCGCGGCCATACCAGCTGCGGCATTTGCGGCGTGGAAGACCTGGCGCAAATCGCAACCTTGCCGACGCCGCCGGTGCGGCGCGCCGCCCCGCCCACCGCCGCAGCTCTGCGGCGTGCCTTGACGGAATTGCGCAATTTGCAGCCGCTGAGCGCGCGCACCCACGGTGCGCACGCCGCCGCTTGGGTCGAGATCAATGGCGTCTTGCGGCTGGCGCGCGAAGATGTCGGCCGCCACAACGCACTGGATAAACTTGTCGGCGCCGCCCTGCGCGCCGGGGTCGATTTCGCGACCGGCTTCTGCCTGATCACCAGCCGCTGCTCTTTCGAAATGGTGCAGAAGGCCGTGGCCGCCGGCATCCCGACGCTGGTCGCGATTTCCGCCCCAACCGCGCTCGCCATCCGTACGGCGCAAGCGGCCGGTCTTGCTTTGCTGACGCTTGACCGCACCGACAGCGCCGGCGGTCACCTTGTTTATGCATCGCCCAATGGCGAATGCCACCCCCGTCAAGGAGTTTGCCCATGAAAACCCGGCCCAAAAAGACGAATGAAGCGGCCAGCAAGAGCCGGAGCCGGTCCAAGCAAAAGGCCGGGATTACAACGAAAGACACGGTGGACTTCGAACGCTACCGAAACGCGGCGGGAGGTTGGGGCTCCCTCCAATCGGTGGTCAGAAGCCTCACCGGAGAGCGAATCCCGATCAGCGGCGCCCGCGTGCTGATGAAGCAGAACAAGCCGGACGGCTTCATGTGCGTCAGCTGCGCCTGGGCCAAGCCGGCCAAACCGCACCCGTTTGAGTTCTGCGAGGAGGGCGCCAAGGCCACCACATGGGAGATAACCAGCCGCCGCTGCACCCCGGAGTTCTTTGGCACGCACACGGTCGGCGAGCTCGAATCGTGGACCGATCACGCGCTCGAGGAGCAAGGCCGGCTCACCCATCCGCTGCGGTGGGATGCGGCAACCGACAGGTATGTCCCGGTTGAACGGGAGGAGGCATTCCGCGAGATCGGCACCGAACTGAAGCGTCGTAAGCCCAACAGCGTGGTGTTTTACAGCTCCGGCCGCGCCTCGCTCGAAGCTTCCTACATGTATGGCCTGTTCGCCCGCATGTACGGAAACAATAACCTGCCCGACAGCTCGAACATGTGCCACGAGAGCACGTCTAGCGGCCTGCCGCTTAGCATCGGCGTGCCGGTCGGCACCGTGACCCTCGACGACTTCCAGAAGACCGGCTGCATCATCTTCATCGGCAACAATACCGGCGTCACCGCCCCGCGCATGCTGCACGAGCTGGAGGAGTGCGCCAAACGCGGGGTACCGATCATCATCTTCAATCCGCTGCGGGAGCGCGGCTACGAGCGCTTCACCAACCCGCAAAGTCCGACCGAAATGCTCGCCGCGCCCCCGACCCAGATCAGCTCGCAATATCATCAGATCAAGGTGGGCGGCGATAAGGCGGTACTGGTCGGGCTCAGCAAGGCGCTGTTCGAGCTCGATGATGCCGCCAAAGCCGACGGCCGCGAACGCGTCCTCGACACCGATTTCATCGCCGAACATACCCATGGTTTTGACGAATACGAGCAAGCCTGCCGAGCGGCCGCTTGGCCGAACATCGAGCGCAGGTCCGGTTTGACGTGCGACGCACTGCGCGCGGCCGTGGCCACTTACGCCGCCGCGCCGGCGGCGATGATCGCCTACGGCATGGGCCTGACCCAGCAAGTCGGCGGCGTCGAGAACGTCCAGCTTTTGGTGAACGTGCTGCTGTTGCGCGGCAATATCGGCAAACCCGGCGCAGGCGTTCTCCCCGTGCGTGGCCACTCCAACGTGCAGGGCCAGCGCACGGTCGGCATTACCGAAAAGCCGGAGCTCGTCCCTAATGACAAGCTCAAAGAACTGTATGGCTTCGATCCGCCACAGGAGAAAGGTCTCAACTGCGTCGAAGCCGCCCAAGGCGTGCTGAAGGGCGAGGTCAAGGCGATGTTCCAGCTCGGCGGCAACCTGGTGCGCTCGCTTCCGGATCACAATCAACTGCTTCCGGCCTGGCGCAAGATGCGCCTTACCGTCCAGATCGAAACCAAGCTGAACCGCTCATGCCTGGTGCATGGCGAAATCTCCTACATTCTGCCGTGCCTTGGCCGCATCGAGATCGACGACCAGGCCACCGGCCCGCAAGCCGTCAGCATGGAAGACAGCACCGCCTGCATTCACGGCTCGCGCGGCATGGCCAAGCCGGCCAGCAAGGAGCTGCGCTCGGAGCCATGGATCATCGCCCAGCTCGCGAAAGCCACGCTGCCGCCCAATCCCAAGGTCGATTGGGACTGGTGGGTCGGCGACTACAGGCGAATCCGCGACGCCATCGAGCAGACCTATCCGGATATTTTCCGCGATTTTAACGCCCGCATGTTTCAGCCGGGCGGTTTCCATCGGCCGCTCGCCGCGCGCCATCGCGAATGGAAGACAAAGACCGGCAAGGCCAACTTCATCACGCCCAAGAGCCTCTCGGACAATATCGATACGAATGTGGCCGAGCCCAACCTCTTTCAGCTCACGACCATCCGCAGTCAGGGCCAGTTCAACACCACCATTTATTCCGATCGCGACCGCTTCCGCGGCGTCCATGGCACCCGTATGGTCGTGTTTATCAACCGCGACGACATGAACAAGCTCGGACTGTCGGAAGGCGAGCCGGTGAGTCTCGAAACCGCGGTCGACGACGGCGTGCGCCGGCAGGTCGACGGCTTCATTGCGCGACCGTACGACATCCCCAGAGGTTGTCTCGGCGCGTACTATCCCGAGTGCAATCCGCTCGTGCCGGTCTGGCACCACGCCGACACGAGCTTCGTTCCGGCGGTGAAGGGTGTGCCGGTTCGCCTCCACAAGTCCAGCGCCGTCGCATGACGGCGCCCTGTGCATGGTTCTCGCATCCTCTCTTGGAGTAGGCCCGGCGGCCGGGCGTCATGGGCTGCGCCACTTCGCGGCATACGGCAGCGCGAACATGTACAAGCCGCTGAACAGCAGCAGAAAGAGCGGCGGCAGCGGCGCGTACACGATCCAGGCGGGATGGTCTCCGAGCGCCATGGCCGCGAAGTTGGCGATCACCGTGAGCACAAAGACGATCGACAGCCAGCGGTGAATTTGCCTAATCCATTTGCTCCAGTTCAATGAACCCCCTTGCCGACGTCCTGCCGCGGATCGAGCAGATCGCGACCGCGCAAATTTCCGTACAGGCCGGCGGGTTTCAGTCCACCCGCGCCAAAACCTGCTCCAGCTTCGCCGCCAGCCCGCCTGAGCGCCCCCAAAAGCCTGCTTCTGATCCGGCCGGAAGCCGGACTGTTCCATGCGCAGGCGGGTCCCCTTGGGCGTTGGCGTCAGCATATCCGAGACGAATGAGGCCCGCTGCCGCCGCCGTTTCGGCAGCAGCACCTACGGCGTCGTCGGCTGGCCTTCGATCTTGGGCAAATCGTTGGGGCTAGCGCTCGTCACCCTGCCCTGCTGCGCCTTGCTTGCCAATTCGACTGTCAGGCGCTCGGCGGCGTCGGGCGACATCTGCGCCATGATATCAGCCATGTGGCGCGGCTCGATTTTCGAGGCCACATCGAGCAGCACGCCGGTCTCCAGACGATCGAATATTTTCGCGGCGTCGCGTGGCTTCATGTTCTCGTACATGGTGACTAGGCTCTTGAACCGGGCAGCCTGGGCGTCGTTCTTCTGCTTGGTCTCTTCGACGATCCGCTGCTCGGTCTGTTTGAGCTCCGCCAGTTCGCCTTCCATGCGTTTCTCCGCGGCCTTGATCAGGCTCTCGCGGATATCGAGCTCGCGGGCGCGCTTGTCGAGCTCCTCACGGCGCTGCTGCAGGCGCTCCAGTATGGCGCGTTCGGCGCCGGACGGCGGCGCCACATTGTCGAGCGGGATTGACGTGCCGGCCGGTTTTGTCTCTGGTGCCGCCGGCTGCGGCGGTTTGGCATTGGCTTCGGCATTGGTCTTGGCTGCGGCGGCATCGCCGCCGGCGGGCGTTTCGGTGATCGCGCCGGTGATGTCGCCGCTGTTCGTACCGGCCGGCAAAGCCATCACGATCTGGGTCGGCGCGGCGCCGCGGCCATCGGGAAAATTGAACATTTGCGCCGCCCAGGACAACGCCGATTTTGACTGCGCCACGTCCGGCGTCGTGCCCACGACGGAGGTCTCGTCTGGCGGCGCCTCGCCGCCCGGCCCGCTGATCATGATGTCGGCGGCTTTGAGCGCCAGCAGCGCCGTGCACGCGACCACCGCGATCGGAATGAGACGCAGGTCGCGGAGGAAGCGGATCATGCGGCGAGGCCATGCACCTTCGTGCGCAGCCGCTCGGCGAAAGCTTGCGCGGCCAGTGCCACCGACTTGGCCTCGTTCGCTACCGGCTCGGGCTCGGGCTCGGGCTGCGGGAGCTTGCGGCCGGCGCTGACGATCTGCGCCAGCCGATGCAACACATCCTTGCCGGCGGCGATACGCCGATCGAGCTCTCCCGTCATCGCCTGCGCGCGCGTCAGCCGCTCGCCCAAGCCCACATCGCATTCATGGACGGTGAGCTTGAGCCCGGCAATGGCGCGCTCGGCGATCTCGGTCGCCGTGACCAGTTCCGAAATCGTCGCCCGCAGCGAGTGCTCATCGGCCTTCAACAGCTTGAGACGACGATTAAGCAAGATGCAGTAGCCTACGGTCAGCATGAGCAAAATCGCGACCAGGCTCTCGATGATCATTCCTACGCCGTTGCTCATGGTGCCTCCATGCGATTGCCGGTGCCGCCGCCCGCCGTCTCGAACATGGCCAGCGTGGTGTGGGGTCTGCGAAGCGTCTTGGAGACGCGGACGGCGACACGGTCACCGACACGCCCCATGCGACCCTCGGTCAGGGTAATGTCGCCGCAGCGCACGACCACCGGCGCGTCCGTTTTCAGCTCGAGCATCAGCGTGTCGCCAACCTCGAGCTTCATGATTTGCCTTAGCGGCAGTTCCGCCTCGTAAAGCACGGCATCGACGGCGATTTCGGCCTGTCCGATCTCGGTCGCGAGATGCGCCTCCCAGGTCGCGTCGCGTCCGAATTTCTCGCCCATGAACATCTGCAGCAGGACGTCGCGAATGGGCTCGATGGTCGCGTAAGGCAGCAGCAGCTCGATAGTGCCGCCGCGGTCCTCCATGTCGATGCGCAGCCGCACCAGGATCGCCGCGTTGGCCGGCCGCGATATGGCGGCAAAGCGCGGATTGGTCTCCAACCGGTCGATATTGAACCTGATGGGCGACAGCGGACGAAATGCGAGTTCGGCGTCGCCGAGCACCACCTCGATCATCCGCTTGATCAGGTTGGTCTCGATGGTGGTGTAGGGACGGCCCTCGATGCGGATGGCGGTGTGGCCGCGCCGGCCGCCGAGCAGCACGTCGATAATGGAGTAGATCAGGCTCGAGTTGACGGTGATCAGGCCGAAATTGTCCCACTCCTCGGCTTTGAAGACGCCAAGAATGGCCGGCAGCGGTATCGAATTGAGATAATCACCGAACCGCACCGAGGTGATGCGGTCGAGCGATACTTCGACGTTGTCGGAGGTGAAATTGCGCAGGCTGGTGGTCAACAGCCGCACGAGCCGGTCGAAAATGATTTCCAGCATCGGCAGCCGCTCGTAGGAGACCATCGCGGAGTCGATGATGGCGCGGATGCCAGAATTGTCGTTGACATTGACGTCGGCCAGACTGAAGCCGAGCAGCGAGTCGATTTCCTCTTGCGTGAGAATGCGCTCGGCGCCGCCTTTGGCAGCTTGGATGAACTGATTGTCGTCCACCATGCTCGCCCATTCGGCGGCCATGGCTTCGTCGTCGGTCTGCGGCTGCGTGGCGGCCACGGCGCCGGCGTCGGCCTTGGCGGCGGCCTGCTGCTCGGCTTCGAGCGCGACGCCCCACTCGGCGGCGAGCGCGTCCTGGTCGATCTGGTCCTTTACTGCCATGGCTGCACGATTGCTGTGTCAGGCGCTCACTGGACGACGATTTCTTTGAACAGCACGGCGTTCACGTGGCTCGGCGCGATCGCCGCGTTGACGCGCCGCGTCAATTCTTCCTTGAGCCGGTAGAGGCCGGCCGAGCCATCGAGATCGGTGGGCCGCAATTCGCGCAAATAGGTCTGAAAGGTATCGAGCAGCCGCGGCATGATCGGCTGGATTTGCGCCGTGACCGTTTCGTCGGCGAGTTCGAGCGCGATCTTAACTTTCAGGTATTGTGTGCGATCGCTGCCGCCGGTCGACGACAAGTTGACCAGAATGTCCGGCATGTCGAGGAAGACGGGCGGCTTGACCTGGGTAGCGGCCACCGCCGCATTGCCGTGATGCGTGAAGAAGAAATAGCCGCCCCCGCCTACTGCGGCCACAGCGACGACCCCGCCAACAGCCATCAAGATCAGCTTGAGTGAAAACCGCCGCGCCAACGCCGGCTGACCGCTTTCCTCGCCCTCGGCTTCTTCGTTTTCGTCTTCGGGTGCTTCGTTCTTGGTTGCCATCACCGCTCCCGCTTCCGGCAGCGCGCACGTGGTCTTCAAATTGTGACGCAGGACTGGGCCGCGAGCGCGACTCGGCGCCAAGTTCATGTGGCACCGTGAAAATCAACGCTAGGCAGGAATGGTTAACGGATACTTGCCGGCGCCGCTCGGGGCGGAATTTTTTGCCGGGCTGCGCTTCTGCGGGGGCGAATTCTGCCGTCAGCCGCGGTGAGGCATCGCCGCTAAACCATTGATGCAGCTATCTCCACGGCCTTGGCACGGCTTCTGCACTGCAGTGCTCGCCGCCGCTTGGGAGAGCGTCGGCAGACCCGATGAAGAGCAGCGAACCGGCCTTCATCGCCGCCAGGGGAGAATACCCGATGGAGAATGCGCTTCTCATCGGCTTGTCGCGGCAGATGGCGCTCAGCCGTCAGCTCGACATCATCGCCAATAACATCGCCAACATCGACACAACCGCCTACAAGGCCGACAATGCGGCGTTCGCCGAATATTTGATGCCGACGGCGAGCAACGGTCGATTCAGCGGGCCCGACCGCCGCGTCAGCTTCGTCCAGGACCGCGCCACCTGGATCGATTTCAGTCCCGGCGCCATCCAGCATACCGGCGACCCGCTCAACGTCGCCATCGACGGCGAGGGCTATCTCGTCGTGCAGACCCCGCGCGGCCAGCGCTACACGCGTAACGGCTCGCTGCAGATCAACGCTTCCGGCCAGCTCGTCACCAGCGAAGGCGACCAAGTGCTTGGCGACAACGGCCCGATCACGTTTCAGGTCAATGACCATGACGTTGTCATCAGCCCGAGCGGCATCATCACCGTGCGCGAGGGCTCCAGCCCGGTGGATGCGCCGCGCGGCAAGCTGCAACTCGTCACCTTCGACCAGCCGAAGCAGTTGCAGAAGGACGGCAGCAGCACGTTCATGGCGCCGAACGGCGTGACCGCAAATCCGGCGCCGCCGAGCACGCGACTCGTCCAGGGCGCACTTGAGAAATCCAACGTTCGCGCCGTGGAAGCAATGGCGCGGATGATTCAAATCACCCGAAACTACAGCGACATCGCCGCAATCCTTCAAGCCGAAGGCGATCAGCGTCGCAACGCCCTGCAACAGCTCTCGCAGACGCCGAGCACCTCGTAGGCGAAGCGTTAGGAGACCGCCCCATGCGTGCGCTTGATACTGCAGCAACCGGAATGGCGGCCATGGACCTTCAGGTCCAGGTCATTGCCGGCAATATCGCCAACATGACGACCACCGGCTTCAAGAGCCAACGCGCCGAATTTCAGGATCTGCTCTACGAACACGTCCAGCGCATCGGCGCCCAGGCCTCCGATCAGGGCAACATTCTGCCGGTGGGCATCGAACTCGGCTCGGGCGTCAAGACGGTCGGCACGCCCCGGCTGATGACCCAAGGCACGCTACAGCAGACCGGAAACCCGCTCGATGTCGCGATCCAGGGCACCGGCTGGTTCAAGATTCTGATGCCCGACGGCACGTTTCGCTACACCCGCGACGGCTCCTTCCAGATGGACGCCCAGGGCCGCATCGTCACCGCCGAAGGCAATATCGTTCAGCCGACCATCACCATTCCGGTGAACTCGACCGGGTTGACCATCAATCAACAGGGTCAGATCTCGGTGACGCTGCCCGGCAGCACGTCATCGAGCATCCTCGGCCAGCTCACCCTCACCACGTTCATCAACGATGCCGGCCTGCAGGCCCAAGGTGACAACCTGTTCACCGCCACGCCGGCTTCCGGGACGCCGCAGGACGGCGTGCCGGGCACCAACGGCGCCGGGACGCTGCTGCAAGGCAGCCTCGAGCAATCGAACGTCGAGGCGGTTACCCAAATCTCGAATTTGATCGCCGCGCAACGCGCCTACGAGATGAATTCGAAAGTCATTACCGCAGCCGACGAAATGCTGCAGACCACGTCGCAATTGATGCGCTGAGAAGGATCACCGCGATGATGCGATTCTCCTACGCCTTCGCCGTCCTGATCGCCACCGCGATTCCGGCCATTGCCGCCGCGCAAAGCATGCCCCCTCCCCCGGCGCTCCGCGCCAGCGTCACCGTGACGAGCGACGTCGTGCGCATCGGCGACCTTGTCGAGAATGCCGGCGCGGTGGCCGACGTTCCGATCTTCCGCTCGCCCGATCTCGGCACGCGTGGTGTGGTCTCCACCGACAGTGTCGTCGAAGCGATCCGGCCGCATCAGCTTATCGGTATCGACACGCGCGGCCTATCCGAAGTCGTGGTGACGCGGGCAAGCCGGGCCATCAGCGTGCCGGACATCACCACCAGCGTGGCGCAGGCGCTGGCGGCGCGCTACGACCTTGGCCACGCATCCGATCTTGCCATCACCTTCGACCGCGCTATGCGCCCGCTGCAAGTCGAACCGAATGCGGCCGGCGATCTGCGCGTGCTGGCGCTTGATTATGATCGCCGCAGCGGCCGCTTCGACGCGACGCTCGATTTGCCGGCGAGTGCCGTGCTGCGCCGGCAGCCGGCGCATTATTCGGGCATTGCGGTCGAAACGATTCCGGTGGTTGCGGTCGAGCATCCAATGGAGCGTGGCGAGGTGCTGCAGGCCTCCGACCTCACCATCCTGCGCCGGCCAAAAGCCGAATTTGGCGCCATCGGCGACATCGCCCAGGCAGCAGGTCTCGCGGCGCGACATCAGCTTCGCCCGGGCCAACCGCTGCATGCCGCCGACCTGATGAAGCCGGAGATCGTGCAACGCAACGACACCGTAACCATCGTCTACGAGGCGCCGGGCCTCATGCTGACATTGCGCGGCCAGGCACAGGATTCCGGCGCCCTGGGCGATACGATCAACGTGCTCAACAAGGACACAAAGCGCGTCATCCAAGGGGTAGTGACCGGGCCGGGGCGCGTCAACGTCGGCGGCACGACGCGACTGGTGAACAATGTCTCTTCGATGGTCGTGTCGCCCACGCCATCGCAGCAATCCGAGTAGCTGGGCTGCGTGAAAGGTCGTTCGATGTCGAATCGCGTGTGGCTTTTGCGTTGTGCGCTCTTGTCGACGGTCGCAGCGCTCAACAGCGGGTGTTCGTCGCTTGATCGGCTGAAGGATATCGGCGAGCAGCCGAAGCTCTCGGCGCTCGACAATCCGACCACGAAGCCCGGTTACAAGCCAGTGCAGATGCCGATGCCGACGCCGCAGCCGGCTACCTACAATCCGAACTCGCTCTGGCGCAACGGCTCGCGCGCCTTCTTCAAGGACCAGCGCGCCCATCAGGTCGGCGACATCCTCACCGTGAAGGTAAACATCAACGACACCGCGCAATTTGAGAATGAGACGCAGCGCAGCCGCACCACGACGGAGGATTCCGCGATCACCAACTTCATCGGCGCCAACACCATCAGCAATCCGGCCAAGGCTGTGCTGCCCGGCAGCCTTCTCACCACCAACGGCGATTCCGCGACCGACGGCAAAGGCTCGATCAACCGGCAAGAGGAACTGCAGACCAACGTCGCCGCCGTAGTCACGCAAATGTTGCCGAACGGCAATCTGGTGATCGAGGGCAAGCAGGAAATCAGGGTCAACTTCGAGGTCCGCGAGCTCGTCGTGGCGGGCATCGTGCGTCCGGAGGACATCGACAGCGATAACACCATCGATCTGCCGAAGATCGCCGAGGCGCGCGTCGCCTATGGTGGCCGCGGCCAAATCACCGACTTCCAGCAACCCCCCTACGGACAGCAGGTCATGGACGTTGTCCTGCCGTTCTAAAACAGGCGACAGTTTCAACAATCAAAAAAGGCAGCCAGCGATGATCGGTCACCTGAGCTCGGCTTTCTTTTCAGCTCCCCGGGGCGGCCGCCTCGCATGCACGGCGACGGCCCCGATCAGGCGGCCTCCGGCAGCTCCCCGCCGGAGGCCGCACGTCTTTCGATCAGTGTTGCGAACAAATTCTTTCGCGCCACGCGGCGGGTCGGCGCAGCCAGTGATGCGAGCGAACCAGAGTGTCGCGCACGCGATCGATAACATTCCCCCAATCGCCGAAGCGCGGCTGCCGGAAAAGTCGCGCCGACGGATACCATGGACTGTCGTCGCGCTCGCGCAGCCAGCGGAAGTCGGCGCCGAACGGCAGCAGTAGCCACAGCGGCTTGGCCATGGCACCGGCGAGATGGGCAACCGCGGTGTCGACCGAGATCACGAGGTCAAGCCCGGATATGGCCGCAGCAGCATCGGCAAAATCGCCGAATTCCTCGCCAAGCGGCATAATGTTCGGATGATCGCGCAGCAAACCCGCATCGGCGCCGCGCACCTCGTGCTGCAGGCTGACGAAACTGAAATCGTCGTCATCGAGCAACGGCAGCAACGCCCGCAACGGCAGCGAGCGGTTAAGATCGTTGTCATGCGACCGCTCGCCGGACCACACGAGCCCGATCAGCGCCCGCTGCGACGGCAGTCGCGCGGCCCATCGGAGGATCTCGGCCCCGGGTGGCGCGACGTAGGGCACGTCGGCGGGGATCGTGTCGAGCTTCGTCCCGAACACGAGCGGCAAGCTCATCAACGGGCAATGACAATCGAACGGCGGCAGCGGCGCGCCGTGCGCAATCACCGTGATAGTGGGCCAAGCCGAAAACAACCGCATCAGTTGCGGCTGCACTTCAAGTATCACCCTTGCGGCGCCGCGGCGCGCGACGAGCGGCGCATAGCGCGCGAATTGAATGGTGTCGCCAAAACCCTGCTCGGCGTGCAGCAGAATCGTTTTGCCACCGAGCGGCGCGTCGCCGCGCCAGAGCGGCGCCGCAAAGTCGCGGCGCCGCCTCGCCAAAGCGCCAACCGACCATCGCGCTTCATAAGCCGGCCAGCCGACGGCGAAATCGCCCATGCTCAAGCGGGCGATGCTCTCGACGAATTGCGCCGGCGCAAAATCGGGGCGCCCGGCCAGCGCTTCGCGCGCATTCATCACCGCCTCATGCGGCCGATCGAGCCGGCGGAGCGCCACGGCGCGATTGGTCAGGAGCGCCGCATTGCCCGGCGCGAGCGCGAGCGCGGCATCGTATGCGTCGACGGCATCCGCCGGGCGGTTGAGCTTGAGCAGCGCATTAGCACGATTGCCGAGCGCATCCAGACAGCACGAATCTAGGGACACGGCGCGATCGAAGCTGTGCAGTGCTTCCTCCGCCTGGCCCAGCTCCAGGAGCGCCACGCCGCGGCCGTTGTGTAGACCGGCGTCATGGGGTGCCAGCCGCAGACCAGCCTCATAGCTCTGTAGTGCGAGCTCGAAGCGGCGCAGCAGATAGAACGCGAGACCGAGGCTCGCGAATCCTTCGGAGCGCCTACAGTCTGCGGCTAATGCGGCCTGAAACAGCGCCACCGCGGAATCGAGGCGGCCGGCCTCGCAATGCAGCCGACCAAGGCCGTGCAGAGCTTCGAAGTTTTGCGGGTGAGAACGCAGCACGAGACCGAACAGCCGGTGCGCGCGCTCGCGGTCGCCGCCGTCAAGTGCGCGCTGCGCACGACCTGAAATCCGCGACAGATTAGGTTGCAAGCGCTGCGCCGGCGCGGTTGGCATTGGTCCGTCGTGAGGAGCGATCGGGCGGACGGCACCGCCCCGCTTCATTAATGGTCGGTAAACAAATTCGGTAAAAAAAGTCTAAAGGTCTCGATGAGCGCTACCACTCAGGAGTCTTGCATGGCGTCGAGGCGCTTGCGAAGCAGCGCGACCTCGTGCTCCAGTTTCGCGAGTCGATCGGCGATCGGATGCTCCGCGCTGCGGCTGTCGATCCAGGACGGCGCAAGCCCCTGTGTCCAGGCCACGCCGATCTGGCTGCCGCTTCGCCATTTGATTTGGGCCTGAAAATGTTCATCCTTGCTCGGAACGTGGAGCTCGAATATTTCCGGCAAGGTGACCGCGTCGGAGAATTCGAGGCGAGCGCCGGCATCGGTGACATCGCGCACAATGCAGTCCATGCTGGAAAGCCGGTTGTTGAAATAGATTCGCCCTTTGATGAAAGTCCGATGCCGGGCCTGGGCACGACGCTCGGTCATCGCAACTTGGCCTCCTCCCGGAAGACGGTCGATCAGGTCAACGCCCTCGGCCCGCCCCATCGCGCCGCCGGCTTTGGCATGCTCTGCGGCGGGCGAACCTTGATGCACAACGCGCCGGCGAGAGCCTGCCGCAACGACAGTTTAGGAATGGATAAAACAGCGCACACTGGCTGCGTCGCGCCGGAACGAAAAGCGGCGAGACACGTGGTTCAGTGAGCCATAAGCCGACTCGACGGGTCTTCAACTAATCGTCGCGATAAACGCGCTCGCGACGCTCATGGCGCTCCTGGGCCTCGATCGATAGAGTTGCGATCGGCCGTGCCTCGAGCCGCTTGATTGAGATCGGCTCGCCGGTCTCTTCGCAATAGCCGTACGTGCCGTCCTCGATGCGCTGCAGTGCAGCATCGATCTTCGCGATCAGCTTGCGCTGCCGGTCGCGCGCACGCAGCTCGATCGCGCGGTCGGTTTCCGAGGAAGCCCGGTCAGCGAGATCCGGATGATTTTGGCTTTCATCCTGGAGATGCTGCAGCGTCTCCTTGGCCTCCTTGAGGATTTCCTCCCGCCAATCGAGGAGCTTCATGCGAAAATATTCGCGCTGCCGCTCATTCATGAACGGCTCTTTATCCGAAGGCCGGTACAGGCGTTCGGCAAGTTGGCCGTTCTTGGTGCTCTTGGATTTGTCGGACTTGTCGTCGATTCGACTGTTTTTATTCTTAACCAACTGCATGTCCCTCACTCCACACACCACCACCGGGTGCGGGTCCTCCCCCGCGAGGCTGGCCTATATATCGAGGGTCCGTGACAGACACAATAAAGATCATGAAAGATCGTCATGACGGCGCGGCGCAGGGCCTCGGCGCGAGCGTTGGCGCGGCGCACCAGAGGCGGCCGCGAGCTCGCCGCCCGTCCATGCTGCGAAGCAAAATCAGCTCAGGCCGGCCTTGGCCAATTCGACCGCCACCCGCAGGTCAATCTCCGCCAATACGGAATCGAGCCGTTCATCCCCTGAGCCGCCCTTGAGATCGGCGGCGACGGACTTGAGCCGCAACAGCGTTGCCTGGTCGAGGCTTCCGGACAACAGGCCGAGCTTGAGCTCATCGAGTGCGTCCAAGGCACGGCGACCGTGCCTGACGGCGCGGCGACGCCGCTCCGCCGGATCGTCGACGCCCTGCAGCGCGATCAAGGTGTCGATGCCGCCGATCGCGCGCAAGGCGACGGCTGCACTCTGCGATTGAGGCTTTTCCGCTTCTGACAGTGCGAAGCTACCGCCAACGGCTCGCCGCGGCGCCGGCGGCGCGGCAGCAACGGCGGTTCCATTGGGCCCGTAGACGCGCATGCCGGCCAGGGTGTGCGCTTATGGTTAACCGCTCGTAAACAGCTCCCGGCAAAACTTGCCGAAGTCGGCAAGGGCTGCACGCCAATTGCTGTTGGCCGCGTCATCTGCAAACCGGATTCTATTGAAACGTCAATGTCTTGCCGCGCCGAGGCGTGTGGCACGCTGTTGGCATCGCCAGGACCGTCCGACCTCTTGGGGAGCAGGAGATGGCAAGGACATTGAGAACGGCGCTCGCCGCGCTGTTGGTGCTTGGTTGCGCGGCGTCGACCGCGGGGGCGACCTCGCGGATCAAGGACCTCGCCAATATCGAAGGCATCCGGCAGAACCAGCTGCTGGGCTATGGCCTCGTGGTCGGCCTCAACGGCACCGGCGACACACTCAATAACACGCCATTCACGAAGCAGTCGCTGCAGGCCATGCTGGAGCGACTTGGGGTCAATATCCGCGGCCAGCAAATCCGCACCGGCAATGTCGCCGCCGTGATGGTAACGGCAAATCTGCCGCCGTTTGCCACCCAGGGAACGCGCATCGATGTCACCGCTTCGGCCATGGGCGACGCGAAGAGCCTCGAAGGCGGCACATTATTGGTCACCCCGCTGCTTGGCGCCGACGGCAATGTCTACGCGGTGGCGCAAGGCTCGCTGTCGGTGGGCGGCTTCCAGGCCGAAGGCCAAGCGGCCAAGATTACCCGCGGCGTTCCGACCGTCGGTATGCTGCCGAACGGCGCCATTATCGAGCGTGAGATCGACTTTGCCCTGGCCTCGTTGGGGCAATTGCGCATCGCGTTGCGCAACCCGGATTTCACCACTGCCAAGCGCATCGCGGTGGCGATCAATGACTATATCGGCTCTCCTGTCGCTGAGCCGCTGGACCCGTCGACGGTGCAATTGACGCTGCCGAAAAAATTTCCGCAGAACGTGGTGTCGCTGCTGACCGAAATCGAGCAGTTGCAGGTCGAGCCGGACAATGCCGCGAAAATTGTCATCGACGAGCGATCCGGCGTTATCGTCATCGGCCGCGACGTGCGGGTCTCCACCGTGGCCGTGGCGCAGGGCAATTTGACGGTCACGATTTCGGAAGCACCGCAGGTGAGCCAGCCGGCATCGTTCTCGCGCGGCCGCACGGTCGTCGTGCCACGCACCCAGGTCGGCGTGCAAGAGGAAGGCAAAAAGCTGGCGCTGGTCAAAGAGGGCGTTTCGCTGCAGCAGATCGTCGATGGATTGAACGCGCTCGGCATCGGACCGCGCGACCTCATCACCATCCTGGAGGCGATCAAGGCCGCCGGCGCCATTCAGGCCGACATCGAGGTGATGTGATGAGCAACCCAGTAGACATCGGTGCTGCACTGTCATCGATCGGAGATGCGCAGAACGCTCAAGCGCTGGCGACGCTCAACGTCAAGAGCAAAGCGAAAGCCAAAGCGGCGGCCGAGCAATTCGAGGCGACATTCCTCAATTCCATGTTCCAGAACATGTTCACCGGCATGGACGGTGATGGCCCGTTCGGCGGCAGTGGCCCACTCAAAATCTGGCGGTCGTTCATGACCGACCAGTATGCCAACTCCTTCGCCAAGGTGGGTGGCATCGGCATTGCCAACCACGTCTATCAGGAGTTGCTCAAACGCCAGGGACTCGACGTATCATGATGTCCATAACCACCGTGGCCGAAGCCGAACGCGCGATCGAAGACGCGAGCGCACTGATCGGCAAGCTCTCAACGCTCATGGAGGAAGAAACCTCGCTCGTTCACGGCGGCCGCGTCAGCCGCCTTGCGGCACTCGCGCCGGAAAAGTCCGAACTGTCCCGTCAACTGTTCGCTGCCCATGAGCGGCTAAAGGCGAATGCCGCGTTTCTGCTGCGCGCGGTGCCGGCGCGATGCGCCACCCTGCGCCATGTGCAAGACGGTTTCCGGGCCGTGCTGCAGAAGAACTTGATGGTGCTGGCCACCACGCATGCGGTATCCGAGGGAATCGTCCGCCGGCTCTCCAGCGACCTTGCGCGCAAGCGGGCGCCGCAAGTCTACGGCGCCTCCGGAAAGACGGCGGCCCCGAGCTCGCGATTCGGCCAGCCGCTCGCCCTCAGCCGCAAGCTCTAGTGCGAGCCCCGCACGCTCTTTCCACGAGGCCAGTGGCGCGCGCCTTACCCCGAGCGGCGCGCGGTGACGGCGCCGTATGCGGCCAGTGCCGCCATCAAGAGGCAGATCAGGGCGTCGTAGCCGGCGAGCGAAATGCCGAGAAAACGCCACGCTGCCTCGTCGCAGCGCACCACATTGATGGTCTGCAACTGGCTGAGCAT
>Ga0070739_10003037_pt1 | contig 21435 bp, 22 predicted proteins | sample Coa_R1_7_FD_66445 | JGI IMG/M metagenome (GOLD analysis project Ga0070739, IMG submission 66445) | Surface soil microbial communities from Centralia Pennsylvania, which are recovering from an underground coalmine fire - Coalmine... | ecosystem: Environmental > Terrestrial > Soil > Unclassified ... | reverse complement strand
TTTTTCAAAATTCTGGATGCAGTAATGGGTATGAGAGTGTCTGCAGAGGTAGAGATGCAGGGGCTTGATGTGCCTGAGATGGGTACCGAGGGCTATGCCGGGTATACAGATTATTATCCTCAGCCTGTCTCTTCTACTATGGGATACCCATTAATTCCTATGTCTAAGGAAAAAGCAGAGGCAGTAGGAAAGGCGATCTTAGAGACAGAAAAAGGAAAGGGTTAATTAATAGAAATTGAAATCAGTCGAGTATAGCAAAAGGAAAAGGAGGAAGGAGATGAAGACAAAAAGGGGTATCATAGTACTTGTTCTTATTGTATTAGGACTCGTGTTCTCGTGGAGGGTCTCTTATGCCGATGAAAATGGAACTGCTACTAATATTGGCTCAGGGGCTAAAACTCTGCAAGGACAAATAGATGAGCTGAAACAAATGATTGAAGAAAATCAGAGGCAGAACCAAGAGCTTCGAAAGAAGCTCGAGCAACTAGAGTCGGAGAGGGCAGGGGAAAAGACGAAGCTTGAGGAGGAGCTAAAAGCAAAGGAAGAGGAACTAAAAGCCGAGGAAGAAAAGGGTGCGGTTAGCGATTTAGTTAATTTCCTCAAGACCATAAAGCCAGGTCTCTACATTGATACAGCTTATATATATAACTTTAATAACCCCAAGGGTAATACTAATCAACTAAGGGTATTTGATACGGAGGCCAATTCTTTTATGATTAACCTTGCTCAGATTTATCTTGAAAGGACCCCGACGACTGAGGGAGGATACGCAAATCTAGTGGGTTTTAGAGTCAAACTTTCTTTTGGAGATGATCCAAACGTTTTTCAAGAGGGTCTTGGGGCTGATCACTTTGACCTTCAGGAGGCCTTTCTACATATCCTTGCCCCTGTGGGAAAGGGGCTAGACATTTATATTGGAAAGTTTGTTACCCTTGCCGGTGCCGAGGTCATAGAGAGCAAGGATAACTTCAATTACTCACGTTCTCTTCTTTTTGGGTTTGCGATTCCTTTTACACATACCGGGTTAAGGTTCCATTATGCTATTGCTCCTTTTGATTTTACCCTTGGAGTAAACAACGGATGGGATGATGCTAATGATAACAACAAGGGTAAAACGGTTGAAGCTAGGATTGGGCTGACTCATGGAATTTTCTCTATAGGGGTTGTGGACTATGTTGGTCCAGAGCAGCCGGACAACAATAGCAATTTTCGTAACCTTGTTGATGTAGTTGCTACACTGACTCCAATAAACAAACTAACCCTGGTGGCAAACTTTGATTATGGAGTGGAGCAAAATGTTACCAATCCGGATATAAACCTACAAGACCAGAATGTAAGTTGGTGGGGGATTGCGGGCTATGTTGTCTATGACTTGACTGATATGGTCAGGCTTGCGTTAAGAGGTGAGTATTTTGATGACGTGGATGGGGCCAGAACAGCATCTGCAACGACAGTTCCAATACCTGGGGGAAAGAAATACTGGGAAATAACGCCGACCCTCCAGCTTAAGCCTTTTGCCAGTTATAAGCCGTTTGATAATTTTATTGTCAGATTAGAGTACCGTCATGATCAGGCCAATAAAGATGTATTTGAAAAAAGCAATGGTGACCTTAGGAAATTTGAGGATACGATTGCAGCGGAGTTTATGTACTATTTCGGATACTAAAGCCTATTATCTCTAATACCTCCCTTGGCAGGACAGCTCACAAGCCCCATTAGCTGTCCTGCCTCTACCATCCGCGTGTAAATGTGGTTAAAATGTAAACGTGTATCGCCTGGTTAACTGCTATAACACAATGGCATTGCCTCTAACGAATTTGATGAAAACACGCTCCGGTTTAACCGGGGCATGGTATCGTTGTTGTTAAATAAAAAACACTAAAAACGGCTCAATCAATGAGAGCGATTTTTATCCCAATCCTGATGGTTTTTGGTGCCTCCGGATATGCAGAGGCTCAGGACTGGCTTGTTGATGATATTTATCGTAATACTCCCCGTGTCTTAATGGTGCCGACAAAACCTATAGACCTGAGATTCAGGAGAGAATTCTATGGGATAGAGTATAAAGAGAGGGAGAAAACCCTGGGGGGAGACTTCCATGAATTCGTTAAGGAGAACTTATATACATATATTATGCTTTGGTCAATAAGGGTAGTTTATGACCCTGAAAATGTGCGGGCGGTTTTTACACCCTCCTCTTTTCCCAGGTGGTTAACGAATAATATAAATGCATGGCAGGGGTGCAATGGTAAGGCAGCGAGTCGTGGTAAGTGTGCGGTGAGAAAACCGTTTACGGCTTTTCCTCTTTGGGATGGTGACTATCTCAAGACGAACTTAGCACAGCACCCCATTTTTGGGGCAGGGACTTATCTTTACTATAGAGCAAAGGGGTATGACAGGGCTGCTTCAGGCCTCGCTTCTTTTGGGCTTAGTGCACTCTATGAGTACACGGTTGAGGGTTGGATGCAGCCGCCTTCACTGACTGATTTAATTCTTACCCCCGGTCTTGGAGTTCCTCTGGGTATGGCTCTTGAAGAGACTTCAAACTTGTTGGCGGGGAGTGATAACCAGTTCATAAGAGCACTTAGCTATATAGTTAATCCAGCAAGGGTTTTTATTCTGGACGGGGAGGTTGCATGGCATACCCTTCTGGGAAGGACTGTTACACTTCAGTTTAGTTGGTAGGTGGAGTGAGCACTCTAGGAGGAGTTAATAATAATCACGGGGCACGGGGCATTATCCAGAATGCGCTCGACCCTTGGTCCCAAAAAGAGCCTGTCTGAACCGGGTCTAAGGCCTGTTCCCAGTATAATTAAATCAACCCTCTCTTTATTTGAGACATCTAGAATGACAGTTTCAGGATCGGAGCCAACGCGCACGGCGGTTGCCGTAAGCACGCCCAGTGACTCACCGAGTTGGCGAAGCTCCTCAACAATCTGATGGGCGATGCTAAGCTGATGCTCAAGGGTCTCATCCGGCGCCTGGTAGTATCGGCTGCCCCTGTCCTGCTCTACCACATTGAGAATAATTACCTCTTCCTCACCGGATGAGGCAAGCGAAAAACCAATTTCGGCAGCGTGCCTGGCTGCAGCCGTACCGTTAGTTGGTACTAAAATTCGCCTTGGCAACCATGTCTCTTGCAAACGCTTGCTCTGTACCACCATAGTAGTGCATGGAGACGATCTCACAAGATAATCTACAAGTGGAGTAAACAGGATGTTTGAGCCTCTGTTTTTCCCGGAGGCTCCTAAGACCAGAAGGTCATAATCCTTTTGTGCTTCATCCAGAATGGCATTAACCGGAGCGGAACTCTCCACGACCTTTTTAACCAACTCTTTCTGGGAGAATAACAGGCCTAGTGCGTCCAGAAACTCGGTGCCTTCGGCCTTATTACCAGGCTCAGTGATATTAAGGAGGGTTAAAGAGAGGTCAGTTTTGGCTCCCATTTTCTCCAGAATACGGGATTCAATGGTTTGAATGGGGCTGCCGCCATCTTTACGTCGTCTTACTGGTAGAAGAACCCGGTGAATGTTTGCAACAAGGCTTCCTTTGGCAAGCTCTTCCCGCCGCAGACGCTCGAGTTCCTGATCTTCAGGCTCGACGTGCTTAAGAACCCATCGCAGCGCAGGCGGGGCCATGAGCGATGTGGTCATTGCCATCAGTACAATAATTGAGAACATATCTTGGCTGAGTATGCCGAGCGAGAGGCCGATTGTAGCAATAATGATTTCCATTGCGCCCCGTGCATTAAGCCCTGCTCCAAAGCTAAGTGCTGTCCAGTGGTCTCGTCTTCCAATTAAACGCGCGCCGAGATAAGTGCCCACGACCTTTCCGACAGTGGCTATGAAAATGACCAGGAGGGCGATGGCTATAAGCATCGGTTTAAGTAGGTTTATAACATTTACCTTGAGACCAGCAACTGCAAAGAATATGGGCGCAAAAATGCCGAGTGCGATACTGCGGAGCTTGTGATGTATGGAATCGGGCAATCTGGGCATTTGCCCGAATAAAATTCCCATGACAAAGGCGCCAAGCACCGCCTCTAACTTGAGTGCCTGAGTAATTGCTCCCCAGGCAAATGTCATCACAATCACAAGTGTCAGGAGCCTTTCCTGGCTTATAACCTCATCTTGAACGAAGTCGAGGGCTTTTTTAACCAGCCACCGGCCTAATGTGAAGCTCAGAGCCATGAAAATGATCACACTACCCGCTGCCCGTAAAACACTGCTCATGGTAACAGCTTCGCCACTGGCTAAGCCAGCTACAATGGAGAGTAAAATCCAGCCCGTAGTATCATCGTTCATACCCGCAGCTATGATGGTTTGGCCAATATCGCGTCTCATCAAATTAAGGTCCATCAAAACTTTGGCTATAACGGGAATGGCTGAAATGGACATAGATGTAGCGACAAAGAGAGCAAAAACAAGGCGTTCATCCTTATTTGCAAGTAAATAATCCGGCAGCAACTGACCCAGTAGAAAACCACTTGAAAAAGTGGTAATAATACCACCATAAGAGACCCCTATAGCGGTTCTCGCATGACGGCGGATGAGAGTCAGATCGGTTTCAAGACCAGTAATGAGCAGTAGAAACATTGCGCCGATTAAACTAACCACTTCAATTAGATAGCCCTCCAACTTTGTCTGGGGCACCAACCACCCGTTGATAGCGGGAACGAGACCGCTAAGAAGCGATGGACCGAGCACAATGCCTGCCAAAATCTCTCCGACGACGGAAGGCTGTCCTAATCGTTGAGCCACCTCGCCCAGCGCCCTGGCCGTGAAGAGAAGCACGGCAATCTGAATAACTAAGACAAGGACATCGTGGTGTGGTGCTGAGGTAAAAGGCATAATCTTTGTCCTCTACAACTATTCTCTTATATAGAACTCACGCCTTATAATAATAATGGTATGATGAGTGTAAAACCAGAAGAATTTAAGGGAGGATTATGGCCATGTTTAAAAAAGTTTATTTCCTTATATTTGCATCGGCGCTTATGCTGATTGCATTTAAAGTTGAGAGCAAAGACAGATTTACGCTCTGGGAAGTTTATAATGAATACATAAAGCCAAAGAAGTTCGTAGACCTGACACATGCCTTTTATCCTGGGATACCGCACTGGAAGGGATTTCCCGATGAAAAAAGGGAGACGCTCTTCTGGTATGAGCCGGGGAAGGGCAAATTGGGTTCCGGCTTTTTTGCTGAGTCTTTTGAGCACGTAGGTCAGTGGGGAACACACGTTGATCCACCGGCTCACTTCATTAAGGGTTTGAGGACCGTTGATGAGATTGATCCGAAGGAGATGATAATGCCCCTTGTCATCCTTGATGTCCATGAGAAGGTCGAAAAGAACCCCGATTATCAAATCACTATGGAAGACGTAAGGAGATGGGAGAAAAGGTATGGCTCCATTCCAGAAGGTTCGTTTGTAGCAATGAGAACGGACTGGTCAAAGAGATGGCCCGATCAGGATAGGATGCAGAACAAGGATAGGAACGGAGTCGCTCACTATCCTGGGTGGAGTATGGATGTGCTTAAATACCTTTTTGAAAAAAGGAAGGTTACTGCCACGGGACATGAGACTACGGATACCGACCCCGGCATCTTTACAACCAAAGACGACTATTCCCTTGAGAGCTATGTGCTCTCTACAAATCACTATCAGATTGAACTTCTCGCCAATCTCGACCAGGTTCCAGAAGCGGGGGCATTAGTGGTTGTGAGCTTTCCAAAGCCAAAGGGAGGCTCCGGTTTTCCCGCAAGGGTATTTGCGATTCTGCCGTGATTCCTTGTGTGTTTCTAATCTCAAGGCTAAAATAGATATGTATGGAGTCATTTGAGAATGTCCTCGGTGAGATTAAGGTTATTATCGAAAAATTAGAAGGGGGGAATCTATCTCTTGAGGAATCGCTTACCCTTTTTGAAAGGGGGGTTGAGCTTTTAGCCTTCTGCCACAAGAGGCTTGGAGAGGTTCAAAGGAAAGTAGAGATTCTTGTAGAGGACACGAACGGAGGGGTTTTAAAGAAGGAGTTCAATTTAGAAGAGTAGATTAATGAAGACCAATATAGAATCCTATCTTTCCACAATGAAAAGTATGGTGGAGAGCAAGCTAATCGAGCTTCTTCCAAACTCCGCTGAGCCTATGAGCAGGCTGGAGGAGGCTATGCGCTACAGTATTCTTGCTGGTGGCAAAAGGTTAAGACCCATTCTCTGTATAGCCGCATCTGAAGCTGTTGGAGGAACGATTGAAGTGGTGCTTCCCATAGCGTGCGCGATTGAGATGATTCATACATACTCACTGATCCATGATGACCTGCCTTCTATGGATGACGATCTCCTGAGGCGTGGCATACCAACGAATCACAGCGTTTTTGGGGAGGCGACTGCTATACTTGCCGGAGACGCTCTACTTACGGATGCGTTTTCAGTAATTGCGAGCCACGGCACTTCAAACGGTATTGCTCCTTCTGTGATTGTTGAGATTATACGGGACATTTCAATGGCAGCGGGGTCTCAAGGAATGGTGGGCGGTCAGGCTTTTGACCTCGCCCTTGAGGGAAAGGAAGTGACACTTGATGTCATTGAGAGAATGGATTCTTTAAAGACAGGGGCTTTAATTGAGGCGTCAATTACATCTGGCGGAAGAATAGGAGGAGCAAGTGATGGTGAAATTTATTACCTAAAGCGCTACGCAAGGGCGTTTGGGCTTGCCTTTCAGATCACGGACGACATCCTTGATATTGAGGGGGGAGTTGAGGTAGGGAAGGATAGGGGTGCCGATGCCCGCAAAAAGAAGGCGACTTATCCCGGCATAGTTGGAGTTGAAAAGGCTAGAGAGGTGGCAGTTGAGCTTAGTGAAAAAGCCGTCTTCGCTTTAAAAGACTTTGATGAGAAGGCCGATCCCCTTAGGGAACTGGCCCTTTATCTTGGAGGAAGGAAATATTAAAGAGAGAATTGATACGCTCCTCGTGAAGAAGGCTCTCGTTCCCACTAGAGCACGCGCGCGTTCCCTTATCATGTCCGGGGTTGTTTTTGTTGACGGTGCGCGAGTGGATAAGGCAGGAACCTTAGTAGAGGAGAATTCAAGGGTAGAACTCAAGGACTCTTCTCTAAAATATGTAGGACGTGGGGGAATTAAACTCGAATCGGCTCTTAGAGAATTTAGCATTGACGTGCGTGATAAGGTCGCGTTGGATGTCGGAGCCTCTACGGGCGGTTTTACGGATTGCCTTCTTAAATATGGGGCGAAAAGGGTCTATGCGGTTGATGTTGGATACGGTCAGTTGGATTGGAAACTGAGGCAAGACCCAAGGGTGCGAGTTTTAGAGAGAACAAACGCCAGATACCTAAAACCCGAGGACATTGGCGAGCCAGTTGATATTTGCACAATTGACGTTTCTTTTATCTCTCTCACGAAAATTATTCCGCCCCTATCACAAATGATTAAAAGGGGCGGGGTTCTTATCGCCTTAATAAAACCCCAGTTTGAGGTGGGAAAGGGTGAGGTGGGAAGGGGTGGGGTTGTAAGGGATGAGGGCAAGCACAGAGATGTAACCGATAAGATCACTCATTTTCTCCAGGAATTAAATTTCAAAATCCTGGGTGTTATTCCTTCCCCTATACTCGGCGCGGATGGAAATAGGGAATTTCTGGTGGCGGGGATTTATATTTAGCCGCGTGGGCTTCCATCTCACTTCTTTCCCCAATCTGCTAGGAACCTTTCGAGTCCGATGTCCGTTAATGGATGTTTTACAAGCTGCTTAAACACCTTGTAGGGCATTGTGGCAATATTGGCCCCAGCCCTTGCGGCTTCTACTACGTGGATTGGATGGCGGACGCTCGCAACGAGAACCTCTGTAGAATAGCCGTAGTTCTTATAAATCCCGATGATGTCCCTTACTATGTCCATTCCAACGTTTGAGACATCGTCGAGCCTTCCGATAAATGGGCTTACGTATGCGGCTCCGGCCTTTGCGGCAACGAGCGCCTGTGAGGGCGAAAAGACTAATGTGATGTTAACTTTAATTCCTTCCTCCGACACCTTCTTTGTAGCTCTGATGCCGTCTTCCGTAAGGGGCATTTTCACCACCACGTGATGATGGGTTTGGGCGAGTTCTCTTGCTTCATCAACCATTCTTTCCACGTCGGTATTTATTACCTCCGCGCTTACAGGACCCTTTACTATCTCGCATATCTCTCTTATGAGTTCCTTGAACCCTTTCTGTCCTCCCTCTTTTGCCACGAGTGTCGGGTTTGTTGTAACCCCGTCTAAGACACCAAGGCTTGCGGCGTCTCTTATCTCATCCAGGTTAGCAGTATCAAGAAAGAATTTCATTATTTAACCTCCGGTTCTAGAAGCTAAACTATATCACAGTTTGGCGGAGAGATGAAGTAGATACATGGTGCAGGATACAGGATAAAATATATCATGCATCTTACATCGTGTATAATGTATCGTGATTGATTTGACAAATCTCTTATTGCCAGCAAACTATTTGCTTGACTCAAAACGATCAAGGAGTGGATTATGGCTAAAAGAATTCGTTCCGGTGTAAAAAAACATCGTCAGAGTTTAAAGAGAAGGGCGAGAAACGTGCATATACGCTCTGTTCTCAAGACCATTATAAAGGAATTAAACATTGCCATAGAGTCTAAGGACCTGGCAAAGTCTCAAGAAGCCCTGAAGTCAACGGTATCAGCGCTTAGTAAAGCTGCATCTAAGGGAGTGATTAATAAGAGAACTGCATCCAGAAACGTCGCAAGACTTTCAAGGAAGGTGCATGATTTATCAAAACAGGCAACGCAGCCTGCTGCTTGAAGTCCTTTTTCAAATTCCAACTAGCCACAGAGTTCTAAAACCAGCTTTGTGAGAGCTACATTTTTTGGAATGTATGCCGTCTTTAACATTCTGTCTCCTTCGTAAATGATGGCGATTATCCGTTTAATCTCCTCATAAGAGAAGTTCTTTGCCTGGTGTCCGATGTAGTAAAGAGCGCCCTGGGAGACCTTAAGTTCCTTTAGGATTGCATCCCGCGGAGCATTTTTATCAATTAGCTCTTTCGCCCTCCAGATTAGTCTGAATCTCCAGCCTATTTTGTTCAAAATGACGAGCGGTTCCTCATCCGCCATTTCTAGTTCCAGGATGGCTCTTAGCGCTTTCTTTTTATCCTTCGCCGCTATGGCGTTTATAAGTCCAAAAACATCCTCAAACTGCGCCTTCTGCGTGAGTTTTTCTACGTCTTCAACTTCAATGGTTTTTCCATCGCCTGCAAAGAGGGCGAGCTTTTGAATTTCGGTGTGTATCTCTTGCATATTGTCTCCAGCAAGAGAGATAAGGGCTTGCGCCGCCTCTTTTGTGATATCACATCCGAGTTTTTTGGCCTCCTGTTTGATTATCTGAGATGGGTCCTTTACGTCAAAGTGGACAAAAACAACTTCCTTCTTCTCCAATGCCTTCAGCCTGGCATTATCAAGAACGTTAAATATTAAAATAAGGCAGGTAAATGGAGAAGGGGAGAGAAAATATGGCTCCAGTAATTCGAATTCACCATCGGAAAGCTTTTCAACGTTCTTTACTATGATCAATCTCATACGAGAGAGCATCGGATACGTTTTGGCGGTATCAATTATCTCTTTGGCTGAATCGGATTCGCCATAAAAAAGGGAAAAATTAAAATCCGCTGACTTCCCGAGGACGACTTTTTTTAATTCTGATACAACCCCATCTATTAGGTAGGTCTGGTTGCCAGTAAATGCATAGACCGGACTGACCTCCCTTCTTGAGAGGTTTTTTTGAAGGTCAATGTAGCTAATTTTATTTGTGGAGGTTTTCATACGATTCTTTAGTTTATCACAGAAATTGCCTCTCCATTACGGTGTATAGAAAATAATCTAAAATAATAATCTAATAAATTAGGAATAGTGTCGGGGGCAAATAAGGATAAGAAAGAGAAATTCTTGACACCTTTTTGTGGTTTAATTAATCTAAAGCCTTAGGGCTTAAATCTGGAGAAAACGTGAAAGAGACTGGGTCTATAGGAAAACCTGTTGGGGGCATTATCGGGGGGAGAGAGAGCGTTCCCGTTAAAACGGCGGCCATGCCGGATGAAGAACTCATTGGGCTTTTCGCCAACACAAACGACGAAAATGCGTTTGAAGAGATTGTCAACCGCTATGAGAATAAAATTTACGGATTGGCATTTAGAATCACGCGCGATCATCACAGTGCCGAAGAGATTCTTCAAGAGGTATTTCTTACCCTTGTAAAGAAGGTTGACACATTCCGGGGAGAGTCAAAATTCTCAAGCTGGCTCTATAGGGTTACTGTGAATGCAAGCTACATGTACCTGAGAACTGACAAAAAATATGAGAGCGATATGAGCCTTGAGGATTATACTCCTTACGATGAGAAAGGCTCGCTAGCTAGCAAAATAATATCCAGGGATTGGACCAGCAGACCCGATGAAGCGCTTTTTAACAAAGAGGCGATGGAGAAAGTAGAGGTGGCGGTATACGAACTTTCGGAACCTTATAGGGTTGTTTTTCATCTGAGAGATATTGAAGGGCTTTCAAATGAGGAGGCTGCAGAGATATTGGGGCTTTCGGTTCCTGCTGTTAAATCCAGACTTCACAGGGCAAGGCTTTTTTTGAGGGATAGGCTTTCAGACTACTTTTATGTATGAATGAGATAAAGGCGATGGCTATATGTAAGGATGTCGTTGAAAATATAATAGGATACATTGAAGCGGAGCTTGACTATAAGACGCTAGAGGCATTGGAGAATCATCTTTATGAATGCCCTGAGTGTCAGGCGTTTGTAAGGACATATAGAAAAATGCTTGAGCTTACGGGAAAGCTCAAGGAAAAGAGCTTTGTCACACCTGAGATTAGAAAGAGATTAAAAGAGGTACTAAAATCCCAACTAGCGCAAATGAAGAAACCTTCCTAGAGATTTTACTATCGTATTTTTTGATGAATCTTTATTAGATTTAGAGCTACTTTGCTAAAGCCAGGAGAAACGAGCCTGCAGCTTTTATGGCAAACTCCCATGAGTAGAGGGGGAAGACTCCTAAAATTAGAGTCCCTGTTGTGAGAATAGCAAGCGCAATGGCGGAAGCTGGCTGGGGTGAAGGAAACTCGGCCTTTCCCTCCCTCATATATGCATAGACAAGGACGCGCAGGTAGTAATAAGCTGAAAGGACGCTGTTTAAAACCCCTATAACGACGAGCCAGTAGAACTCTGCCTTTACGCCTGATAAGAATACGCGGTATTTTGCAAAGAATCCTATTGTGGGCGGAACCCCTGCAAGAGAGAACATGAATATGCCTAATGCGACGGCAGTAAGCGGCTTCTTTTCCCAAAGCCCCGATATGTCGTCGAGGGTTTCACACTCCTTTCCGTTCTTTGAGAGATAGGACAGAACTCCAAACGCCCCCAGGTTCATAAACGTGTATGAAAAGAGGTAATAAAGCACGCTGCTTAACCCAAGCTCTTTTTCCCCATAAGCCGCAACAACCCCGACAAGGGCATACCCTGCATGGGCAATGCTCGAATAGGCGAGCATTCTCTTCACGCTCCTCTGAGCTATGGCGGCGAGGTTTCCTATTGTCATGGTAAAGGCTGCAACAACCCATAGAACCCGCGTCCAGTCAGCCTCGATTTGAGAGAATCCGCCGAAAAGAACCCTGAGAAGGATTGAGAATGCGGCGGCCTTCACTCCTACGGACATGAACCCGGTCACGGTCATGGGTGCTCCTTCGTATATGTCCGGAACCCACTGATGGAGCGGGAATGCCCCGATTTTGAATATAAACCCTGCAAGGATGAGGGCGGTACCTGCGAGGTACAGGGGGTTATTTACATCAAATTTCGTAGCAATCTGGTCGAGGAATATCGTCCCCGAGGCCCCGTATATCAGCGCTATGCCATAGAGGAGTATGGCCGAGGAAAATCCCCCTAAGACGAGATATTTTACCCCTGACTCGGATGAGCGCACCGATCTTATGTTAAAGCCAGAGAGTATGTAGACCGAAACCGACATGATTTCAAATCCGAGAAAGAGAGACATGAATTCCTTTGCGGAACTGAGGATCATCATCCCGGAGGTTGAAAAGAGAATCAGTGCATAATACTCATTAGCCCTTAAATCCATATTTGAGACGTAATCCCTTGAGAGCACAATGGCAAGGAAGGCGCCGATTATGAAAATAACATTAAAGTATGCGGCAAATTCATCTAAAGAGAGTGCTCCCGAAAAAGCATTTGCTACATGATGGAATCTTTGGAGGTTTAGCGCAAATCCGAGTGCAAGTCCGAGAAGCGCTACCCAGAAAAGCTCCTTTCTTCCTTTTCCCTTTATTAAAGGGTCAATTACCATCACGATAATCCCTCCAAATATCAGGGCAATCTCCGGGCCTATAAGAAGCGTGCTCTTCAAGACTTCGTTTAGATTCATACCATCTCCTCGAAAGTATTTAGAAATTCTAAGTGATAATTGAATAGTTTAGTATGTTTAAGTGTAGGAGGAGTGTCAAGCCGTAGGGGTAAAGCGTGCTTTGCTCCTATTGGGGTCTGAGTATAACCAGACCGGGTTTATTGGAGATATAGTTTATTAAATCCTCGTCAACTACCCTTCTATTCCCCTCTCTTGATGAGGCGTGTCTCAGATAAACCTTATCCCCGTCTTTAATAACTATTCCCGTATGAGAAACGTCCAGCCCCTGCGCCTCTGAATATATTCCGACATAATCTCCGGTTCTAAGCCGCTCTATAATTGTTTTATTAAAGGCGCTTGAGGGAATGTACCTAATTTCTCTCTGCTTAACGGGAATCCCCGGTAGGAAATATGCCCCATCCCCTTTTTCATTGAGCGTTTTCTCCACCCTTTTCGTTTTCTCCCCGCCGACTTCTTCTGTAACGTCCTTAATATGGTTTGAATTGAACTCTATCCAATCGGTGAAGAAGTGGTTTCTATTTTTGAATGCAACCTTCCCGTGTTTGTATCTCACATTCTTCAGATTTTCCTCAAACTCAGAAAAGGAACTCGACAGGCGCATCGCTTCGACATAGTCAATATATGTAAAGCAGTCCACTCCCTCCAGGTTTATAACAAAAACCTCCGGTGTATTTGCGTTTCCGATTAATGTTGACTCTCTGTAACTCACATTCAGAAATTGTCCTGAAAGAAAATCTATTCTTTTGCCTAAATCGTGGATTTGAGAGCCTTTGCGTATGATATTATCCAACTGTTTCTCATTCCATTTGCCTAGAATAATAATCTCTCCTTTATCAGCCGCATTGGCGTATGATGTCGCGCCTACGAGTATTGCAGTTAAGACATAGATTGCGATTGATTTCAAATCCCTTCGAATCTCTTCAGCTAAAGCCCTCACCTGGTTTACCTTCATTTTCAGTAAAGATGGATTTATAGTGGTGGGCTGTAATGAATTAGCATGTGTTATTATAGTTCAATAGACAAACCCACTATTCGACCTGCAAAAGTATATGCCAATAACCGTGAGTAATCAAAATTATACGGCGGTTAATTCTTGACACTTTATCGTCTTGTAAGCTAGTATTCAAACATCGTTTTGATTCGGTTTTTCTGGAGGCTTTATTTATGACCCAAGGACACAAGTTAAGGGAGATTCTTTCAAAACCTGGGATTCTGGTGCTCCCCGGCGTTTATGATTGTATCGGGGCAAAGCTCGTTGAGCAAATCGGATTTCCCGTTGTATTCACAAGCGGGTTTGGCATCTCCGGCTCGACGCTGGGACGACCAGACTATGGGTTTCTTACCGCGACGGAGATGCTCTGGAGTGTCGGGCGCATCGCTCAATCGGTGGGTATTCCCCTTGTCGCCGATATTGATACGGGCTATGGCAATCCTCTAAATGTCATCCGAACCGTAACAGATGTGGTAAAGATGGGAATCGCAGGGATCATATTAGAAGATCAAGAATGGCCCAAAAAGTGCGGCCACTTTGAGGGCAAAAGGGTAATTTCAATGGAAGAGCACGTAGAGAAAATCCGCGCTGCGGTATATGCACGAGGCGATAGCGGCCTGGTCATCATTGGCCGCACGGACGCCCGTGCTCCGCTGGGACTCAGAGAGGCAATTCGCCGGGGCAGGGCTTATTTCGAAGCCGGGGCGGATGTGGTTTTTATCGAAGCTCCGCAGTCTGTTGACGAATTAAAGGAGATCGCGAGGTCCCTTCATGACGCTCCACTATTTGCCAACATGATTGAGGGTGGAAAAACTCCATCTCTCAGTTCTAGGGAGTTGGAAGAACTCGGTTTTAAAATCGTGGTGTTTCCGCTTTCGGGCTTATTCGCTGCCACACAGGCGATGGAGGCTTGTTTCCGGTACCTGAAAAATCATGGCACGACGGCGGGTTTTGAGAATGCGCTTTCCTTTAAGGAGTTTGAGGAGCTGATAGATGTCCCTGAATATCGCGAGATTGAAAAGAGGTTTGCCACACCAACTCAGGATCCAAGCTCCGATTGAGTACAAATAAATCCCATTATATTCCAATTAAGGCTTGGACAGAAGGAAAGCTGTTCTAAGCTGCCGTTCCAGAGGCTCTTTTTCATTGCTATTGAGTGCTAAAATGGGTTGTGTCTGGCTTCTAAGATATCTGGTTTTCCGATTGTATATCTTTCGCGTTCTTCCTTTTAGGGAGGATGTTTTCCCTTTGATTACTTCATCTCCTATATTCTCTTTGACTGGGATTATTTCCTTAGGAGCTTCTTCCAAACTTTTGACATCAGGGGCTGGAGTCCCAGAGCCTAGGTTCAATCTGGGTTGAGCAGAGCTATCAATGAAGGTTGAGGTATTGGAAAACCATGACTTCTCTCCCTTTCCATTGGTAAGGGTAAACAGGACGACTACAAATAGAACTATACTTACACCCAGCAATGCAATGGAGTACTGTCTTCTGTACAAAGGGGATTTCGAGTGGCCGGCTTCGTTTGATATTTGGTGTGGAATACTCTTCCCTTCTTTTATTTTTTTTGCCGCCATCCTTATTGCCATTTTAAGCTCTTGTGCGGACTCCTCCGTCAATTCGTAGGAGTTCTCTCGATTCTCAATAGATAAACGAACAGTACCAAACGGTTCAGATCCTCTTTTTTCCATAGTCTCTTTATCTCCTTTTTCTTTTCGCGTTGTTTGATTAAAGAATCCCACTTCTTTGTTGTTCCTTTGGCGTTGATTGATAAGGATAGTTTTCAAATTTACCTTTCCACTTGATAACTTGAAATATATAAAATGATACCTTGCGTGGGCTGATTTTCACCATATATTTTTATCCGAAGAGAAAAATTGATTAATTTGAAAAGATGCATATCTTATTAGTGGAGATGAGTAAGTAGTTTAAGGAGAGAGCTTCCCGTTGTTTGCATCCCCTGGAGGCTAGCTGTTAGGATTGGCGTCGTGGACATCTAGCTTTTTTATTTGCAATGAATGATACTCGCCTTGTGTTATTCCTGTGTCGCCTTTTAGTCTCCCCACCTTCGATAGGGTATAATAAAAAATTATTTCTTATCATAACGTGCCCCCATAGCTCAGCCCGGACAAGAGCGTCGGACTTCGAATCCGCAGGTCGGGGGTTCAAATCCCTCTGGGGGCGCAAATAATTTCAAGGGTTGTCAAGCATTAATTGGCTGTTTCCAGCAGTGAAAGCGTGCCAGCATATTTGAGGAGATTCTTGAAGCACTTGATAGGGATTTGAATGAGCACGGAGAGTTAGAACTGGTACTACTTATTTCCATTTTGAATACCTCGTTAAAATCTCTTTTAGATCTTTGGAGAATTTTGATCTTGGAATCACGATGTCACATCCCGCTTTATCCGCCTCTTCTTTCAGTTCGGTCTGAACATGGGATAGATAACCAAGAATGGGAATGTCTTTTAGGACGGGGGATGATTTTAGGTTTTTGATAGTTTCGGTGGGATTACAGGCTTTAGAGTTGAGATCAAAGATTAGGAGAGAGGGTTTTGGGGATTCTAGCTTTTCAATTAATCCATCGGTGTTTTTTATAAATTCTATATTTAAACCAAGGGGCTTTGCGGCCTCTCTTATCTTGGATGAGAAGAATAGATCATCCATCACGGCAATAATTTTGTTTTCAGGATTTGCTTTACTCATTTTGGCTTACTCCCTGAGTAAAAAGGGTATATTAAAATGTTATTTGTTCAAATGGATTGATTTATTTCGTTTATAATAGTAGGGGTGATTTATGAATGGTAATCAGGAGGCTGTGAAACTGCAAATATGAGAGATAATAACCAAATCAAGGCTATTTTTTTCGATGCTGCTGATACACTCTTTCGGGTAAAGGCTGGTGTAGGAAAAACATACTGGGATGTATCAAGAAAATATGGTGTGGATTCTACGCCTGAGCAAATAGAGAGGGATTTTTCTAAGGCTTTTAAGTCTGCTCCTCCGTTGGCTTTCCCAGGCGTTGTTGACCCGAAAGAGAGAAAAGCCCTTGAGAAAAAGTGGTGGTATGGGGTTGTAAAAAGGGTTTTTTCGGAGACTGAGCCGTTTGAGAAATTCGATGATTACTTTGATGAGCTTTTTGAAACATTTAGGAGTAGGGCTTGGGAACTGTTTCCCGAAACCAAGGACGTTTTGGAATCACTCAAGAAAAAGGGTTTTACACTGGGAGTAATATCGAATTTCGACTCTCGAATCTATGACGTTTGCGCTGATTTAGGGATTATGGATTACTTTGATTCCTTTGTAATATCGAGTGAAACGGGGTTTGCAAAGCCTTTTCCTGAGATTTTTTCTGCGGCTCTCAAGAGAAACGATGTATATCCATCCGAGGCGATTCACATAGGTGATAGTCTTCAACTCGATTTCTATCCGGCTCGCTCGGTTGGCATTAACTCAGTTTTGCTCGATAGAGAGGAGAAATACAAAGGTATGAGCGGTGTTGTGAGGATAGGAACCTTGACCGAAGTTATAGGATTTGTAGATGGAAGATAATACAACGGCTGATAATCAAATGAGCTTAGAAGTCATTTCAAAACCTCCTAAGTATGTCACCCTGAGCAAAGCGAAGGGTCTCAAAACCGAGATTCTTCGCCACTTGCGTGGCTCAGAATGACAGCCTTCAGAGGTTTTGAAACAGGCTCTAGTATAATTGGGTTTGTGAGGTGCGATATGGAAATTCCAGAGAGGATGCGCGCGATGGTGCTGGAAGCCCCGGCAAAACCACTTAGTGCCGTGAAAGTGCCGGTTCCACGACCAGGCCCTGAGCAGGTACTGATTCGGGTTCACGCCTGCGGGGTTTGCCGCACGGATTTACACATAGCAGACGGTGAGCTTCTAAATCCCAAGCCGATTCTGATTCCTGGACACGAAATCGTTGGCACTATTGTTGAGACGGGTAGTCGTGTGGATCGGCTTTCGATAGGCGACCGGGTAGGGGTGCCATGGCTGGGATATACATGCGGCCAATGTCGTTACTGTCGGAGGAATCAAGAAAACCTGTGTGATAACGCCTTGTTTACCGGATATACGATTGATGGCGGTTACGCAGAATATACAGTGGCGAACCACCGATATTGTTTTCGTATTCCCGATGTTTATAGCGATACTGAGGCCGCTCCGCTTCTATGCGCGGGGTTGATTGGGTACCGATCATATCGAATAGCCGGGCAGAATGTGGAGCGCCTGGGGATTTACGGCTTTGGTGCCGCCGCTCACATCATTGCCCAGGTAGGTGTTTATCAAGGTAAACGGGTCTACGCCTTCACACGACCAGGTGATGTTGATACTCAGGAATTTGCCCGTCGGCTTGGGGCTGTGTGGGCAGGGAATTCCACGGAGATGCCACCGGAGGAACTGGACGCGGCAATTATTTTTGCGCCAGTCGGTGCGCTACTACCGGCAGCGTTAAGGGCGACTGCCAAGGGCGGTACAGTTGTCTGTGGGGGTATTCATATGAGCGACATCCCATCATTTCCATACCGAATCCTTTGGGAAGAGCGTGTTGTCCGATCGGTAGCCAATCTGACTCGAAGGGATGGGGAAGAATTGCTTGCGATTGCTCCCAAAGTGCCCGTGAAGACAGAGGTAGAGGTTTTCCCGCTTGAGCAGGCCAATGAGGCTCTGGGTCTCTTGCGCCAGGGACGTGTCCAGGGCGCTTTAGTTCTCCAGATGCCTTAATGTATTCACGGACAAATTTTCGTAACGCCTGATTTAAGAAGATTAAATAATTTATTACCCTGCCGTCGAACCCCCGACAAAATTACATCATCAGCGTTCGACGGCAAAAAAAGCTTATCCACTCTTTTAAAATCCAATGTTTCAGGTATATTAAGGTCTATAAATACTGGGGGGTTTTAATTGAACCAATGTGGAATTGAAACTTCCGGATACCAATAATTCTCCAGCTATCTGACCGCGTTTTAATTGAACCAATGTGGAATTGAAACAGTGCCTGAAACCGCCATACCGCCGCGGCAGGCACTGTTTTAATTGAACCAATGTGGAATTGAAACCTGCATTTAATTTGCGCTTAATCTCAATAAGCCAAGGTTTTAATTGAACCAATGTGGAATTGAAACTTGCCGAAGTTGAGTCGGGTCAAGCTGAACAAAGAGGTTTTAATTGAACCAATGTGGAATTGAAACTGTATAATTCGAAACGGGCAGCCGCGCGAGCTGGAAGTTTTAATTGAACCAATGTGGAATTGAAACATGCCTAAAAAGCACATAGACACACAAAAGAATATAGTTTTAATTGAACCAATGTGGAATTGAAACCTTGAAAGAACAACAAGCCCTTATCAGCCATAAGCGTTTTAATTGAACCAATGTGGAATTGAAACCTGTGTTTGGGGAGGCATTCGGATCAGTGGTTTCGGGTTTTAATTGAACCAATGTGGAATTGAAACAAGATTAGTGTTACCTGAACAGCAAGGTGAAATTACGTTTTAATTGAACCAATGTGGAATTGAAACCATCAAGCAGGTATCCCAGAAGCTAGGTAATATGCGGTTTTAATTGAACCAATGTGGAATTGAAACAACGAAAGAAGCAATGCCCGCCACGCTATCCATTCAGTTTTAATTGAACCAATGTGGAATTGAAACAGCGAGGCTTAAGCGTCTGTGTAAACAGTTTTACTCGTTTTAATTGAACCAATGTGGAATTGAAACAAGGAAATAAATTTTTTATCTCCTCTATGGCAGAGGGTTTTAATTGAACCAATGTGGAATTGAAACTTATGGTAGGAGATCCATTCATATCCGAAGGGGTTTGTTTTAATTGAACCAATGTGGAATTGAAACTTGAAAGCACATCTGCATACTGACAGAAAGAAAAATGTTTTAATTGAACCAATGTGGAATTGAAACGGCTAACTTTAAATATCAAGCGGTTGCCGTAACCGGTTTTAATTGAACCAATGTGGAATTGAAACTTTCATAAATGAGGTTGACATACTCTTGTTAACTTGGTTTTAATTGAACCAATGTGGAATTGAAACGGTTCTTAACCCTGTCACGACAGACAGAATTTCGAGTTTTAATTGAACCAATGTGGAATTGAAACTGGCTTTTTAAGAACTGAGCATCGAAAAAACTACGGGTTTTAATTGAACCAATGTGGAATTGAAACAGTTGCAACATTTGTTCCGCTGAGTTTCATCAGGTTGTTTTAATTGAACCAATGTGGAATTGAAACACAATGTTTATATATGCAACAAGCAAAAATGATTATGTTTTAATTGAACCAATGTGGAATTGAAACGAAAAATTTTATAAGGGACAATGTATGCAAATGTATTATGATAGTAGTGCTGAAGGCTATGTCAGGTTAAAAAAATGAATATAGATAAATTGACGGAGTTGATTCAAAATAGGAGATACAGAATCAGTGACCATGCACTTTTCCGTCTTACTCAACGTGGTATTTCTGAAACAAGCGTTATACAAGTTATACTAAATGGTGAGATTATAGAAGATTATCCGACTGATAAACCTTATCCTAGTTGCCTGATGCTTGGATGGATTGGACAAAGACCAATTCACGTAGTTCTAAGCATGGACGAAGAGAATAGTATGATTTATATCGTCACTACCTATGAACCGACACTAGATAAGTTTGAGTCTGATTATAAAACAAGGAGAAAGTAAGATGAGATTATGCCCAATTTGTGGAGGAGAACTTTTAGAGGGAGAGTTTACAACTTACGCGGTAGATTTTAAGCATACTCTTCTTGTTGTAAGGGATGTTCCTGCGGATGTTTGTTCTCGATGCGGCACTAAGTGGTTTGCGCCGGATGTAACCAGCAAGTTAGAGAAGATGGCAAATGAAGTAAGAGAGAAGAAGCCGGAGCTTGAGATCGTAAGTTTTAATAAGGCCGCATAGGTTTTAATTGAACCAATGTGGAATTGAAACCTGCAAAACGCTTGCGGATAATTCTGACTCTTTTAAATGAGGCCCACGAGCTTAAAGATATAGATTTCCCGGGTTCAGACCTACATCCCCTTAAAGGCGATAAAGGGGGCTTCTGGTCCGTTAAAGTAAGCGGCAACTGGTTTGCGGGGGAGAGCTTTTAGAGGGAGGGTTTACAATTTACGCGTTAGATTTTAAGCATACTCTTCTTGTTGTAAGGGATGTTCCTGCGGAATGCTTATTTGCCTAAATGGGGTTATATTTTTGTGTAGGAAGTATCTATATTGAGGGGGTAACGAGGCGTGGAGGATAGTTCAGATAATAGTATCAGCTTTGATCAGGTTGGTATAGGCGGGGTAGAAATAAATTACTACTTTGTCTGTAAAAGAAAGCTCTGGTTTTTTGCGCATAATATTTCAATGGAGCGTTCTTCAGACCGCGTTGCTTTAGGAAGACTGCTCCATGAGGGGAGCTTTCAGCGCGCTTCAAAAGAAATACTCATTGACAGTACCATTAGGGTTGATTTCATCTCAAATGAAAAAACCATACACGAAATTAAACTCTCCCCTAAAATGGAAGAAGCCCACAGGTGGCAGCTACTTTATTACCTCTACTATCTGAAGAAAAAGGGCATAGAGGGTTTGAAAGGCACTATACATTTCCCCAAAGAGAAGAAGAAGGAGTCTTTTGAGCTTACAGAGGATGATGAGAGACAAATCGAGGCGATGCTCAAAGATATTTTAAGAATTCAAGCCCTGGCTGTGCCGCCCAAGGTAGAGTATATGCCCGTTTGCAAAGGTTGCGCTTATGCCGAACTCTGCTGGGGGTAATCCGAGATGTCAAGGGACTATTACATATTTAAAAGCGGAAGGATTCGTAGAGAAGATAACACAATCTACTTTGAAAGTGATGACGGTAAAAGGCCGATTCCAATTGAGGATGTGGAGAGCATATATGTGTTTGGCGAACTCGATTTTAATACAAAGCTCCTTAATTTCATCTCTCAACATAGCGTGCCTGT
>Ga0070739_10003036_pt1 | contig 21440 bp, 16 predicted proteins | sample Coa_R1_7_FD_66445 | JGI IMG/M metagenome (GOLD analysis project Ga0070739, IMG submission 66445) | Surface soil microbial communities from Centralia Pennsylvania, which are recovering from an underground coalmine fire - Coalmine... | ecosystem: Environmental > Terrestrial > Soil > Unclassified ... | reverse complement strand
TGCTTCGCACGCTGCCCCGCGCGCGGCGCGCCGACTACCGCAACCGGGTGATCTGGATCTCGACCGCCAATCCGCGCTACGCGGTCGCAGGCGTCAGGCCCGCTAACCGGGTGCGGACGGCCGTGCGACGGCTTCACCTCGGACGCCAATTCCACGTCGGGCGCAACCGCTGGTACTTCGGCCGCCACGGACGGACAACGGTGCTGCTGAAGGTCCGGTACGGGCGAATCGAGGAGATCGGCATCACGTCCCCGGCGCTCACGCGAACGCGCGCGATGCAGCGCGCCTTCGTCCACAGCTTCTCGTGACGAGCGCGCGATGAGTCAAAGGCGAGATCACCACACGCACCGCGGCACCGCACGACTCGGCCGGACCGGACTCGCCGGCCTGCTGACCGCGCTGACCGCGCTGTTCCTGCTGGTCGGCCCCACCGCCCTCGCCTCGGCCAGCCTCGCCCGGGCCTCTTCGGGCTCGGCGCCGTCGCCGACCGGCCCGCCGCCCGCCGGAACCTGCGACGTCAACGCCACCCAGACGACGCGCGACTTCGAGAACCCCGTCTCGCACGACCCTTACCAGGAGTACTGCGCGCCGGGTACGGCAATCCCGACGAGCGTCCAGCGCCAGGACACGCCCAACGACTCCGACTACGACATCTCCGAGCCCGACACCCAGAACGCCAATCCGCCTGACACCAACCTCTACGACGAGCGCTTCGACCTGTTCGGCTTCCCGTCGGCGCGCAGCGCCAGCAGCGCCAAGTACCTCGACCCCGGCGACCTCGGGGAGATGACGCCGAACGGCCCGGACGGTACCTCGCGCTTCGGCAAGCCTCAGGTGTCGGGCTTCAACGCGGCCGGCGCCTGGAAGCTGACGCTCGGCGACCCGACCGTCACGGTGGCGATCCTCGATACCGGAGTGCGCTGGGACGACGAGGGCCTGCGCCGCCAGATCCATCTGAACACCGGCGAGCTGCCGCTCCCCGAGGTCGACCCGACGATGACCTCGCTCGACTCCACCAACACCTCGCTGTCGTGCGCGACGATGCCCCACAGCTCGGCCAAAGCTGCCGATGGCGCCTACCTGGCGAGTTCCTACGACGACCTCCAGGAGGGCGCCGCCGAAGTCGACGACTACGCGTGCGACCCGCGCGTCGCTGCCGTGATCGCGAGCAACTATGCAGGCCGCTTCGCTCCCACTGGCCCGCACGGGCAGACGCTGATCACCGGCCAGGACCTGCTGCACACGTTCGGCCACTGCGAGATCGACGAGAGCACCCACCTGATCGTTCCGAACTCCGGCTCTCCGGACACAGGTGCCCCCGGCTGCCCCGACTCGGGCCACTTCGACAACGACCACAACGGTTACGCCAACGACATCGTCGGCTGGAACTTCTTCGACAACGACAACGACCCGACTGACCTGTCGAGCTACTTCCAGGCGGGCGACCACGGCTCCGGACGCGCCAGTGACGCCGTCGAGCGTGGCGACGACGGTGAGGGCTCGATCGGGGTCTGCCCACACTGCCAGTTCATGCCGATCCGGGTCTGGGACACGTTCGTCTCCGACGCCAACACGTTCGGCCTCGGGATGCTCTACGCGACCGACAGCGGGGCCAAGGTCATCGAGGGCGCTGACGGCAACCTGTACCACTCCTCGTTCGCCGAGGCCGCCTCGAACTACGCCTACGCCCACGGGGTCGTCCAGACCTATTCCGGGGACGACCTGAACACCGGCGACCACAACTACCCCGGCAACTACAGCCACGCGATGCTGATCCAGGGCACGGTTCCGGATTCGATCGGCCTTGGCCAGAGCTACTCGATCCCGTCACCTCCGAACGCCACGCCGGCGCCGATCGCGGCCGAGCTCAACGCAATCCGCAACGAGTTCCTGAGCATCCAGAACCAGGCTGGGGCCGCCGGATACGGCTCCGACATCCCGCCGACCACCTTCTTCCGAGGGGCCAACACGACTCAGTACGGCGGCCACAGCTCGATCTCGATGGAGGGCACAACCGGCTCGCAGAACACCGGCAAGGCCTCGGGCGCCGCGGCGCTGGTGATCAGCGCCGCGCTCGAGCACGGGATCGCCCTGACCCCCGACGAGACGCGCGAGATCCTCGAGCAGACGGCCGAGCGCGCGACGACTCCGAACGGGGGCACGATCGGCGCTCCCGACCTGATGGCGCCGCCGACCTGCCCGGCCGGACTCACTCCGGTGAGCTCGCAGGGAGCCTGCGCCACGCCCGACCTCCAGTGGACCTCGCACTTCGGCTGGGGGCGCGTCGACCTGGGAGCGGCGACCGCCGTGGCGGCCAGCGGCAAGATCCCGCCGATCGCCGCGATCGACTCCCCGGACTGGTTCGCGCCGCTGACCGCAAGCACGCTGAACGTCAAAGGGGTCGCGGTCGCCCCGTACGCCACCGGCCACAGCTTCTCCTGGAAGCTGATGTGGGCGCCGGGGGTCCAGCCCGCATCGAACTCCTGGACCGTCGCGGCGTCGGGCAGTTCCTCCTCCTACGTGACCAGCTTCGGCTCGATCGACCTCGCGGCGGTGCGCAGCGCGCTGGCGTCCTACAGGCAGCCGGCTGACGCGGGCGCGCCCACCTTCTCCTCGACCGCGCCGAGCCCCTACGAGGACCAGTTCAGCGTCCAGCTCGAGGTCCAGGGGCAGGGCATCCCGATCACCGGGATCGACCGGCGCGTGTTCACCGCGATCAGCGACCCGAGCCTCGAGGCTGGCTTCCCGAAGCGGATGTGCCAGGCCGACCTGCGGTCCTGCACGGCCACGACCCCCGCGTCGGGCGGCGAGGCGCCGATCCGCTACGCGGACCTGACCGGCTCGAACGTCCAGGAACTGATCGTCCCAACTGAGGACGGCTATATCCACGCCTATCAGCCGAACGGCTCCGAGCTCGCCGGCTGGCCGGTGCGCACCGACGAGCAGCAGGCGGCGATCGGTCATGAGTCCTCCCCGGCGCTCAAGGCCATCGGCCTGCCCCACGAACCGCCCCGGGCACCCGTGATCGCCGACCTCAGTCAGACCGGGCACCCCGACGTGATAACCGCCGCCGGCATCCATGTCTACGCCTGGCAGCCCAACGGCAAGCCGGTCGCCGGCTTTCCGGTCAGTGAGGATCTCTCTCACTGCGGTCCAGCCCTCGAGAGCCAAAAGCTCCAGGAACGGCCGAAGTGCGGCTTCCTGGCCAGCCCTGCGGTCGGATACCTCGAGGGTCGCGCCAAGGGCCTCGACATCGTCGAGCCGGGCCTCGACGGGTGGCTGTACGCGTGGAACGCCAAGGGTCAGCCGCTGGCGAACTTCCCAGTTCGCCTGAGCGATCCATCGAGCAGCCCAAGCACCGAGATCGCCGAGTCGATCAACGATCCGGCGCTCGGCCAGCTGGTCAAGGCGCCCGACGGGCACGACGACGTCGTCGTCGCGACCAACGACTACTACGGGCCCGCTGCCAATGGCGGCGCCGGCGACGTGAGCTTCTACGGCTCGCTGTCCCAGGCGGCCGGCGGCTCGACGCGCGTGTACGCGGTGGACGGCGAGACGGGCAAGTACCTGAGCGGCTGGCCGATCTCGATCCCGGGGATCATCCAGAACGTCTTGCCGCTCGTCGGTCCCGGCAACGATCCGTCGATCGCCGAGATCAACGGCCAGGAGGAGGTCGTCACCTCCGCGACCGGTGGTGGGCTGACCGAAACCGCGCCCAACGGCTCCACGACCACCACGATCCAGCAGCAGTCCTACGGCCCGGCCTCGAACGCCACCGACAAGTCCGGCGGACTGAACCTGTTCGAGGGCGCGGTGGAGGGCAACGTGCTCGGCACGCCGGGCTCCGTGGACATCGTCAAGTACGAGCTCGGCCTGGCTGACGCCGCCAACCTCCTGCTGGTCGGTCAGAACGTTCCGTACAACCATCTGATCGGGGCGTGGAACGGCGCGACCGGGGTGTCGCTGCCCGCCTTCCCGACCATTACCGACGACTACCAGTTCCTCTCCTCCTCCCTGGTGGCAGGCCTGCCCGGTGGCACCGGAACCGAGAACCAGGTGATCGCCGGAACCGGCCTCGGCCTTCTGCACGCCTACGACGGGCTAACGGGCCAGGATGTGAGCGGCTTCCCGAAGGTGACCGGCGGCTGGCTGTTCGCCCCGGCCGCGCTCTCCAACGACGGCCGGATCGCCGACGTCACCCGCGAGGGCTACCTGTTCGAGTGGAAGGTCGGGCAGACCCCCTGCCAGCCGACTGGCACCGAGTGGCCGAGCTTCCGCCACGATCCACTCGACAGCGGCGACTTCAACACCGATGGCACCCCGCCCGCATCCCCGGCCAGCGCGCGGCTCACCGACCTCGGCAACGGCAGCTACAAGCTCACGTTCATCACGCCCGGCGACGACGGTTTCTGCGGCAACGCCGACCATTACCTGGCCCAGGTCGACGGCCGGACCGTCAGTCCATCCTCGATCGGGCTCGGCTCCCCGAAGACCGGCGCCAGCACGACCACCGTCAGCGTGCAGCTCCCGTCCGGCTCGCGGCAGTTCTCCTTCCAGGCGGTCGACGCGGCCGGGAACATCGGCGCGCCCGCCACCCTGCGGGTGCCCTCGAGCACCGGTCAGAGCACGAGCGGTGGCGGCAAGCCGGTCGGCCTGCCCACCCAACCCGGTAGCGGCCCGGGCCCCGGCAATGGTGGCTCCGGCCACGGTCGCCACACGCCCTGCCCGCCCGCGACGGGCACCGCGCACGGCGCGTCGCTCGGGCCGTTGCGCCTCGGCATGACCCGGCAGCAGGCCGAGCACGCGATCTCGAGCCACTCGATGCGCGGACATCGCTACGAGGAGTTCTTCTGTCTGCGGCCGATCGGCATCCGCGTCGGCTACGCCTCGCCGAAGCTGGTCCGCGCGCTCCCCCGCCACCAGCGCCATCGCGTCCAGGGCACTGTCGTCGAGATCCTCACCGCGAATCGGCATTACGCGGTCCGCGGCGTACGCCCGGGGGCCTGGCTCAAAGCCACGCCGCGTCGCCTGCACACCGGTCGGCCCTACGGTGTCGGGCGCAATCTCTGGTACCTGTTCGGCGACGGACGCGTGCGCGGAGTGCTCAAAGTCTGGCACGGTCGCATCGAGGAGGTCGGCGTCGCCGACCGCTCGCTGACCCGCAGCCGGAGCGTCAGTCGAAAGTTCCTGCGCAGCTTCTCCTGACACGGAGGAGCTCCGATGTGCGGAACCTGGATCGCCTCCTCGCGCAGCGAGGTTCTGCTCATGACCGCGGCCATCAAGGCGGATCGAGACCGAGCCGATGCAACCTCATGCGATCGGCCCGAGTCGGCGCTCACCTATCCATATTCCTAGCGATCGTCGGTGTCGCGCTCTCGCTGATTCCCGCCGCCGCGCAGGCCGGCACGGCCAACGCCGGCATCCCCCATGCCTCGCGCACGAACCCCCTCGCCGGTCTGCCGTGGGGCGTCTACACCGGCCCGTACGACAGCAGCGTCTACCCGTACTACGCCAAAGCCCAGGGTCGCAACCGTCAGCTCTTGGCCAAGATCGCCCTGCGCCCCCAGGCCTTCTCGTTCGGTTCGTGGTTCAGCGACCAGGACATCGCGACCGTCGTGCGCCAGTACATCCAGAACGCCACCGGCGGGAACCCGAACGTCCTTGCCCAGGCGGCCGTTTTCCGCCTCGATCCGTGGGAGGGCCAGGCCTGCCCGCACGGCTCATGGAGCCGCTCCGATCAGGCGAGCTACCGCGCATGGATCCGTGGCTTCGCGACGGGCATCGGCTCCTCCCGGATCGCGATCGTCCTCCAGCCCGACATGCCGTTTGCCACCTGCGCCGGCTCGAGCGTCCCCTACCAGCTGGTCAGCTACGCCGCCAGGATCCTCTCCAGCCGACCGCACGCCACGGTGTACATCGACGCCGGTGCCAGGTACTGGCCGATGCCGTTCAGCTCTGCGGTCACGATGCTCGAGCGCGCCGGCGTCCGCTACGCCCGCGGGTTCGCCCTCAACGACACCGAGTACGACTCGACGGGCGCCGAGCTCGAGTACGGCGCGAAGCTCGCCGCGGCGCTCGCCGCCGGCGGCTACCCGAAGAAGCACTTCGTGATCAACACGGCCGAGAACGGCTCGCCGTTCCTGAACGGCCAGTACCTGGGCAACGTCGGCAACCCGCGCGTCTGCCGCTCGAGCCACGACCTGCTGTGTGCGACGCTCGGCATTCCACCCACGAGCCGAACGGCCGCCTCGCGCTGGGGTCTCAGCTCCTCCCAGCGCTCGATCGCGGTCCGCTACGCCGACGCCTACCTGTGGGTGGGGCGGCCGTGGCTCGACTACGGCTCCGCACCGTTCGACCTCTCCCGCGCGCTCGGACTCGCCGCGAGCACCCCTTTCTGAGAGGCTGCCGACGCCATCTGGGTAAGGTGGCTCACGACCCAGCGTCCGAGGGGAGCCACCGAGATGACCAACTTCGCATCCGAGCTGTCGGCCGCCGCCGCCGCGGACGGCGAGCGCCCGGCGGTCAAGCTCGACGACATCGTCCTCACCTACGGGCTGCTCGACGCGGCCGTCGCGCGCGCGGCCGGACTTCTGAAAGCGAGAGGCGTCGAGACCGGCGATCGAGTCGGCATGCAGCTCCCGAACGTGCCCTACTTCCCGGTCGTGTACTTCGGGGCGCTTCGCCTCGGCGCCGTCGTCGTGCCGATGAACCCGCTCCTCAAGGCCCGCGAGGTCGCCTACCACCTGAAGGACTCCGGAGCCAAGCTGATGGTCGGCTGGCACGACTTCGAGCGGGCCGCCCAAGGGGGCAGCGAGGAAGCCGAGGCGGACTGCATCATCGCCAAGCCCGGCGACTTCGAACAGCTCCTCGCCGACGCGGAGCCGGTCAGCGACACGACCGACCGCGCCGACGACGACCCGGCGGTGATCATCTACACCTCTGGGACGACCGGCACCCCGAAGGGCGCCGCGCTCACCCACGCCAATCTGATCAGCGGCGCCGAGACCGGCCGCGAGCTGGTCGACGCCGGCCCTGACTCCGTCGCGATCGCCGTCCTCCCGCTCTTCCACGTGTTCGGGATGAACTCGATCATGAACGTCGCCATCCACGCCCGCGGCCTGCTCACCCTGATCCCGCGCTTCGACCCCGGCAAGGTCCTCGAGGTGATCGAGCGCGACCACGCCACGACGTTCGGCGGCGTGCCGACGATGTACGCCGCGCTCCTGCACCATCCCGACCGCGAGAAGTACGACACCTCGAGCCTCAACCTGTGCGTGTCCGGCGGCTCCGCGCTCCCCGTCGAGGTGCTCAAGGGCTTCGACGAAGCGTTCGGGGCGAAGGTCCTGGAGGGCTACGGGCTGTCGGAGACGACCGGGATGGGGACCTTCAACCCACCCGATCGCGAGCGCAAGGCGGGCTCGATCGGCGTCCCGATCGGCGGCACCGAGATCCGCCTGGTCGACGACGAGGACAACGACGTCGCGCAGGGAGAGCCGGGCGAGCTGGTCATGCGCGGCCCCTTTGTGATGCACGGCTACTGGAACCGCGACGAGGCGACCGACGAGGTCATGCGCGGCGGCTGGTTCCACACCGGCGACATCGCGACCGTCGACGAGGATGGCTACTACTTCATCGTCGACCGCAAGAAGGACCTGATCATCCGCGGCGGCTACAACGTCTACCCCCGGGAGTTGGAAGAGGTCCTGTACGCGCATCCCGCTGTGCGCGAGGCGGCGGTGGTCGGCGTGCCGCACGACTCGCTCGGCGAGGAGGTCGGCGCCGCCGTCGTGCTGAAGGACGACGCGCAGGCGACCTCGGACGAGATCCGCGACTACATGAAGCAGCACGTCGCCGCCTACAAGTACCCGCGCGTCGTGTGGATCGCCGACGAGCTGCCGAAGGGGCCGACCGGCAAGATCCTCAAACGCGAGATCGAGCCGCCTGACGCTTGATCAGGTGGCGCCGTATTGCAAGTCGGCGCCACCTGCCACACCGCTCCACCGGACGACCGCCCCGCCCCACGTGAAGCCGCCCCCGAACGCCGCGAGGAGCACTCGGTCCCCGGGATGCAGCCGACCCTCGGCGCAGGCCACCGTCAGTGCGATCGGAAGCGTCGCCGTCGAGGAGTTCGCGAAGCGGCCGACGTAGTCGACGACCTTCTCGGAGGGCAGCCCGATGCGCTCGCCGACCGCGCGGATGATCCGCGAGTTGGCCTGGTGGTAGACGAACAAGTCGATCTCGTCGAGCGCCGTCCCGGCGGCTTCGAGTGCCTCGATCGTCACGTCGCTGAGCGCGCGAACGGCGGCGCGGAACGTCTCGGGCCCCTGGAGCTGGATGTGCCCCGATCGCTCGAGGCGTATGTAGTCGGCCCCGGCCGGGTCGGAGCGCAGGATCACGGGACCGATTGCGCCGTTGCCGTCGTCGCCGCGAGCCGACAGAACCGCCGCGCCGGCGCCGTCGGCGAACAGCGAGGTCGTGTCGCGGTCGCCCGGGTCGAGGAAGCGCGACAGGAAGTCGGCGCCGACGACGAGCGCGTGCCGCGCGCGGCCGGACTCGATCTGTCCACAGGCGATGCCGACTCCCGCGAGCCAGCCGGTGCACGCAGAGCCGACGTCGAACGCGCCCGCCCGGTGCGCGCCGAGCATGCCGGCGACCAGGGGAGCCGCGTTGGGCGTGATCTCATCCGCGGTCGAGGTGGCGACGAGAACAAGATCGAGCTCGCCGGGCTCCACGCCCGCCCGCTGCAGAGCCGATCGTCCGGCCGCCGAGGCATAGTCGACCATCCGTTCTCCAGGGGCGGCCCAGGGGCGGACGTCGGTCCCGGTGCGCTTGGCGATCCACTGCGCGTCGACGCCGAGCTGGGCGGCGATCTCCTCGTTGCTGACGAGCCGGTCGGGGACCGCCATGCCAACCGACGAGATGGCTGCGAGGTTCAGCGGTGTCCGCTGACTTCGGTCACCTGGTGATAGGTCCCGCGGTCCTGCCACGGGAACGGTGGCGTCGAGATCGCCCCGGCTGTGTTGGGGTTCTCCTCGTCGCACTGCGAGGAATCCTTACAGGTGGCGTACACCTCCCACGTCGACGGGTTCGGACCGTACTTCTTCTCCTCCTGAGCGATCGCGGCACTCAGGGCGGCGAGCAGGACGCGCCGGCAGGCCGACAGCGAGGCGCCGCCTCCCTTCACGCGCGGGTCCCCGCACCAGATCCGGCTGTAGGAGCCCTTCCACGGCGCGATCCGGTAGCCCGGCGGAGCCGGCAGCGGCGCGCGATGATGCCGGCGCGCCGCCCGCGCCCGCGCGCGCCGCGCCGCGCGGCTGTTGTAGGCGAGCACGTCACGCAGATCGCTGTAGACGAGGCTGGCCCAGCTGTAGCCGCCGAACTCGTCGCCGGGGGGCGACGGCAGGCCAAAGATGTGCTCGACGATTCCCTTGAACGCCGTCGGCCAGAGTCCCGGCTCGAAGATCCCCTTGATGGCAAGCGGCCACCAGGCGTCCATGATCGCGGTGGCGGCGCTGTCGCCGTACACGTTCGAGCCATCCGGCGCGAGGCGCTGCGATCCGTCGGCGTACCACTTGTCGAGCAGCGCGATGAACTGGCCGTCGGCTCCACCGACGTGCCCGATCACCCTGCGCATCAGCGGGTAGACGTCGAACTCCCGCAGGTCGGTGGTCGCGGTCGTGTTGACGGCGCGGGCGAGGCCGGTGAGGTCGGTCTTGCCGCCTCCGATCGCCAGCTCGTGCAACAGCCGCTGCTTGAGGATCAGGGCGTGCTGGACCGGCCCGCCGTCCCACTCGGTGGGGCCGAGGTACCAGCCCGGCGCCTCCTTGTTGTTCCAGGAGATGATGTAGCCGCTACGCGGGTCGAGCGCATGGGGGCGCTGCGCGGGCGGCAGGTCGCTCTCGGTGTAGGTGGCGGGGTTGAATCCGATCCAGTCGCCCTTGCCGGTGCCCCAGTAGGGGAGGTTCGGATTGGAGTGCCGCGCGTGCCGCGGGTAGTAGCCCGACTCCTGGAAGGCGATGTCGCGGTGATCGACGTAGAACCACGTCTCGGTGCCCGGGAAGCGACCCATGATCTGCATGAACTGGCGGGCGTTGGTGGGCTGGTTCTCGGCCAGCTCCATGAACGGGATGATCGCGCTCAGCTCGTGGAAGTCGACCGCCTTGGCGATCGTCAGCGCGACCGGCGCGCCGTGCACGGTGGCATACGCGAACACCGGGCCGTGGACGGAGCGCTCGGTCTCGTAGACGATCGTCTGCGATGGCTGCGGAGGCATCGTGGTCGGTGAGACCGGGGTGGTGACCGTCTGGCGGCGCATCGTGAACGGGATGCAGCTGCCCTTGTACATGTAGTGGGTCGAGGCGTCGGTCGGTTTCGAGCCGTCCGGGTTGCAGAGTCGCTCGGCGAACGTGTCGACGTTGATTCCGTTGGCGCTCGTGCCGCTCCACGCGAAGTCGATGCCGTGACCGATCAGCGGGAACGGGTCCGCCCCAGGGAACACGACGCCCTCGGAGTCGACGCCGCCGCCGTGCAGCTCGTATTCGGTGAAGATCTGGGGCGAGTAGTAGCCGACCTGCGGCCCCATCGCGCCGAGCGCGTGCCCATCGCTCGAGTGCTGGCGCGAGACGAGCACGGCGTTGGACTCGACCGTCGGCATCTCCGCGTGCAGATGCTCGAGTCTTGCCGCCCAGCCCGGCAGCTGGGCACGCGCGGCCGCCTGCTGGCTCGCGTCGGGTCCCTGGATCTCGGCGTTCCGGGGGTGGATCGAGCCGAGGTCGGGGTCGGCGTTCAGATCGAGGCGTGGTTCGATGCGACCCGCGCGGTCCGAGTTCACGCGCGTGCTCTGGACGGTCAGGGCGGCGGGATCCTCGGGCTCTGAGAGATCGTCGTAGGGGGCCTGCCAGTGGCGGCCGAAGCGGCGCTGGAACAGGCGCTGGAGCTCGGCCGCCACCTCCTGGCTACCGCCCGAGACGGTGAACTGCGTGACGAGCAGGACGGCCTCGGCGGCCGAGTCGGCGATCGTCCAGGGCGCCGGCATCGTTCCCAGGGCGGGGTATTCGGCGGGCAGCGCGGTGAGCGGGTTGGCCTTGTCGTAGTCGATCCGGGCGTTGATCCCGGCGACGTACTGCGTGAGGGCGTCGAGCGCCTTGGCGCCCTCGGCGCCGTATTCGCGGGGCAGCGCGTCGGCCTGGGCGGTCAGCTCCTGCGCCGAGAAGTCCTGGTTGGTCAGCTGGCTCGCGTCACCCGAGGCGGCGCTCGGTCCGGTCAGGCCGGCCAGCGTGCCCTCGGCGGTGCGCCGCAGCGCGTCCATCAGGAAGAGCCGCTCCTGCGCCTGCTCGTAGCCACACGCCCACATGAGGTCGTCGAAGTTGTCGGCGTAGATGTGGGCCATCCCGAACTGCTTGTCGAAGTAGATCTGAACCCCCGGCTTGGGGCTCTCGTAGCTGCCGACGCCTCCCGGCATCGAGCCGAAGTCGGTGTCCTTGTAATAGACGTTCAGATCGCCGGGCGTGAGCGTCGAGGCGTGGGGCATGATCCCCACGTACAGCGGCTGCTGGTTGGTGAACGAGGCGGGCACGGTGCCGAACGCCTGGTTGGCGGCGAGGTCGGCGGCCGTCGTCGTCTCCCCTTCGCCCTGGGCGAGCACGGAGTGAAAGCCGGAGAACATCGGCACCGACAGCGATGGCGGCGCCGGTGCGGCCTGAGCCGGACCGGAGGCGAGCAGCGCGCCGCTGCCCGCCATCAGCAGCGCCGCGATCAGCCGCGTCCTCACTCCCACGAAGTCGTTGTATCCAATCGCACCGCTGCGGCGCAACTGGGAAGGCGCGCGGTGAGCGCCGTCGCGGCACCCGAAAAGCGCCACCGATGCGCCCGGTCAGATAGAACCGGCGCTGAGCGCCGTGCCCTCGCTCCGACGCCTCGCCTCGATTCTCCTGCTCGCATCCGCGCTGCTCGCCGTCGCGCTGCTCGCGGCCGCGCCGCTCGCGGTCGGCGGCGCCCTGGCCGGAGCCGCCGGACACGCGGGGACCCGCGAATGTCGCGTGCCCGGGCTGCGCAGGACGATCGATCAGGCCTGGCGGCCGGACATGCGTGCCGCCGTGGCATACGCCAGACGTCGGGTCGGGGACATCGCATTCGCGGTTCGCAGCGATGGGCGCTTCGTCGGGTACAGGCCCGACCACGTCGAGTGGTCGGCCAGCGTCGTCAAGGCGATGCTGATGGTGGCCTACCTGGATGAGCCGTGGGTGGCCCGCCGTCCGATCGACGCTCGCGACGACTCGCTGTTGCGCCCGATGATCACCGCGTCCGACAACAACGCCGCCGACCGCGTCGACGAGATCGTCGGCAGCGGCGGTCTCGACGCGCTCGCCCGGCGCGTCGAGATGACGCATTTCGCCGCGGCTGCGCCGGTGTGGGGCGAGACCGACATCACCGCTCGCGACCAGAGCCTCTTCTTCCTGCACATCGACCGGTGGATCGTGGCGCGCCACCGGCGCTACGGCATGCACCTGCTGGCCTCGATCATCCCGTCGGAGCGGTGGGGGATTGGCGAGGTCTCTCCCCGCGGCTGGACGCTCTACTTCAAGGGTGGCTGGGGCTACGGGACCGGCCTGCTCGACCACCAGGTAGTTCTGCTCAAACGCGGCTGTGCGCGGGTGGCGATCGCCGTGCTCAGCATGCACGACGGCTCGCACCCCTACGGCAAGGAGACCCTGCGCGGGATCTTCGCCCGCCTGCTGCGCCGTTTCCCTCGCTTCAGGTAGCCGCCGGCGCGGCGAGCTTAAGCGCCGCTGCGACGAGGTCGCCCACCTGGCCCGCTTCAACGTCGGTCAGCGTGCGCGGGTCGAGGACCAGGCGGTCGTCGCTGATCCGCCCGATCACGGCGACCGGCCCGGCCCGCAGACGTGCGGCGAGAGACTCGGCGGACGCCGGCGCCGGATCGACCGACACGACCGGCCCGTGCAGCTCGGCCAGCGGCAGTGCCCCACCGCCGACGCGGCCGACTCCGGGAACGACGCAGGCCCGGGCGCCGATCCCGGCGCGGATCGCCTCGGCGCGCGCGGCGAGCTCGCGCTCGCCGGCGGCGAGCATCCTCAGCACGGGTATCTCCTCCGCGGCGCTTGCCGGGTCGCGGTAGAGCGCGAGCGTCGCCTCGAGGGCGGCCAGCGAGAGCTTGTCGATTCGGAGTGCACGGGCGAGCGGGTGGCGCTCCGCCTGGCGCACAGCGTCGGCCTCGCCGACCAGGATCCCGGCCTGCGGGCCCCCGAGCAGCTTGTCTCCCGAGAAGCAGACGAGCGCGGCCCCGGCCCGCAGCGAGCGGCGCACGTCGGGCTCTTCGGCGAGCAGCTCGAGCTCGCGCGCGAGGGCGCCCGAGCCGAGGTCGTCGATGACGGGCACTCCGAGTCCCGTCAGCGGTTCGATCTCGGGCGTCTCCACGAACCCGAGCGTGCGGAAGTTCGAGGGATGGACGCGCAGGATCACGACCCGATCGCCGGCGCCGGCGCGCGCGAGCGCCCGCTCGTAGTCCTCGATCCGGGTGCGGTTGGTCGTGCCGACCTCGACGAGCCGTGCCCCCGCCTGCTCGATCACCTCGGGGATGCGGAAGCCGCCGCCGATCTCCACGAGCTGCCCGCGCGAGACGACAACCGTGCCGCCCCGGCCGGCGAGCGCCGCGACGGCGAGCAGCACCGCCCCCGCGCCGTTGTTGACCGCCAGGCCACCGCCGGCCCCGGTCAGTTCGCCGAGCGCGTGGGCGACGTGCGCGTGGCGCGATCCGCGCCGGCCGTTGTCGAGCTCGAGCTCGAGCCCGCAGTAGCCCTCGGCTATCCGCGTCACCGCGGCGCGCGCCGCGGCCGGCAGCGGCGCGCGGCCGAGATTGGTGTGGACGATCACTCCGGTCGCGTTGATGACAGGGCGCAGCGAAGGCTGACGGATCCGCTCGAGCTGCTCGCGCGCCGCGGCCAGCAGGTCGCCGTCGGCCTCGCGGCCGTCGGACAGGTCTCGCCGCCGCGCGGCGATCGCCGCGCGGGCCGCGGCCACGGCGAGCGGATGGGGCGCGTCGAGCTCCGACGCGAGCCGGTCGACGCTCGGCAGCTCTCGATAGCGCCCCTCAACCATCTGATGCACGCTCCTCGACCATCTGACGCATTCTCCTAGACTGGAACCCGGATGATCCGGCGAGGCGTGCTCGGGGCGCTGGTTCTTGCCATCGGTATCGGGGCCGGACCGGCAGCGGCAGCGGCCGCCGTGGACGCGCGCGTGGTCGGGACCTTCGCGATGGTCGCCCACGTGACGACAGCGGTGAACGTCCGCGGCGAGCATCGAGGTCAGACGCTCCACCGCAGCTGGCGGGTGACGCCCGCCGCGTGCTCGCGGAGCATCTGCCGGCGCCTCGTGCTCCACCGGCAGCGCAGCGCCGGGATCGTGCAGCGCGTCACGCTGCGCCGCGTCGGCGCGGGCCGGTATTCCGGCTCTGGCGTCTTCTACGTCGCCCTGCGCTGCAAGGGGCGCACCTACCTGAAGGGCAGCCGGGCGCCGTTCGGCATCACCGTGACCGTCGCCGGCACCGTCACCGTCCAGGGAATCCGGTTTGCGCGCCGGCTGCGCGGCACGTATGTGAATCCGTCGCGCTCCGACGCGACCCCCTGCCCGCTCGGCCCAAGTCACGACGCCGCGCGCTACAGCGGCAGCGCCACATCACCGGCGCCCGGGCCGCCGAGCGCTTCGTTCACCACCGACGTCGCGCCCGGTGCCGACTCGGCGCAGTTCAGCAGCACCTCGCAGCCGGGCGCCGGCGGGGCTTCGATCGTCGCCTACGCGTGGAACTTCGGCGATCCGGCATCTGGCCGCAGCGACACCTCGACCGCGTCCGCTCCAGCTCACCGGTTCAGCCAACCGGGGAGCTACCGCGTGACGCTGACGGTGACCGACGAGAACGGCCTCGCGTCCTCGGTCACTCAGCTGGTGACCGTGCCCGGTGCGATCTCGAGCGTGTCCAGGACCCGCGCGAGGTCAGTCACCAGCCGTCCGGCCGACAGCCGCGCCGGCTGGACCACCGCGTAGACACAGCACGGCCTCCCTGCGACGGTGAAGAAGCGCTGCCAGCCGAGTTGCCCGGCTCGCGTGACCTGAAGCTGCCGCGGACTGAAGTCCGGGGCGCGGGGCACGGGGCGCGAGGCTGGGGCGAACAGGCCGTGGCCGGCCCGCAGCCGCCCGTCGGGCCGGTACTCGACCAGCGCGAGGAAGCGGTCGTCGCCCCGCATCCGCCCGGTCGCCGCGGCGCCGAAGTCGCCGTCGTGGTCGTGTAGCGGAAAGCTCGCTGCGTGAAGGACGGGAGCCGCGTCCGCGCGGCGGAAGATGCGCGCCTCCCAGCCGCTGGGCACCTCGATCGCGAGCCCGTGGCCGGAGATCACCACACGAGCCATCCGATCGCGGTGGCCAGCGCGAGCAGCTCGAGCAGCCAGCTCGCACGCCGGACGGGCGCCTCGAGGCGATCGATCCGCTCGTGCAGCGCGATCAGCGCTGGTACGTCGTGAACCCGGCGAGCGGGGAGCAGCGAGAGGCCCCGGATCGCGCCGAACGAGCCGCCGATCAGGGCGCCGCCAGCCACTCCGGCGCCGAGCATCGCGAGCAGCCCGAGCGCGTAGATCGCCGCGGTCGTGACGATCGTCGCGACGCCGACTCCGAGCTGCGCGCCAAAGCCGAACCCGTACACCCAGCCGCGGTAGCGGGCGAGCCAGTCCTCGTTGACCTGGCGGTGCGAGCTCGGCAGGCGCAGCCTGCCGCCGGGCGCATCGAGCAGGGCCGCTCCGACGAGCAGCGCCGCGACGATCCCGGATCGCCACGCTGTGCCGCCCGGAAGCAGCGTCCCGAGCCCGCCGGCCGCGGCCCCCGCCAGCGCGCCGGCGCCGATCGCGCCGATCGCCATAGCCCCGGCCGTCACCCTCCAGCTGAATCCCCGGCTCCGCTCGCCGAGCGGAGTGATGCTGGCCAGCATCGAAAGCCCTCAGGGTGACCAGGCCGCCCGGATTCCTCCCGCGAGCGCGACGAGGAATCCGATCAGCGTGATCTGCGCTGCGCTCACGGGCCGGCGGTGTGGCCGCGAGACGGGTACAGGCTCGGATGCTCGGCGGTGATGCCCGCCGCGGCCAGCGCGCGCTCGGCTCGCTCCGCCCGCTCGGAGGACGTGCGCGCTCCGGAGAGGTCGGCATCCGCGTCGCCCAGCAGGCGAAGGATCTGCTCCCAGCTTCCCGCGCTGCCCTGGCCCTGGATCTCGCCGCCCGCACCGACCAGCACGAAGTGGGGCGTGGCGGGAATCGCGAGCTCCTCGAACGCCGTGCTCGACATCACCACTTCGTGCGAGAACGGCCCGAGGCTCCGCAGCCGGGACGGGCTCTCGCGCTCCGGACCCTTCGTGACGGCGATCAGACGCGTGCCGGCCGGTGTGCTGAGGCCTGGGCGGAGGCCCTCCCAGAGCGGAGCGCAGCCACCGCAGCCGCTGCTCAGGAAGGCCAGGAGCGTGCGGCCGTGGCCGCCGCGTAGTGACACCTTAACCACGTCTCCGCTCGGTGTCTCGCCGACGAGGTGCTCAGGAGCGCTGTCGCGCGCGCCCGCGGCGGTCGCCGGACCGGGGCGCCGGCCTTCGAGCGCGACCAGCCGCCGCAGGATCTCGGCGTGACTGCGCAGCAGCGCGACCACGAACAGCAGCGCGACGGCGAGCAGCACCGACTCGACGATCAGCACGACCGTCGGCGCGCTCACGTGATCACACCCCTCCAGCCCCGGCGAGCTCGACCGCGGCCGGCTCCAGGCACGGGACGTCGTGCCCGCAGACGGCGTTGTCGACCGCCAGCGAGGCGTTGCAGTTCAGGTGTGGGATCCGAGCCGGGTTCTCGCACAAGATCATCCGGCAAACGACCTCGGTGACCCCGTGTACCTGCGGGTTGCACTGGCCGTAGCGGAACACGTTGCAGGCCACCCGCCGATTCGCGCAGCTGTTGTTCGCGCAGTGGCAGCCACCCGGGAAATGCGTTCCGGGAATGCGGTTGCAGTCGACGTAGTAGCGCACGCCCTGCTCACTGCACAGCCGCCGCCCCCGGTAGTCGGTGCACTTCCACCAGCCCCCGGCGAACGTCCCCTCGGGACACGCGTTGACACCGCGGTTGATCTCGCAGCAGAACGCCGTGTAGCCATCGGTACAGAGGCCGCTCGAGCAATCGCCGGGCACGATCGCGGCCATCGCGGAGATCGGATAGAGCAGGTAGCGCAGCGGCGCCACGACGAGGGCCGAGCCGACCGTTGCGACGCGGAGCAGCGCGTCTCGCCGCGAGACCCGCTGCTCGAGGAACCGCGCACTCGAATCGACCAGCCGGCCTCCCGCCCGCCCGGCTGCGCCCGGCGCCGCCGTGAACACGGCCCTCCAGATCAGCGCGAGCAGGGAGCCCAGCGCCACCGCGGTGGCGGCACGATCCGGCGTCTCGGCGAGGAGCCCCGGCCCGGGCCGGACGGCGAGCAGAACCGCGAGTGCCGCAGTCGCTGCGGTCAACGTCGCCGCGCGAGCAGGGCGAGACGGCGACTCGCTGCCGAGGCAGCCGCAGTCGACCTCGCCCGAGCGCAGGTGGACGACCGCGAAGCTCGCGAACATCAGGGCGGCGAGACTCGCGCCCGCGCGCGGCGGGGCGAGCAGCCCGGTCAAGCCGGCCGCGAGCTCGAGCGCACCCAGCCCCCGCCGCGCGATCCTCAGCTTCGCCGAACCAGCCATGATCAGCACGAAGGCCATCGTGCTCAGCGCGATCGTCCCCATCGGTGGCACGCGGGCATTATCTACGGTGTGAGCCACGATCCGTACGCACTGCTCGGGGTTGGCCGTGATGCCTCCGAGGCTGAGCTGCGAACTGCCTACCGGCGGCTCGCCAAGCTCCACCATCCCGACCACAACGGCGGCTCCGCCGATGCGGGCCGCCGCTTCGACGAGATCCGAGCCGCCTACCTGCGCGTCCTCCAGGAGCGCCGTATGACGGATCCATCCCTGGAGGAGCGGATCGCCGCAATCGAGGCCGAGATCCGTGCCGATCGCGAAGCGCGCCGGTCGAGCCAGGCGGAGGCGCCGTCCCGTCCGAGCCGCGAGCGGCCGCCACGCCGTCCGAGCCCCGAGGAGCTCGGCTACGTGACGACCGACGACAGCTTCGGCAAGATCCTCGACGACCTCCTCGATCGCCTCAATTCGGACCCAGGAGCTTCACGCTGAGCCATACGGCGAGCGCGGCGAGCGGGAGGGCGGGCAAGACCGTCAGCAGGCCGAGCCGGGTGAACTCGACGAACTCGACCAGCACCCGGTCGGGATGGATGATCCGCCGCCACAGGAGCGTCGCCAGCGATCCGCCGTAGGTGAGGTTGGGGCCGACGTTCACCCCGACCAGCACGGCAAGCAGCGGCCCGAGACCGATCCCTGCCGCCACCGGGACGAGGATCAGGGTGGCGGGGAGGTTGTTGAGCACGTTCGCGGCGATCGCGGCGACCACCGCGACGAGAACCAGGTCGGCGGGGGAGCCGCCGCTCGGTAGGACGGCCACGACCGCCGAGCGCAGGCCGTGGTCGGCGGCGGCTCTCACGATCACGCCGAGCCCGAACACGAACACCAGGAATCCCGGCTGTGCCCCGCGCGCGAAGCCGACCAGGGCATGCCGGCGGCCGCGCACGAGCGCCGGCAGCGCGACCAGAACGGCGCCGGCGACAGCGAACCACACCGGCGCGACCCTGAGCGGCGAGCTGAGGGCGAAGCCGGCCAGGGTCAGGCACAGGACGACGAGCGCATAGCGGCTCGCCGGGGCGAGTGCCGGGCGGTCGTGCGGGGCGGGGTGGCCCTCGCCCGGATCACCCGGCCGAGGGTGGGCCTCCGCCGCAGCACGCGACCGGTCACCGAAGAACCGGCGAAACACGAGCCATTCGACGCTCACCGCCACCGCCCACGGAAGCGCCATCACGACCGCGAAGCGGGTGAACGAGAGCTCGCTCGAGTGGAACGCGAGCAGGTTCGTCAGGTTCGAGACCGGCAGCAGCAGCGAGGCAGAGTTGGCGAGGTGCGCACACGCGTACAGCGAAGGCTTGGCATCGGCCCGGACGCGAGCCGCGGTGACGAGCACGATCGGCGTGAGCAGCACGACGGTCGCGTCCAAGCCGAGCACCACCGTGACCGCGGTCGAGGCCGCGAACACGAGGCCGAGCAGCCGCCGCGAGCGGCCCTCGGATGCCGCGCCCACGTATGCGCCGAGCGCCTCGAACACGCCCTCGCGGCGGCAGCCCTCGGCGAGCACCAGAAGGGCCGCGAGGAAGCCGACCGTCGGCCCGAGGTCGGCGCACGCCGCGCGGGCCCCGTGCCCGCCGATCGCGCCGACCGCGATCAGAACGAGCGCGCCTCCCGCGGCGCACAGCCACTCGGGCGCCCACCGCGTGCGCACGATCGCGCTCGCCAGCGTGGCCACGAGCACGACCAGGGCGAGAACGAGGGCCAGAGCCGAGCCGATCAGCGCCCGCGGCCGGTGAACTCGAGGATCAGCTCCACGGTCTCGGCCGGCACGTCCAGCTGCGGGCAATGCCCGACGCCGTCGAGTACGACCCAGTCGGCGTCCTTCAGCCAGCCATCCCGATGGCGAGCGGCCGCGCCTGGCCAGGTGAGGATCCGGTCCTCGGTCCCCCAGATCACTCGCACCGGGCAGTCCGGTGCCTCGTCCGGGAGCGGCCAGCCGCTCGCCTCGCCGTAGGCGGCCAACCGCCGGGCGCCTTCGCAGGCCACGATCCCGAGCAGTTGATGGACTAGCAGCTCCGCGGGGATGTGATCGAAGTTCTCGCAGATGAACTCCGTGACCAGCCGTCGCCCTTGCCGGGTCGATACGAGCTGGTCGACGTAGGGCACGGCGGCCGGCACCGCGTCGAGGACCCGGTAGAAGTGCGCGAGCGACTCCTGCTCGCCCACGTCGCCCGTCGCCCAGCCGCCGGCCGGCGCGAGCGCTACGACCGACTCCGCCCGCCCGCGTGCGGCCAGCCGGAGCGCCAGGTAGCCGCCGAGCGAGTTCCCGACCAGGTGCGCGGTTTGAAAGCCGGCCTCGTCCATCGCCCGCTCGACCGCGCCGAGCAGCGTGTCGTCATCGATCGTCCCGGGAAGCGGCGGCCCGCCGGCATGACCGGCCAGCGCGGGCGCGAGCACGTCGTGGTGGCGTTCGAGCCCGGGCAGCGCGAGCTCCCACGTGCGCCAGGTGTCGATGAACCCGTGAAGGCAGACGAGCGGCGTCCCGGCGCCGCCGCGGTGGGCAGGGGTGAAGCGTGTCGATGCGCCGCCGGTCAGGGGCCTTAGGCTAGCCCGCCAGGGCCCTAGGCTGGCCCGCCGGAGCGTGGTGCTCGATCGTGGGGGCGGCCGGGAGCCAGTGCTCGAAAGCGGGGGCGGCGGGAGCTAGTGCTCGATCGCGGGCGGCAGCGTCGAGCGGATCCGCTCGAGCTGCGTATGTACGCGCTGCGCCCGCAGGGGCTTCTGGCGTCGCTCGCGATCAGCGGCCTGTGCGCGGCCCAGGATCAGGATCATCAGGTAGGCGCCGGCCAGCTCGGCGATCACTGCCCGGCCGCCGAAGAACAGCACCCAGGCCAGCGCGACGAGCGCTCCGGGCAGGCAGACGGCGATCAGGGAGGTCCACAGGCGGCGCGCCATGTAAATGGCCATGAGGGGTTATCGGGAGCGGCGGGGAGGCGCTTTAGCGGTGTGCGCCCGGGCTCAACGCGCCGCCGGCGCGGTCGAGCAGCTCGTCGCGCCGCACCAGCTTCACCCGCGGGCGCCCCGCGGGCTCACCGAGCGAACGCTCGTGGGCGTCGATCGCCTCCCAGCCGCTGTAGTCGACGACGTGCGTGCGCTCGTGCAGCTCGGCGAGCAGCTCATCGGCGTCACGCTGCGGCTCCGGCAGGCGCCCTTCCGCATGGTCGGCCAGCAACAGGTCCGTCGTCCCCTGAGCGCACTTCTTGTTGGTCCCGATCACCCCGGACGGGCCCCGCTTGATCCAGCCGGCCGCGTAAACGCCGGGCAGCGGATCGCGGCTGTCAGGATCGATCACCCGGCCCTCCTCGTTGAGGACGGTGCTGCGCCTGCCGTCGAACGGCACGCCGGGCAGGGCTGTGCCCACATAGCCGATCGAGCGGAGCACGATCCCCGCCTCGATTCGCTCGCGCTCGCCCGTGGGTTGGGCGCGGAGCGTGCCGTCGTCATCGCGGACCAGCTCGTTGTGCTCCACGACGACCGCCTCGACGCGGTCATCGCCCTCGATGGCGACCGGGGAGACGAGAAAGCGCAGAACGATCCGCCGCGGGCGCCCCTTGGGCTCCGCGGCCGCGTACTGGGTGAGCGTCTCGACGTTGCGCTTGGTCGTCGCATCGGCGGTCTCCATCATCGCCTGGCTGTTCTC
>Ga0070739_10003033_pt1 | contig 21453 bp, 20 predicted proteins | sample Coa_R1_7_FD_66445 | JGI IMG/M metagenome (GOLD analysis project Ga0070739, IMG submission 66445) | Surface soil microbial communities from Centralia Pennsylvania, which are recovering from an underground coalmine fire - Coalmine... | ecosystem: Environmental > Terrestrial > Soil > Unclassified ... | reverse complement strand
CCGGTTTCAGTATCCCCTAAGCGGATCGAAGGATTGAAGCTCGGGGTGAGCGCGACCACGCTCTACCGCTGGGAGGTGGTTTCAGTATCCCCTAAGCGGATCGAAGGATTGAAGCGCATCCTTCTCGCCCTCCACGACGTAGACCGGCTCCGTGTTTCAGTATCCCCTAAGCGGATCGAAGGATTGAAGCGCACGCGTCATCGCACGCTTCCACGATCGCGTCGCCGGGTTTCAGTATCCCCTAAGCGGATCGAAGGATTGAAGCTTCGATCCACCGCGGCGCGTCGCCGCCCGGGTAGGCGTTTCAGTATCCCCTAAGCGGATCGAAGGATTGAAGCTTGGATCGTATATCCTCACCGCAGATGACCTAGATGTTGGTTTCAGTATCCCCTAAGCGGATCGAAGGATTGAAGCCTGGAGCAATATCCCCGTGGAGAGCGCACGTATGCCTGGGTTTCAGTATCCCCTAAGCGGATCGAAGGATTGAAGCGGACCTACGTGCCAGCCTGGCTCGACCAGCTACCCTGGCGTTTCAGTATCCCCTAAGCGGATCGAAGGATTGAAGCTGATATCGAAGATGATCGCGGCGAGCAGCCCGGTTTTGTTTCAGTATCCCCTAAGCGGATCGAAGGATTGAAGCACGGCACTGCCGGGCCCGGGCACCGCGCCGAGCTGCAGTTTCAGTATCCCCTAAGCGGATCGAAGGATTGAAGCAGGCGCTGGACCTGGTCCAGGTAGAGCTCGATGGCTTGTTTCAGTATCCCCTAAGCGGATCGAAGGATTGAAGCAATACGTGCATGGTAGGGGAGCATCACGGTGCTCTGATGTTTCAGTATCCCCTAAGCGGATCGAAGGATTGAAGCCTGAAGTTGTCCGTCCCGCTGACTCCCACGCCCATCCCGGTTTCAGTATCCCCTAAGCGGATCGAAGGATTGAAGCGCAGGATCCGGAGGACCGCCGGCTGGTGGCCTCGATTGTGTTTCAGTATCCCCTAAGCGGATCGAAGGATTGAAGCACAAGTCCCTTCGATGCCTGGTGGACGCCGCTCATTCCGGTTTCAGTATCCCCTAAGCGGATCGAAGGATTGAAGCCAGCACGTCGTTCCAGGCCCGCAGCACTGTAGCAATGACGTTTCAGTATCCCCTAAGCGGATCGAAGGATTGAAGCTACTCCGCTGAGTGCGGTGGTTATCTGCCCGCGCACACGGTTTCAGTATCCCCTAAGCGGATCGAAGGATTGAAGCGTCGCGGCGCAGGGCGGCGTGCTGACGATCGGCTACGTTTCAGTATCCCCTAAGCGGATCGAAGGATTGAAGCCGCTAGCTCCGGCTGCGCACACAGATCGCGGCCGTGCGTTTCAGTATCCCCTAAGCGGATCGAAGGATTGAAGCGCCCCGGCGGGCAATCTCCAGGGGTTCCTGTTCAACACGGTTTCAGTATCCCCTAAGCGGATCGAAGGATTGAAGCCCGTTCAGCAGGTAGCCGCCCTGCGGCCCGACGAACCCCGTTTCAGTATCCCCTAAGCGGATCGAAGGATTGAAGCCGGCGGGATGGTTTACGCTCAGCTAGGCTCGCCCGTCCCGTTTCAGTATCCCCTAAGCGGATCGAAGGATTGAAGCTCCGCTGAAAGGCATTGTTCCGGTCGTCGAGCTGCCGTTTCAGTATCCCCTAAGCGGATCGAAGGATTGAAGCCGACTTGAACGCATTGCTCTTCTGCTTTGTTAAGGACCATGCAGGCTCCCCCGACTGGCGGCAGGGCCCACCGGCGCGGGCGCCTGACCGTCCTTAGCGTACGCCACAGTGCCTGCCGTTCGCAACTCGGACTACTGCCGCCCGAGGCGGGACGTTTGCGACCGGCCTATTGGCAGCCGGCTGTCAGCCAGACCGCGGTCGCCATTGCAGTGGCTCCCTCTGCTGACGTCAGCCGTGGAGGTTTGCGAATACTGCCGTCTACAGGCCCACCAGCGAGCGATTCTCAGCACCCGTGACCAGGTAGCTGAGCCTATCAGACCCGCTCACCGGAGGTGTATCGCTGCGTCCCGCCCCTTGCCCGCGCGCTCGGCGGCTCGAATACCGAGCCAGTGAGCGCGCACCGCCGCATCCGCATGCCAGGGGGACGCCAGTGCGGGGCGCACGCTCTGTATTCGCTAGCAGGGTGAGCGCGCACCGCCGCATCCGCATGCCAGGGGGACCGGCCGCCGCTCACCGCGCCTCGACGTGCCGCCTGCCCCTGGGGACCGGAACGGCCAAGCGGGACGCGACGCGGCGGCCAGCAGCGCCCGCGATTGACAGCGCGCCTGGACGCTCCTAGAATGGCCTGCCAGCGCATCCGGTTTAGCCCTGTGCCGATCCGGTGGCGACTGGCCCCTCGGCAGATCGTGGGAGGATTGCGATGGCGCACCAGTTCCTGGTGCACGAGAAGGGCGACATGGTCGGCGTCGCCGTCGAGGACATCGCCCCCGGCGCCAGCGTGCAAGGCCTGTTCATGAACGACGGCACGATGCTCAGCCTGCCCGCCCGGGAGGCCATCCCGCTCGGCCACAAGATCGCTCTACGCGATATCGCCGCCGGCGAGGCGGTCAAGAAGTACGGCGTGACCATCGGCGAGGCGCGCCAGGCGATCCCCGCCGGCGCGCACGTCCACGTCCACAACCTGCGCAGCGTCCGCTGGAAGGCGTCCGTACTCGAGGAGAGCCGCACTGCCCCCGCCGGCGCCCGGTGAGGACGGCCATGAACCCTCCGACGATCCACGCCTACCGACGCCCCGACGGCCAGGTCGGCGTGCGCAACCACGTCGTCATCCTGCCCGTCGACGACCTGTCCAACGCCGCCTGCGAGCACATCGCCGCGATCATTCCCGGCACGATGGCCCTGCCGCATCCCTATGGCCGCCTGCAGTACGGCGCCGATCTCGACCTCCACTTTCGTACCCTGATCGGCACCGGCTGCAACGCGAACGTGGCCGCTGTGGTCGTGGTCGGCATCGAGCCGCGCTGGACGCAGCGCGTGGTCGACGGCATCGCCCCCACCGGCAAGCCGGTCTACGGCATCGGCATCGAGGGCAAGGGCGACCTGAAGGTGATCGAGGAGGGCGCGCGCCAGGCCGCCCGGTTCTTGCAGCAGGCGTCGGAGCTGCAGCGCGAGCCGATCTCCTTCGCCGAGCTGACGATCAGCACCAAGTGCGGCGAGTCGGACACGACCTCCGGCCTGGCTTCCAATCCGGCGGTGGGCAACGCCGTCGATCGCTTCACCGCGCTGGGCAACACGGTCTACTTCGGCGAGACCTCCGAGATCACCGGCGCCGAGGACATCGTCGCCGAGCGGATGGCCACGCCCGAGCTAAAGCGCAAGTTCCTCGAGGTCCACCGCCGCTACGTCGAGGCGATCGAGGGACGCGGCGTCAGCCTGCTCGGCTCCCAGCCGACGGAGGGGAACATCGCCGGCGGCCTGACCACGATCGAGGAGAAGGCGCTCGGCAACGTCCAGAAGATCGGCCGTCATTCGCCGGTGATCGGCATCCTCGCGCCGGCCGAGGCCCCGCCCGGCGTGGGGGACCAGCCGCCGGCGCGTGGTCTGTACTTCATGGATACGTCGTCCGCGGCCGCCGAGTGCGTGACGCTGATGGCCGCGGCCGGCGCCCAGGTCCACCTGTTCACCACCGGCCAGGGCAACATCATCGGCCACCCGATCGAGCCGGTGATCAAGATCACGGCCAATCCGAGGACCGCCGCGACGATGAGCGAGCACGTCGACGTCGACGTCAGCGCCCTGCTCTCGGGCCGGATGACGCTCGACGAGGCCGGCGAGGCGATCCTCGACATGGTCGTGCGTACCGCGAACGGCCGCCTGACCGCGGCCGAGGCGCTCGGCCACCGCGAGTTCGTGCTCACCAAGCTCTACCCGAGCGCGTGACTAACCCCCGACCCTGCCCCCGCGCCGGGGGCGGGGAGCAGGACGAGGGTGAGAGGGACGAACCCCTCCCCCGGCCCCTCCCCGCGCCGGGGAGGGGAGAGGATGCAGGGCGAGCGCGCAGTTCCCTCGTAACTCCCCCTTTCCCCACGCCGGGGAGAGGGGGCTGGGGGGAGAGGTCGACCGTGCGCGTGGCAGCGGAGGTACTGGAGGCGTTCGCCGCGCGGCTGCTCGCCGCGGCAGGGGTGCCCGCCGCGGCCGCGGCGGGCTGCGCCGCCGTGCTCGTGGAGGCCGACCTCGAGGACAACGGCTCGCACGGTCTGCTGCGCCTGCCGATCTACCTCGCCGCCATCGCCCGCGGCCAGATCGACCCCGCCGCCACGCCGCGCGTCGAGACGACGGGTCCCGCCACGGCCGTCGTCGACGGCGCCAACACCCTCGGCCCCGTGGTCGCCCGCGCGGCGATGGACGAGGCGATCCGCCTGGCCCGCGCCGCCGGCGTGGGGATGGTCACCGCGCGGCACAGCAACCACTACGGGCCCGCCTCCTACTATGCCGCGCAGGCCGCCGCCGCGGGCATGATCGGGCTCACCACCACGAACAGCCCGCCGGCGATGCCGCCCTGGGGCGGCCGCGCGCCGTATCTCGGCACCAACCCGATCGCCTGCGCCTTCCCCGGCAGCGGCGCGCCGCTGGTCGTCGATCTGTCGCTCAGCGTGGTGGCCCGTGGCAAGATCATCCAGGCGGCGCGCCAGGGCCAGCCGATCCCGCCGGGCTGGGCCGTGGACGCCGCCGGCCGCGAGACGACCGATCCGCGAGCAGTGCTGGCCGGCGGCGCGGTGCTGCCGCTGGGCGGCGCGAAGGGCTTCGCCCTCGCCCTGGCCGTGGAGGTGCTGTCCGGCCTGCTGGCCGGCGCGGCGTTCGGCCCGCACGTCACCTCGATCCTGGCCGACGACGTCGCGCCGGCCAACGTCGGCCACTGGTTTCTGGCCGCCGACGTGGCCCGCTTCCTGCCGCCGGCGGCGTTTGGCGCCGCGCTGGACCAGCTCCGTGCCGAGCTGAAGGCCGCCGAGGCCGCCGACCCGCGGGCACCTGTTCGCCTGCCCGGCGAGCGGCGGGCCGCGGCGCGGGCCGAGCAGCGCGCGCACGGCGTCGCCCTACCGCCCGAGACGCTGCGCGCGCTGGACGACTGGGCCGCCCGGCTGGGCCAGCCGCCGCTGGCCGCGGATCAGATGGAGGCCTGAAGCGCCGCGTGTGAGCGAGGCGCGGGCCTGGCGCATCAGGTCGCGGCGTCCCGCTCGATAGGGCGAATACCCGATGCGCGTCGCGGCCTGGCATAGTAGCCTGGGCCTGGCGGGAGCGGACATCGCCGGCCGGAGGAGCGTAGTGGGCATGCGACAGCGGCTGGCCTACCTGGCCTGCAGCCTCGGCATCGGCGTGTTTAGCGGGTTCAACACCTTCACCCTGCCGCTCTGGCTATCGACCTTCACCACGTCCTACCTCCTGCTCGGACTGCTCGGCAACACTCGCTCGCTGGAGGGCGCCTTCGTCTCGCCCGCCTTCGGCGTCTGGTCCGATCGCGTCTGGCTGGGCTGGCTCGGGCGCCGCCGGCCGTTCATCCTCGTCGGCGGGCTGGCGTCGGCCGTGCTCCTCGCCCTCACCCCGGCCATCAGCCGCCAGCCGCTGCCCGGCCTGCTGGCGGCGCTGCCGCCCGACGCGCAGCGGCTGGCGCCGGCCGTGCTGGCGATCTTCCTGTTCACCTTCACCTTCAACACCATGGACGACATCCACAAGGCGCTGCTGGTGGACGTGACCGACCCGACCGAGCGCAACGCCTGGTCGGCCTGGTCGGTAGTAACGGTCATGGTCGGCTACGTCGTGCTGCTGCTGCTCGGGTTCGTCCTCTGGCCGGCGAGCGTGACTGATCTCGCCTTCGCCGTGGCCGGCGCGCTGACGGCGGGGAGCGTCCTCGTCACCGTCGCCGGCGTGCGCGAGCCGCCGCCCGCGGAGTGGGCGGCGAGCCACGATGCGGCCGACGCCGGCGGCCTGTGGGCGCGCGTCGTCCTCCTCGCCCGCTACCGCGGCGCCCTGGCCTTCTGCCTGGTGAGCTTCGCCTACTGGTCGGGCGTCAACGCCGTGCTGCCGCTCGTCTCGATCTACACCCGCGACATCCTCGGCGCCACGGTCGGCGAGGCGCAGCTCCTGCCGGCGCTGCTGCTGGTGTCCACGACGCTGTTCGCGCTGCCGACGGCCTGGCTCGGGCAGCGCCTCGGGCGGCGCCGCGTCCTGGCCGCCGGCTACGCCATCGTCGCCGTTGCCGCCCTCGGCGCCCTGGTGATCACGACCAAGGAGCAGGGCGCGGCCATCTTCCTGCTGGCCGGCGTCGGCAACGCGGCGAGCAACGTGCTGGCGATCCCCCTGCTCGCCGAGCTGGTGCCGCGCCAGTACATCGGCGCCGCCAGCGGGCTGCTGGCCGCCAGCGGCTCGCTGGCCGCCCCGCTGGCGAGCCTCGTCGCCGGCGCGCTCTCCGACGTCTACGGCCCGCGGGCGATCTTCGCGCTGATGGCCGTGCTGGTCGTCCTGGCGCTCGCGCTACTGCCGACCGTGCGCCAGCCCGCGACGCTCGTCCTCGAAGCGCGCTCGGCCTGAGCGGCGGCCCTTCCCTGGCTCCGCGACTTTTGCCCGCGTCTCGAAGCTCGTGCTGGCGCGCCGTCGGCCTGAGCGGCTAGCAGCCCCTACTCCGGCTGGCGGCCGATCTCGTTCAGCACCTCCTCGACCAGCTCGAAGCCCCAGATGTTCGCCATCGCCGCGTCGGAGAGCGGCTCGGGGATCAGGCCCAGGTCGCGGAAGAACTGGTAGACGTAGAGCATCGACTCCTGGTTCGGCAGGCCGTTCGGGCTGAAGCCGATCGGCACCATCTCGTGGACGATGCTGGCGTCGAGGCCGGTGTGGCGGGCGATGATCTCGTCGATCTCGGCGCGGTCGGCGTCGCCGCTCTGGCCGGCCAGGGCGGCCTGGTAGGCGCGGATCGCGCGGATGTAGGCGCGCGTGACCGCCTTCGCCACCGGCCGGTTGGCGTACAGCGCGTTCGCGTAGCCGACGACCCCGACGGTGAAGTTTGGATACATCTCGTCCTGGCCCATCACCTTCACCGCCGTGCCCTGCTGCAGCACGCGGGCGAGGAACGGCTCGCTGAGGATCGCGGCGTCGATCGAGCCGTTGGCCAGGGCCGGCACCATGTCCGGGAAGGTCAGCGGCTGCACGCTCAGGTCGTCGAGCGACATCCCCACCCGCTGCAGCGCCGCGCCCAGCGCCGCGCCGTTGGTCGTCGCCTTGCCGGGCGGCGTCATCGCCAGGCTCAGGCCGCGCAGGTCTTCCAGGCGGTGGCCACGGCCGGCGTCGTAGAGGTCCTTGCGGACGGCCAGCGCGGCGAAGCCCGCGCCCGGCCGGAAGCTGCCCTTGTCCAGGACCAGCTTGAAGCCGACGCCGCGCGCGGCGGCGTTCCAGGTGGCCGCGTTGCTGCCGAAGCCGGTGACGTCGACCTGCTCGGTGGCCAGGGCGGGGATCATCTCGGACGAGTTCGTGAACACGATCAGCTCGGTGTCCAGGCCCTCCTGCTGGAAGTAGCCGCGGGCCTGGGCGATGGCGATCGCGGCATCGGCGGCCAGCGGCTGGGTGGCGATGCGCACGTGCGTCGGCGGCGCGGCCGGCGCGCTGGCCGGCGCGGCGCTGGCGGCCGCGGTCGGGGCGCTAGCTCCCGCCCCGGGAGCCGTCGCGGTCGGGGCCGGGCGCGCGGGGCCGGCCGCCGGGGCGCAGGCGCCCGCGAGCAGAAGCAGCGCCACCAGCCACCCGGCCGTGCGGGAGAGGAGCTTCGCCAATCTTCGCCTCCTTTGGCCCCGCGCCCCCACGCGGGGGCCGGGATCCTCATCGCCCTGAGCGTCGGCGCCGAGCCGCCCGCGCCCCCGCTCGGGAGCCGGGAGCCGGCGCGAGGCCACTCGCTACTGCTCACCACCCCTACGCTCCGCACCAGCAGGGCACGCGAGTGTCCGCACCCACGCCAGCGCTCAGCGGCCGAGATCGTCCACGGTCGTCGGCGCGAACAGCGCTTCGAGCGGCACCGCCTCGCGGACGATGCCGTGTGTCAGGCAGTAGCGCAGCATCGCCTCCAGCGTGGGGCGGCTGCCGGCCAGGCTGTACTGCCAGGGGTCGGGGCCCATCAGCGCGAGCTGCTGCTCGTAAGCGTGGCGGGCCCAGGCCAGCGCCACCACCTGCGCGTCGCGCAGCTCGCGGCAGGCGACGTCCTTGGCGGCGCGGAAGGCGGCCAGCAGCCGCGCCGGCAGCCAGGGATGCTCGCGGGCGATAGCCTCGCGCAGGACGATGCAGTGGCCGATCGGGAACACGCCCGTGCGGCGGTAGTAGTCCGCCTCCACGGCAGCGTAGTCGGGGAACAGGCGGCGCACGCCGGGCGGCAGCGCCTCCGGCTCCTGCTGGGCGAGGTGGGCGTCGACCGCGCCGCGCCGCAGCAGGTCGAAGGGATCGGTGCCCGCCGGCAGGCGCTGCCAGTCAAAGTGGCTCGGCGGCGTGAACGGCACGTCTTCCTCGTCGTAGAGCAGCCAGCGACAAGAGGCGAGGGCGACGCCGTAGTCGTCGGCGAGCAGGCCGCGCTGCCAGAGCGCCGCGGGGTTGGAGAAGTTCCGCACGGCGATGCGCTTGCCGGCCAGGTCGGCCGGCTCGCGGATCGCGGCGTCCTCGCCAACCAGGATCCAGGAGTGGCGGAAGCGGCGGCTGGGGAAGGCGGGGATGGCGACGAACGGCAGGCCGCGCGTGCGGGCGGCGAAGTAGGTCGACAGCGCCAGCTCGCAGGCGTCGAATTCCTGGTAGCGGATCATCCGCCGGTGGCGCTCCGGCGTGCTCAGGCTGGCCAGCACGGTGAGGGCGACCCCGTCGACCCGCACGCGCCCGTCGACGAGCGCCCGGTTCAGGTGGTAGTCGCCGCAGGCGAGGGTCAGCGGCAGGTCGGGCATGCGCGCTCCATACACGGGCCAACGCCCGAAATGGTATTCCTACGGCTGGAACAGGTATCCGACAGCCACGGAGAAGTCGGGCAGAAGGGGCGAAGTGAGCGTGTCCGCTGCCCCGAGCGTGGCCGCGAGCCGAAGCCGCCCGGTCTGGCGACGATAAACCGCCGCGCTCTGGGCGCGCCAGTCGACGATCCAGTACTCGTCTACGCCCCGCTCCGAGTATAGGCGGAGCTTGAGCTCCAGATCGCGCCGCCGATTCCTGGCGCCGGGCGAGAGCACCTCGACCGCCAGCTCCGGGGCGCCTTGCAGGTGACCCGCGTCGTCCAGGAGACGTGCATAGCGCTCGTGACTGACCCACACGATGTCGGGAGCGACTGCATCCGACTCGCCAAAAATGACTCCTGGGGCCGCCGCCACACGTCCCAGGCCGGTTCGGTCGTTCCAGTTGTTGAGAACGGTCACGCACCTGCCAGTGCATTCCTGGTGACCGAAATGGGGCTGTCTCGTCACGAACAGCTCTCCGTCGATGATCTCGTAGCGCGTGCCGGGCTCGTCTGGCAGCGCGTCGAGATCCGCGATCGTCCAGCGCTTTGCGCGCGTCTCCGCCATGGCTCGTGCTCCTCGCCCTGCGCCGCGGGGCCTCTGTAGATCGCGGCCGGCCACCCTCGCCTCAGTATACTCGGCCCTCGAGTGGCCCCGATTCCCTGGCACGGCCGAGCCTCGCTAGGACGTTGCGCGCAGGACGACGACGCTGAGCAGCAGAAGAACGGCGATGGGGGCCAGGACCGCGTAGAACAGGCGGCGCTGGAAGGCGCCGCCGCCCAGGAGGTACCAGGCCGCGGCGTCCCGCCGCCGGCGACGGGCGGCGCCGGCCGTCGGCTCGTCCGGCGCGGTCAGGGGCGCTCCGGCGGCGGGGCCGGCGCCGTCATCACCCATTGCACCCGCCAGGGGCGCGGGCGGGGATAGCCCCAGAAGCCGCGCATCCAGTCGCGCGCCATCAGCCAGGCGAACGTAGCCAGCGAGGCGACGTGCCCGACGCCCACGGCGAGGCTGCCCAGTGGCACGCCGGCGCGGTAGATCAGCGTGAAGTCGCCCCAGCCGCCGACCAGCGACATACCGGGGTAGATCACCAGGACCAGCACGAGCTGGAGCATGCCGCAGGTGGCGAGGGCCAGGGCCACGGCCGGTCGCAGCGGCAGGAGCAGTGCGACGGCCAGCAGCGCCCAGCCCAGCGCCCAGGTGACGAGCGGGCCGGCCAGGGCGACGACGAAGGACTGGAGCGGGGTGAAAGGGGTGCTCGCAGTCACGTAGCCCCAGTAGAGGAAAAAGTGGATCTGTGGGTCGGGTGCGCCGTACAGCCGCATCGCCGCCGCGTGTCCGCACTCGTGCAGCCAGACCAGCGGCGGCGTGAGCAGCAGCATGCCGATGCGCTGAGCCAGCTCTCGGTCGCCGGCAGTCCACCGCGCGTCGAGCAGGGCGCCCCAGCCGCGGACGAGCTGGCGCAGAGTGACCAGCGCCGCCCAGGCGTAGAGCAGGCTGGCGGCCCAGAACATCCCTACCAGCATGCTGGCTCCTCGCCTCCGGCCGTCGGGGCCTGACTTCCGGGTGTCGCCGCGCGGCGGGCACCAGAGGTCATCCGGTCGAGCCGATCGCCGACGATGCCGCGCGGGCGGTGGACGGGCGGGATGACCGCCGGCGCGGCGGCGCCGCTCACGGCGTCCTCCCCTCGTGGGGCTGCGCCGCGCGCCCGCGCGCGCCGCGATGGGCCCGCGGCTGTCGGAATCTACATCGCGGGTACGGTCCTGTCAAACGAGCGCGGACCCGTCTGCCGGCCGGTCGTGGGCCTATCGAGCGAAGCGGCACAGACTGTGCGCTGCCTGGCAGTAGATCGTGCCGCCTGCCGCACTAGTAGAAGGAGATGAGCTGATGGAGCCCTTCGACCCGCGTGACCCCGCCGGCCGCCGCCCGCCACGGCGGCGCCGTGCCCCGGCCCCGCCGCCCCCCGTCGAGCCGCCGATCGGCGGACCGCCGTCCGGCTGGGGAGCGCCGCTGCCGCCCGGGGCGGACGTCCCGCCCTACGGCGCCCCGCGCCATCCTGCGGACGACCCGCAGGGGACGCATCGGCTGCCGTCGAACCTGCCGCCCTACCAGGACGTGGAGCCGCCCCACGCCGAACCGCGCTACGGAGCGGTCCCCCCGGCCGAGCCGCGGCCGGCTCCGCCGCCGGCTGAGCTTCCCGAGGACGCCGCGCGCACGCTCGAGCTGCGCGAGGAGCGGCTCGTCGCGCACAAGGAGCTGCGCCAGGTCGGCGAGGTGGCCGTGCGTACCCAGGTCGAGGAGGTGCCGGGCCGGCTCGAAGTGGACGCTTACCGCGAGGAGGTCGAGGTCGAGCACGTCCCCGTGAACCAGGTGGTGCAGGAGCGCGAGGCGCCCTGGGAGGAGGACGGCGTACTCGTCGTCCCGGTCTACGAGGAGCAGCTCGTGGTCGTGAAGCGGCTCGTGCTCCGCGAGCAGCTCCGCGTGCGGCGCGTGGGCACGACCGAGCGCCGGCTGTACGAGGACACCCTGCGCCGCGAGCGCCTGGTGATCGACGATCCGACGCACAGCGGCCTGGTCCACGAGCAGTACCCGACCGAGGACGCCGCCCGCGACGAGGCGGCGCCGGGCGGCGCGCCCCGCCACGAGGAGGGCAACCTGCTCGAGAACCTGGCGCGCAAGGTGCTGGGCTAGGCCGCCGCGGGGCACCGCTACAGGAGGAGCCATGATACCCGCTGCACAGGAACAGCCCTGGGACCAGGTCGCCCCGACGCGGGCGTCGGGGACGTCCTTTCGCGACCGGCAGCGCGCCCCCGCGCCGCTACCTCTCGAGGGGCAAGCCGTGCCCTGGAAGGGCGGCTGGGAGGTCCGGCTCCCCGTCCGGGCCGAGCGGATCGTCGTCGAGAAGCAGGTCGTGGCCGTCGAGCGCATCACCGTCCGCCGGGGCCGGGTCACGGAGACGGTTCCACTGCACGAGACCATCGCCCGCGAGGAGCTGCGCGTCGAGCCGGCCGGCGACGTCGAGGTGAGCGGCGACGACGATACGCTGCGCGGCCAACCGCCTGAGTAAGCATCGCCGGGAATCGCGGCGCGAAGCTTGATGGCCCGCGGCCGCGTCCAGCAGCGCACAGCGCCGTGGGACGCGGCCGCGGGCCATCGTCACGTCGCTGGCGGCTGGCGGTTGCACGCGCCGCTCCCTCAGACGGTCCCTCCCCCGCCGGAAGTCCCTCTGCTGCTCGGCCTCAACGCTCCGCGCGGCACCAGCCTGGCGCGGCTCCTCGATCTCCCGTACCATCCGGCCGCGCCGGGCGGACGCTCCGAGGCCCGCCGAGCGCCCGCCGATGACAGGACGGGGAGGACGCGCGATGGAGATCGAGAAGAAGCTGGCCGAGCTGGGCCTGGAGCTGCCGAAGCCGCCGCAGCCCGTGGCGAACTACGTGCCCGCCGTGCAGGTCGGCGACCTGCTGTTCATCGGCGGCGTCACCTGCCGCATCGAGGGCCAGCTCAAGTACCGTGGCAAGGTGGGGCGCGAGGTGAGCCCGGAGCAGGCTTACGACGCCGCCCGCTACTGCTGCCTGAACCACCTGGCGATCATCAAGGCCCACCTCGGCGACCTGGACCGCGTGGAGCGGATCGTCAAGGTGGTCGTCCACGTGAACAGCGCGCCGGGCTTCAACCAGCAGCCAAAGGTCGCCAACGGTCAGTCTGACCTGCTCGTGCAGCTCTGGGGCGACCGCGGCCGCCACACCCGCCTCGCCCTAGGCGCGGCCGAGCTGTTCGACGACATCCCTGTCGAGACCGAGATCACCGTCCAGGTGCGTCGCGACTGACGTCACGGACGTACCCGTGCGAGTGACGGGCTACGCTCGTTCGTCGCCGCTGCTCCCGCCACGCCCTATACTCTGAGCGCCCCGCGCGGCGGCCGCGGCGGACGCGCCACGAGGAGGAGCGATGGCGGAGCCAACGGTGCGGCGCTGGACCCTGGCCGACCTCGACACGCCGCCCGACTACGACGGCTGGGTGCGCTACGAGATCATCGACGGCGAGCTATTCGAGCTGCACGCGCCTGGCAACGCCCACCAGGAGACCTGTACCCTTACCGGCTTCGAGCTGGAGCTGTGGAACCGGCAAGCGCGCCTGGGCACCGTGCTTACTGGGCCAGAGCTGATCTTCAGCGACGAGGACAACACGATCCCCGACCTGGTGTGGGTGAGCCACGCGCGGCGCGCGGCGCTCGAGCAGGCCGACGACAAGCTGCACGGCGGGCCGGAGCTGGTGGTCGAGGTGCTCTCGCCCGGCGCCGAGAACGAGCGGCGCGACCGGGAGGTCAAGCTAAGGCTGTACGGCCGCCGCGGCGTGGACGAGTACTGGCTGCTCGATCCCACGGCGCGCACGGCGACCGTCTACCGCCGCCGCCGCGACGCGCTGGCTCTCGTCGCCGTCCTCGACGCCGCGGCCACGCTCACCTCGCCGACCCTGCCCGGCTTCGCCGCTTCGGTCGCCGCCTTCTTTCCGGTCCAATAGCAGCTTCGGTCCCACTCCGGTAATCCCCCCGGCCGCGTGGGAGGCGAGTGATCCGGTCTCCGGAACCGCGGGCGGGGCGCTCACCCGGCCGATGCCACGTCCAGCAGGTCCAGCGCCGCCGCCACGTCCACGATCGCGGCGGCGGCCCACCAGCGCTCCAGCGCCGCCGCGGCGCGGTCCGCGCCCAGCACGGGCTCGGCGATGCCCAGGAACTTGGCCCGAACGTCCTGGTCCTGCAGCGGATTCCGGCTGTGCCCGAGCGGGTCGCGCTGCTCGTAGGCGAGGCGCCGTTCGCCAGTCGTGATCGCCTCCACGCTCATCGCCACCGTGTCGGGGTAGAGGGCGTTCATCGCCGCGTCGTCTCGCACGCGGATCTTGTTCATCAGCGGCCGCAAGGACGGGTCGCGGTACGCGGCCGGGTCGAAGGCGGCGAGGCTGAGCGTGCCGTCTACCAGCGTCCGCGCAAAGACGTAGGGGAGGCTGTGGTCGGCCGTCTCGCGCGTCTGCGGGTCCCACTTCTCCGGCTCGCTGCCGCTCTCGAGGTACGAAAAGTGGTGGGTGCCGACGTCGACGCTCGCCAGCTCGCGCCAGTCCACCCGCGAGCGCAGCTCCAGCGCGGCCCAGACGGCAAGCTGGATGTTGTAGGCCACCGGCCAGTACTTGAGCTGCACCTCCGGCGCGCGGTACCGGCCGCCGCCTGGTAGCGGCTCCAGCTCGAATGGCCCGGTGACCAGGTCCATCAGCCCATGCTTGCCCTCGAACGGCCGATCGGCGCCGGTCATGCCCTCTGCCGCCAGCAGCGCGGCGTAGGTGCCGTCGCGGGTGGCGAAGGCCGTGGCCACACCCTTCCACAGGCCCAACTCGCCGGCCCGCGTGTTGCGCAGGGGAAGGCTGCCCACGGCTGCGATGGCGATCGCCTCGGCCAGCGCCCGCGGCGGTAGGCGCAGGAGGTGGCCCACCCCGGCCGCCGTACAGAGCTGAATCACGAAGCCCTGGTCCCAGCCCTTCAGGCGCAGGCCGGTCGCGTCGTTCAGCCGGATGAATAGCTCGTAGGCGACGACCAGCGCGGTGACCAGGCGCCGACCGTCCGCGCCGGCGGCCTCGGCGATCGCCAGGAAGGCGCCCAGGCCGTCGCTGGGATGGCCGCCGGGGTACTGGTCGTTCCAGTCGAGGTTGCGGATCATCGCGCTGTTGACGAACGCGGCCGCCTCGGCGGAGGCGCGCTCGCCGTAGCCCAGGATCCGCCCCGCGTAGCGCTCCGGCACGGCGCCGCGGGCCAGCCGCCGGCCGATCTGCGCGGGCGTGCAGTCGTGGGCGGCGATGGCGCAGCCAAGGCTATCGACCAGGTACTGCGTGGCGGCGTGGACCACCGGCGCGGGCAGGTCGTCGAAGGACAGGCTGGCGGCGAAGTCGGCGATCAGCCGCGTGGTCTGGTCCACCTGTCCCTCCTCGACGCCAGCATCGGCCCAGCCTACCCTCCCAGCCCCTGCACGAAGATCCGGCCCGTGATGTGGGCGGTCTCGGGCCGTGTGAACCATACTGCTAGCTCGGCCCCCTGCTCCGGCGTGGGCAGCCGGCCAAACGTCGAGTGGCGGAGAGTCAGCTCCATCTGCTCGGGCGGCACGCCGCCCCGCAGCAACGGCGTGTCGGTGGGGCCCGGGCCGAAGGCGTTGACCGTGATCTCGTAGGGCTCGACCTCCCGCGCCAGTACCAGCGTGAAGCTGATGATCGCTCCCTTCGCCGCCGCGTAGGCCGCCGTGCCCGGGGTGCCCGCGCGGGCCAGGCCCGAAACGGTCGTGACGATGCGGCCGTAGCGCTGCTCGATCATCGTCGGCAGCACGGCCTGGCAGCAGAGGAAGGTGCCCTTGGCGTGGATGTCGAGATGGCGGTCCCACTCCTCCTCGGTCAGCTCCAGGACCGGCACGTTCTTGAGCACGCCCGCGCAGGCCACGAGGATGTCGATGCGGCCCCACTCGTCGCGCACGCGCTGCGCCATCGCCTGCACCGCTGGCCGGTCACGCACGTCGAGGGCGATCGCCAGGCCGCGCCGCCCCAGCTCGCCGATGCTCGCCGCCGTGGCCTCGGCCGCCGGCCCGTTCTGGTCCGCGCAGGCGACGTCGTTGCCTTCCCGCGCGAGCTGCAGGGCGATCGCCCTGCCCAAACCGCTCCCCGCCCCGGTCACGATCGCCGTCCGCTGCACCGCTGCCATCGTTTCCTCCTCTCGCCGGCGCGCGCCGGCAAGCGCGCCTCGTCGCCGGCCGGAGTGTGAGCGAAGGCCCGCGCCGGAAGCAAGCCGCCGGCCGCCACGCCGGGCATGGGGGCTACTGGCCGAGGCGGTCGAAGTAGCCGCTCGCCTCCAGCTCGCGCTGGAAGCGCAGGTCGACGAAGTCATCGGGGTTGGCGTTCGCGGCCTGGGGAATCGTTTGCGCGAGCTCGGCCAGGACGGCGCGCATGCTCTCCGGCTCGATCCGCAGGTCGGAGGCCATGATCCGGCGCTCCAGCTCGTAGCCCTCGCGCAGCGCCCGCGGGTCGTCCACCTTCGAGTAGTCGACGATCACCTTCATCGCGTAGTCGGGGTCCGTCTTGTAGCGGTGCACGCCCTCCGCGAACGCCTGGAGGAAGCGACGGTACAGCTCCGGCTGCGCTGCCAGGTTGCGCCGCGTGGCCGCCAGGCCGGTGGCCAGGTACTTGTAGTCGAGCGCGGTCACGTCGACGATCACGTGGAAGCCGGCCTCCTCGGCGGCGAGGTTGTCCGGCGGGATGCAGCCGCAGGCGTCGACGGTGCCCTGCTGCATCGCCGCCAAGCGCGAGCCGCCCGAGCCCACGGCCAGGTAGGTGATGTCCTCGTCGGGATCAACGCCGTTGGCGAGGAGGCCCACCCGCGCCACCAGCTCGCTGTTCGAGGCCCGCGACGCGACGCCGATCCGCTTGCCGCGCAGCTCGGCTGCCGAGCCGATCTCCGGACGGCCCATGATCGACCCGAGGAGCCGCGGCTTGGTGCCGGCGATCATCACCGTGTCGGCGCCCTGCAAGGCGCCGCGGACCACCGACGAGCCGCCGGCCACGAGCACGTCGAGCTCCCCGGCGATGAGCGCGGCCGCCCCGGCCGGCCCGCCGTTGATGAAGGTGAGCTGCGCGTCGAGGCCGTGGCGGTCGAAGATCCCTGCCTCCTTGGCGATCCAGGCGACCGACTGCGAGGCGACGAGTGCCGTATATCCCACCCGGACAGTGAGGCGTGGCTCCGCCGCAGCCGGGCTCGTCGCTGGCGCGCCCGCCGCCCCCGCCGACGCGGGGGCCGGGGCGCCCCCGGCCGGGGCGCCGGCCGGGGGCGCCCCGGTCGCGGGGCTACAGGCCGCGACGACGAGGCTGACGAGCACGAGCGCCAGGGCTCCGACGCGCATGAGCGGCTCCTTGTGTCTTGGCCTGCGGTGTACGGGAGGCGTCGCGACACGGCAGGCCGTTGGTCCGAAGGTCGTCGCAGGCCGTGGATTGGAGCCCATGGTAGCGGGGCCTCATCCGGACTGGCAAGCAAATTAGGTCTGCTCGGACCCTGCTACACTGCCGTCGTCGGCTGGCCGGAGGGCACTGCCATCCGGATAGCCAGGCGCGCTGCCACGATCGGCCGCGCCCCGGCTATCCTATAGCGAGGCCAACGATACGGAGACAGGTCATGGTCGTCGCGCCACGGGGCCTAACCCTCGAGCAGTTCCTCGCGCTCCCGGAAACGAAGCCGGCGCTCGAGTACGCCGACGGGGAGGTACGCCAGAAGACGGCACCGGGACCCAAGCACAGTCGGCTGCAGGGCATGTTGACTCACTGGCTCAACGCCTTCGCGGAGCCGCGGCGCCTCGCGATGGCGTTTCCAGAGCTCCGCTGCACCTTCGCCGGCGCCTCGTACGTACCGGACGTCGCGGTGTTCACCTGGGATCGCCTGCCGCTCGACGCCTCCGGCGAGCTGGCGGACGAGTGCCGCGAGCTGCCGGACATCGCCATCGAGATCGTCTCGCCGGGCGAGAGCGCGCCGGATCTCGGGCGCCGCTGCCGGTGGTACGTCGCCCACGGTGTGCGGCTGGCCGTGCTGGTCGATCCGCTTCCGCGGGGCGTGCGGGCTCGGGTCTTTCGTCCGGGGGCGGCGCCCGTCGCCGTGGACTCCGCAGGCGAGATCGGCTTCGACGACGTGGTGCCCAGCTTTCGGATCCGGGTCCAGGAGCTGTTTGCCACGCTGCGGCCGCCCTGCGGGCCGCGGTCTCCAGCCGATCGTGGGGGATGAGGCGAGATGGCGAGCGCGGCGCACCGCGACGAGACGCTCCTGGTCCGCGACGTGCGGGTCCACCTGCTCAGCAGCGGCAGCGGCGAGCCGCTCCTCTACCTGCACGGCGCCGGCGCGACGAACGCCTGGCTGCCGTTCCACCAGCACCTGGCCGAGCGCTGCCAGCTCTACGCGCCGGACCTGCTCGGCTTCGGCGGCACCGACCGGCCGGACTGGCTGGACAACGTCCAGGACTTCGCCGTGCACTACCTAGACCTGCTCGACGCGCTGGGTTTGGAGCGCGTCCACCTGGCCGGGCTATCGCTGGGCGGCTGGGTCGCCGCCGAACTGGCGGTGTGGGCCTCGCACCGTCTGAAGAGTCTGACCCTGATCGACGCCGCCGGCCTGCACCGGCCCGGCGTCGAGGTGCCGGACCTGTTCGTGCTGGACTACCCGCAAACGCTTCGCCTGCTGTTCGACGACCAGGCGCTCGCCGCGCGCCTGCTGGCCGTGCCCGAGACGCCGGAGCTCAGCGCCCAGCGGCTCAAAGGCAACGTGACCCTCGCTCGTGTCGGCTGGAACCCCTACCTGTACGATCCGAAGCTGATGCAGCGGCTGCACCGCATCCAGGTGCCGACGCAGGTGCTTTGGGGCGAGCGCGATCGACTGTTCCCGCTGGCGCTAGGCGAGGCCTGGCGCGATGCCATCGCCGGCGCCACGCTGCACGTCATTCCCCGCTGCGGCCACGTCCCGCCCGTCGAGCAGCCCGCCGCCTGCGCCAGCCTGATCGCCGACTTCGTCAGTGAGGCGAGCCGTCAGCCAGAGCTGAAAGCTGATAGCTGACGGCTGAAAGCTGAGAGCTGATGGCCGCGAGCTAGGAGAGCGCATGCAGTTCTACTTCTTCCACCTCATGCCCTGGCCCTACCTGCCCGCCGACTTCGACGAGCGGCACAGCGCCTGGGTCGACCTGTCGAACGCCAACTACGACCCCGTGCGCGGCCACCAGCTCTACAACGACTACCTCGACCAACTCGCCGCCGCGGAGGGGCTTGGCTTCGACGGCGTCTGCGTGAACGAGCACCACCAGAACACCTACGGCACGATGCCCGCGCCGAACATCATCGCCAGCATGCTCATCCCGCGCACGCGGCGGCTGAAGATCGCCCTGGTCGGCAACGGGCTGCCGCTGCGCGACCACCCGCTGCGCGTGGCCGAGGAGGTGGCGATGATGGACGTCGTCAGCGGCGGCCGGATCATCAGCGCCTTCGTGCGCGGCATCGGCGCCGAGTACCACTCGATGAGCATCAACCCGACCTACTCCCGCGAGCGCTTCCAGGAGGCGCACGATCTGGTCGTCCGCGCCTGGACCGAGCCGGGGCCCTTCCGCTTCGAAGGGAAGCACTACCGCTTCCGCCACGTCAACGTCTGGCCGCGGCCCTACCAGCAGCCCCACCCTCCCATCTGGATCCCCTCGCAGGGCAGTGCCGAGTCGATCGAGTGGGCGGCGCAGCTTCGCTACCCGCTGGTGCTGGTCTACTCGGCGCTGGAGACGATCCGCGCCCGCTTCGCGCAGTACCGCGCCGCCGCGGAGGCGGCCGGCTACACCGCGCCGCCGGAGCAGCTCGGCTGGATGGCGCCGGTCTACCTGGCGGAGACGGAGGCGGAGGCGCTAGCGGCGGCGGAGCGGCACGTGCTCTGGCTGTTCCACAAAGGGCTGAAGATGCCGCAGCACTACTTCTTCCCGCCCGGCTACCTGACCGAGCGCAGCCAGCTTGCCGTCGGCGGCCGCAAGCACTTCTCGCAGTACACCTTCCGCGAGTTCCTCGACGAGGGCTGGGCAATCGTCGGCGACCCGGCCTCGGTAACAGACCAGCTCAAGGACCGCATCGCCTCCCTCGGCTGCGGCCTGTTCCTCGGCCTGCTCCAGATCGGCGGCATGACCCACTGGGAGACGCTCCGCAACCTCGAGCTGTTCGGCCGCGAGGTCCTGCCCGCCGTCCGCGCGGCTGTCTCGCCCGCCCCGGCCAGCTAGCCAGTCCTACCCGGGGCCGAGGCGCGCGAGCGCGTAGGCGACGAAGCTGTGGTCGATGAGCTGGTCCATCGGAATCGGGGCCTGGATCTGGTTGGCGGCGAGGAACGCCGCCTGGTCCCGCTCCAGGGCGTCGCGGTCCACGTAGCCGTCCGGATTCATGCCCGGCATGACCATCTTGTAGTAGAGATCGACGTCCTTGACCGTGCCGGCCCGCGCGAGCAGCGCGATGATCGCGTCGCGGCCCTCGCGCTTGACGAAGGCGCGGTGGTAGTCGCGCAGGGCGCGGACGTAGGCGACCACGTAGCGCTTCGCCGCCTCGGTCGCCGCGAACTCCGGCGAGTAGGCCAGCACGACGTTCTGGTGGTAAGGCACCAGGGCGTCGTTGCCGATCCAGCGCACGAAGATGCCCTGCTCGACCCCCAGGGCGACGAACGGCTCGGTCTGGAGCGCCGCGTCGACGGAGCCGTTGGCGATCGCCTGGTTCATGTCGGCGAACGGCAGGGCGACGGTCTCCACGTCGTCGAGGCCGAGGCCGCCCTGGCTGAGCGCAGCCTGGACCTCGATCGCGTTCGGCGACCCCAGGTCGGAGGTCACGATGGCGATCCGCCGGCCGGCCAGGTCGGCCAGGCTGCGAAACGCTCCGCTGGCCACGAGCTGCTTCCGAACGACCAGACCGTTGAATCCACCGCCCGGCGGCGCGCTGGCCTTGTCGGCGACCACCTTCAGGCTCACCCCACGCTGGATCGCCTTGATCAGGCCGGCGGTCACCGACGTCCCCGCCACCTCGAACTGGTTCGCGCCGAGCAGGATCGGCGCCTCGGTCGCGTTCAGGGGCACGAAGTCGACGGCGAGGCCCTCCTCGGTAAAGGCGCCTTGCTCCTGGGCGATCAGCAGCGCCGCGTCGGTGATGCCGCGGTGCGTCGCGGTCCGAATTGGCTCCGACGGTGGCGCCGCGGGCACCGTGGGCGCGCCGGGCGCCGCGGCCGGCTGGCTCGCCGCCTCCCGCGCGGCCGGCGCCGGGGCGGCCGGGGCGCCGGCGCCGGCCTGGCAGGCCACGAGCAGGCCGCCGACCACGGCCAGGCCCAGCGCGATCAGGTCTCGGCGCATGGCTCGCCTCCCTTTCCGCGCCGCGGTCACGGTCGAAACACCGCGGCGCACTTGTCCGAGCCGAGGGCGTCGGTCTCCGTCCAGGCGACGATCTCCGGAGTGCGGTCGGCCATCGCCCCGGCCAGGCAGACCCAGTTCAAGAACTCGTGCTGGCCCGCCTCCGCCAGCGCCTCCGTCGTCAGCCGCTGCCAGCACCCCTACTCGCCGGCCCGCAGCTCCGCCAACCGCGCCCGGTCCGCGGCCACGTCGGGCCACAGCCCGTAGGTCTTCCGCGTCAGGAAGCTGTGCGACCAGGCCGACGAGCCAATGATCACCGCCCGCCAGGGACTCGCCTCCAGGATCTCGCGGATCGCCTGACCCAGGGCGAAGGCGCAGGCGGGCGAGGGAGCGGGGGGTGGCGCCTCCTCGGGCGCGCCGTCGCGGCGGACCCCCAGCCGCTCGAAGACGTCGGAGCCGAGGCAGTTGACGCTGATGGGGACGAGCGGATAGGGAAAGCCCTGGAGGTCGTAGTCGAGGAACATGACGGTGTTGAGGTGGGCGTGAGCGAGGCCGGTGGGATGGCGAGGGCGGAAGGCA
>Ga0070739_10003032_pt1 | contig 21455 bp, 17 predicted proteins | sample Coa_R1_7_FD_66445 | JGI IMG/M metagenome (GOLD analysis project Ga0070739, IMG submission 66445) | Surface soil microbial communities from Centralia Pennsylvania, which are recovering from an underground coalmine fire - Coalmine... | ecosystem: Environmental > Terrestrial > Soil > Unclassified ... | reverse complement strand
ACAGCGCGAACACCGTGGTGAAGATCACCGCGCCCGGCTTCCACGACGGTCCCTCCGTCGTGCTCAGCTTCAGGTGCAGGACCTCGCGGCCCCACACGATCCAGCCCCAGGGGTCATAGGAGGCCGCGTTCTGCACGGCCAGCGATGCCGCCGCCACGCCGAGGCACAGCAGGCCCACCACCAGCCCCGGACGCCACGCGATGGCCGGCGCGGGGCGCCGCGCAACCGTCACCACGACTGCTAGTGAACCGCGATCGTCTTCGAGGTGGCCATCAGGTTGCCCGACCAGTCGAGCGCCTGCACGGCCACGTAGGACGCAGTGGATATCGAGGTCGAGGTCTCGAAGTCGCTGCGGGTCACCGTGCGCACGGGCGTGAGCGAGGTCGGGCTGCTGCCGGCGAGCACGCGCCACTGGTGCACGTGGGTGGCCCCGTTCCAGCTCGCGTACACCGTCGTGTGGCTGCCGTGACGGATGGCGGCCACGGCGGGCGGGCTGACCGTCGGGTCGACCCATCCGCTCCAGGAGAGCTTGTACGCCCGGTAGTTGGAGTTCGAGTCGCCGAAGTGGGCGTCGAACAGCAGCCGGCCGCGCGAGTCGTACTCGCTGAAGTACGGCTTCGCACCCCAGCCGACGAAGCTGTGATAACCGGCGATCTGCTGATAGTTACCCTGGTTGGGAACCAGCAACGAGGGTGAGTGCACCTCGGACTGCGCCAGCGCGGCGATCATCTTCGTGAGGTTGAGCACGAGCTTGACCGCCCGCGACTGCGAGTGGATGGTCGGGCTGGCGCTGTTGTCGAACAGCGTGATGTAGCGATCGTTGGAGGCCCGCACGCGCACGTCGTGCTGGAAGGCCCAGTAGGCGCCGGGACGGAGCTTGAAGCTCGAGTGCTTGCCTCCGAGCCGCCAGATGATCTGGCCCGTCCCGTGGTCGACCTTGTACGCCGCCCAGGTGTTGCGCGAGGAGATGAGCAGGTTGCCGTCGTGGTCCAGGTCGATCGAGTTCACGTGGAAGTAGTCGTACGGTGAGCCGCCCTTGTGGCTGGCCGGCAGCGGGGCGAAGCTGTCGGCCAGCGGAACGTGGTCGAGGCTGTGCCAGGCGAACAGCTTCAAGCCGGTCTGGATGTCGATCTCCTGCACGATCGAGTCGAACACGAGCTGGCGCCGCGGGCCGTGCACCGATCGCGCGTTGACCCAGACCGGGTCGACCGCGGTGATCAGCGCGGTGTTGTGTGGCGTGAGCAGGAACTCGTGCATGTCGGCGTTCAGGCCGTCAGCGGCGTGCACGACCGCGATCTGCTTGTAGTAGTCGTTGTAGATCTCGCCCACGCCGGTGCCGACGCCGGCCGACACGTACCCCTGCCACCAGGTCAGCACCGGCTGACCCTGGTAGGCCTGCACGCGGAAGTCGGTGGCCACGTCGTCCCCCGAGAGCGGCTTGAACCACACGAGCTTGCCGTGGGCGTCGAGGATCATGGGCCCGTCCTGGAGCGGCCCGAACTCGGGGGCGACGAAGATGAAGCCCGAGTCGGTGCCGTGCGCGAGCCGGGTGACCGAGATCGAGACCGGCGAGAGATCGGGGCGCGAGACGAAGCGCTGCACGTCCCCGCGGGCGCGGCGGGCGCGTGGCCAGTGCCATGGCGGCAGCGGCCCCGCCGGGGTCGCGACCTTGAACTGGAACGTGCCGCCGGGAGCGCCCGCGATGTTCAGCCCGGTGGCCACGGTCACGGTCTCGCCGGGTGCGAACGCCTGCGCGGGCAGGAAGCTCGCGCCCTGCCCGTCGGAGTCCGAGGCCCAGGTGCCGGCGTGCGCGCCGCTGACCGAGCCGGTGACCGTGACCGTGCCGATGGCCCCGGGCGCGATGCCCCGGAACGCGATCTGAGCGTGCACCGGCACGTACTGGCTGCCCGGCGTCGGAAAGACGTCGACCGCCGTGGCCGCGCGCGCCGCGGGCGCCGACAGCGCGGCGAGGCAGGCGGCGGCGATCAGGACCGCCGACAGAGCGGCGATCCCGATCCTCAGCCTGCGCGGCGCGAGCCCTTGAGCCCTGACCAGCACCGTCACCCCCTTCAGCTCAGCTCAGCAGGTGTAGAAGCACGTCGGCGGCCCGACCTTCGCGGCCGCGCGGAACGCCTTGGAGGTTCCGAGCACGTGGCCGTGGCGATCGATCGCCTGGACCTTGTAGACGTTGTAGGGGTGCTTGAGACGGATCGCCGTCTCGAAGCCGGTCCTCGTCCGCGATGCGATCACGCGCAGGTGCTTGGCACTGCTGCCGCCGAGCACGCGCCAGGCGACGACCTCGGTGGCGCCGTCCCAGCTCGCGTAGACGTTCCACTTGCCGTGGGACTTCTTGACCACCTCGCGCATGAGGCTGGCCGGCGGCTTGCCGACCCAGCCGAACAGGTAGCCCCGGTAGCTGACGTCGGGCGCCGGCAGCACGGCGTCGTAGAGCGCGTGACCGCTGTAGCTGAACTCGGTGAAGGCCGAGAACGGCGAGCTGCCCCAGCCCACGATCATGTTGCCGTTGGGCTCGAGCTGCATGTTGCCCTGGAACGCGGTCTCGACGATCGTGTTGCCGTGCACGAGCGGATGCACGTACTCGTGCACGTAGCTCGCGGTGCCGGTCTTGGTGTTCAGGCGCAGCAGGAGGCCGCGGCTGGTCCCCTCCGGCTGGGCGAACGGGCTCTTCGGGTTGTAGGTGAGCTGGCAGCACTCGTCGTCGAACAGCGTCACGAGCCCGTTGGAGTGCAGCTCGACGTCGTGCTGCCAGGCGAAATGGCCGTTGGCCGGGAGCTGGAAGCTGCCGCCCTTCCCGGACCCGTCGAGCGTCCACACGATGTTCCCGCTGGCCTTGTCGACGCGGTAGGCGCTCCACGTATTGCGCATCGACACGACGAAGCCGCCGGTGACGAGCTGAATCGAGTTGATGTGGTAGGCGTCCCAGGCCGCGCCGGGGAACGGCGGCGCAGGCTGCTGGGAGGCGCTCAGCGGGATGTGCTGCGAGGCGACCCACGAGTAGATGGGCTCGCTGCCCGGCTTGCTCAGGTCGAACTCGAGCACGGCCGAGTCGATGATCTTCTGGCCGTTGACGGTGACGGGCTGGGCCGAGTTGGCCGTGACCCAGGCGTCGTGGCCCTGGATGATCATCTCGTGCTGGGTGATGACCCAGCCCGAGTCCGCCGGGGCGGTCAGCGTCGCCACCTGGTGGTAGTGCTGGTCGACCACGTAGTCGGTCCCCTGCGTGGTCACGCCCTGGTTGGTGATCAGGCCCTCCCACCAGCTGAGCGCCGGCTTGCCGTTGTAGGTCTGGACGCGGAGGTTGTTGGCGTAGAGGCCCGCGACGGGCAGGAACCACACGGGCTGGAGGTGGCTGTCGAGGATCAGGGGCCCGCCCTGGCCGGTCGACGGCTTGCCCGAAGTGATGTTCACGAAGTTCGAGACGAAGAAGAGGCCCCGCGAGAGTCCCTTGGTCGCCGGCTTGGCGCCCATGTGGAGCTTGGGCGGGTGGAGGTTGGGCGCCGAGGCGAAGCTCCAGGCGCCGTGCGTCGTGTAGGTGCCCGCGCCCGGCGAGCCGGCGGCCTGCGCGGAGGCGGCCGTGGCGAGCGAGAGGGCGACGGCCAGGCCCGCCAGACGGGGGCTGCGCTTGAGGACTCGAATGAGGGTCATGGGCCTAAGAACACTCCTAATCGCGACAGGTTGCGGCGCCCCTCAGGGGGCCACCTGGTCAGAGTACGCACCGCAGCCGCATGCCGCGTGCCTCGCGTCACCACGGCGGCCGCGGGCCGCGCGCGGCGCCCCACCTGGACGCCCGCGCGTCCCGCTTTCAGCACTCGGCGATCACCTGCACGACCGCGCGCGCCTGGGCCGCGCTCAGCACCGGGCTCATCGGCAGCGCCAGGTTCCGCGCCGCCAGCTCGTCGGTGACCGGCAGCTCGGCGCCGGCCCCGTAGCGCGCGAGGGCCGGCTGGCGGTGAAGCGGCGTGCGGTAGTAGCCGCGCGCGCCGATTCCCTGCTCCACGAGCGCGGCGATGAGCTCGTCTGCCCGCGGATGGGTGACCACGAACAGGTGCCAGGCCGGCGCCGCCTCGGGCAGGGGGATCGGCAGGCGCGCGTACTGGCCCAGGCCGGCCGCCCGGTAGGCGGCGGCAGCCGCGCGGCGCCCCTCGCACCAGCGGTCGAGCGAGGGCAGCAGCACCCTCAGCATGGCCGCCTGTAGCTCGTCCAGGCGCGAGTTGTAGCCCACGAGCTCGAAGCTCCGCTTGTCGCGCGAGCCGTGAAAGCGCAGCGACCGGGCCAGCTCGGCGACGCCGTCGTCGTCGGTGGCGATCGCACCCCCATCCCCAAAGCAACCAAGGTTCTTCGACGGAAAGAACGAGAACGTGGCCGCGTCCCCCAGCGACCCGGCCCGGCGCCCGCCGAGGCTGGCTCCGGCGGCCTGCGCCGCGTCCTCGAGCACGGGGAGCCCGAGCTCGCGCAGCTCGGGGCAGGGCGCGGGCGCACCGAACAGGTCGACGGCGACGACCGCCGCCGTCCGCGGCGTGAGCGCCGCCCGCACCGTGTCGAGAGTGACGTTGCGCGTGTCGGGATCGACGTCGCAGAACACCGGGACGGCGCCGGCCGTCACCACCGCCTCGGCGGTGGCGTAGAACGTGAACGACGGCACGACCACTTCCTCCCCCGGCCCCACGCCCAGGGCGCGCAGCGCGATGGTGATCGCGTCGGTGCCGTTGGCCACCCCGATCACGTGGCGCACGCCGAGGTAGGCGGCGAGCTCGGATTCGAACGCGGCGACCTCGGGACCGAGGATGTAGCGGCCGCCGGTGACCACCGCACCCATGCGCTCGAGGACCTTGGCTCGCAGGGGCTCGAGCGGCGTGACGGTGTCGAACAGCGGTACGCCCATCGCCGCTACGCTAGGGCATCGTGCCCCTCCTGGTCGCCTCGCTCACCGGGCCGCTCGTCAACCTCGCCACGCACATCATCCGCAGCCTTGGGCTCGCCGGCGTGCTGGCACTGGTCGCGATGAGCGGCGTGGTCGGCGTGCCCGGGACCGAGCCGACCATGCTGTTCGCCGGGTTCAACGTCTTCCAGGGGCACCTCAGCCTGCTCGGGATCATCGTCTTCGGCGTCGTCGGCGACGTGATCGGCGCCTCGATCGCCTACGCGATCGGGTACTTCGGCAGCCAGGAGCTGCTCGAGCGGCATGGCGCCAAGCTCCACCTGCGCCAGAGCGGCCTGGATCGCGCCCACCGCTGGTTCGAGCGCCGCGGCACCCCGGTGGTGTTCGTCTCGCGGCTGATCCCCTTCGTCCGCGCGGCCTTCCCGTATGCCGCCGGCGTGGCCCGCATGTCCTATCTGCGCTTCATCGCCTTCGCCGCGCTCGGGTCGGTGGTGTGGATCACCGCGCTCGGCGTCCTCGGCAAGGCCGTCGGCGACCAGTGGCAGACCTGGCGCCACCACCTGGAGTACGCCGACTATGCGGCCATCGGCGTGCTCGTGCTGGCGATCGCCTACCTGGTCGTGCGCCGGCGCCGTGGCGGATCCGCGGACGGCGAGCCGTCGGTGGAGGCGGCCGGGACGCGGGACGCCTCCATGGATGCCGTCTCGCCGTAGCGCGTCGCTCCCGGCGCCCCTCGCGCTCGCACTGGGCGCCCTCCAGGGTCCGACCGAGCTGGTCCCGGTCTCCTCCTCGGCCCACGTCACGCTGCTCGCCTGGCTGCTCGACTCCGACTACGCCGCGCTCGACGACGAGCTGCGCAAGGCCTTCGAGGTCGCGCTCCACGCGGGCACGGCGCTGGCGCTGCTCGTCGGGCTGCGGGCCGAGGTCGCCGAGGCCGCACGCTCGCTCGACCGCCGGCGCCTGGGCGTGCTCGGCGCCGCCACGCTGCCCCCCGCGCTCGTCGGGTACGCGCTGGAGCGGCCGATCGAGTCGCGGCTCGGCGGCCCCGGGACGATCGCGGTCGGGTTGCTGGCCGGGGCGGCGGCGCTGGCCGTGGGTGACCGCGCCCCCCAGCGCCGCGCGCATGAGGAGGCCACCCCCGCCGATGGGCTGTGGCTGGGCGCCGCGCAGGCGTGCGCGCTGTTTCCGGGCGTCTCGCGCAGCGGCGCCACGCTGGCCGTCGCCCGCCGGCGCGGCTTCCGGCGCCCCGACGCGGGGCGCCTGTCGCGCGAGGTGGCGGTGCCGGTGATCGCCGGTGCCGTGGCGCTCAAGGGCCTGCGGCTGGTGCGCCGCGGGCTCCCCGAGGGCGCCGCTCTGCCGATCGCGCTCGGCGCGGGCGCCGCGTTTGCCTCCACGCTGGCGTCGCGGGGGCTCGTCGCGGTCGTCGAGCGCGACCGGCCGCTCGCGTGGTTCGCGGCCTACCGCGCCGTGCTGGCCGGCGGGATCGGGTGGCGGCTGCGCGGCGAGCGGCTGCCGCGCGGTTGAGCACGGGGGGCCTGGGAGATAACTGGACCAGGGCGGTAGAAACCTCCCACGCGCCCGCCGGCGGCTCAGGCCAGGGACCAGAGCTCGCCCGTGCCCAGCCGCTCGGCGACCACCCGCCACTCCATGGCCGCCCGCCAAAGCTCGGCGGGCGCGCGCGGGCCGGGCAACCGGCAGACCTCGGCCACCTCGACGGTGGCCATCGTGCCCCAGCGGCGCAGCGCCTCCTCGAGCGAGGCGGGAGCGCCCGCCCCCGGCGCCGCGGCAGCGGCCGGCGCTCCGGCGGCTCCCCCCGCCCCGGCCGCCACCGCTGCCGCCATCAGCTCATCGAACCCGGCCGGGCCGTACACCCCGTGCACCGCGCCGCCGCCGCCGCGGAACTCGAGCGAGGGGAGCTTGACCCGCCCCGCCCCCGGGGCGTGGTGGCGCTCGTCGACCGCGCGCGAGCGCTCGAGGTCGGCGCCGAAGGCCTCGAGCATCGCGTGCGAGCCCAGGTCGATGCGCAGGCGCTCGACGTCGAGCCCCGGCACCGCGCGTGCCTCCTCGATCAGCGCCTCGGTGGTGTCGAGCTTGCGCCGGCGGCACAGCAGCCCCTCGCGCAGCCGCCGCAGGTATGCGCTGGGGTCGCCCTGCTCGGCCGCGGCGATCACAGCGATGCACGCCGGATAGGAGCTCCTGGGCGGGTTCTCCCACCAGATCCGCGGGTCGACCGGCATGCCCGAGGCCAGCCCCGCCTCGAGCGCCGCTCGCGCCAGCTCGTCCGGCGCGCCGAACTCGCGCGCCATCCCGGCCATCACGTAGCGCACGTGCAGCGCCTCGCCGAGCTCGGCGATCAGGCGCCGCAGCGAGGGCTCGAGGGCCCACGACCAGGGACATGCGGGGTCGGTGTAGTAGTACGCCTCGATGCGGCTCATGTTCGCTCAGCCGGGTAGGACAGCACAGCCACCGCGTCTGCGATCCCGCGGTGACGGAAAATAGGGACTGATACATGAGCACGCTGCTCGGCACCACGCTAAACGGCCGCTACCGGTTGGAGGCCCGAATCGGTGCGGGCGGCATGTCGACCGTCTACCGGGCGCTCGACGAGACGCTCCAGCGCCAGGTGGCCATCAAGCTCATGAACCGCGAGGTGGCCTCGGACTCCGCGCAGCTCGAGCGCTTCCGCCGCGAGGCGCGCGCGGTGGCCCAGCTCTCGCATCCCAACGTCGTAGGGGTCATCGACGCCGGTGAGGACGAGGGCCGTCCCTACATCGTCTTCGAGCACGTCGACGGCGAGACGCTGAAGGAGCGCATCCGCCGCCTCGGACGGCTGCCCGTGACCGAGGCCGTGGCCTACGCGATCGAGATCGCGCGCGCGCTGGGGGCCGCGCACGCGCGGCACATCGTGCACCGCGACGTCAAGCCGCAGAACGTCCTCATCGACGAGGAGGGCCGGGCCAAGGTCACCGACTTCGGGATCGCCCGGACGCTGGACGAGGACGGGCTGACCGCGGACGGGCGCGTGCTCGGCACGACCGATTACGTCTCCCCCGAGCAGGCGCTGGGCCAGCCGGTGACCGGCCAGTCCGATCTGTACTCGCTCGGCATCGTCCTCTACGAGATGCTCACCGGCGAGGTTCCCTTCCGCGGCGACAACCAGGTCGCGGTGGCGATGAAGCACGTGCGCGAGCCGATGCCCGACGTGCAGGAGAAGCGGCCCGAGGTCTCCGCGGCCCTGGCCGCCGTCGTCGACACGGCGACGGCCAAGCGCATCGAGGATCGCTACGCCGACGACGCCGAGCTGATCGCCGACCTCGAGGACGCGCTGGCCATCGAGACCGCGCGCGCCGGCAGCGCCACCGGCGAGGTCACATCGGTGCTGCGCACGCTGCCCTCGCAGACCCGCGCCCGGGTCCCCTTCCGCGTGCGCCACCGTGGGCTGGCCACGGCGCTGGGCATCGTCGTGCTGGCCGTGGCCGCGGGCGTCGTCGCCTGGGTGGTGGCCACGCACGCCCACCGCGGCGCCCCCACCCCGCACCAGGCCGCCCCCGCCCGCGGGCTGGCCGTCGTCCATCCGTGCCAGACCTGCGCGCACGACTACAACCCGGACGCCATCTCGGGCGCCAAGACGCAGAACCCCGGCACGGTCGGCCTGGCCATCGACGGCGATCCGACCACGGCCTGGAGCACCGAGCACTACTACGGCGACTCGCTGGGCAAGCCCGGCGTGGGCCTCTACATCGACCTCTCGAGCGCGGGCGGCGTGGCCGCCCGGGCGATGGTCATCGACACCGGCACGCCCGGCTGGAACGCCGAGATCTACGGCCGCACGGCGGCGGCTGCCCCCAGTCCCGACAGCTTCGCGGCCGGCAACTGGGTCAAGCTGGCGACCGTGTCATCGGTCCGCGCGCGCCAGCGGATCGCGCTCTCGACCCGCGGCACGCGCTACCGCTACTACCTGGTGTGGATCACCAGCCTGCCGAAGGGCCAGAACTCCGTTCAGGTCAACGAGGTCACGCTCTACCGCTGAGCGCCCTGACTAGTGGCGGTGGCGGGGCTCAGTGGCGATGGCGGCGCTGCGCCTCGTGGCGCTCGAGCGCCAGCGTGAGCAGCCGGTCGAGCAGCTCGGGGTAGGGGATCCCGCTGGCGTCGAACAGCGCCGCGTACACGCTCGTCGAGGTGAAGCCGGGCATCGTGTTGAGCTCGTTGACGAGGACCGTCTCGCCCTCGATGAAGAAGTCCACCCGCGCAAGGCCGGCGCAGTCCGTCAGCCGGAAGGTCTCGAGCGCGAGCTCGCGCACGCGCTCGCGCACGTGGGCGGGGATGCGCGCGGGGACGACCAGCTCCATGCCTCCTGGCGTGTACTTGGCCTCGTAGTCGTACCAGCCGCTCTCGCCCGCGGCCAGCAGGATCTCCCCCGGCTGGGACGCAATCGGCTGGCCGTTGCCGAGCACCGAGCATTCGACCTCGATCCCGCGCGCGGCCGCCTCGACGATGGCCAGCGGGTCGTGCGCGAAGGCCAGCTCGAGCGCGCCCGGCAGCTCCTCCGCCGCGGCCACCCGGGCGATGCCGACCGAGGAACCCAGACGCGCCGGCTTGACGAACACGGGCAGCCCGAGCTCTGCCAGCTCGGCCATGACCGCCTCGCGCTCGGCCGCCCAGCGCTGCGCGCGCACGGCGCGGTAGCTGACCTGGGGCAGGCCGGCCTGCGCCATCAGCTCCTTGAACAGCACCTTGTCCATGCACAGCGCGGAGGCCAGCACCCCGGCGCCCACGTACGGGATGTCCACGCATTCGAGCAGACCCTGCACGGTGCCGTCCTCTCCGAACGGCCCGTGCAGCGCAGGGAAGACGACGTCGATGCCGTCGAGCCCAGCTCCCGGCACCAGCGCGGCCGGGCGCCCGTCACGCGTCCAGCTGCCGTCGCGGCCGACCAGGATCTCGACCGGCTCGTGGCGGGCCGCCCGCAGCCCCTCGCGCACGGAGGCCGCCGAGGCCAGCGACACCTCGTGCTCGGAGGAGCGGCCGCCTCCGAGCACCCCCACACGCAGCGTGCTCACCCGCCGTTCGGAGTCGAGGTGGTCCCGGTCGGGGTGCTCGTCGTGCCCGTCCCGGTCGTCGTCGGCGGCTGGTACTGCCCGACCACGATCGTCACCGTCGAGCCCTTCTTGGCCTGCGTGCCGGCGGACGGGCTCTCGGAGAGCACGATCCCGTTCTTGGCCTTGTCGGTCACGTTCTTGCTCTGCACCTGGACGTTGAAGCCGGCCTGGCCAAGCGTGTTGGAGGCCGCGGTGGCCTGATCGCCCTTCACATCGGGCACGCTGACCGTCGTCGGCGCCGTGGCCACCGTGAGCGTCACCGTCGTGCCGGGCAGCTCGGGCGTGTTCGCCGCCGGGTCCTGGCTCAGCACGGTGCCGTCGCTCACCGACGTCGTGGTCTGCTTGACGATCTTGACCTTGAAGCCCGCCGCCTGGATCTGGGCGGTGGCGCTGTCGACGGACTGGTTGGTGACGTCGGGCACCCCCTGCTTGGCCGGGCCGGAGGAGACGATGACCTCGACCGAGGTCCCGGGCGGCAGCGACTGTCCCGCGCTCGGCTGGGTGCTGATGACCTGCCCCGAGGGCACCGAGCTCGAGTTCTGCTTGATGATCGGCGACGGGTTCAGGTGCGCGCCGCGGATCATCTGCTCGGCCTGTTTGAGCGGCAGGCTCTCGACCGGCGGCACGGTGACGCTGCCCGGCCCCGAGGACACGGTGACCGTCACCGTCGAGCCCTCGTCGGCCTTGATCCCGCCCTGCGGCGCCTGGCGGATCACCGTACCCGCCTTCCTGTCGCTGCCCACGGTGATCGAGCTGACCGCGAACCCGGCGTTCTGGAGGATCGTGCTCGCCGTGTTCAGCGGCTGCCCGACCACGCCGGGAACCGTGACCTTGGCGGGGCGCGTGAGCAGGTAGGCGGCCACGCCGCCCCCGATCAAGAGCGCCAGGACGACAAGCAGCACCCACGGCCAGCGCGGCGGCCGGCGCTCGTAGTCGTGCGGGGCCATCTCCTCGATGACGGGGGGTACGCCGTTGGTGTCGCCGACGATCACGTCGGTACGGTGCGTGAGCGCGGTGGGCTCGGGGGCCACGGCGGTGGCGGCGGCCGCCTTGTAGGCACCCACGCCGGCCAGGGCCGCCATGGCCGCGGTGCGCTGCCCGCGGTCGCCGGCCTCGATGGCCGTGCGTGCGTGCTCGAGCGCGGCGATGAGCTCGTCGGCGGTCTGCGGGCGGTCCGCGGGATCCTTGTTGAGCGCCCACATGACCACGCGGTCGAGCTCGGGCGGGATGCCCGCGTTGACCCGGGTGGGCGAGGTGGGCGCCTCCGAGACGTGCTTGAGCGCGATCGTCACCGCCGAGTCGGCGTCGAAGGGCACGCGGCCGGTGAGCATCTCGTAGAGCACGACCGCCACCGAGTACAGGTCCGAGGCGGGGCTGACCGCGTGGCCCTGGGCCTGCTCGGGCGAGAGGTACTGCGCCGTGCCCATGATCGAGCCGGTCTCGGTCATGTCCGACGCGCCGGCCCGCGCGATGCCGAAGTCGGTCACCTTGGCATGGTCGTTCTCGTCCACGATCACGTTGTGGGGTTTCAGGTCGCGGTGGATCACCCCGTGCCGGTGGGCGAAGCGGGCGGCCTGGAGAATCTGGATCGTCAGGTCGATCGCTCGCACCGGCGCCAGCGGCGCCTCCTGGCGGATGAGCTGCTTGAGCGAGCGCCCGGGCAGGTACTCCATCGCGATGTACCAGGTGTCGTCGAAGGCACCGCGGTCATACACGCTGACGATGTTGGGGTGCTGGAGCCCGGCCGCCGCCTGGGCCTCGCGGCGGAAGCGCTCGACGAAGCCGGGGTCCTGGGCGAAGCGGCGGTGCAGCAGCTTCAGCGCCACCTGGCGGCCGAGCTGCTGATCCTCGGCGCAGTAGACGTCGGCCATCCCGCCGCTGCCCAGCCGCCGGGAGATCAGGTAGCGGCCGTCGACGAGCGTGCCGGGGCTGAACTCGGCCACTACCGACCCTCCGCCAGCAGCTCGCGGATCACGTCACGGGCGATCGGCGCCGCCACCGTGGCGCCGAAGCCACCCTGGGTGCGCGCGACGGTCACCGCCACGGCAACCTTGGGATCGTTGGCCGGCGCGAAGCCGACGAACCAGGGCTCGGTCAGGCCCGAGTTGGGGAGCCCGATCGACGCCGTGCCCGTCTTGCCGGCCACGCTGATGCCGCCGAGCTGAGCCGGCGTGCCGGTGCCCTCCTCGACGACGCGCCGCATCATCTGGTTGATCTCCTGGGCCACCGTGCCGCTCATCACTTGGTTGTATAGCGTCGGCCCGACCGTCTGAACGGTCTGGCCGTCCGGATTGACGATCTTCGCAGCCAGATGGGGCTTCATGAGCCGGCCGTCGTTGGCGACCGCAGCCACCACCATCGCCATCTGCAAGGGGGTGACCGCGAGGCCACCCTGACCGAAGCCGATGCGGCCGATGTCCTCGTCGGGGGACCCGGGGGGCAGCGGCTTGCCGGTGCGGAACGAGTACGGCTTGCTGCTCGACATCTCGTTGGCCGGATAGTCGAGCGGCGGCTTGGCGTAGAAGCCGAAGCGCTTCATGTAGTCGGTCATCGTCGAGATTCCGAGGTTGACCGCTACCTGGGCGAACACGGTGTTGACGGAGTAGGTGAGCGCGGTGGCCAGATCGATGTTGCCGAAGCTCTGGTTCAGATCGTTGTGCAACGGCACTCCGGAGATCGTTACGGGTGAGTTGCCGTTGATGGTCGACTTCGTCGTGTAGCGCCCCGAGTCCAGCGCCGCCGTGGCCGTGACGATCTTGAACGTCGAGCCGGGCGGGGACTGGGCCTGGAGCGCGTAGTCGAAGGTCTGGGTCCTCGGGTGGTTGTCGTCGTAGCTGGGGTTTGAGTACATCGCCAGCACCGCTCCGGTGCGCGGGTCCAGCGCCACAACCGCGCCCTGGCGGCCGGCGAGGTCGGTGATGGCGACCTGCTGAGCCTTGGGATCGAGCGTCGTGTAGACGTCGTCGCCCACCGCCTGCGAGCCCCCGAAGGAGCCGAACACCGAGCTCAGCCCGGTGGGCGCGCCGCGCAGCTGGTCGCGGTACTGGGACTCGAGGCCCGCATACCCGTAGGTGCTCAGGAAGGCGAAGCCGACCGCCTGGGCGAACTTCGGCCCGGTCGGATAGACGCGCCGCCAGGTTCCCCCGCCCGCGGGTACCGAGCGCGCCAGCACGGTGCCGTCGTCGGCCAGGATCCGCCCCAGCTTCACGCGCTCGGCCGCGATCAGCGTGCGGTGGTTCAGGGGGTTGTCGTTGAGCGACTTGGCCTGGATCACCGTCCAGCGCGTCGTCCACACGACCAGGAGGGTGAACAGCAGGACCACGAAGGCGAAGAGGCGGAAGATCGGCTTACCCACGGGCGCGCACCTCCGGGAACTCGCGCTCCGGCGCGGTGCCGAGGCCCACCGATGCCGGCCGGCCGGGCGGCCGGCGAGCCCGGTCTGAGACCAGCAGCAGCACCGCCACCAGCACCAGGTTGGCCACGATCGAGGAGCCGCCGTAGGAGATGAACGGCAGCGTCACGCCGGTGAGCGGGATGACCCGCGTCACGCCGCCCACGATCACGAACACCTGGAGCGCGAACACCGAGCCGAGCCCGACCGCGAGCAGCGTCGAGAACGAGTCGGTGGCCATCAGCGCCGCCTTGAACGCGCGCCCGACGAACAGCAGGTAGGCGATGAGCAGCGCACACGCGCCGAACAGCCCGAGCTCCTCGGTGATGACGGCATAGATCATGTCGGTGTCGGGCGCCGGGATCAGGTAGTGCGGCGTGCTGTAGCCGGGGATGGTCACGATGGCCTCGCCGAAGCCCTGCCCGAACAGGCCTCCGGCCGCCTGGGCGAACATCGAGTTGGCGATCTGGAAGCTGCCGCCCACTTGGCCGTAGAGCTTGGGGTTGAAGGGATGCAGCCAGGCTTCGACGCGGCCGTGGATGTGCGCGATGTGCGTGCCCAGGTACCACGCCCCGAGCGCGAAGGCGATCAGCGCGATGACCACGAACGACACGCGACCGGTGGCCACGTACAGGATGGCCACGAGGCCGCCGTAGAACATGAGCGAGGAGCCCACGTCGTGGAGCAGGATCATGATCATCATGGCCAGGCCCCAGATCACGAGCATCGGGCCGAAGTGCTTGAGCGGCGGGATCGTCACGCCGAGGAAGCGCCGCGCACCCATGACCAGCACCTGGCGGGTGTCGCGCAGGTAGCTGGCCAGGAAGACGACGAGGCCGATCTTGGCGAACTCGGCCGGCTGGAAGACGCCCAGCCCGGGCACGTGAACGCCCAGGTAGGCGCCGTTGACCTGCTCCCCGATACCCGGCAGGCGGGGCAGGATGAGCAGGACCAGCGAGGCGGCGCCGATCGTGTAGCGGTAGCGCTCGAGCTTGCGGTAGTCGCGCAGCGCGATGATCGTGGCGCCGAAGAGCACCAGCCCGATCACGAACCAGATGGCCTGGCGGCGGGCCGCGGTGGGATCGATGCGGTAGACCTCGACGATGCCGACGCTGGCCAGCGCCGCGGCCAGCGGGAACAGGTACGGATCGGCGTGGGGCAGCGTCAGGCGGATCACCAGGTGGCCGGCCACGCACAGGGCGAGGAAGATCGCCCCGTAGGTGAGCGAGACGTTCGAGAGCTTGGACAGCGCGCCCGAGTGCTGGATGAACACCCCGGCAAAGCCGGCGGTGAGCAGAAGCGAGGCCGGTATCAGCCCCAGCAGCTCGCGGTTGCGAGCGCTCACCGGGTGATCTTCCCGAGCTCGAGGTCGCGGACCACGCCGATGGCGTCGTTCTGCGAGCGCAGGTGGTTGTCGAGCAGCGCGCCGCGCCGGTCGGGTGGGATCAGCGAGGCCGGGAAGCCCGAGACGTAGTAGGTCTCGTACAGGTGGATGCCGAACGGCAGGTCGTAGGGCAGTCCGCGGTAGATCGTCACCACGCCCTGCGCGTCGGTCCCGACGAAGTAGAGCTGGCGCGAGGCCAGGTATCCCCCCGTCCCCACCAGGCACAGGACGACGATGACGGAGATGAGCGCCGCCATCGGCTTGGCGAAGCGCCGGCGCCGGGCGCCGGGCGCCGTGCCGACGCGCCGCGGGGCTGAGGTGTAGGGGTCCGCGGGCGGCGGCTCGAGCGGCTGCGGCGGCGGCTCGAGCGGCGGCGGCGCCCCGGTGCCGTCGGGGTCTCCGTCGACCGCGGGAGCACCGATGACCGCGTGCTCGAGCGTGGCGTCGCCAAGCCCCGCGTCGTCCTCGACGCGGAAGAGCACGACCGTGATGTTGTCGCGTCCCCCGGCCGCGTTGGCGGCGCCAATCAACCCCTCCGCCGCATCCTCCAGCCGCTTCCCCCCGGCGAGGATCTCGGCGACCTCGTCCTCGGAGACCATCGACGTCAGACCGTCGCTACAGAGCAGGATCACGTCGCCGGCACGGACCGGATAGCTCCAGGTGTCGACCTCGACGTCGGGCTCGGGCCCGAGCGCGCGCGTGATGATCGAGCGCTGCGGGTGCTCGGCCGCCTCCTCCTCCGTCAGCTTTCCACGCTGGACGAGCTCGCCCACCAGCGAGTGGTCGCGGGTGAGCCGCTTCAGCGCCCCGTCGCGCATCAGATAGGCCCGGCTGTCGCCCACGTGGGCGATGGCCAGGGTGCCGTCGTCGAGATAGGCGGCGGTCAGCGTGGTGCCCATGCCCGCGCGCTCGCGCTCGGCTCGCGAGCGGTCGTGGATGCGGCGGTTGGCCTCGCGGATGCGCTGGGCGAGCCGCTCCTCGGCGCTGGTGCCGTCCGGCAGCGCCTGCCGGAAGGTCTCGACGGCCATCTGCGAGGCCACCTCGCCCGCCTGCGCGCCGCCCATCCCGTCCGCCACCACGAACAGCGGCGCGTGGGCGAAGGCGCTGTCCTCGTTACCGCGCCGCTGGCGGCCGGTGTCGGTCCTGCAGGTGACCTGGGTGGCGCGGAGCATCGTCAGGCGGCGTAGGAGAACTCGGAGTCGCCGATGCGGATGCGGTCGCCCGGATGCAGCGGCTGGGGACCGTTCAGCGGCTCGTCGTTGAGATAGGTCCCGTTGGTGGACCCGAGGTCCTCGAGCACGAACACGTGCCCCTCCCGCGAGATGCGCGCGTGGCGCGAGGAGGCGAAGGGATCGTCGAGGTGGATCTCCACGTTGCCGCGCCCGAGCGTGGCGCCGTGGGCGAGGTCGTAGGCGCTCCCGGGGGTGTGGCCGGGCGCGCGGACGACGACCAGGCGCGGGCGCGCGCTTTCGAGCGCGGGGTCGGCGAGCCCCGCGGAGGCGTCGTACATCCCGGTGGCGTCCACGGGAACGGCGGGCGCCGGGTCGGCGACGCCGCCCCGGCCGCGGCGCAGGTCGCGCAGCGCGCTCCACGCCACCCACATCAGGAACAGGTACAGGACGACCAGGAAGCCGAACTTCAACGCGACTGAGACGGGCTCGAGCATCTGTGATCGCTACTCGACGTCGAACTGGATGGGTACGCCTCCGAGCGAGAGCTCGTCGCCGGGGCGGAGGACCTCTGGTCCCTGCACCGGCCGGCCGTTGATCGTAGAGCCGTTGGTCGAGCCGAGGTCGGTGAGCACCCATGAGCCGCCGCGGGGGCGGATCTCGGCGTGCTGGCGAGAGACGTTCTCGTCGCCGAGCACGACATCGCACTGGCGGCTGCGGCCGAGCGTGGCGCCCGCCGGGCCGACGACCACGCGGCGGCCCTCGACCTTCAGAACGGCCGTCTCGACCCGCTGGCGTGCGCGCTCCTCGAGCGGCTCGGCCACGCGTCCGGCGGTGCTGTAGACCATCGTGCGCCCCGAGCTCTCCGCCGGGACGACCGGCTCGGGCTCCCCCGGGGGCTGGACCACGCGCGTCTGGATGCCGAACTCCCCCAGCCCGAGCCGCTCGTCGGTCTCGAACTCGATCACCGGCCGCGAGAGCAGCGACAGGCGCTCGCGGCGGGCGTGCTCGAGCAGGTAGCCGGCGAGCTCGGCGGCCAGCGCGCTCTCGTAGTCAGCGAAACGGGCACGGTCGCGCGGCGAGAGGAAGACGCGGTACTCGTTGGGGACGTAGGTCCGCGAGACCGACAGCGAGCGGTGGTCCTCCATCTCGCGCGCGAGCTTGCGCGCGATCTCGACCGGGCGCACCTCGGATCGGAAGGCACGACTGAACGTGCCTTCGACGAGCCCGGCGATCCTGCTCTCGAGGTTTCTCAGAACGCTCATGGCGGTGGCATGCGGCGGCGTGGCGGTGAGCGGCCACTACGGCTGTCCCATGCTACGCAAGTCTTGGCGGCACCCCACGCCATCGACCGCGCGCCAGCGAGCTGCGGTGCGGGCCACAGAGCAGGGCCCCGCCCGCCGCGGCGACGGCACCCGCGAGCAGCGTGGACGCGGGGACGCCGGTCCCGGGCGCGAGGATGGCGAGGACGAGCTCGCTGCCGGCGGCGAGCCCGAACGTCCATACGGCCACGGCCAGCGCGTCGGCGCCCGGCGAGCGGCGCGCACGCAGCCAGGGCAGGATCGCCGCCGCCGCCGCCCACACGAGCGCGCCCGCGGCCAGCTCGGGCACGAGCGCGCCGAGCAGGTCGTGAGTGGCCGCATACGGCGAGTTCGCCCACAGCGACCGGAGGGGCAGGCCGGCGGGCAGGCGCACGTAGAGCTCGCGGCCCTGGAGCGCCTGCGCGCTGACGAGCCAGCCCCACCCGAGCGCTCCGAGGGCGGCCCGCCGCCAGGGTCCGCGGGCCTGGGCGGCCAGGGCGGGCCAGGCCCCCGCCAGCCCGACCAGCCCGAGCAGGGGCGCCAGCGCCGGCAGCGGCCAGCGACCGGCCGCCAGCGGAAGAACGAGCAGCGGTGCGAGCGCGCTCAGGCCGAGCAGGAGCGCGATGCCGGCCTGGCCCTGCGCGCTCAGCGCGATGACCGCCGCCGCGGCGGTGAGGAGCCAGCCCAGGCGCGGCAGCAGCAGGATGGCCACGCCGGCCACGAGGGCGAGCGTGGCGGGGGGCAGCAGGGCGGGGTGCAGAAGGTGGGCGCCCACCCAGGCGGCGAGCGCCGCCGCGACGGTTGCGGCCAGGCCGCGCACGATCGGTGGAATGGGCTGGGGCGGGGGGAGGGGCGGGAGGCCGAGCCGGGGGACAGAGTTCTCCTCGGTGTCGGACCGCGGCCGGCCGCGGCGGGTCCCGAGCGCCGGATCCTCGCCGGCCGCCCGGGGGTCTGCGGTCGGTCCCGACGGCTCGCCGGCGACCGGCCGGGTGTGCGAGGCGGCGGCTGGCCGGGAGTGGCCGCCCGCGGTCAGCCGCGGCGGCGCGACGACCCCCCGCACCTCACTCAGCTGCGCCGCGCCCGCCACGAGCGCGGCGCGAAGCTCGCCCAGGGTCCCGCGCTCGCGCGGCCGCGGGCGCAGGGCGAGGTCGATGGCCTGCCCGAGCTCGCGCGGAAGCTCCCGGCGCTGGCGGCGCAGCGGCGGCAGGTACAGGGCCAGGCGGCGCGTGCGCGGGCCCGCGTCGATGAGCGGATTTACGCCCGTCAGCGCCTCGTAGAGGACGAGGGCGAGCGAGTAGAGGTCGGCCGGCTCAGCCGCCTCGCGGCCCTCTGCCTGCTCGGGCGCCATGTAGGCGGCCGTTCCCACGAGCTCGCCGCTGCGGGTCAGCGCGTCGCCGCCGACCAGCCGGGCCACGCCGAAGTCGGTCAGCTTGGCCACCGGCCCGGCGTCGTCGGGGCGCGCGCCGGCGCGCGCCGGCAACAGCACGTTGGAGGGCTTCAGGTCGCGGTGCACGACGCCCTGGCCATGCGCGTGCCCGAGCGCGTCGCACATGTCGATGCCGATGGCTGCGATCTCGCGGTCGGACAGCCGGCCGGCGTCGAGCGCGCGGGCGAGCGTGCTCCCGCGCACGAGCTCGGAGACCAGATAGGCCCCGTCCTCGTCGGCGGCGGCCTCGTACAGTGTGACGACGGCCGGATGCGAGAGCCGCGCCGCCGCATGGGCCTCGCGCTCGAACCGCCCGGCGGCGACGAGCTCGACGGGCAGGATCTTGACGGCCACGTCGCGGCCCAGCCGCTCGTCCTGGGCCGCCCACACCGTCCCGAACCCGCCGGCGCCCAGGCGGCGGCGCAGGCGGTAGCGGTCGAGGATGAGCGGTGCCGGTACTACCGTCGGGCCACTGCCAGCCGTCATCTGGCCCTGAGGCATGTGCAGTTGTTCGCGGTCGGGGGGGCGGTCCCTGCCGCCTCCCGCTTTCGCCAGCGATGCGTAGCGATGCGGAGCCGTCCTGGCGCCGCGCGCCCAGTCATACTTCGCGCTCCCGACCCCGCAAGGAGCGAGCTTCTTGTCGTTCTTCGATGAGGCGGACGAGCCTCGCCCAGCCTCGCGCCCCGCCGCCCGACGGCGAGGCCCGACAGGCGGCGGTCGCCGGCCACCGGCCAGCGACCCGTCCTACGGCGTCCGCCGCGGGATCGCGCTGGGCGGCCTCGTGATCCTCGTGATCCTCATCGGCATCGGCGTGCACAGCTGCCAGGTCGACCAGCGCAACAGCGCGCTGAAGGACTACAACAGCCACGTCGCCGCGGTCATCCAGAGCTCGCAGAACACCAGCAGGCAGTTCTTCCAGGTCCTCTCGGGTCGGGGTGGCGCCGGCCAGATGCGCATCTCGATCAACCAGGCTCGCGACAGCGCAGCCAGCGAGCTCAACCAGGCCAAGGGCTTCAGCGTCCCCGGCGGCCTCGGCGACGCCCAGCGCAACCTCGTGCTGGCGCTTCAGATGCGCGTCGACGGGATCGCCGGCGTGGGGGGCGAGATAGAGCAGGCGGTGGGCGGTCCCTCGACCAGCCAGGGCGCCATCAACGCGATCGCCACCCAGATGGCCCGGCTGTACGCCTCCGACGTGCTCTACAAGGATTACACGCTGCCGCTCATCGTCGGGGCGCTCAAGAACGCCTCGATCCCGATCGGCGGCCTCGACGGCCAGCAGATCGTCTCCTCCCAGTTCCTCCCCGACATCCGCTGGGTCCAGCCGAGCTTCGTCGCCTCCCAGCTGAACGTGAGCGCGCCCTCCACCCAGTCCCAGGCCAAGCCCGCCCCGGGCACCCACGGCCACCACCTCATCTCGGTCACCGTTGGCGGCGTGACGCTCACCCCCGGCGGCTCGGCGACCCTGCCCGCGAGCCCGGCCCCGACATTCACGCTGAACTTCCAGAACACGGGCCAGAACGTCGAGCACAACGTCGTCTGCCAGGTGTCGGTGAGCGGCACCAGCGTCAGCGCGCAGACGGTCGTGCCCCAGACCAACCCCGGCCAGAACGCCACCTGCACCGTCCCGCTGACCTCGGCGCCCACGGCGGGCACATACTCGGTCACGGCCAGGATCGAGCGCGTGCCCGGCGAGGTGAGCGTCGTGCGCAACAGCCAGACGTTCTCGATCACGTTCCGGTAGCGCGCCCAGCGTTCCGCGCCCGCCCGAGGCGCCTATGCTTCCCGCGTGCACAAGCTGACCACCACCCCGGGCATCGTCGCCCTCGCCGCCGGGGCCGTCGCCCTCATTGCACTGATTCTCTGTGTGGTTCTGTGGACGGCGCTGCGCCGGCTGCGCCGCGATCAGCAAATGGTGCTGGGCGACCACCGGGAGGACCTCGTCGGCCATGCCGCGACCCTCCAACGTCACTTCGAGGCACTCTCGGCGTTCGTCCAGGACGCCGCCGAGCGCTTGGGCGACCGCATGCAGGCGGCCGAGGACCGCCTCGACGGCGCCGTGGCGTACCGCGCGCTCGTGCGCTACGACGCCTATGGCGAGATGTCCGGGCATCAGTCGACCTCGATCGCGCTGCTCGACGCCACCCGCTCTGGCATCGTGCTCTCCTCCATCCACCACCGCGACTCGGCGCGCCTGTACGCCAAGCAGGTTCACGGCGGCCGCGGCGAGCTCGAGCTCTCGCCCGAGGAGGAGGAGGCGGTCCGCCTCGCGTTGGCCGGCGGCCGGCAGGACCGGCTCCACGCCTAGTGGTCGCTGGCGAGCGGCCATCGACGACCGCGGGAACCGGCTTGCGGGTCGGCTACTTCGGGCCGGAGGGCACGTTCACCCAGGAGGCCCTCATCTCGTCGACGCGCGGGCTCGCGCTCGAGCTCGAGCCGTTCCCGACCATCTACGACACCGTGATGGCCGTCCACGCCGGGGCGGTGGCGCGGGCGCTGGTGCCGATCGAGAACTCGCTCGAGGGCTCGGTGAACGCCACGCTGGACGCGCTGGCCATGGAGACCGAGGACGTGGCGATCGTCGGCGAGGTGGTGCACCCGATCCGCCACTGCCTGATCGCGCGCGCTCCGCTCGAGCTGGGCGACATCGAGGTCGTCGTCTCGCACCCGCAGGCCAACGCGCAGTGCGCGCGCTTCATTCGCACGCGGTTGCCGCAGGCGCGCGTGATGGCGGGGAGCTCGACGGCCGAGGCGGTCCGCACGGTCGCCGAGCACGGGGGGCGCTGGG
>Ga0070739_10003031_pt1 | contig 21460 bp, 20 predicted proteins | sample Coa_R1_7_FD_66445 | JGI IMG/M metagenome (GOLD analysis project Ga0070739, IMG submission 66445) | Surface soil microbial communities from Centralia Pennsylvania, which are recovering from an underground coalmine fire - Coalmine... | ecosystem: Environmental > Terrestrial > Soil > Unclassified ... | reverse complement strand
GCTGCCTGCCGACTACCGGACCGCTATCCTGCTATGCGATCTGGAGCAGCGCTCCTACCAGGAGATCGCCGAGGCCATGCATTGCGCCATCGGTACGGTGCGCTCCCGAATCCATCGCGCTCGGACGATGTTAAATAAGCGTCTTAGCTCTGGAGCGCAGGGCGAAGCCTGGCAGCGTTCCCGCCAGCCGCGCGCGGCGGCTGCAAGAGTGCCTCTGAAGGCCGGGCGCTGACGCTCGGCCCACAGACGGCGGAAGTCTGATGGTCGCGCGCGGACGCGTGGTCAACAGATGTATAAAAAAGGGCCACTCATCTCTTCGACAGGAGGCTCTTTGCTGTTTTTTCTTCCCTCCATAATCCGCCATTTCGCGGATGTTTCTCTCTGCAAATACCCGCATACTAGAACCGTATGCTGGCCCGCCAGCCAGGGCGTCCACTTCTCTATGCCAGAAACGCCCGGCGATGGAGCCAGGTAAGCTAACGGGTTCCGCATAGAGAGGCTTTCGGGACCGAGGAGGTAGGGCGATGAAGTGGTCCTGGTGGATCGGCCGGATCTTCGGCATCGACATCTATATGCACAGCACGTTCTTGATCCTGCTGGCCTGGATAGCGGTGAGCGACTATCTTCACGGGCACAGCATTCTGGCCGCGCTGATCGGAGTGCTGTTCATCCTCTGCCTGTTCGGCATCGTCATCCTGCACGAGATGGGCCATGCGCTGATGGCGCGGCGCTTCGGCATCCGCACGAAGGATATTACCCTGCTGCCTATCGGCGGCGTGGCGCGCCTGGAGCGGATGCCGGAAGATCCGAAACAGGAGCTGCTGGTCGCCCTGGCCGGCCCGGCGGTCAACATTGTGCTGGCGGGCCTTTTGTTCGCCGTGCTGGCGCCGCTTCTGGGAACCACGGCACTGACGAGCTGGAGCGATGCTGCGCCTATCGGTACGCAGTTCTTGGTCCAGATGCTGTGGGTGAACGTGGCGCTGGCCGTATTTAACCTGCTGCCGGCTTTCCCGATGGACGGCGGGCGGGTCCTGCGCGCCCTGCTGGCTATGCGCATGAACTACGCGCAGGCTACAAAAGTAGCGGCCCATATCGGGCAGGGTATGGCGGTCGTGTTCGGTCTGGCCGGGCTGTTCTTCAATCCGTTCCTGGTCATCATCGCCCTCTTCGTGTGGGTGGGAGCGGGCCAGGAAGCAACGTCGGTGCAAATGCATTCCGTTTTGAGCGGCATTCCCCTCCGGCAGGTCATGGTCACCGACTTCCGCAGCCTCGATCCGCAGGACACGTTGGCGCGCGCCGTCGATTACACGCTGGCCGGCTTTCAGCAGGACTTTCCCGTCCTGCAGGACGGTCAGGTGGTCGGCGTTCTGACCCAGATGGACCTGCTGGCGGCCCTGGCGCAGGGCGGGTTGCAGACCCCGGTCGGCACGGTGATGGAGCGGCGATTCGAAGTAGCCGATCCGGCGGAGATGCTGGAACGCGCGCTGACCCGGCTGGAGAACAGCCGCAGCCGCACGCTGCCGGTCCTGCAGGGAGGACAGTTGATCGGCGTGATCACCACCGAAAACCTGAGTGAGTTTTTGATGATCCAGTACGCGCTGAAAGAATCGCATACGCGGCCCCTGGCCGCGTAAAGCTTTGCGGGTTAAAAAGGGAAAAAACCGGCCCCAAAATCCGCCATTTAGGGGATGCCTTCCCTCTGAGAACGCTCCATAATGGGCCTGACAATCGATCAACAACGCGCAGTGCAACTGCAAAGATGCTGACGGGATGTCGCAGGAAACAGGAGACAAAAATGGCGGTCTCGCATTGGGATAACGATACGATGCAAGGAGAGGTCTATCTGGCGGGCGAGCGCGTCCCCTCCGGGAATTACAGACAGATCGGGACCCGCCGGAGGATCTTTCTGCCGCACGAGGACTATTTACCCGCCAGCCTGGATGGCCGTGTCGCTGTCTATGAGCGCATCGATCATACCTGGAATCAAATCCGGCAACGGCACGAGCAACGAACGGACATCCCGCAGCGCCCGCCAAAGAGGTGATTGTTTTTGGGGCGCCCTGTGGCCCCTATTCCCGAGGCGTCAACGAAGCGCACGGGAACATCGAGACACGACTACCAAAGGAGGTAGAGACCATGTCTGAGCACAACAACCAGGCCACCATCGCGCGACGTACTCCCCCGGCTCCGGCCCGCTGGAGCCCCTTCGAGGAGCTGACCGAGATGCGCCGCCAGATGGACGACGTGTTTGGCCGCATGTTCGGCTACACGCCACTGGCCCAACTGATCCCCACGGAGACGGTCGTCTTCGAGCCGTTCGTGGACATCTACGAGACCAACGACAAGATTCTGCTTTTCGCCTCGCTGCCCGGCTATGCTCCGGAGAACATCAATGTAGAAGCCACCGGAGAGACCATTACCATCTTCGGAGAGCGCAAGCCGCTCTTTGAGAACGAGAAAGCCATCCCCCACAAGCAGGTCGGGCTGGTCAATGCCGGCAGCTTCCGCGCCAGCTATACGCTGCCGATCGAGGTAGACCCCAACAAGATCAAAGCGACCTTCTATCACGGCGTGCTGCAGCTGGAGCTGCCCAAGACGGAGAAGGCGCGCACCAAGACGGTCAAGGTCAATGTGATCCCGGTCAAATGACCACCGCCTGAGAGCCTGTCCGAAAACTCGGTACTCCTACGAGGAGACAGGCTTTTCCGCCCGCCAGGGCGGTTGGCAGCTTTGCTGCCTGCCAGACGGGTCGTTCACGGCCCGGCTAAGAAGCGGGCAGGTTTTCCGTACACGCTCTGAGAGGCGACTACCCATCTAAACTCGAACCAAGCCTGCGTCCGAGCCGCGCCCCGGCTCGGACGCAGGCTTTTGCATGCAGGCTCCAAGAAAATAGGGCCTTAGAATCCGCCGTTTCGCGGATAGACTTTGACCGTCCACGCCTGTATCATTTTAAACGTAGGAGCAAACCGGGTCGCCAGGGCATGTTGCCCGGCAGAGAAAACCCTCGGCGCGAAGACTTGCGGAGAGAGTAAACGACGTATGCGCAGACGGTGGCTTGCCATCCTGATATGCGGGTGCCTGTTCGCGGGAATATGGCCTATGGCGCTTCCCGCGACCCGTGCTGCCGCCGCCCATACGACCGCAGCTTTCCCCGCTTCCGCCGCTCCTTGCTGCTGTGCGCCGGGCAACTGCCTCATGGCAAACTGTCCCCGGCACCAGGCGGCTGTCCCCGGTCATCAAGAACAGGTAGGCTGCGCCATAGGCTGCTGCCATCCAACGCCTCCCCCTGTTCTTATGCAAAGAATGGCTGCCGTCCCGCTGGCCCTGCCGCTTACCTTGCTGCCGCCGCAGGAACAGCCCCTCTATCGATCCGATCCGCCTTCCACGCTGCCTGATCGCGCGCCCATGCCTCCAGAGAAGCCCCCTCGTTCGTGTTGAATGTCCGATGGTGCTAACGACATGCGGCTGATTCCGCCCGAATCGGCCCTTCAACACGAATGGAGACAAACTTACCATGAGCGCATTTCTGCGAGGACATCGCTATATCCGTACCGGCTTTCTGACGTTTTCCGCTATGCTGAGCATCGTGGCTCTCTCGACAGGGAGCGCGCGGGCCTGCTCCGTCTGTATCGCCCACGCCATTGGAGCCGCCCTGCAGCGCATCGGCGCCCAGACGTTTCCCCGCGGCACCTTCGTCGCAGGCGTCAGCTACCTGACGTTCGGCAAGTCTAGCGCCGGGGACGATCCCGGCACGCTCGAAAACGAGATCTACCACCAGACGTCTCTGGACCTTTCCTACGGCATGACCGACCGCCTCTTGCTGCAGGCCAGCCTGCCCTTCGTCAATAAGCATATCCAGGCGACCGGCCAGCCCGCCGCAACGGCCAACGGGCTTGGCGACATGAGCTTCGGCGCTGTCTATCAGTTGCCGCCCTCCCCGCATCGCAAAATGCTCGCGGCCTTCAACCTGGACCTGAAGCTCCCGACCGGGAAGAACGATCTGCGGGACGCGGCGGGGAACCTGAAAGACCAGCACCTCCAGCCGGGAACGGGCAGCGCCGATGTCTCCGCCGGGGTCAACTTTACCTGGGAAGGCAAGCGGCCGGGCTCCCTCTGGTTTACGGGCCTGGGAATCCGCCGGAATGGCAGCAACTCCCGCGGCTACCACTTTGGAAACGTGCTGTTCTATAACTTCGGCTACGCGCGTCCGGTGGACCGTTCCAGCGCGCTCGTTCTGGAGTTCGATGGGCGCATCGCCGGGAAGGACCGTCAGGAAGACGGCACACTGGACTCCAACAGCGGCGGGCATCTGGGTTACCTTGCGCTCAGCTACCGGCGTAATCTGGTCTACGGCATCGGGCTGATCGCAAGCTATCAATTTCCGGTGCTCAGCCATCTGAACGGCGTGCAAAAAGAGAGGCCGCTGTTCTCGCTCTCCCTCTCGCGAAGTTTTTAGAGCGCCGGAACGAATCCGCCATTCCGGGGATGTTTTTTCGTCGCGCGGCCCTTACAATAGAAGTGTCGAGAGAACGATTTCGGGCCGGGAAGAGGCGAAGGGGCAGAGCGAAGGGCCGATCGAAGAAAGTGAGGATAGGGCAATGAAAGCAAAAGATATTATGACGCAGCATCCGGTCTGCTGTACGCCGGACTCGAATCTGTATGCCGTGTCCCGCCTGATGGTCGAGCACGACTGCGGGGTGATTCCGGTGGTCAAGAACCAGCAGACGCGGATTCTGGTGGGGATCATCACGGACCGGGACATCACCTGCCGCTCGGTAGCCCGCGCCGAGCATCCGCAGCATGCGGTCGCAGGCGAGTGCATGTCCTATCCGGTCTATACCATTCATCCGGACGCCAGCCTGGAGGAGTGCTGCCGGATCATGGAGCACAACCGTATCCGCCGGATCGTGGTCGTGGACGAGCATCAGGCCTGCGTGGGGATCATCTCCCTGGCCGACGTGGCGACGTGGGCGCCCAACCTGCTGACCGCCGAAGTGATTCGGGCCGTCTCCCAGCCACCCCGAACGTCCACGCGGTTCCCGATTCGCGCTTAGGCCTCCCTCGGCCTCTCCCCACCACGGGTCTTGCGGCCCTGCCTCTCCTTGGGAAGGAGAAGGGAGCATAAGGTAAAAAATGGATGGTATTGAGGCGGTTCGGCGTAAGCCGGCCTCCGCAGTCGATCTGCTCAAGAGCTACCCCATCGCTGCGTTTGCGGCGATGGGGTTGCTGCTGGGCGGCGTGTCGATGCTGGTCCATCCCGCAGCGGCGCGTATGATTTTCGCGGTGGTTGCGGTCGGCGGCGGTCTTCCCCTGGCCTGGTCGAATATCAAAAACATGGCGCAGGGCCGCTTCCATGTCGACACCATCGCTACGCTTGCTATCATAGGCTCGGTCCTTCTCGGGGAGTATCTGGCGGGCGCGCTGGTGGTCCTGATGCAGTCGGGCGGCGAGGCGCTGGAGGACTACGGCCTGCGACGGGCACAGCAGAGCCTCGACAATCTGCTCAAGCGCGCCCCCAGCATCGCCCACCGAAAGCAAGACGCCACCTTCGTGGACGTGCCTGCCGCCGACCTGGCTATCGGAGATATTGTGCTCGTGCGGCCAGGGGATATTCTCGCGGCGGACGGCCTGGTGGTCGAGGGCCGGGGCAATGTGGACGAATCGGCGCTGACCGGCGAGCCGGTGCCGCTGGCCAAAATGCCGGGCGACCAGGTCTTCAGCGGCACCATCAATCTGGCCGGCAGCTTCCTGATCCGCACGACCAACACCGCCGCCCAGAGCAAGTACGAGCGGATCGTGCGGATGGTCCAGCAGGCCCAGGGCGAGCGGGCGCCCATCAACCGGCTTGCCAACCGGTACACGCCGCCGTTCACGGCGCTGACGCTGCTCATCGCCCTTCTCGTTTTCCTCCTGACGCGTGACAGCGTCCGCGCCCTGTCCGTGCTGGTGGTCGCCACCCCCTGCCCGCTCATCATCGCCACGCCGCTGGCCGTCCTCTCCGCCATCAACCGGGCCGCCTCCCTGAACATTATCACCAAGAGCGGCGCGGCCATCGAGCAGGCGGGGGCCGTGGATACCGTCGTCTTCGACAAGACCGGCACGCTCACCAGCGGCGAGCCGGCGCTGAGCGAAATCCGCGTCTTCACGGACGATGCGCCTTCTCTCTATAGTCCGGAAACGCTGCTGCAGGCGGCAGCCGGAGTCGAGCTGCTCTCCACGCACGTCCTGGCGGCGGCGGTCGTCAAAGCCGGACGGGCGCGCGGGCTGGCGATGACACCGGCCACCGATTTCGAAGAGGTCCCCGGCACCGGCGTCTGCGGCATCGTCGGAGGGCATCGGGTCTCGCTTGGCTCGCGCATGTTCCTGGAGTCGCGCGAGATCGCGGTCACGGAGGCGCAGCGCGCGGAGCGCGCCTGCCTGAGCGCCACGGGCAAGACCGTCGCCTATATCGCCATCGACTCGACCCTGGCCGGGCTGCTGATCTTCGAGGACAGAATCCGTCCGGAGGCGCCCGGCGTTATTGCGCGGCTGCAGCGCATGGGCATCCGCCGCCTGATGATGCTGACCGGCGACGCGGCGGAGACGGCCCATGCGGTCGCCGCGCAGGTAGGCATAACGGAAGTCCGCGCGCACCTGCAGCCGGAAGAGAAAGTCGCCGCGGTCAAAGCCCTCTCTCAAGCCGGCACGGTGATGATGGTCGGGGACGGCATCAACGATGCGCCCGCGCTGGCGACCGCCGAGGTGGGCATCGCCATGGGCGGCTACGGCGCAGGCATCGCCACGGATGCCGCCGACATCGTCATCACGGTCGAGAACGTCGAGCGGGTCGCCGACACCATCGCCATAGGCCGCCGGATGACCCGTATCGCGCGCCAGGGAATCCTGTTCGGCATCGGCGCCAGCCTCTTCCTGATGATCCTGGCGAGTCTCGGCTTTATCCAGCCCGCCGTAGGCGCGCTGCTGCAGGAGGCGCTGGATCTGGTCACCATTCTCAACGCTCTCCGCGCGCGATAATTCCTTTCCTGCCGGTCACAATCCGCCGTTTCGTGGATGCTTGTCTTCCCTGGTCTGCCGCATCATAAAAGCGCATAAACACGATCTATCCGGCTACTCGACTTCTACTCCGTCAGGAAAAGAGACGGAAAGGAGATTCCATGTTAGAGCATATCCTGGTCTGTTCCGACGGTTCGGAGCAGGCTTTGAAAGCGGCACAGATCGGCGAGGAGATCGCCAAACGGTTTGGCTCGGAGGTGCTGCTGCTGGGAGTTTTGCCGCTGGCGCCCTATACGCAAGGGTGGGAGTTGGGAATCGACGGGCAGGTCCTGAAGGAATGGGCCGAGCAGGTGTATGGCGAGATCCGGCAGAAAACGCTCCCTCTCTTCGAGCAGGCAGGAGTGCCCTGCCGCTTCCAGGGCCAGATAGGCCAGCCGGTGCAGACCATCGCTAATATCGCCGCGAGCGAGCATGCGGGCTTGATCGTACTGGGATGCCGCGGGCTGAGCGCCTGGAAAGCGCTGCTGCTAGGAAGCGTTTCTGAGGGCGTGCTGCATCACGCGTCCTGTCCGGTCTTGATCGTGCATGGATCACCCCGTCTCGACACGCAAGCCGGTTTTCGCCGGATTCTGCTCGCCACCGACGGATCGGACTGCGCGTGTAAAGCGGCGCAAATGGCGGCGCAGCTCGCAGGCAAATACGATGCCGAGCTTGTCGCCTTGAACGTTTTCCAGCCGCACGCGGCTTATCCCGGCGTCTCGAACGAGAATCTGGATCCGGAAGTCTATGGGGAGCGGGTACGGAGCATGGTCGCAGAGCGTACGGCGGTGGCTCTGGGCAAGATGGATGGTAGGTACACGTTTCGACAAGAGACGGGCCATCCCGCCGAGAAGATCGTTCAGATCGCCGCGGCGGAGGGCTTCGATCTGATCGTGCTTGGCCGGCGTGGGCTGGGCGGGTTCAAGGCCATGCTGCTGGGCAGCGTCTCGGATGGGGTAGCCCACCACGCGCCCTGTCCGGTCCTGGTAGTACGGTAACAAGGTTGGTTCGTATATTGTATATCGATAAGAGGGAAGGAGAGAGCGATGGTCATAATGGAGGCGCCTGAACGGCAAGAGACACGAGACAGGGAGGCGGAATTCACCGCCATAGACGCCTACTGGCGAGCCGCCAACTACCTTTCGGTGGGCCAGATCTATCTGCTGGACAATCCGCTCCTCAAAGAGCCGCTGCAGAAACAACACATCAAACCCCGTCTCCTCGGTCACTGGGGAACGACGCCAGGTCTGAACTTTATCTACGTCCACCTCAATCGCATTATTAAGAAGTATGACCTGAATGCGATCTACGTCGCCGGTCCCGGTCACGGCGGTCCCGGCCTCGTGGCGAATACGTACCTGGAAGGCACGTACAGCGAAATCTACCCCAACATCGGTCAGCATGAAGTGGGGATGCAGCGGCTGTTCAAGCAGTTCTCTTTTCCCGGCGGCATTCCCAGCCACGTCGCGCCGGAAACCCCCGGCTCCATCCATGAAGGCGGCGAGCTAGGCTACTCGCTCTCGCACGCGTATGGGGCCGCCTTCGATAACCCCGACCTTCTCGTCTGCTGCGTCGTCGGAGACGGCGAAGCGGAGACCGGCCCGCTGGCGACAAGCTGGCACTCCAACAAGTTCCTCAATCCTGCCCACGACGGCGCGGTGCTGCCCATCCTGCACCTCAACGGCTACAAGATCGCCAATCCGACCGTGCTGGCGCGCATCCCGCATGAGGAGTTGGAGAGCCTGCTCGCCGGTTACGGCTATAAGCCCTATTTCGTGGAAGGCTCCGACCCCGCCGTGATGCACCGGAAGATGGCGGATACGCTGGACACCATCGTCGAGGAGATCAAAGCCATTCAGCAGGCGGCGCGCGTCAAGGGCGTCACCGAGCGCCCGCGCTGGCCGATGATCGTCCTCAGAACCCCCAAAGGCTGGACGGGGCCCAAGGAGGTAGATGGCAAAAAGACAGAAGGCTACTGGCGCTCCCATCAGGTGCCGATGGGGGATATGAACAAGCCGGAGCACATCGCCCTGCTGGAACGATGGATGCGAAGCTACAGGCCCGAAGAGCTGTTCGACGCGAACGGCCGGCTGCGCCCGGAGCTGCAGGCGCTTGCGCCGACAGGCGAGCGGCGCATGGGCGCGAACCCGCACGCAAACGGCGGCATCCTGCTGCGGGATTTGCAGATGCCGGAATTTGAGGACTACGCGGTCGATGTGAAGAAGCCGGGCACGCTCACCGCAGAAGCGACCCGCATCCTGGGCGCGTTCCTGCGGGACATTATGCAGCGGAACCTGGCGAGCCGCAACTTCCGAATCGTCAGTCCGGATGAGAACAACTCCAACCGGCTGGATGCGGTGCTGGAGGTGACGGGCCGCGCCTGGGAGGCCGAGCAACTGCCGGAGGACGAGCCGGACGGCCATCTTTCCATCGATGGGCGGGTCATGGAGATCCTGAGCGAGCATACGTGCCAGGGCTGGCTGGAGGGCTATCTGCTCACCGGCCGGCACGGCTTCTTTTCCTGCTATGAGGCGTTCATCCACGTCGTCGATTCCATGTTCAACCAGCACGCGAAGTGGCTCGAAAGAAGCCGCGATATTCCCTGGCGCAAGCCGATCGCCTCCCTCAACTATCTCCTGACGTCCCACGTGTGGCGGCAGGACCATAACGGATTCTCCCATCAGGATCCGGGCTTTCTGGACGTGGCCGTCAACAAGCAGGCGAATGTCGTGCGGATCTATCTGCCCCCGGACGCCAATACGCTGCTTTCGGTCGCCGACCACTGTCTCAAGAGCCGCCACTATGTCAACGTCATCGTGGCCGGCAAACAGCCCGCCTTGCAGTACCTGGACATGGAGGCGGCCATTAAGCACTGCACTGCCGGGATCGGTATCTGGGAATGGGCCAGCAACGACCGGGGCGGCGAGCCGGACGTGGTGATGGCGTGCGCAGGCGACATCCCGACCCTGGAGATTCTGGCCGCCGTCGATCTGCTGCGGCAGCACTATCCGGAGCTCAAAGTGAGGGTGGTCAATGTCGTGGATCTGATGGTGCTGCAGCCCAAAAGCGAGCACCCGCACGGCCTCAGCGACTACGACTTCGACGCGCTCTTTACCACGGACAAGCCCATCATCTTCGCCTTTCACGGCTATCCTTACCTGATCCATCGGCTGACCTACCGCAGAACCAACCATGACAACCTGCACGTGCGCGGCTTTAAGGAGAAAGGCACGACGACGACGCCCTTCGACATGACGGTCGTCAACGACCTGGACCGCTTCCACCTGGTCATGGACGTGATCGACCGGGTCCCTGCGCTGGGCTATCGGGCGGCGTATCTCAAGCAGTACTGCCGGGATAAGCTGCTGGAGCACAAGCGCTACGTCGTCGAGCATGGCGAGGATATGCCCGAAATCCGCGACTGGAAGTGGCCGCACGGAAACTGACCTTTTATGAACATACTCGTGCTCAATGCGGGCAGCGCGACGCTCAAATTCGGCGTTTTCCGGATGGCGGAAAATGGGGCTGGGGAGACGCTGGCGGAAGGGCTGATCGAGGGGGTGAACACGCCCGAGGCGACCCTGCGTCTGACGCCGGCAGGCCAGCCCGAAACGCGCCGGTCCATTGAGGCCGCTACCCCCATTCAGGCGGCGGAGCAGGCCATCCGGGCCTGTTCGGATCTCAAGATAGAGGCGGCAGGCTATCGAGTGGTCCACGGTGGCTCGCGCTTCGTTGCGCCTACCCGCGTCACCCCGGAAATCCTGGAGGAGGTTCGCAAGCTCGATCCTCTGGCGCCATTGCACAACCCCGTAGACCGGGTGGGAATCGAGACCGGGCTGTGCCTGCTGCCCAAGGTCCCTGCGGTGGCGGTCTTCGACACGGCGTTCCATGCTTCCCTGCCGGAGGTCGCCCGGACTTACGCCCTTCCCTGGCAGCTCAGCGAGCGGTCCGGCTTGCGCCGCTACGGTTTTCATGGCATCTCTCATCGCTATGTGTCCGGTCAGTTGCTGGAGCGGCTGGGCCGGGATCCTGCGGGAACGCGCCTCATCACCTGCCATCTCGGCAACGGCGCCAGCCTGTGCGCGCTGCGAGACGGCAAGAGCGTCGAGACGAGCATGGGCCTGACGCCGCTGGAAGGTCTGGTCATGGGCACGCGCTCCGGCGACGTAGACCCCGGTCTGCTGCTCTATCTGCTGCGCGAGGGCGGCATGACGGCCGCAGAGCTGGAGGACGTGCTGGACCACCAGAGCGGGCTGCGCGGCCTGTCCGGGCGCAGCAGCGATCTGCGGACGCTGGAGCAGGCGGCGGCAGAGGGAGATGCGCGGGCCGCGCTGGCGATGGAGGTCTTCGCCTATCGGGTCCGCAAGTATCTCGGCGCCTACGCCGCTGTTTTAGGAGGGTTGGATGCGGTCACTTTTACCGGAGGGATCGGGGAACACTCCGCCGCTATGCGTCAGCGCATCTGCGAAGGACTGGAATTTCTGGGCCTGCGGCTGGACGCGCCGCGCAACGCGGCGGCCATCCCTCCCAATGCCGCGCCGATAAGCAGCGAGGATAGCGCCGTGTCGGTATGGATGATCCCTACCAATGAAGAGCTTCAGATCGCTCGCGAGACCTTCCGTCTCTTACAGGGGCAGGGTCCGTAATTCGCCCAGGCGCGGATTTCCGATCTCGGTCCTGCTGGGCTTCGATAGGGTACTCGGTTGGAAAGTCTACCCTCTTCCCCGGATGCCTGCTCTAAAGCAACAATTAAAATAATATTAAGCTAATGTTAAAACTGTCCCGTTTGGCACAATTCTTGCACGCCTGCTAGTTTGACGGGCAACGCTTGCCGGGTGACCGATCCAGAGGCGCTCCGGCTCCTTTAGCGTAATGACAGGAACCATCCAGCTTAACGACCATGCCCGTGAGCCTCGTTTTCTGCCGGCTCCGGTGAACGAGGATTCCGGCTTCAGGAGCCGATAAGGAGGAAGGTGACATATGATCACCAGACGCTCTCTACTCGCCAGCGCCGCCCTCGGGCTGGCCGCGCCGATGCACCACGCCCAATCGACCGGCAAGAAAGTCTTCCTCGGACTCTCCAAAGACATTGCCTTGCAGGGAGTTGACAAGATTCTTGCCTTCTATCAGTGCAACACCGCCAACGTTCCCTGCAGCGGGCCGCGCGGAATTGTCAACATGGAGGAGTTCTCTGTCATCATGAAGGGTCCCATGGCCAGCCATGCGCCCTGTGATGAGATCACGGAGAACGGCGGGTTCAGTCTCAAATGGACCTGCCTCGTCCGCGCCGATCCCAACACCGCAGGAGGTTTCACCATCTTCGGCCTGCACAAGGGAACCTTCATCTATTCGGACACCTGCGGCAACGTGGCGAAGGGGACCATGGAGGGCACGATCAATTGTGGGACCCATCGCGCGCCCACCTCGGAGACATGCGAAGCCTGCCGGCAACAGATGCACTTCGAGGGCCTGCTCAAGGGTAAGTGTGTCTCGGGGCCGTTGTTCAACCAGTACGGCAGCATAGGAGGGGCGCTCCTGGAGGCCACCTATTCGGGAGATGTCAGCCCCGACTGGCCCATACCAGGCACCTCCACGGGCATCGGCGCCGTCATGGCCCTCGATGGAGTCTACATCTTGCCGTGCCAGTGATCTTCCCTGTTCCCCGATAGGCGCTCACAAAATCCGGCCCCGGTGTTCTTCACCGGGGCCGGGCGCATACCCGCATATCATATGGATTTGGAGCCATCCTCCCGCTAACGGCGAAGTGCTCTCCGCTGTTATCGCCGCCGCCGATGAGCCACAGGAGCGGGAGCCGGGGCCGGGGGCGTGTATTGCCATTCCGGGCCATGGTGAGGCGTGAGGGAGCTGCGTATATCATTGGCCAGCGCAACCAGATTGAACTCGTGATACGTAAATAACACGTAAGCCAATCCGATAAACGCCAGTACGATAAGCACAAAGCAGCATCCTGCGCCGCGGATTTCTCGGTCTTCTCCCATGGTTACCCCTCGCATCCCTGAGGGCCGTCGAAACGGACGGGTGGCCTGAAGATTTCCTTAGTTATCGGAAGGGGCGCGGACGGGCTTTACATGCATTTTTACCGGCTTCCTCCGGCTGAAATACGCGTGCCTGCCGTTAAACGGGCCTGCTTGCCGGAAATTGTTTAAACTTATTCCGCCAAAGCAGCGAAAAGACTTGCATACTGGGCGATTCTGCCGGTACAATACAATCAGCGTCTCACTCGCGTAATCCGTTTTGCTTTTCGCGTAAGATCGCCACACCTTAAACATCTGTTCGTGAAGAGGAGATACATTTTCTCATGTCCCAAACCGACATTGCCCTTGTTGACCCTGCCAGCGCATCCGCCGACCCTACGGAAGTCCCTACCTCCACACTAGGCGTCCCGGCTCCCCGGACAGCCCAGAATGGCGCTGTATCTTCGCCGCTGCGCTCCCAGGAAACCTTTGACGCTTACTGTGCCCAGGTACAGTCTCGGCTGGCAGAACATGCCGCTCTGCGGCGGAGCTTTCTTCAGTCCGCGCACGAGCGGCTGACCCGATTACTGCACACCGCGCGAGCCGTGGAGGATACGACGCTCTACGGCGAGCTCTGGCAGTATCGCGTCGCCGCACAGGAGCTTCTGGAATCGCTCAAGCAGATTCCGCAAGCCCAGGGGGTCGAGGCGCCCTCTGCCCCGCCGTCTGGCTCCTGGCCCACGTATGCGCCTCCCGCTAAGCCGCGTCCTCTGGACCATAACGAGGTCATCCGGCCCGGCGGACCCATCAGCAGCATGCGTCCGGATATGCGTCCCGACATGCGGCCCGGCATGATGCCCCGCCCTGCCTCCGCCATAGGCGGCGCCGAAGCCTGGGGACCGCCCCGCACTTCTCCCGATCAGGCCATCGTGACCACGCGCTTGCCGCGCCGTCCGGTCCGCCCGCTGGCCGATATCGAGGAAGACGCCATGCGGCTGCGAGAGGAGACCCGCGAGTGGAATAGCCGCTGGCCGCTGCGCACGCGAGCAGGCGATCTCGACGTGCCCAACTGCCTGCGATTGCGCGCCCTGGCCTGCCGCCAGAGACGATTGGAAGAGGAAGCCGGCGATACCGAGGTCGCGGAAGTCACCGACCTGGCGAAGGACATCGTGGCGGTCATGGAGGCTGCCGGCGATAACGAGTACACGGTCGCCCTCGACCACAACCTGGAGCCGCATCCGACGGCCTACCAGTGGGGCGAAATGGCGGAGCGCTATCTGGAGATGGCGCGCGCCCAGGAGGCGTTCATCTGGTGGATCCGGCATCGTGGGATGCTGCAGGCCACGGAGGCCCAGCCGCTGGCCGAAGCCATCGCGGCCGTGCAGCAGCGGTTCAACCGCCTGCTCTTCCGCATCGGCGCCCGCGATCCGTTCCAGCAGCAGTTGTTCGATGAGCTGCGCACCTGGGCGCGGGAAGCGCAGTGCTATCTGCATAGCCTGCGTCCCAAAGTGCCGATGGTCGAGCTTATCGAGCGCGCCTCTACCCTGGAGGCGGCGTGGCAGAACGCGCGCCAGCCGATCGCGGAAGAGGAGTTGCGCCGTCAGGCGGTCGATAACGTGATCGCGCTCGTCGGGCGCCAGGACTTCGGAACCGATCCGGAGCATGACGCCGACCGGCTGCGCGCGGCCGTCTGGGAGTGCTGCTCGATGCAGGTCGCTTCCACGGACCGGCGGCTCCGCGAGGCGCTGCTGCCCTGGGCGTCCCTGCTCGAAGGGGATGATCGCTTCAAGGATGTGCTGGGCACCATCCACCTGGAATGGGAGCGGCGTCAGGAGATGGGTTGGCCGGAGGAAGCCGGCGCGCTGGCGGATGCCGATCTGGATGCGCTGAGCGCGGAGCTGGAAGCGGTCCGAGCCCTGACGCGGGGCAAGCGATGCCTGGTGATCGGCGGCCTCAGCCGCGAGGAGAGCCGGCGCAAGCTGGAGGAGACCTTAGAGCTGGGCGAGCTGGTCTGGCCCGTCGCCGGTCCCTCGGATTCCCTGTCCAGCTTCGAGGAAGAGATCCGCGCCTCGGATATCGTGGCCCTGATGACGCGCTTCAGCCGGCAAGAGTGGCATAACGCGGCGGAGATTTGCGAGCGGGAAGGCAAAACGTTTGTTCCGCTTCACTCCGGCCAGGGCATTGAGCCGATCGTTCGCCAATTCCACGAGAAGGCCGGCACGGTCACTCCCGCGCCCACCACGCGGGGACGTAAAAAGCAAGCCTGAAAAACGGAGCCGCTTAACGCCGCTCCTGAGCCATACAGCGGAGCCGAGAAGTCTCGGCTCCGCTTTCTTTTTAACTCCGATCAGCCCTGCACCCCGATGCCGGCGTCCTGATTGGCCCGCTGCAGCAGCGCGATGACCTCCGAATCGGGGACCTGATCGAAGTCACGATACCAGAGGCCGACCGCGCGGAACTGTTCCGGCTGTAGGAGACAGACCAGGTCCTCCACCTCCGGACGGATCGCCTCGGCGGTCTGTGGGGCGCAGACCGGCACGGCCAGCACAATGCGCCGGGGATGCAGTTGCCGCAGGGAGCGGAGGGCGGCCCGCGCGGTAACGCCGGTCGCCAGGCCATCGTCTACCAGGATGGCGGTCTTATCCTCGACAGCCGGCGCGGGGCGGTCGCCGCGATAAAGCTGCAGCCGCCGCTCCATTTCTCGCGTTTCGGCCGCCGTCATTCGGTCCAGCTCCGGCTGGGAAATGCCAAGATACCGGACGGCGAGCGCGTCGAGGACGATGACCCCGCCCGTCGCAATCGCCCCGATGCCCAGCTCCGGCTGACCGGGCGCGCCGAGCTTGCGCGCGACGAGCACATCCAGCGGCGCCCGCAGCGCCTCCGCAATCTCGAAGCCGACGACCACTCCTCCGCGAGGCAGGGCCAGGACGATCGGGTCCTGATCGCGGTAGGGCATCAGCTTCGCGGCCAACTGCCGGCCGGCGTCCTGCCTGTCGTCAAAGACGCGTGTTTCGGAGGAGGCATTATCTCCCAGCATGTTCCCTGACCCCCTCACTCCCTCAGCTTTTCCGCCTGTTCTTTCGTGATGGTGAGGGTGATGACATCATCGTCCGCCGAAGCGATCAGATCGGCGGGGATCTCGACCTCTTTGGGAAACAGGAAGCCTTTACGGACCCTCAACGCCGTGGGCCGGCCGGTCGCCGCGTCGAAGAGGACCCGATCGATCTCCCCGATTTTTTGCCCATCCTGGGTGACCACGTCGCTGTCTGCCGAGAGAACCGCGTTGGCCAGATCTTCCTGCCGCTCCCGCTCCACGACTTCATTCGGAATGGGATTGCCCGCGCTATCCACGTCTTGCGGAAGCGGGATAGGAACCGGATAGATGCCCGGCATGTAGCTGGTGGCGGGATAGGCCAGCGGCCAGAGAAAGCCGCCGAAGGGGCTGCCGATCGTCGGGTAAGGCGCTTCCGGAGGCGGTCCTATGTACTGGCTGGGGTCGAAGCGAGGGTACGCTTTAAGCTGATCCGTGGTAAGCCGCAGAAGCAGGTGGTCCCCCTCCGTTCCTTGCAGCGCCTCCACCGGCAGCTCGACGTCGTCGGGAAGAAACAGATCTTTCTCGACAACGATCTTTTTCACCTGACCGGTAGGCGGATCGAGGACCAGATATTTGACGCGGCCAATGTCCTGCCCATCTTGAGAGCGCACGTGCTCTCCCATCGCGATCTGCATCGCCGTCTCCTTCGAGGGGCAAGCCAGCATACGGGCTGCCCGTCAGAAGTTAGACGGCAGGAGCGCAGGAAAGTTCCAGCACGAGGGTTTAATCCGCTTCCAGGCGGGTGAGCAGCGTCCGCCGCGCCCGGTTGATGCGCGATTTGACCGTGCCCAGAGAAACGCCGGTGCTCCGGGCGATCTCCTCATAGGAGCGCCCCTTCACGAACAGCCCGAGCGCCTCGCGCTGGTGAGACGGCAGGCGCCGGATGCCCTCCGCCAGATGCCGCGACGTCTCCTTTTGCAGGCAGAGGGCTTCCGGCGAGGGAGCCGTGCCGGACAACAGCCTTCCCAATGGCTCTCCTTGCGGCAGGGGCGCATCCAGGCTCAGACAGTTGCGGTGGCTGTCTCGGACACAGGCGTCCAGATAGATATTGTGCACGATGCGCAGGAGCCAGGCGTTGAAGGAGCGTCCGTTCTGGTAGAGATGCAGGCTGGAAAAGAGGCGCAGGAACACCAGGGCCGTGATGTCCCCGGCGTCGCTATCGTTGCCGCTCAGGGAGCGGGCGAAGTTGTAGATAAGGTTCTCATACCGGCGAACGAGCGCGTTCCAGGCGGCAAGGTCCCCGGCCTGGCACCGCAGGATGAGCCGCGTCTGCTCCGGAGTGTCCGTCTGTTTCCGGGCTTCGGACCGCCGGCAGCCGGCAGCGCAGGAGGAGGGAAGGCGAGGAGGGAGATCGGTGTTCTGAAATCGTCTGCGTGCGCTGTCCCCACTGGAGGACGCAACGGGCGTCATGGCCGTCATCTCCGTGTTTCTCTTTCTTTGCGATTATTGGCGCGGTGGCGCATTTATTGGGAAATTGTAACCGCTAGAAACGGCCTTGGGGAAGGGTTTTTCGCTCAAAGGTACAAATCCAACGCCCAAAATACCACCCCTCAGGATGGCGTGACCGGATTTAGCCCCAGGCGGCGCTGCAGCTCGGCATAGCGGCTGCGACCGACAGGCAGCGTCGTGTCGTCCGACATCCGCACCATATAAGAGTGATTGCCCAAAAACAGCAGGGCTTCTACGCCGCCCAGATGGATCAGGCAGGAGTCATGGATTCGCAGAAACCGATCCGCAGGGAGCAGAGTCTCCAACTGCGTGAGCGTGTAGTAGGTGCGGTACTCTCCCTCCCGCGTGCGGATGAAGACGCGCTTATTCCGGGCGACCGCGCACAGGATCTCTTCGACCCGAAGGAGACGGACGGTGTAATCCTCACGGACGGGCAGCCGCTGCAGGGCCGGCGGAACGGTTTCGGCAGGCTCTCCCGCCTGCTCCCGCGCTCGCTTCCGCAGGCGGTTATCGGTCAGGCGCTCCCGCGCCCGCATCAATGTCTGCACCAGGCGGTCGGGCGCGACGGGCTTGACCAGATAGTCCAGCGCGTTCTGCTCGAAGGCTGCCACGGCATGCTCGGAGTATCCGGTAACGAAAACGACCAGCGGTGATGCCTCCTGGTGGAGCAGCGCGCCGGCGGCCTGAAGTCCATCCAGACCGGGCATGCGGATGTCGAGAAAGAGCAGATCCGGATGCAGGTCTTCCACCTGCTGCAGCGCCTGGACGGCCGTTCCGGCTTCGGCGATGACCTGCACCTCCAGCTCTTCCAGGCTCCGCCGCAGATGGGTCCGCGCCAGAGGCTCGTCGTCGACGATCAAGGCGGTCAGCATATTCTGTGTCTGCACCTCTTGCCCCTTCCTGCTGCGTACTGGCCTCTTCATGCTGCCTCCCACGATCGGTTAGAATCGGCAGCTTGAGCATACGCGCTCTGTCTTAAAGACGGCTTAAAAGAAACTTAGAGTTTGATTAGATTCACGGACAGGGCTGCCCAGGCGTCACGGGCTCAAGGCGATTCCTTTCGGGACGCTAAAGGCGGCCAGGGTTCCGGCGCCGGGGCGGCTTAAAAGGCGCACCCGCGCGGAGCGGCCATAGAGTTTTACTAACTGCTCGGTGACGATGCGCAGACCCTGACCGCTTTGGGAGCGGGCCTTCCGCCGGCCTTTATCGGCGACGCCCGCGCCATCGTCCGCCACGGCCACCAGGGTACGCTCCACCCGAGCGCGCACGATAATGCGCACTTTCCCCGGCCCTACCTTCGGCGCGATGCCGTGAACGATGGCGTTCTCGACGAGGGCCTGCAACGTAAATGGCGGGACCTGGGTATAGGCGCAGGCCGCGTCGATCTCCCAGAGGACCTGCAGCCGGTCTCCCAGCCGGTGCTGCTCGATCTCCAGATAGCTGCGCACATACTCGATCTCCTCAGAAAGACAGACCGGGACCTTCGGATCGGCCTCCAGGACACGACGCATCAACTGGCTCAAACGCAGAATCGCGGATTCGGCCTGCCTTGGGTTCATGCCGCACAAGGCCGCGATCGAGGTGAGCGCATTGAACAGAAAATGGGGATGCACACGCGCCCGCAGCGCCGACAACTGGGCTTCCGTCACCAGGACGCGCGCGCGCTCGGCTTCGAGGCGGTGCCGCTCGCTATTCGCGCGCGTCACGGCATCCTGGAGGAAGATCTGCAGGAGCATCACGCCCAGCCCGTTGACGGGAATACTGAAAAGGGCCGGCGCCAACTGCGGCATAAAATAAAAGCCGGGGAGGGCCAGACGGTGCAGCAGCACGGTCGCCGTCTGTGTTCCGATTCCGGCCACGCCTCCGCTCAGCCAGTAATGGCGGCCACCGAAGGCGCGGCGGAAAGCCGCGCTGAGCAGCACCGTGATCGTGAGCGACACTGCCGGATCGATCCACCCCTGCGCTGCCGGATGGATTCCCGCTTGCTTAAGTGGGAAGACCTCTATGCCCAGGAAGACGGTCCCGGCGGCGATCAGCCCGACACGCAGCCCGCCGAAGAGCGTCGCGAACGTGACGATCAGGGTATGCATGATGTACGGCACGTGCGTGCCGGGAAAGAGGATTTCCATCAGTCCTACCAGGCCGAGGATCAGCCCGAGCAGGACCTCATCCCTTTGGGTCTTGCGCTCGCCGAGCAGCAGGGGCAGCATCCGCCCGCGCGCCAGCAGGTAAGCGACCACGGCAAGAAAGCAGGTATCCTCGAAAAAGTCATTGAGTATAGAAAGATAGTAATACATTTGCTTGGAGCAAGTTACACGCCGGCGCGGGGCGCATGGAAGCGGCGTTGAAGATCGGAGTCTACCCGGCGGGGACGACCGGTGCGGCCGTCCAGGGCGACCCAGACGCTTCGAGCGCGCGCCAGCAGCCGGTCGTCTTGCGGCCTCCAGATCTCTACGAACCGCTCGAATCGCGCGCCGGCCGCCTCCCCCACCCAGGTTCGGGCGACCAGATCGTCTCCCGCCAGGGCCGAGGCCAGGTAGTCGATCTCATGTCGCGCCACGACCCAGGCGTAATCCTCTTGCTGCCGGGCGGTAGCGCCCGCCCGCCAGTGGGCGGTCGCCGCCTCCTGTACCCAGCGCAGGTAGACCACGTTGTTGGCGTGGCCCCTGGCGTCGATATCGTCCTCGGTGACTTTCAGCGGGAGCTCGTACACCACCGGCGTGACCAGACTCTCCGCCTGTGGCGCCGGCGAATCAGGCGCGTGTTCCGCCATACTCTCCTTCCGAATCCGTTCTTTCCGCCTCGAAAGGCGGTGGACTTTTCGTTCCCCGGCCCTCCCTGGATTCGGGAAGCCCGCCCTCTATGCCTGCGCGGGTGTGACTTCCGACGTGCAGAAGGCGCAACGCGTCGCGTTCACCGGGATGCTGCTCAGGCAGTAGGGACATTCGCGGGTCGTCGGATCGACCGGTACCTCCGTTTTCTTTCGGGACATCAGCCAGTTGACCGGACGCACGACAAAGAAAAAGACGACGATGGCGATCATCAGAAAGCTGATGATCGCGTTGATAAAGTCGCCGATCAGGAACTTGCTGCCGTTGACGGTGAAGATGACATCCCCGGCGCTGAGCTTGCCGGGAATACCGATCAGCGGCGTAAGTATGTCTTTGGTGAACGCCGTGACCACTCCGGTAAAGGCCGCCCCGATCACCACGCCGACGGCCAGATCCACCACGCTTCCCCGCAGAATGAACGCTTTGAAATCCGAAGCCAGACTCATGGTACGTCCTCCCTTTCTGCAGGCGCCCTTCTTTCCTGCGCCGGCAAATCGATCGCGCATTGTTGTCTTTTTTCTGTCGAAGAGGCGGCTCGCTGCGTTCCTGTCCACATAATAACCGGCAAGCCGATCTTCATGGCTGTGACAAAAGTCATCGCGCCGGATAGGAGCAAGCCAGTATTCTGCTTACGCGCCGGATTTCCTGTCTCCTGGCGCAAGAATTCTAGAAGGAGAGACGATTATGGCGTACGTGATCGCGGAACCCTGTATCGGCATCAAAGATAAAGGCTGTGTGGCAATCTGTCCGGTAGATTGCATTCATGAGGGGGTCTACGAGCAGAACGGGACAACCTACGATATGCTCTTCATCGATCCGGCTGAGTGTATCTGCTGCGGGCTGTGCGAGACGGAGTGTCCGGTCGGGGCCATCTTTCTCGATGTAGACGTTCCGGAGCGGTTTCAGCCGTTCGTCGAGATCAACGCGGACTTCACGCGCAGGCTTCGCCTGGCCCGGCAATGAAAAGTGGCCCCTGGCTTCTGCCAGGGGCCACCCAGAGGCTGTCTGTTGGGTTGGGTTAAGGCAGGCTGACTTTGAGGCTATTGCTCGAAGAGCCGGAGGTGAACTTGGAAGTCACC
>Ga0070739_10003030_pt1 | contig 21463 bp, 13 predicted proteins | sample Coa_R1_7_FD_66445 | JGI IMG/M metagenome (GOLD analysis project Ga0070739, IMG submission 66445) | Surface soil microbial communities from Centralia Pennsylvania, which are recovering from an underground coalmine fire - Coalmine... | ecosystem: Environmental > Terrestrial > Soil > Unclassified ... | reverse complement strand
ATTCCATGCCATTTGGGCGCATTTTTGTTCCATATCTGTTCCCAATGGTCGCAGGTGTTTCACCTTGTTTCACCTGGTTGCACTTACCCCACGATAAAACACGATAAAACACGCTTTTTTTAAAAAAATTTTATTCGCGCAGACGGCGCACGACCCAAAGCAATGAAACATCGAACAACCAACATGAACCCCGACATCCGATGTCGGGGTGGACACCGAACATCGAATGTTCCTGATAACGTGGGAGCGCGGACAGCCTTGTCCGCGCAGTTTCATTCAGCGCAAATGCCGGGCCGGGAGACGGACGCGCAGCAGGTCTTAGCATACTGCCAATGCTCTGGCAAAGAATCGAATGCAGCCTTTGCCTGCTCAGATAATGCGGAAGTGGGTTGGATGGGGACGCGGACAAGGCTGTCCGCGCTCCAAAGCGGTTCGGTGTCCACGCTTCAGCATGCGGTCTTCGGACATGCTAAAGCATGGACATCATACACTTCGCCAAAAACCCGCCACTTAAGCTTTACTTCGCTGGGGGTGCCTGCTATAAATGCCCGTCAGCCCGAAACGCGCAGCGCGGATTTCCATGTCCTTCCCAGGCGTCGCGCCTGCGGGCAGTTGACTCAATGCGTATTTGATTTAGTTACACCATACCAGCCCTCGAAATTTCCATGAAAAACCGTTCCCTCCTTCCGCTCGCGGTTTTTGCGATCGTTGCAGTCTGCTTTCCCATAATTGCCACGGCCGCTACGAACACTCCCGTCTCTGTCACCGGCTTCAACCGGGACGTGGTCATCGAAAACACCGCGGTCGGGCCGCCGTACACAAGTTACGCGCAAGAATTCAATTCCGGCGAAGGGACCGCTTTTTTCCAGACCAATTTGGGAAGCCTTGCCGGCGGATTGCCACTCAATGGCTCATTCGCGAACACGAACGATGGCACGGTTTATCAGTTGCAGCCTTATACCACAAACAACGTGCTTGATTTGAACTCGGACACCGGATTGACCAATGGCACCTTGTTTCTCGTCACGCCCAAGGTTTATGACAGCATCGCCATCATCGCCAATTCGGGCAACGGCAACAGCAGCGGCCTGGCAACGGTGACGCTTCATTTCAATGACGGCACGTCTTACAATACGAATTACTACGCGCCGGATTGGTTCAACAATAACAACAATGCGAATTACACTGTGGCGCTGCAAGGGTTTCAGCGCATCAACTTGACCTCCGGCTCGGCAAACGGCGCGCCATCCAATCCGCGCTTTTATCAAACCGCCATCACGCTCTCGAACATCTCTGCCATTACGGGCAAGCGCCTTTCCAGCCTCACGTTTTATAAACCTGCGGTGGCTGTTTCCACCGGCATTTACGCGCTCAGCGGCGTGACCAACGCATCGCAATCGCCCCTGACTTATACCCCGGCAACCTTGACCAATATGTCTGCTTCAGCCGTTACCACCACTTCCGCAACCTTGAACGGGCAGGTGACGTCCACAGGAAATGACGTACCCATGGTGACATTGTATTATGGGACCACGGATGGCGGCACGAACGCGGCTGCGTGGGCCAACAGCATCTCCGTGGGATGGCAGACCGGCGCGTTTTCAACGAACATTGCCGGCCTTTCCTATAACACCACTTATTATTTCACCGCGCAGGCAGTGAATGCAGGCGGCACATCATGGTACAAACCCTCCGTCCGTTTCACCACGCCCGTTCCCGTTCCGGCAACGGTCACGAATTATCCCGCGACGAGCGTCCTGGCCAATTCCGCCTCGCTCAACGGCGCGGTGGTCAACACCGGCGGCAACACACCGACGGTCACCTTTTACTACGGCCCGTCGAATGGCGGCACGAACGCGGCGGCTTGGGCGCACAACATTCCTGTTGGCATGCAATCCGGTTCCTTCACGCGCGGGGCATTCGGTCTGTCGCCCTCGTCAACTTATTATTTCACGGTGCAGGCCTCGAACGCGGCCGGGATTTCGTGGGCCAGCCCGGCGGTGTCGTTCACCACCCTGGCAACCAACCCGGTCACGCCACCGGTCGCCGTCTTCACGCAGCACAATAACAATAATCGCAGCGGCGAAAACCTGAATGAAACCGCGCTCAATGTGAGCAACGTCAACACGAACACCTTCGGCCTGCTTTACACGCGGCCGGTGGATGACCAAATTTACGCGCAGCCGCTCATCGCAACCAATCTCACCATTCCCGGCAAGGGCGTGCACAACGTTCTTTATGTCTGCACCGTCAACGATTCGGTTTATGCGTACGATGCCGACGACCCAACGGTCGTGAATCCTTACTGGGAGACCAACCTTATTCCACCCGGCGCAGTGATTGTGCACAACACCGACATGACCGGCGCGTGCGGCGGAAATTATCACGATTTCAGCGGCGAAATCGGCATTGTCGGCACGCCGGTGATTGATCCCGTCGCGAACATCATGTATCTCGTCGCGCGAACCATTGAGAGCGGCGTTTTTGTGCAGCGATTGTACGCGCTGGACCTCATCACGGGCGCAAACCGCATCGCGCCGGTCGTCATCAGCGGGACATTCACCTCGGGAACCAACATGGTGTCATGGGACCCGCAAAAGAACAATCAGCGCTCCGCGTTGTGCCTGGCGAACGGAAATATTTACATCGCATGGTCGTCCCATTGCGATTGGGGTCCATATCACGGCTGGGTGATGGCGTACAACGCTTCGACGCTCGCGCAAGTCGCCACCTATTGCGATACGCCAACCGGCAGCGCCGGCGGCATCTGGATGAGCGGCCAGGGGCCTGCGGCGGACACGAACGGGAACATTTTCATTTCCACTGGTAACGGCACAGCCGATTCGGGCGACCTCGTCAATCGCGGCATGAGCTTTTTGAAATTGAACAGCTCGACCTTGAGCATCATGACCTGGTTCACGCCTTTCAATTATAGCTTCTTGAATGGCGGCGATTACGACCTTGGCGCCGGCGGCGTCATGCTGATTCCCGGCACAACGCTCGCCATCGGCGGCGGCAAAAGCAGCAGCACCATCGCGGCGCATCTTTACGACGTGCAACGCGACGCCATGGGCGGACTCGGCAGCACCGCGGACACAAACATCGTCCAGAGCATTCCCGTGACGCCGACGGGTTTGGGCTTTAACCACATTCATGGCGCGCCGGTTTGGTGGGACGGTCCGGACGGTTCCTACACTTATGTTTGGGGCGAAAGCGATCACCTGCACCAATACAAATTTGACAAGGTCAACGGTGTATTCACGACCCCCGCTTACGCCCAAAGCCCGACGCCGGCCTGGGTCAACGGCATGACCGGCGGGATGCTCTCGATTTCTGCAAACGGCACCAATTCGGGCACGGGCATTCTTTGGGGCTCGCATCAATTCACCGGCGATGCCAATCAAGCGGTGCGCCCGGGCATTGTTCACGCTTACGACGCGCAGAATGTCACGAATGAATTGTGGAACTCGGAGCAATACAGTGCGCGCGATTCCGTGGGCCTGTATGCGAAATTTGTGCCGCCGACCGTTGCCAATGGAAAAGTGTACGTGGCAACTTTCTCGGGGCGCGTGAATGTCTATGGACTGCTTCCGAACGTTGCGCCCATCATTTATCAGAATCCGCAATCCTCCACGCGGTTCACCGGCGACACCGTCCAAATCGCAGTCGCTCCGGGCGGCGGCAAGCCGTTGTTCTTCCAGTGGTATCAAAACGGAAACAAAATTACCGGTGCGACCAATTCCGCCTATTACATCACCAATCTCCAGTACAGCGACGCCGGCACTTACACCTGCACCATCAGCAATTCGCTCGGCTCCATTTCGACGACACCGGCCGTGCTCACGGTCGAAACTGCGCCAACCATCAGTTACTCCCAAACCGTCATGGCTGATCAACCCATCGCTTATTGGCGTCTGGATGAAACCAACGGCACGATTGCCCACGATTCCGTTGGCGGGCACGACGGCGTGTACAACAACGCCAATCTTGGTGCGCCCGGTTATAATGCAAACGATCCCGATACCGCGGTGGAATTTGGCACACTCAGCCTGACCGGCAGTTACGTTGGTGGTATTGAGGGCATTGATTTCAGCACGTTCGCGAACAACGCGACTTTCTCGATTGAAACGTGGGTCGATTCGGAAAGTTTCAGTGAAGCGAATGGTGCAGGTATCGTGACTTATGGCTACGGCGGTGGCGGGGAGGAGTTCGATCTCGACTGTGGCGGCTCAGGCAGCGGTTATCGCTTTTCCGTTCGCGACGCGATCAACGTGGCCCACAATGCTTCCAGCAGCGTCATTGGAAACGGCACATGGCAGCATGTCGTGGGCGTTTGCGACGAACCCAATGGCATGACGCGGCTTTACGTCAACGGGACCCAGGTGGCCACCGCTTCGATTTCCGGCGGCATCCAGATGGGCACCGTTCCCGTCAGCATTGGCTCGCGCGAATCGGGTTACAATGACACCAATTTTACATTGAATTATCAGGGACTCATTGACGAAGTCTCGATTTACAATTACCCGCTCAGCGCAACGCAGGTGGCGAACCATTACCTTGCAGGCATCAATCCAGTGACCACGCTTTACATGAAAACTTCCGGCAAGAATGTTGAGTTGACCTGGTCTCCGGGCACGTTGCAATCTTCGCCCAGCGTAATGGGTCCCTACACCAACGTGCCAAATGCAAGTTCGCCGTACACCATCACGCCAACTGGTGCGGCGCTCTTTTACCGTTTGCAGGTGAAATAATGCGAAGACGGTTACTCGTAACCGAAGGCCCGGCAATAGGGGGTGAGCTTGTCCATCACCGGCGCGAGCGCATTGGCATAATGTTCCCAACGGCGCACCGCGCGCTTGTGCACCGGCTTGGTGACGTCGTGATAAGTCGGCGCAAAGACAAAATGTTGCCGCGTGAGTTCCCGGTAATGCGCCTGGCTCGGTTCCCAAGCCAATCCGAGAAATTCCGTCACGCGCTTTCCTTCAGCTTCAAGATTTTCCACCATCGTCTCGTATCGCGATTCGGTCCAATCGAAACCGCCCAGCTCTTTCATCCGCAGCCAGACATCCATCAGGTCAGCAAAATGCCGCGCCGTGCGCTCGAGACTCAAAAAACTTACGCTCGCCGAAGTCATCGTCAGGTTTTGGAAAAAGCAACTGATGACCACGTCGCGCGGGTCGCGAATTGGGATGATGACTTTCATTTTCGGGAATATCCGCAGCCACACGTGCAACGAAGCCGTTGGCGATGGATTTTTATCAAGCAACAAACGTCCGGTCACCGGCCCATTGACTTCGCGCAAAAGACTTTTGAAATAACGCTGGCTCAACGCGGCGCGCGTGGCGGCGCTCAGGCCGTTGAGCGTGTCCAGAGTCAATCCGCGCGCAGATTGTACGGGCGAAAGTTCGTTGAATATTTCCTGCGTGAACGCTTCCGGCTCATCAAACGCGATGATTTCCGGATGCGCACCCAAAACTTGTTCCAACAATGTAGTGCCGCTGCGCGGATGACCGCCAAGGAAGGCAAGCTTGTGTTCCTCGGCCTGGCGCGTCCCTTCATCGCGCCAGCGCTTGATCGTTTCTGGCGTCAAACCCTTGAGCAGTTCCCGGCGCTGACGATCCGTTTGATCATAGATGCGTTCCAGCGATGCTGCGTCCACCATTTGACGCAGGAGTGACTTGGCTTCAATGAGCCATTTCATCGCCTCATCGTATTGGCCGAGTTCATCGAGCACCGTGGCCAGCAAATGCCGGCTTGAGTGTTTCACGCCGGCTTCTTGGGGCGCTGAACGGATCAACTCGCGCAATATTGCTTCCGCCTCCGGGTTCATTCCCTTGCGATGCAGAAGGAATGCCTTGAAATAAAGCGCCTGCGCGTCCTTTGGACGATGCGCCAGTGATTCCTCGACACAATTCCACGCCTCCTCCATGCGGCGCTCGCGTTCATACCACGCAGCCAGGCTCAGTCGGGCATGCGTGGAACCCGGATCGGCGAGCACTGCGCGTTGATAAGAATCCCGGGCCAAATCCAGCCGGCGCAAACGTTGATATTGCTGACCTATCAGCACAAGGAGGGAAACATCGTCTGACGCGAGGGCAATGGCCCGTTGGAAGGCGTCGTGCGCCTGTTGAAAATCCAGTTCTCCGCCAGCGGCAATCCCCAGTTCGAACCATAATTGGGCGATGGAGGGATAGCTTTGGACGAGAGATCGATAGGCCGCAAGCGCGTGGCCATAACGCCCGCTCATCAACTGGTTTTGTGCCTTTTGCCAACGGGCTGTTTCGCGCGGCACACTTTGCAACTTCGCGAGGTCGCCATTAACTGCGGGGGCCATTAACTGTCTTTCATATCAACGTTGCCGGTATATACACCACCAGACCGGTTCGAAGGTCATTGGGTTACAAATAGATTACAAATAATTCATTTTGGCAACCTCCTTTGGGCCAGTTGATTGGCCCGCGCGCAAAATGACCTTGCGAAGTTTTATCAGGCCTGCTTCATTAGGAGTGGCCGATGCCGAGTGCGCTTATGGTGGAATTGGCAGACACGCTACTTTGAGGTGGTAGTGGGGCAACCCGTGCAGGTTCAAGTCCTGCTAAGCGCACCACTTTTCCTCAAGAAATTGAGCAAAATGGTGAGTCCCGCACAGATTCCGCACAAAATCCCGCTGAATCTGAACCTGACTGTCAGAACATGAAATTTCCGATGGTGATTCGACATCGGCAATTCAAAGCCAAAATCTACGGTAAAAGCGACGGCTACGACTTTTACCGGCTGGCCTATTACACCGCTGGAAAGCGCCACGTCCGCAGCTTCGCCAAATACGGCGAGGCAAAAAAGGAAGCCGAGCGCATTCTGCGCGATCTTGCCGACGGCTCGCAAGCCGCCGCGCTGACCGGCCCGCAATCGCGCGACGCCATAGCCGCGCTGCAAAGGTTGGAGGAACACCGCCAGGCAACGGGTAAACGGGTTTCCCTGCTGGAGGTCGTCTCGGAATACATCGGTGTGTTGAGCAAGATTCCAGCAGGCCACACCATGGAAGAGGTGGTTGACGGATTCAAACGAAGTGTTGCAACGGTTCAGCGCCGCGACATCCACGAAGCTATCGAAGAATTTATTCAAGCGCGTGCGCCACTCTCGAAGTCCACGAACGGCCAGCGTGCGCAGGTTTCCGGCAAATACGCCTACAACCGCGAACTTCAGTTGCACCGCATCGCCGCCGCGTTCCCCGGCACAGCCGTCTGTGATCTCACGAAGGAACATCTTGAGACTTTCATGGGTTCTCTCGGCGAATTTTCCGCCAAGAGCCGCAATCATTACCGCGCCGCGATTCGCCAGTTCCTCCAATGGGCGGTGCGGAAGGATTACCTGCCTGTAACACATCGCCTGAACGAAGCCGACCAAATGCGGCCTGAGCGCGCCAACACCTCCGAAGTCGCATTTTACACCCCAATAGAATTGGCGTCGCTGCTCGAAAAGGCACAAGGAGCAATGCAGCCGCTCATTGCGATTGGCGGGCTGGCTGGCCTTCGTACCGCTGAACTGCTGCGCTTGGAATGGGCCGACGTATGGCGAGTGCGCGGACATATCGAAATCTCCGCTGGCAAAAGCAAAACGCGCTCGCGGCGGCTGGTGGAAATCTGTCCCGCGCTGGCCAAATGGCTCCAATCGTTCCGCAACTCCGAAGGTCAGCTTTGGACATTGCACGAAATCACCTTCCAGGAGCAATTCCGCGACCTGTGCGAACTGGCAAAGGTAAAGCGCAAGCCAAACGGGTTGCGTCATTCTTTTTGCACGTATCATTTCGCCGCCCATGCCAACGAAAACTTGACCGCAGCGCAGGCGGGCAATTCTCCCGCAATGATTCACGGCCATTACAAGGGGCTTGCTACGAAAAAGGACGCGCAAAAATGGTTTGCTGTGAAACCAAAACGCGCCTCCTGAACCAAAAGTAAAATTATGATTCAGAACCAATCTCCCGCGACCGAGGAGCCTTCGGCGACGCTCAAATTGCGACTGGCAATACAATATTGGCTTGACGTATCGCCGTATATCAAAGGCCGCAGGCTGGAAGGCACAGAATTGTGCATCGCGAGGGATGCCCACAACCGTTTGCAGATCGCAAAACGCGAAGCATTGGAATGGAATCACTCAACGGTCGGCAGGCGCTCACCTGTACCTCTCCAAATGATTCATGAATTGGATGGTGAACAATTTCGAGAGCCGCAACCTTTGTTCGCCGATGAGAAATTGACCCCCGAAAAACTGGCGATTATTGCAGCGCCCCTTGTGATGAGGCCGTCAGAAAAGTTGGATGCTGCGCAAGCTGTTCGTGCCGCGCACGGCTTGCTTATTGCAGCCGAGGATTACGTGCGAGCATTGCCTGAGAACAAGCCAGGTTGGGAAACTCAATTTTTGAATACGTTTCAAATGATAACGTTCGACGAAATTATTGCGAGCATGGGAGCGGCAAATTCAGGACAGTTGCCGTTTCTGCCCGGCGTAAGGGGGAAGCAAGCGCAATTAACCATGCCTTCATTGAGGCGTGCTGTGCGCGATTTCATGAATGTTCAATCGAGTCGTCTGCCCCGGCTCAGTGAGCAAGAGATGAACGATAATCAGGCACCGGGAAACGAATTTAAGAAATTTCGCGAGACAAACCAAATAACACTCCAAACCCTGTGCGAAATGCGCTGGCGACGCTTTGTTACTTTCAGGACGGGCCAACGCAATCGTCGCGCTGGTAAAAAGGCTGAGGAAAAGCCCCGCGTGCGCCGAAAAAAGCAGCGGAACGGCTGACCCTCCCGAATAGTGTCAATTTTTATTCGGTTCCAAAAAGGCTGATTTCGGAAACGAAAACTGCGACATCGGTTCCATAAACCGCACATCGGTTGCATTTTTCGCACAAACCAAATTCACCGCATCTACGTGCCATACAGTGCGTGCATGGAAAAATTAGAAACTCCAGCGGCACCGGCGAGCGAGGATGCGTTCCTCGACGAAAACGAACTACTTTCGAGACTGCCAATCAGCAGACGCACCTTGGCGAACTGGCGGACCGAGAAAGGATTTCCACACATCAAGGTCGGGCGGCGCGTTCTCTATTCTTGGAGCAACGTCAGCGCCTATTTGCTTCGCAAGGAGCGTGGCGGACAAATTGCGTGACCAACCAGCGAACGTCATCCCCACGATGCACCCCGCCACTGACATTCTGCCGCCGCACTCGGATGAAGCTGAACGCGCTGCTTTGGGCTGTCTGTTGCTCGCCCCGGAATCTGCTGCCGCCAACGTCACAAAACTTACCCGGTCAGATTTCTACGATCTGCGCCATCAAAACTTGTTCACGACCATTTCGCGCATCGTTCGTGCCGGTCAGACGCCCGATACGGTAACAGTGGTGCAACGACTGACAGACAAGAACGAACTGGAGACGGTCGGCGGTCTTGAATACATCGTCGCGCTGCCTGACGCGGCTCCAAGCGCGTTGAGCCTTCCATCGTACGTCGTCATACTCAAGGACAAGGCCAGCCGTCGCGAACTGTTGGCGCTCGCGGCCAAAGCGCAACAAATGGCCGGCAACCAAAGTTTGGATGCGGCGGTGTTGGCACGCGAATTCACCACCATGGCGGAAAGAGTGGCCGCCAACTCGGTGCCGTCGCGCAATTGGCTGAACTTCTACAGCCCCACGGAACTGCTGGCCTGGCAACCACCCGCTGGTCACATCCTGGTCGGGGATTGCGCGATTGTGCGTGGCGGCTTGGCCGTTATAGCGGGACCGCCCGGCGTTGGCAAATCACGTGGAGCTACTGCCCTCGCCATTGCCGGTGCAAAGGGTGCTGGTGCGACTTGGTTTGGCCTGCCTATCCACGCTCATTTCAAAACGGTCATTGTCCAATGCGAGAATGGGCGTTATCGCTTGAAACAAGAGTTCAGCGAGATTTACGCGCCGGAGATGGAGGAATCCATCCGCGTCAGCGACCGCCCCGAATTTGGACTTGCGTTTGATGCATCGGAATTCCGGCGGACTCTGGCCGATTACTTGACGGAATTTTCTGCTGGCCTGCTCATCCTCGATCCGTGGAACACCATTGCCCGTGATGACGGCATCCGGGATTACCGCGCCGCTCTTGAAAACATCATGGCCGCGCTGCCGCACGGTGAGCGGATGCCTGCCGTGCTTGTCGTGGCGCACACGCGCAAACCCAAAGGGGATGACCGGAAATTGGGCCGGGCGCTCCTTCACGAACTGTCGGGCAGCTACGCGCTTGGCAGCGCCGCCCGCTCGGTGTTCATGCTCCAACACGCCAGCGATGACACCGCCGACGACCGGGTGGTCTTTACCTGTGCCAAAAACAACGACGGCAGTTTGGGCGTCCCTTCCGCCTGGCATCGCCGCAATGGCCTGTTCGTTCCCTGCGAAGATTTCGATTGGGAGGAATTTGAACAGCCGACAACCGGCTCCAGTGGTTCAATCACCAAGAGCCACCTGGAAAAACTTTTTGACGGCGGAAAGCGCCGCCTCGCTCGGAAAAAAGCCGTTGCGGAATTGGTGGAAATGACCAAGTTCAAAAAGACCGCCTGCTACGCTGCCCTGCATCCTCAAGGGCGGTTTCGCACCCACCTGTCGGAGGATGCAGACGGGTTGCTTTCTTGGAGTCCGTAAACCGGCTCGACTTTCCGTCCGTCCGCCTCCTAAGCGATTTGGCCGGAACGGAAAAATTTCCGCTCTTTTCCGCGCGGAATTCCGGGCGGAACTAGGCGGCAAGCACTTGGGATGCATAGAACTTCGGGACGGATGGGCGGGTGACCCGGGAGCTAAAGCAATAAAGCGTGATTGTATAGAACCGGGCGTTCCATCAAATGGTATTCCTCAGTGTCAAGGTGGATCGGCTTTTGACCGGCGAGGTGGTAGCCAAACTTTTCATAATACTTAATTTTGCCACTGATTGCGTACAGGCGGATTGCACGGCAATTCATGTGCCGCGCGAGATTGTCTCCAAACCTCATCAAAATCCCTCCAAAATCCTTTCCTCGGTATTTTACATCAACGGCCAGTTCATCAACATACAAACAGCCTGGTTCCGCGCGAATGGTGATATACCCCAAAACTTTTGTGCCCTGCTCCAAAAGGTACGTGCATCGTTGATGGCCACCAGCATGCATGTCGAAGTTCCGGTCGCTCCACGTAACCCGATCCATGGACGGCACCTCGCTCTTTATCATTTCTTTGGAAAGGTGTTCATCGCACAAACGCCGGATATGGACGCAGGCTGGGCTTCTCCCGCTATTTTCCACTTGGCAGGCTCCCGCATGAAGACGATTGTTTGGAATTTCTGAGAGCAGAAAAAATGCACGGTCTGTTTCATCCATCATCAAGCCCCATAACGTTGGGAAAAAACTGCTTCCTCGCTTTACCACCAACGAATAACTGCAAACATCAGCAGCCCCCAACCTGAGCAGTTCCGCCGCAGCAAGGCTCATTGTCCTGCCGGAATGGATAGCACCATCAAAGAGAAGGACTCGTTTCCCGTTGATGTCTTTTTCAGGATTTTGTTCAGTTGGAAATACGATCTTTTCGTCCTTGCTCAAATCCAAAGGGAGCACTGAAATTCGTTCAATAATTTCAGGATGCTTTTCCGCGATCAATCCATTAAGGAGTTTCTGTATCGCATCGCCCGACCGGGTCATTGGACACCAGAGCGAAGGCAGGGGGTCGAATTTTGTGAGGCGTTCAAGGAAATCACGGAGATAAGCTAAGACTTCGTCCTCGCCTAGGAAATAGGTGACCATTTCGGATGGTGACTGCTGCTCCGTTGCCCTAAAAGACTTTACCCTCGGCGAACGACGCCGGAGGCAATTGGATGCGCCTCGACTTCCTTGCCCAGTTGTTCATAATAACAATCGCTGCAAGCGTCGCCTCTGGGAGTGGGCCGTCTGCCGGTGATAGTCTCCTGTATCAGGACCCCGCAATAGGGACAATGCTGCTCACGACTTCTCGCAGCATCCAGAACAGCTTCGCCGGAAATAAGTTTTTTTAATGGAATTGCCATTTTATATTAGGTGTCGTGGTGTTGCCGACTTATTTATTACGCATGGGGAACGAGCAATGTCAACACCCCTTTGCATCCGTTCTCCTTTGCATAAAAACCATACACGGTACAAGGTGACAACGCAAATTTGCATTCAGTTTTCATCGTGGTTTATGGGCCAACAACAGGGACCACTTTTGCGACGAGAATCTGTGCTCAACTTGTCGGCGGATGTGGGGTGACAGCAATCTGATCAGCCGGATGGCATTCTGCTTGGCGTCTTTGATCTGCAGTTCATGAGGCTGCCCCGTATTAACATTCAGCCAGGCTTCCTTCCTAATTCGCTCAATCGCTTCTTCAATCCGCGGCTCCAGATGGGAACTTCTTGCAGCAACGGGCTTCTGCGTGGCAGGTGGCTTTTCTGATTGCTTTTCTGCCTCGCTTATTTCGGACGGTTGTCTTCCTCTCCGTCTCAAGCGTTCCAACCAGGGACGCGCGACGGGCGGCGCGTTTTTTGTCGCGCTCGCGGGCTTGGCTTCGCGGGAAAGTTTATGGTGCTTTCGACAATGTTGTTCATGGCCCTCAAAATCCTCATTGTTAACCCAAGTTTCGCAACGCGGACATTGCGTCCAACCTTCCTTGTCAGGCGGTAATTCCACCGCGCCATAAAAAGGAATTTCGCCATAAGAGTGATGAAGCAAAAGATTATCGTCTCGTGAGACGACAACGAGAGCGCCCATCAAATCTGTTCGAGAAGGATACCAGCGCGTCACCACAGACAAACGCATCACACCGTTCAGCCGAAGGAACAAAACAGTTTCTTGTTGTGAGGTATCGGTATGGGCATGGTAAATCAAAGCGAGGGAGGGATTGGACAATCCTGAAGATTTCGCTGATAAGTGCGTGAACTGCCGCGCTGGAACATCGTTGTCGAAGCAGGCGTGTTTGGGCCAAGGCCAGCCCAAATCGTCAAACCAGACCGACCCGCCGTTATGGCGGACAAAATACACCTGAGCATGACATTCGGGACAGGTTGTTGGACGGGTGAAATCCTGTCGCAAATAATGATAGTCGCTACGATAACCGTAATCGGTGGTTGAACCGCTCCACGAACCGCAGTGCAATCCGCCATCGGGGTGAATAGGAACGCAGCGCCCGTTAATGTAACGGAATTCAATTTCCTCTCCGCAGCGGTTGCAAGTGGGCATAACTCATGGCCCCTTCTGTTTCTTTTTTTGAGATGGGTCGTGAAAGCAATTATTACAAATCGCGTTCAGCTTTATCCGCGCTTTCACCCAGACATCGCTTTCCCATTCGGCAGCATCAAGCTCCTTGCAATATTCCTCAAAACTGAGTCTCAATGCATCCAAGAAGGCATTCGCACCTATTGTATGTGCAGCGGACTCAAAAATAGGCATGTTTTTTTCCCGTCGAATTCTCCAACCATTTGTCGTCTCAGCTTGATGCAAGATGCCGCAACGAACGCTCGTATAAAAATCATCAGCATGACCCCGCAGCGGTGCGAATGCGTCAAATCGGTCAAAAAAACTACCAAATGCCTGTTTGCTTTTATCTTTAGAATCCTCCCACCCTTGTCGAAACGATTCAACGGCCTCAATCATCAAGCAGCAAATGGCCATCGTGCAAAAGCCGCTCTTTGCCTCTTGTGGCACATTGAGAAGTGGATTGAGATAACGCCCAACAAATCGGCGACGAATAAAAGTTGCGATCTCTTTTGTGTTCCGAGTCGCTTCCAGTTTCCTGTAATCGGCGACCGTGAAATCTTTGGTCAACTCGAAATCATCAGCGGATTTGTTATTTGTGTTCATTCGTTTTCCTTTGTGCTCGTTCAGCGCGAATGTGAGGTCAGGTCATTTGCGGTCAGCTTGGTTCGGAACCTTTCAAAGCTCGGCAAGCCATTCAACCGCACAAGCCCCAACTGGTCTAAATGCCTTATGATTGGGAATGCGTGCTGGTGATCAACATAGCGTTGGTGCCGACTTTTCGATTTCCGGAATAAGGTGATTAAGGCAGCTTTCGGGTCTTTGATGCTTTCTGGACTTCCCTGCCGGTCCACGCGAACACGATGGGCATCAGTTGACAGAAAACGGCTGACTGCACGTTCATCGGCGATTATCCAAGATTCCAACATGTGATGTATGCAAACCAGCCGCACTCGGCCATCGGCAGGGTTCAACCCGGCATTCCGCAATGAATCGTGAATCGCGGTGCGATCAGCCTTCAGACATCCAGCGCCCTCGTATTGGCCCCAAGAGGGCAACAGGTCCCAGATGATTAGTACGCGGCCACAACCTTGCCTCAAAAGTTCTCGTGCCCACCTGCCACAATCCGACCTCACTTTCGTTTTAACATCCAAAGTAACAACTTTGGGCTGCACGGACGGAAATATTTGGCGAGCCAAAAACGGTATCACCTTGGTTTCCGCTCCTTCGGGGCCACATTCGACTATAAATCCGACGCACATTATTCCTCTCTTTTGAAGCGACCCGCCGTATATAATTGGCCCGGCGCGAAAGACTCAGCCCATTTTTTCACTTCGTCGTCACTTCCGGGCCTCCAAAACACTGGCGCTCCGTTTTCATTCCTCTCGACAAGGACCAACGTTTCAAGTGGGAGAAGGTCCAACATGTACGGTGAGTGGGTGGTTATTATGACTTGGCTTCGTCCGGATTCAGTGGCCGTGCGAATTTCATCCAAAATCAGATGGATTGTCCGAGGGTCCAAGCCGTTTTCGATTTCCTCAATAACAATCAAAGGGGATGGATTGGGATGGCGAAAAACCGCAAGAAGCGCCAGAACCCGCAGTGTGCCGGTGGACAACAACCAGCCGGGAACCTTGAAATCCTGCTCGGTCAATGATAAATAAATTGTTCTTTCCAATTCTGAGGTGAGCACGGGTTGGAGATCGCGGGCATAAGGCAAAACTGATTTCAAAGTTTCAAGAATGCCGTCAAAGGCGTCTTGGCTCAGGTTTCGGATCTCGATGAGGTAATCCCCGATGTTCGATCCATCCTCCGCAAGCACCGTTTCGCCGCGTGTGCGTTTTCTCGGTTTCGGTAATCCCATATTCTGGGGCACCAAGGCTAGGAACTGCCATCTTTCAACGAACGAAGTGGTCGGGTGAGCTAATAGGGATTTATCATCGGGCCAGGGTCGATCCAGCTTTTCACCATTAAGTTCGACTTTGTCTCCCAATCTGATTAACCAGGGTTTTCCATCGATGGAGGTTTCTTCATTTCCTATGTAGGCAAAATCAAGGTTGGAGGAGGTGGCTAAGTTCGTGAGAGTAGAAAATCTGCTTGTCCCGAACGTGCCCCGCAATTCAAAGCCGATCAGTGACCTTTGACGGGGACGACCTTCGAAATCTGTGACGTTTTTTTGCTGAAGCCCCTTGTGACGTATGTGTTCGTACCCTTTCCAAAACTGCATTGCTTCCTCAACCCCTTTGACAACTATTGTATTAAGCGTCCAAAGCCCCTCAATAAGGCTGCTTTTGCCGCTGCCATTGTTTCCTATGATGACAGTTAACGGCGTGAACTTAACTGGCCCGCTGTCGCGAATTGCTTTGAAATTGCGCACTCTAAATGATTCCAATTTGAATTCGTGCCTTTGAGTGGTCGGAACAAGCTTTTTTTTCATTTGATCAATCCAAGTTGCACGTCTCGATATGAGTTGCGCGCCGCGATTTTCATGGGTTCCGGGACAAGTGGGAAGGTGCTGAGGATGTGCGCAAACTCGGCTTCGGTGAGACCGTAGAGGTGGGCGATGAGGCCGTCTAATTCCGCGCGAAGTTTGGCGCGGGCGGGGGTGTCTGTGACGCCTTTCAGGGCGGCAATGGGCAATTTGAGTGCGGCGCTGACTTCCTTGGCAAGTACGTCAAATTCCGGCGTGGTGCAGATCAACTGCGCCGCCCGTTTCACGATGGGAGCAAATTCTGAATCCGACAACGTCAGGCGTGGAATGGAAAGCTGATAAAGGAAAAAGTTGTTCAAATTGGTGGTCATTTTTGTCCGAAGCGAATAATCCACAACAAAGCTGTTCAACATTGCTGTAAGCAAAACCAGTTCTGCGGCAGTGTAACGGCATTGGTCGTAGCGTGTTTTGTCGTGGTAAAAAGGAAAATGAACCGCCAGTGAATTTCCTGTTACGGCACCGGGTGGAATGATTGAGACGATCAGGGTGCGTTCGTTTGTATTCGAGGCGATTTTACGGAGGGCAAGCCGATAGGTTTCGTAATCGTTTCGCATGTCTTTCGCCGCGGCGATCAATCCCTCGGTTCGCTTCACACGCTTTTCGAGGAACGATTCACGAATATCCTTCTCAATAATCCAATACTGCGGCTTTTCAAAAGCGTGATCGAATTGCCAGATCATGCCGCCTTCGTAGAGCGGCATCTTGGTCGGCTGCTGTTTGAACAGACGCGAAGCACGATTCATGTGAAGTTCTTCGCCGTAAATTTCGAGTCCCCACCCACGCTGGCTGTCGTTTAAAAACGGGAAGTTGAGCAGCTTGTCTGCGATGATGATGTCAGTTTGTGTTTTAAACTCCGGAACGGATAATGAATCAGGCGAGATTCTTTTGACCAAAGGCAAAGGGATGTGCAACGAGTGACTATTCGGAAACGAATTGAGTTCCGAGACTTCGTGCCGCATGAACGCAGCCGGAAACTCGTTAGTAGTCCCACCCTTTTCGAATGTCAGAACGACAAATTTGAAGCTCCGGTGAACACCTTCAAACACCTCCTTCCTATTTTCAAAACAAAACAAACCTTCAATGTTGCTTTTTGAAAATAGCATCTGACGAAGCTGCTTCGCGCCGAGGTCAGTATAAACGCCACTTGGGATCACTATGCCGCACTGCCCGCGTTCTTTCAGCAAATTGAAGGTCTGTTCCAAAAAAACTTTGTAAAGATTTACATCTGCGCCAACTTTTCGACCGTTAACTTCTGAAACCTGATTGGAAAATTGCCGCGACTTTCGGAAATACACGATCTGGTGCGGAAACTGGCTCTTAAAGTCCAGCCAGGTATTGCAAATCTCGGCATCTCGCATCAATTTTGCCTGCTCCTTTTCGAAATCGTGAATGGTCATACTCTTTTTGCTGACAAGCTCGGAATGCGCCTCGAAAAATTCTTTTGAGTTCGGCTTGAAAATCTCCCATGGGGGATTGGTGATGATGCCGTCAAAGCCTCCATCGGCGAGAACTTTGTCAAACTCGTATGCCCAATGGAACGGAAATAGCCGCTCGATGTCTTCAAGTTTTAAGTTTCGCTTTTCCGCATCACCTTCCTCACCCGCAGATTTATTCCAAGTGGACTGCTCAAATTGAATGCCAAGCGCGTTGAACTCGTCCAGTAACATTTGGTCCAGTCGGGTATACGATTGTTCGCGGACATTTTCTATGTGGCTGCGCAAATTGATGAGTCGTTCTTCCTGCGTGAGCCCGTCCTTTTCACCGGGCTGAAAAGCATGTTTGCGATAAAGCTCAATGGACTTGTTCTTGTCCTCAAGGATTGCGGCAAACCGCTCCGCGTGCTGTTGCGCAACGAACGCGGCGGCTTTTTCCTCCTTGGTCGGAGCGGTCTTTGTCTCAACGGTAAAACCGAGATCGCTGCCATGTTGAAGCGTCATGCGTTCCTGTGCGCCTTCTTTTCGGGCCAGCCCCGCATCAAATTTGGCCACGTCTACCCGGAGCAGGCCAATAAGCGAGTTGCCTGCCAGGATATTGAAATCAATGTTGGGCAGTGGCTCAAGCTGGTCTTCAGTTTGAGCGGAGGCGACCAGGGCGAGGAAAAGTCGCAGGCGGGCGATTTCCGTCGCCTCCTCCATGATGTCCACGCCAAAAAGATTGTTCGTGATAATTAGCTTTTTGATGAAATAGAGAACAGATGGGTGTTCTGCCTGCGTTTGCTTGAGCCATTTCGTCAGTTCAGTGTCGTTGAGAAACTGAATTTTCCCTATCACTGCGGAATAGATGGCGATGAGCACCTTCATTGCAGCAACCAGGAAGGCGGCTGAACCGCACGCCGGGTCCAGCAGGCGCAAAGAGGGCAGTACTTCAAAGAGCAAGGCGCGGCAAAGATTCGCGTCCAGTTCGAGCAGCAGGTCGGAAATGTTGGCGTAATGGCGGTTGAGTGTCTTGTTCACCCGGTCAAGAACCAGCTTGTGGATCGTCCGCTCGCAAAGATAACCAGTGATGTCGGGGCGGGTGTAGTAAGCCCCGAATTCTTTTTGATTTATGTATTTTTCAAAAATGTAACCGAGCACATCGGGGTTGATCTCCTGATCATCGCCGCCCGGCGTGTCGTTCAGGTTCCATGAGTACCGGCTGAACAGCGAAAAAATGTTGGCAAACGCAACGTCGGGAATCTTGATGGCCGGATTGTCCGGGAAACCATGGTCGAGTTCAACCCGGTGCGGCAGGAACAATCCGCCGTTCAGGTAACGGATTTTTCCGAGCAAGGCGCGAGTGTCCGGGCTGCGGGCGGGTTCGGGCTTGGCGAAGCCTTCAAAAAAAAGGGACTTGAGGAATACGGGATAGAATTTTTCCGCGCCGCGCTTCTTGGATTCGGCCAGTTTTCGGGGCAGGTAATCGCGATCCGCTCCGTCGAGAAAGCCTTTGCGTTGAAGAAACCAAATGAACATGAGGCGATTCATTAGGACAGAGGCATACCACCGGCGCTGGTGGTCATCGTTGATGCCTTGGATGAGGTCAACGAACTCCAGCCGTTGCGAATCAAATTCCCCGTAGAATCTCTTGGTGACGCGCTCAACGTCCAGCGCGGCTTTGAGCCGGTTGGCAACCTCGGTAACAGGAATGTTGCCCTCGGCATCGAGTTCGCTGATGTCCACGACCAGCGCCGCGAGCTTGCTCAAAAACAAATCACCCGGCTGACCTTGCACGTAGAGATGATCGCGAGGGTGTGCTTTGCTCCCTTCTCTCTTGACCCAATACCAGAGACTTTGCGTCCGCGCCGCATCAACGAAGATAAGAAGATTTTCGACGTGTTCCTCGGAAACTTGCTTGTGAATGGCGGCACGAGCTTTTGCGTCCGGTATGCCGTCGCCGCTTGTGACCTCGAATGCGACCACGCCTGCAAGCTGCGCAATCGGTGCGCGGGTGTAGGTGGCTTCCTTGACTTGAGCTTTTACCGCACTGCGAGACTTGGGGTGTGACCAGCCAAGTTCTTCAATGAATAGCGGCGCGAATTCAAATTTTTGAAGCCGGTCGCGGGTTCTGGCGATATTGAGAGGCATGGCTCAAGTATTTTTTATGCCCATCGAACAAATGATGCGCGGCTCGCGGGTTTCGGTATCGTCCTCATGGACGCACAGGCGGTCTTCCTCATGCAAGGCCAGAACCAGGTCAGCCAGCTTCTCGTTATCAATCCCGGTGCGCAATTCACGGCCCAATGTCTCCTTGGCCGCCTCCTGCAAAGGCCGGGAGAAAATGGCTTCGATGGCGCGATGCAATGGTTTTATGTCAAAGAGTGTGCCGCGCATGGATTCGGCGTGGTCTTTCATGCGTTCATACACCCGGCGGCGAACACTGGAGGGCCTCCCCAAAGCTCCACCTTCGGAGCGTTGTTCGGCAGCTATCAATTCGACTCCGGCCCGAACAAGCTCGTGGTGCTTGGCAAGTCGTTGCAGTGCCGGTGTGTCTGGTTCACAAGCAGCGGCGTGCAAGATTTCATGCTGCGATTCAGTGACCACACGTCCTTCCTCGTCCAACCAGGCGAGCGCGTCATTGTCATCGGCGGTTCGGACGTACACCATAACTCCGGTGGTCTTGTTGGCAAGTTGCTGGTTAAGCGTGGAAAGAGGTTTCGTTGCGAAGATGACGTTCGGCAGGTCGGGTATGACTTTTTTCAACGCCGGATTCCGGTCAGTGGCATTTTTCCAAATTTGATACGCTTGGGATGCGAGGTCCACCTCGTTGTCGTCGGGGTCATCCAAAATGCCAGAGTTTTCTGTAAAAAGGTCGCGAATGGTATGGTCGTGCCGCTCATCCTCGAAAAAGGTTTCATCGGTGCCAACTACCTCAGCATTTTCCTGCAACCGTTGACGCACACGTGAACGAAGCCGAATGAGCCGTTCGACGCCATCGGCGGGCAGGAATGAGTAGCACAAAATTTCATCAGAACGCTGACCGATTCGGTCCACACGACCAGCGCGTTGGATCAAACGGATGATGGCCCATGGCAGGTCATAATTAACCACGATAGCGGCGTCTTGGAGGTTCTGGCCTTCACTCAAAACGTCAGTGGCTACCAGCACGCGCAGTTCGTCGGAAGGAGCAATTTTCTCACGGCAACGATTGCTGACCGGACTGAATCGCCGGGCGTACTTCGAAGGGTCCTCGGCGTCGCCGGTCACACCGGCATGTTCTTTGACGCCAAGATTCTTCAATTCAGCACGCAAATAATCCACCGTATCGGCAAACTGGCTGAAAATAAGAATCTTTTCGTTCCGGTGTTTTTTGGTGATCAGTTTATGCAATTCTGCGAGCTTGGCATCCTTTTCCGGTTTCCAGTCACCGGCCATTTGCAAAACTGAAAACAACAGGCCGATGTCATGCGTCAAATGCTTCGCGAGGTCCTCCACAAAAAGATTTGATCGGAGCCAGTCGAAACGCTTTTGATAATGCTCGCGGAGAAAATCGTAACCGGCGATGGCTTGCTTGCGGAAATCTTCGAGCCATTTGCAGCCATCGAGATTGACAGTATGCCTGTTAGATTCGATTTCTCCATCAAAAAAATCGTCCGGCGCGGAAGTGGCGTCGTCGTCCGCATCGTCCGACCGTGTGTCGAACAAAGCGGCATCTTGCGTTCCAATGGGCAAAGCCTGCCCTGATTCAATCGCATGAAGATAGATGAAGTTGCGGAGGATGTGGCGCTGGATGGATTGGAGGAAAGCGCAACCGCTGCTTTCGAGGCGTTTGAAAAGATTGATGCGGCAAAAACCGATCAGCCGTTTCCCGGCGCGTGAAAGATTGTCCAGAACCTTTGCTTCGTCCTGTGAAGGCGGTTGGTCAAGCGGGGGATGGACGTAATTCGCCAAGCCGTAACGCGGCAGATAGAGCAGTTTGATCGTGTCCACCACTTGATTCGAATACAGCCGGGCGTATTGGTCATCCGGGTCGTTATCCTTGATTCGAAATTTGAGCGTGCAAGGCTTGCGCTTCGGGAAGTAAAAGCGCGAGCCGTCCTCCACTACGAGAAATTGCCGTCCCTCGGACGGCTTCGATTCACCGCAATCGGAACACTTGGCGGCGCGGGGGTCAATGGTGCCGTTGCATTTCGGGCAGACGGTGAATGCGTAGTTTCGTTGAATGAACGAGCGGGTGCGGCGGACCATGAACAAGCGCATCAATTCGCGCCAGTCATCAGCGTGAAGGCTTTTTTCAAATGCGGC
>Ga0070739_10003029_pt1 | contig 21466 bp, 18 predicted proteins | sample Coa_R1_7_FD_66445 | JGI IMG/M metagenome (GOLD analysis project Ga0070739, IMG submission 66445) | Surface soil microbial communities from Centralia Pennsylvania, which are recovering from an underground coalmine fire - Coalmine... | ecosystem: Environmental > Terrestrial > Soil > Unclassified ... | reverse complement strand
CGCATCGTAGACTTCCAACTGGTTGCGCTCGAGCGCTTGCTCGGTGACGTCCGCGGAGAGCATGTAGAGGTCCACGGGCGCGTGAATCGTGCGCTCGCTGCCGGGAGCGAGATACACCTGGTCCGCCCCGACCAGCGGAAACGGGTGGTCCTTCACCGCGTTGAGAAACAATTCCGTATCGACGCCGTACAGCAGAATCGCGCTATTGGGGTGCCGCTCGTGGGCCCACGCCACGCCTTTGACGAGCCTCTCCGCCCGCCCGCTCACCCGGTAAATCCACTGCGTAGCCGCCCAGGTCCGCGGCAGCGTCATGAACAGGTACAGCGCGGCCAGCGCTACCGCCGTGGACCGCGCCGCCCAGCCGCCGCTCCAGCCAGCCGCAAAGGCCCAGCCGCCGAGCCAGCACAGCCCGATCAACGGCAGATAGATGTAATATCCCGCCAGATGGTCCCGCAGCGGCGCCACGGGAGCGATCACGACGAAATACCAGACCAGGCCGAACACCGCCAGACATCGCCGGCGAACGGTCTGCCTCACCGCAAACACGACCAGCGCCGCCGACAGCACCGCAACGCCCGCAGGCAGAAACCAGGATGGTATCCGGATCGAGTTCCGCAGGAACACCGCAGAAAGCGACCACGACCACAAAGCCAGCAGGCTCTGGAAGACCGATGCATCCAGATGCATGGCGTAGGGCCCCGTCTTCGGTATGGGAGCAACCAGACCGTGCAGGATCGCGAATGCGGCCGCCGGCAGAAATAGCGGCAGGGTACGGCGGAAGTATTTCGGCGCGCACAGGCGTGTGTACATTGCGGCTAAGACCGGGTATACGACATTCAACTCGAGGGCGCCGAAACCCAATAAGAAGGCGAGCCACTGCCAGGTGTTGTATCGCGCGTTGCCCGTATCGACGTACCGCAGGAGAAAGTAAAACGCGAGCAGCAGGAAGAACGCGCACAGCACCTCGTTGTACACGCAGGCCCAGTCCAGGACTTCGGCCAGAGCGCTGTTCGCCACCCAGAAGATCGCCGCCCAGAAGCCCGCCGCGCGCTTTCCGGTGAGCCGCGTGCCGATCTCCGCCAGCAGCGCAAGATTCGCGAACTGCGTGGCAAACACCACAATCCGGAACGGCAGCGGCTGCAATCCGAACAGGTCGTACCCGATGATGAAGAAACACCGCTCGCTCCACGGGCGGATCGTTCCTTGGGCCCGCGGGGCAAACAGCGCGCGCATGAGGTCCGGAAAGCTATGGATCGTGCGCGCCACGCTCAGCCAGGCGAAATCGTCGGCGCGGAACCACGATTTGAACCCGTACCAGTAGAGCGCCAGACACAGGATGGAAGGAACGCTCCAATACAGGATGGCCCGGAGCCGGTTCACAACGCCATTGTAGCCGGGTTACTGCTCCGGGCCTTCGACCAGAATCCCCATCTCCCGGTAGATCGGCCGCACCAGGCGGCGCAGCGTCGGCAGCTCCCGCTGGAACATCACGGCGCCGATCGCGCAGAGCGCGCCGCCGCCGACCATCGTCCACGGAGCGCCGGCCTTCGCCGCCACCGCGCCCGCGACCAGGCTCCCGAACGGCGAAATGCCCTGGAAGGCCATCGAATAATACGCCATGACGCGTCCGCGCTTGTCTTCCTCCACGATCGTCTGCAGGATCGTGTTGCTCGCCGCCATATGCCGCATCATTCCATAGCCCGCCAGCGCCACCGCAACCAGCGACGCCCAGACCGCCCGTGAAATACCCAGCCCGATCAGCCCCGCGCCGAACACCGCCGCCGAGATCACGATGACGCGGCCCAGGCCCAGCACCGAAGGGCGCATCGCCAGCGTAATCGCGCCGAGCAGCGCCCCGACGCCCGAGGCCGCCATCAGAAAGCCCAGCGTGTGAGCGTCCCCGTGCAGGACCGTGCCGGCGAAAATCGGCATCAGCACGGTGTACGGCATGCCCACCAGGCTCACCAGCCCGAGAAACAGCAGCACGGCGCGGATCGGGTGCGAGTCCCTCACATAGCGCCAGCCCTCGACCAGCTCCGTCGTCATCCGCTGCCGCTCGGGCCGCGGGCCGGCGGTTACGCGCATCGCAACGAGCGAAGCGATCACGGCCAGGTAGCTGAAACCGTCGATCAGAAAGCAGTAGCCCTCCCCGACCGCCGCGATCACCACGCCCGCAACGGCGGGCCCCACCAGCCGCGCGCCGTTCACCATCGACGAATTCATCGCGATGGCGTTCCCCAGGTCCTCGCGGCGCTCGATCATCTCTACCACGAACGCCTGCCGCGCCGGCATATCGACCGCGTTGATCACGCCCTGAAACGCCACCAGCGCGATCAGCTCCCAGATCGTGATGAGGCCGCTCAGCGTCAGCGCCGCCAGCGCGAACGATTGCAGCATCGAAAGGATCTGCGTGACGATCAGGGTGCGGTGGCGGTTCCAGCGGTCGACCCACACGCCGGCGAGCGGAGTCAAAAAGAAGATCGGCGCCTGGCCGGCGAAACCCGTCAAGCCGAGCAGAAATGCCGAATGCGTCAGGCGGTACACGAGCCACGCCGTCGCGACCCGTGTCATCCAGGTGCCGACCAGCGAAACCAGTTGCCCTTCGAAAAACAGGCGGTAATTGCGCGAGCGGAGCGCCCGCAACAGCAGGCGCCATCGCGCGGTGTCAGTCTCGTCCGTGCTCAAGCACGAATTTCCGGCATGCCGCGTGCCGATGTACGGCCCGGCACCGGGGCTCTACTGCAGGACCGTCGCCACCGTATCCAGTGCCGCGAAGCACTCCCGCAGCCAGGTCCGGCAGTAGCGGCGCTCCGTGAACCCGAATTCGCCTCCGCGGCCGTCGGCGAAGGCGCTGAAGGAGACGCTGGCCCGGTCGACCGATTGGTATACCGACCCGTCCAGCGCCGGAATCTCAATTTCGCGCGCGCCCGCCGCCAGGAGCTCCTGCCGCACTTTGGAGTTGTCGTAGACCTCGAACTTGCCGGCGACGCCGAAGTTCTTGGCGATCACGTAATTCACATCGCGCCCCAGCGACGCGAAGCACTCCTTCAGGTGCCCGACGCTATCGACCGCGCCGCCCAGCACGTACACCACCGTGATCCCCAGCCGCGCCGCCTCGGCCTCTTCGAGCGCGCCGGCGCGATAGAGCCATTGCTTTACGTCCTCGCCCGAGCGCGCGCCGAGGTCCACCAGGGCCAGGCGCTGCGCGCTGCCGTCCATCAGATAATCGAGCACCGGCGCGATGCCGGCGGCGCTTTCCACCGCGACCGGGTCGGTCGCCTCCGGGTGGAAGCGCAGCAACTGGCCGGTGGCTCCCTCCGCATCATAGGCGCGGAAAGCGGCGTCGCGCGAGCGCAGGTAATCGGCGATGATGCGCGCCACGGTGCTCTTCCCCACGCCGCCCTTTTCCCCATGCGTGAGGATCAGGCGCGGTTTGTCGGTGGTCGTTTTCGGTTCGGTTCGGGTTCGGGTCGCTGTGCTCATGGTGTCGTTAAAGTTCCTCGATTTTAGAAAAGGGATGAGTGCCGCGGAAATGCGGGCTGCCGTTCGGACGCGGCGCCAGCAGCCTCCAGCGTGCGGCCGGGGTAAGCAGTTCGAACAGCCGGGAGATCCACGCATCCAGGTCCCCCGGCGGCACGCCGACGGCCCTGGCCAGGTCCGCCGCGGAAACAGACGCCCTCTCCAGTTGCGCCCGCAATACCGCAGGCTCGACCGAGCCGTTGGCGGGCGGCACGGGACCGCCGTTCCGCGTTCGGAGCGACGCAATCCCGGCCTCCAGCGCATCGATCAGTTCGACGGTCGTCAGTTGTGGCGCACGCGTCTTGTGCATGGTCCGCGAGGAGATGAAAGGGCAGCCTGTAGATAAAGCTCCCCCGATTCTAGCGCAATCCACGGCGCTGTGATCGAGCTTTTTCGCAGTCGCATGCGATAGACTGCCGGTGAAGGAGCGGCCGATGCCTCACGCCCCTCGGACGACCGTCGATCTTTCCGCCTACCCGGACTTGGTGATCATCTACCTCGGCATGCGGGTCAACGCCCTGGCCGGCATCAAAACCCTGGTCGGCTTCGGGCCCAAAATCAACGCTGCTGTGGCTGCCAGACCGGACGGCCTGCTGCTGCACGAAAGCATTTTCTACGGCCTGCGCCACATTGGCATGCGCCAGTACTGGCGCGACTTCGAATCGCTCGAAAGCTGGGCGCGCTCGGAGCCGCACCGCATCTGGTGGCAGAACTTCCTGCGCGACACGGGCGGCACGGGCTTCTGGCATGAGACGTACTTCCGGCGCGGCGGGATCGAGGCGGTCTATGTCGATATGCAGGCGCCCTCCGGGCTGTCCGCATTTGCTCCGGTCGTGCCCGCGACGGGCGCGATGTTTTCCGCGCGCCAGCGGGCCGCCCGCGAGGCTGGCCCACCGCCCGCGCCGTAGCGCGCTACAGTTTCACCGTCTTCCACCGCCCGCGGCGGAACATGGTGATCCCCGCCGCCGCCAGCACCGTTTCCGCGCCGGCGATCGCCGCGTACACGCCGCGCGGCCCGAGCGGCGTCGCTACCGACAGCACGGAGGCCAGCGGAATCTGCAGCATCCAATAGCAGCCGAGGTTCAGCCACGTCGGCGTGGTGGAATCCCCGGCGCCGTTGAACGCCTGCTCCATCGTCATTCCCCAGGCGTAGCAGGGGTAGCCCGCGCTGATGAAGCGCAGACAGGTCGCCGTGATGCGGCGCACCTCCGGGTCGCTGCTGAACAGCGAGGCCAGCGGCCCGGCGAACGCGAATACGCCCGCGCCCACCGCGGTGAGGAACGCCATGTTGTACCGGCCGGCCAGCCAGACGGCGCGCTCGGCCCGCTCTGGCTGCCGCGCACCCAGGTTCTGCCCCACCAGCGTCGCCACCGCGGCGCTGATTCCCCAGGACGGCAGGATGAAGAACGTAATGACCCGGATCGCCAGCGTGTAGCCCGCCACCGCCGCGCTGCCGAATGCCGCGTTCAGGCGCGCCAGCCCGAGCCAACTCGCCGTCGCAATGAAGTACTGCGCGATCGCCGTCGCGGCCACACGGAGCAGCGGGCGCAGCACCGGCCACTCGATGCGCAGATGCCGCCGCCGCAGTTTCACTCTTCCCCGCCCCCGCCACAGCAGGAAGAGTTGGAACAGCACTCCGATGCTCCTGCCGGTCGTGGTGGCGACCGCTGCGCCCGTGACCCCGAGCCGCGGGAATCGCCATAGCCCGTAAATGAAGCAGGGGTCGAGCGCCAGATTGACGAGGTTCGCGAGCCACAGCGTGCGCATCGAGAGCACCGCATCGCCTGCGCCGCGAAAGATTCCATTGATCAGGAACAGCAGGATGATGCAGCCGTTCGCGCCGAGCACGATGCGGCTGAAGCGCGCGCCCGTCGCAATCACCGCCGGCGAGGCGTCCATCAGCGCGAGCAGCCGTGGCGCAAACACCGCGCCCAAAGTTCCCGTAACCGCCGAGATCGCTACCCCGGCTGCAATCGCCTGCGCCGCCGCCACGGCCGCGCCCTCCGGATCGTGCTCGCCGATGCGCCGCGCCACCATCGCGCCCGCCGCCATGCTCAGCCCGATCCCGATGCTGAAAACGAGGATCACCATGGCTTCCGTGATTCCTACAGCCGCCACGGCGTCCGTGCCGAGGCGCGCCACCCAGAACGCGTCCACGATGGCGAACGTCGATTCCATCGCCATTTCGAGCATCGTCGGCAGCGCCAGCAGCGCAATGCCGCGGCTCAGGCTGCCTTGGGTAAAGTCCTGACTGGTGCCGGCCAGCGCCTCGCGGAGGAAGTGCCGAAGTCCGGGTTTCTTACGGTCGTATGCCGCCTGCATGCAGACCTTTCCGGAGTCTGTACTCCGAGCCCACTGATTGTGAGGTTGATGGACAGCGCTTCACGAGGATGCGAAGCGCGAACCGCTAGCGAAGTTTTGAAGCGGCAAGGACCGGCATGATTACCATATGCGGGACTTCCTGGTTCCTCAGAATAGCACAGCCGGGCCCCCGGCGCCCGCCCGCCCTGCCGGGCCAGGTGGCCGACGAAAATCCACTTGCCAAGAATTCCCCGAATGGAATGAGCGGCTTACGAGATCAGGTGGCAGATGGATCTGCCACCTGCCCCCAGGACGGCTTCACGCCTGCGGCTCACGGACCGCTCAGCAGGACCTTTCCCGATGGGCCCCGTCAAATGGAGATTGTTATAATTCTGCTGAATTCCTAGGAGGCATCGTGCGTCGTAACCAGGGACTTCTCCGCCTGCTCGCGGCCGTTCTGTTTTCCGCTGCGGCCATCGCTCAAACCCTTCCGCCAGGCGTCCAGAAGGTCACCTCCGTCGAGGGCATCACGGAGTACGCCTACCCCAACGGGCTGCGCGTTTTGCTATTCCCGGACCAGTCCAAGCCCAAGGTCACGGTGAACATTACTTACCTGGTCGGCTCCCGGCACGAAGGCTACGGCGAGACCGGCATGGCGCACCTGCTGGAGCACATGATGTTCCTGCAGACGGCCACCCGCACCAACATCAAGAAGGAACTGACCGACCACGGCGCCCAGATGAACGGCAGCACCTCCTGGGACCGCACCAACTATTTCGAAACCGTCAACGCCACGGACGAAAACCTGCGCTGGGCCCTCGAACTCGAAGCCGACCGCATGGTCCACACCCGCATGGAAAAGGCGCTCCTCGATAAGGAAATGACCGTGGTGCGGAACGAATTCGAAATGGGGGAGAACAACCCGGTCAACATCATGTTCCAGCGCATGCTGGAAACAGCCTACCTCTGGCACGCCTACGGCCATCTCCCCATCGGCAACCGCTCCGATATCGAGCAGGTTCCGATCGAGCGCCTGGCGGCGTTCTACCGCAAGTACTACCAGCCGGACGACGCCGTCCTCACCGTGGCCGGCAAGTTCGATGAGTCGAAGACCCTGCAGTGGATCGCCGACACCCTCGGCCGTATTCCGCGCCCGGACCGAAAGCTCGATCCGCCCTACACCACCGAGCCCACGCAGGATGGCGAGCGCACCGTCACGCTGCGGCGCGTCGGCGATACGCAGGCCGTCGCCGCCATGTACCACATTCCGGCGGCATCGCATCCCGATGCCGCGGCCATCGAGGTGCTCGCCGGCGTGCTCGGTGATATGCCTTCCGGCCGACTCTACAAATCGCTCGTGGATAACAAGAAGGCCGTCCAGGCCGTCATGGAGACGCTGGACCTGCACGACCCCGGCGTAATCGTCGCCTTCGCCATCTGCCGCCAGGAGCAGTCGCTCGACGATGCCCGCCAGGCTCTCCTGAAAGTCGTCGAAGGCTTCGCCGACGAGCCGCCGACCAAGGAAGAAGTCGAGCGCGTCAAGACGCGCCTGCTGAAGGAATTCGACCTGCAATTGGCCAACTCGCAGACGAGCGCGCTGCTGCTCAGCGAGTACCTCGCCGATGGCGACTGGCGGCTGCTCTTCTACAGCCGCGACGAGCTGAAGAAGGTCACTCCGGAGGACGTGCTGCGCGTCGCCAAGTCTTACCTGATGCCCTCCAACCGCACGCTCGGAGAATTCCTCCCGACCAAGGATCCCAAGCGCGCCGAGATCCCCGCCGCGCCGGACATCACCGCGATGCTCAAGGGCTACACCGGCGGCGCGGCCATCTCCCAGGGAGAAAATTTCGATCCCAGCCCGGCCAATATCGAATCGCGCGTGATCCGCGCCACGCTCCCCAACGGCATGAAACTGGTGTTGCTGCGGAAGAAGAATCGCGGCGGCACGGTGACCGCGCGGATCGGCCTCCGTTTCGGCGACGAGAAATCCGTGTTCGGCAAGAGCCCCTCGGCTTCGCTCGCCGCTGCTGTCCTGATGCGCGGGACAAAGAATAAGTCCCGGCAGCAGATTCAGGACGCCATGGATAAGCTGAAAGCGGAGATCAATGTCGCCGGCGGGCCCACCGGCGCGAACGCCGCCATCACCACGGTCGAGGCCAACCTCGAAGGAGCGCTGCGCCTGGCGGCCGAAATCCTGCGTGAGCCGTCCTTCCCCGAATCCGAATTCGAGCAGATCCGGCAGCAGCGCCTCGCCGGGCTCGAATCCTCCAAAAGCGAGCCGGCCGTGCTCGGCCGTATCGCGCTCGGCCGCCAGCTCAACAAAAACTTCCAACGCGGCGATGTTCGCTACGTTAGCACCATCGAGGAGGAGATCGACGATGTAAAGAAAGTCACCCTGGAGGATGCACGCAAGTTCTATACGCAGTTTTTTGGTGCTTCCAATGGCGAGCTTGTCATCGTCGGCCAGTTCGACCCCGCCGCCATCCGCAAGGTGGCCGCCGAGCTTTTCGGCGATTGGAAGAGCCCGAGCCATTTCGAGCGCGTGCCGCGGCCGTACACGAAAGTCGATGCCATCGACCGCAAAATCGAAACTCCCGATAAGCAGAACGCCCTCTTCATGGCCGGAATGAACACGCGCCTCACCATGGACGACCCCGATTACGTCGCCACCATGATGGCCAATCGCATTCTCGGCGGCACGTTCTCCTCGCGCCTGGTGCACCGCATCCGCGACAAGGAAGGACTCAGCTACGGTGTCAACTCCGGCTTCCAGGTCAGCGATAAGGATGAAGGCGCCAGCTTCGTCGTAAGCGCCATTTGCGCGCCGCAAAACGCGCCCAAGGTCGAGGCCGCCTTCCGCGAAGAGCTCGCCCGCGCCCTCAAGGACGGCTTCACCGCCGAGGAGGTCGCGGCCGAGCGCAAAGCCTGGCTGGATGAAAACGTCGTCGGCCGGTCGCAGGACGGCTCGTTGGCCTCGCTGCTCCTCGCCCGCGAGCGCTTCGGCCGCACCATGAAATTCGACGAAGCCCTGGAGGCGAAAATCTCCTCGCTCACCGTCGAGCAGGTCAACGAAGCCTTCCGCAAGCACGTCGACCCGGCTGCTTTGAGCTACGTCAAGGCAGGCGATTTCAAGAAGGCCGGCGTCCTGCAGTAGGGGCCGGGCATTGCCCGGCCCGCGCCGTGCCTCAAAACCCGAAATACCGTGCCGTCTCCGCTAGCCCGCGGTATAGAGCCGCGGGCAAGCCGCTCGACCACCAAACGTGTATTTCTCCGCCCGCCGCCCCCGTGAAGTAAGCACCCTTCGTATCGATCAGCCGCCCGCTCTCGTCCCCTTCGAGGCTCACGAACGTCGACGGCGGAAAGAGCCGGACCGGCTTTCCGCCATTCCCAGTGATCCATTTGGTGTCATCCGGCCCATTTGCCGTAGCCGTCCACGGCCATGCGGGGCTGCCCGCAACGTAGGTCATCACCAGCGGATAATCTCCCGTGATCCCCACCTTCTTCACCACCGGCTCCCACTGTCCCTGCCCCAGAATCACGCGCGGGCTGAAGAAGTTGGTCCCGTCCAAGCTGTCCATCGCGTAGATCCCGTCCGGCGGCTCCATGCCATTCGTATTCTGGCTGTAGTAGACGCGGATGAGCCTGCCGGACTGCATCACGATCGCGGAAGGCGTCCAGTTCCCGTGGCCTGTGTAGCACGTATAGCATTTCGGGTCGGAGGATATTTTGATCACAGGATTGCCGTTATTGAGAATCGACCACGAATTGCCGTCGCTGCTGATAAAGCCGTAAACGCTCGCGTGCTCGTTGCCGGAATTGCCCAGCCCCGGACACCCCGGCGTTCCCGCCGGAATCCCGGAAGCGTACAAATAATAAGATCCGTTGAAGTAAATCGCCGTGGGGTCCTGCAAATCGCAGATGCCCAGAGCAGCGCCGAATCCCGCGATGAGCGGCTCATTCACGTATTGCCAGCCCGATTGCGTGCCGGTTCCGTAGCAGATCCCATCCGGTGTGCCGCAGCTCCACCAGACGCGAAAAGTTCCCGTGACATGATCCGCCATCGCGGCGCTGGTCGTATTCCAGCGGTCGCGCAGATTGTGCAGCGCGCCCGCTTTGTCCCAATCGCGGCCAGGCACGGCGCGCGCCCGGGCCAGGCACGCGGCCAATAGCAAAAGATACGCCGTCTTCCTCATGAACTTGTTTCCGCCCTATTTCATGAATCCGCTCACGCCGCTGCCGGTCGCGCACAGTTCGTCATTGAGCGGATCGTCCAGCGCCAGGATCCGCCGCGCGTCCGGACTCAGCCGCTGCTGCGTCGCCTGGCTCAGCCATTTCTTCTGCCACTGCTGCTGCGGCTTATCCCAGCGCGTGTAGTACACGTGCATCGCGCGGCGAGGCCGGTCCGTGCGATTGGCGGTGCCGCCGTGCCACATGTGCGCATTCATGATCACGACCGTCCCGGCGGCGCCGGTCACGAGTTGCTCATCCGGATGCGGCCCGTACATTCCGGGAGGCGGCAGCCGGCGCCAGCGATGCGAGCCCGGAACCATACGGGTGGCGCCGTTTTCGGGCGTGAAGTCATCGAGCATCCATACGGAATTGCAGACCCAATCGCCGAGTTCGTCGCGGATCGCCCCGCTATCGGCGTGCAGCGGCTGCGGCTCATCAGTGTGGGGATCGGCGGAGCGCACGTTCAGGCTGCTCAGCTTGAACCGCGGCCCGAGCACGCACTCCATCGCCTCCAGCACTTCCGGCATCAGGATCACCCGCTCGAAAATCTCGCCCTTATCGACCAGGTTCGCGAGGCGCCGCGCGCCCGGTTCTGTCTTGAACTCCCAGCCGGCGCGGTCGCCTTCCTCGGCAAATAGCTCGTCGACGCGCCGGCGCAGCGCTTCGAGCATCGCGGGCGGGATCAAACCCGGCAGAATCAGGTAGCCCTGCTCATCGAGTTGGCGGCGGGCGGCGTCCGTCATTGCCCTCACGCTAACATGACGACATCGCCGCTACAATTCCGAGCACTCGCCCTGCCAACCGGCTCGACCGAACCGATAGCCGAAGGCTTGTCGCGCAGGGGAAGGTTGCCGCAGCCTCGGCCAATCGGCCGGAGGCGGCCACCACTACATGCTGCCGCTACACTCATCGAAGCTGCTGTATCGGCGGATCGTCCGCTCCATGACTCGGTTCTAACACGTACGGCAGGCCAATTCGATCGGGCAGCCCGCCTCTCACCCGCAGTGGTACCTTAAATCTCGATGCCTCTCCATCCGCTTGCCGGGCAGCAGCCCCCGGAATCGATGCTCGTCAACGTGCCGCGGCTGATCACAGCGTATTACACCGAAAAGCCGGACCTCGCCGAGCCCGCGCAGCGCGTGAGCTTCGGCACTTCCGGACATCGCGGCTCGTCGTTCCACGCATCGTTCACGGAATCCCACATCCTCGCGATCACACAGGCGATCTGCCAGTACCGCGCGGCACACGGGGTGGATGGGCCGCTGTTTCTGGCCAAGGACACGCACGCCCTCTCCGAACCGGCCTTCGCCACGGCGCTCGAAGTACTGGCCGCGAACGGCGCCGAGGCGCGCGTGGATGCGGAACTCGGCTATACCCCGACGCCCGCGCTTTCCCACGCCATCCTCACGCACAACCGCGGCCGGCAAACCGGGCTCGCAGATGGCATCGTCATCACCCCTTCGCACAACCCTCCCGAAGACGGCGGCTTCAAATACAACCCGCCGAGCGGCGGTCCGGCCGACACCGGCGCGACCAAATGGATCGAGAACCGCGCCAATGAAATCCTCGCCGGCGGCCTTGCCGAAGTGCGCCGCCTCCCCTACGCCCGGGCGCTCGCCGCCTCCACCACCGCACGGTACGATTTCGCGGGCCGCTACATCGAAGACCTCGGCTCCGTCCTCGATCTCGAGGCCGTGCGCGAGGCCGGTATCTCGCTCGGCGCCGATCCGCTCGGCGGAGCCGGTATCGCCTACTGGGCCCGCATCGCCGAGTGTTACGGCCTCCGTATGAGCGTCCAGCACGCGGAAGCCGACCCCACCTTCCGCTTCATGCGCCTCGACTGGGATGGCAAAATCCGCATGGATTGTTCCTCGCCCTACGCCATGGCTGGTTTAATCGCCATGAAGGATCGCTTCGACCTCTCCTTCGCCTGCGATACCGATCACGACCGCCACGGCATCGTGACCCGCAGCGCCGGCCTGCTCAACCCCAACCACTACCTGGCCGCGGCCATCGCTTACCTCTTCGATCACCGTCCCTACTGGCAGCCCGAGGCCGGCATCGGCAAGACCCTGGTTTCGAGCAGCATCATCGACCGCGTCGCCGAAGGCCTCGGGCGGCGGCTCGTCGAAGTTCCCGTGGGCTTCAAGTGGTTCGTGGACGGCCTGCTCTCCGGCTCGCTCGGCTTCGGCGGCGAGGAGAGCGCCGGCGCCTCTTTCCTGCGCCGGGACGGCGCGGTCTGGAGCACGGACAAGGACGGCATCATCCTGTGCCTCCTCGCGGCGGAGATGCAGGTCCGCACGGGCATGGATGCGGGCGAGATTTACCGCAAGCTCACGGAACTCTATGGGGCGCCCGCGTACGAGCGCATCGACGCACCCGCCACGCCCGAACAGAAAGCTGCCCTGGCCCGCCTCTCGCCCGAGCAGGTCCAGGCCACGGAACTGGCCGGCGATCCCATCGACGCCATGCTGACCTCCGCTCCCGGCAACGGCGCGGCCATCGGCGGCCTTAAGGTCGTGACCCGCCGCGGATGGTTCGCTGCCCGCCCTTCCGGCACGGAGAACGTCTACAAACTCTACGCCGAGAGCTTCGCCGGCGAGGAACACTTGCGCCGCATACAGGCCGAAGCGCAGGAGGTGATTGCGGCGGCACTGGCAAGCGTCACGGTCTGATCCGGAACAGCCGGTTTCGTCCGGCCGCGATAGGCTCGAAAAAGGAGTCGGGATACAGAGCCGGAAACAGGCTCAGGTGCCGGAAGAACGCCGCCAAACCCGGTCTTCCGGCGCTCGCGCTGAATTGCGGCTGTTTGCTCCTGGCCCCTCTTCAGGAGCCCTCATGTACCGCATTGCCGCGGCGCTCGCCGCTCTCGCACTCGCCTCTTCCGCAGCAGCAAAGAACAAAGTAAAGCTGGGGCCGGACGACATCGGCAATGGCAGTAACGACCCCGGCAAGGGCGTGAACTTCTATTCCATTGAGAAAGAGATCGTGCTCGGCCACCAGATGGCAGAAGAAGTGCGGCTTACCTCCCGCCTTTGCACCGACTCGATGGTGACCGAGTACGTCAACCGCGTGGGCCAGAACGTCGCCCGCAATTCGGACGCCAAGGTCCCGTTCACCATCCAGGTCATCGATTCTCCGGAAGTCAACGCGTTCGCGCTCCCCGGCGGCTTCCTGTTCGTCAATACCGGCCTGGTCATGAAGGCCGAAAATGAAGCCGAGCTGGCGGGCGTCCTGGCGCACGAGATCGCGCATGTGGCCGCGCGCCACGGCACCAAGCAGGCCACGCGTTCGGAACTCGTCCAGTACGCCGCCATTCCGCTGGTGATGTTCGGCGGCACGGCGGGCACCATCATCTATGAGGCCGCAACCTTCGCTTTGCCCCTCGAATTTCTGCATTTCTCCCGCGCCATGGAGAACCAGGCCGACCATCTTGGAGTCCAGTACCTCTACAAAACCGGGTACGACCCCGGCGAGTTCATCAACTTCTTCGAAAAAGTGGAATCGCTCGAGCGCAAGCATCCCGGCACACTGGCCCGCGCCTTCTCCTCGCACCCGATGACGAACGACCGCATTCACCGCGCCCAGCAGGAAATCGACCAGGAACTCCAGCCGCGCGAGGAATACATCGTCGATACCTCGGAATTTCAGGCCGTGCGCGCGCACCTGCAGGCGATTGAAGAGCGCCGCAAGGGAATGGACCTCCCCTACACACCTGCGCTGCGTCCCCGGCCGGGGATGCAATAGCGTTCAGAGCGCCTCGAATGCCCGGATCATATCGCGATGCGCCAGCACCACCGCCGGATCCCGCTGCATGGCCTCGAAGTACTTGCGCCCGAATCCATTCGCCGTCTCCGAGGGCGAGACGATCTCTCGCGCGCGGGCGATCAACCGCTCGGCATCCGCGGCTGTCGCGGGGTCCTGCTTGAAATCCAGCGTTTCATCGATCAGCACGACAAACTGCGAAAGTTCCCGCAGCCACGCAAACCACGGATCGTTCAGCACCAGGTTGAGATACTGCCCGGTGGAAGTGATCCGCTCCACATCCCTTTCGTATGCGGCGCGTTCGCTATCGAGCAGGCTCTTGTGCAGCCGCAGCAGACCGTTGCGAAGGTTGACCAGGCGCTCGCGGACAGGATCGGGCATCGGCTCCATGCTATCGCGTCTTGCATACCGTGGACCATCGTGCCTGCAAAATCGCCGCCGATGGGCGCAGATCCACGCAGCCTGAAAAAATTCCACCGGCATTCCGCGGCGGATCATTAAACTGAAAGTAATGAGTTTTCTCGATAACCTCGAAAACAATCTCAAGAACCTGGAGTCGCGCGAAGAGGGCGGCGGCGCGGCCGAACAGCAGCGCCAGCGGGAACGGGCGCGCGCCGCAGCCCTGGCCGCGGCTCCCTACGCGGAGGAGCTGAAAAAAGGCCCGTTCACCGCGGAGCTGCTGAAGCACGCCGCGCGCGTGGGCTTTGAAAAGCGCACCAAGGTGCACGTGGCGTGGCTCGGCAGCACGCTGCGCCTCGAGGCTCGCGAGCGGCGCCTGGAGCTGCGGCCCGGCGAAAATGGCGTTCAGGCGGTTTATCTCGAGGACGGCCGCGAGACGCGCAGCGAGCCTCTGGACCTCGCTTCCAGCGCCGAGGAACTGGTCCGGCGTTGGTTAAGCTGAGGGGATGCAGCGAGTCACCTTCGACCCCGGCCTCACGCAGAAATTCTCCGGCCCGGTCCGGCGCATCATCAACCGCGACGGCAGCTTCAACGTGCGCCGGCGCGGCGGCACCTGGCGCGACTTCCACCCCTATCTGTATCTCATCAACATGCGGTGGCTGCCGTTCCTGGCAACGGTGTTTCTCGCGTATCTCGTGGCCAACGTCCTCTTCGCCGCGGGTTTCTATGCTCTCGGAAGCGCTCAACTGCAAGGCGTCGACGCGCCCACGCCATGGGGCCGCTTTCTGCAGGGGTTCTTTTTCAGCTCCCACACCCTCACCACGGTCGGCTACGGCAACATCTTCCCGCGGGGCACCGCCGCCAATTTCCTCGCCTCCTTCGAATCGGTCGTCGGTGTGCTCGGCTTCGCCATCGCCACCGGCCTGCTCTATGGACGGGTCTCCCGCCCCTCCGCGCGCATCGGCTTCAGCCCCAACATACTGATCGCGCCCTACCAGGACGGCACCAGCCTGCAGTTCCGTGTAGTGAACCTCCGCACCAACGAGCTGATGGAACTCGAAGCCACCGTGATGTTCATGACCGTCGACCCGGGTGACCATGAACAACGGGCGCGTTACCAATTGCTTCGGCTGGAGCGCGAAAAGGTCACCTTCTTCCCGCTCACCTGGACCGTCGTTCATCCCATCGACCGCGACAGCCCCCTTTTCGGCCTGACCGCCGCCGATCTGGAGCGCCTCCAGGCCGAGATCCTCATCCTGCTCAAGGGCTATGACGATAGCTTCAACCAGAACGTGCTCGCCCGATACTCCTACCGCCACGATGAGCTCGTCTGGAATCGCCGTTTTGCCCCCGCTTTTTACGTCGATCCGAAGGGCGACCTGATCCTCGACGTCGGCAAAGTCGGCGATATCGCGTGAAGCTGTGGTGTTCGCATTAGCGGCTGGCCGGCGGCACGATCCCGTTCATTCGCGCGTACTCCACCATCTGGCCGTAATGGTCGAAGCTGTGCCACGCGACGATTTGCGCCAGCGACCCTACCGCGATCTCGCCGCTGCCGAACGGCGACTTCACCATCCGCACCTGGTTTTCCGCATTGATCGTCGCGACCGCCTTGTGCGCGTACGCGAAGGCGTCCTTCATGTATTGCACGATCTGTTCCTTGGTCTTCACGGATGCCGGGCCGTTCTCATCCTTGCCGATTTCGACCGGCGCCTTTTCGCCCAGAATCGCGGCGGAGACCTCGTAGATCGCCGTAGACAGGTGTTTCGCCTGCTGCGCGAAGGTCCGGACGCCCTTGAATTCGCCCTGGGTGGGGGCAAAATCGAATTTATCCGCCGGCATCGCCTGGGTGAGGCTGACGATCTCGGATTCCGCGTTGCGGATCGGCCCATCATAGATCTTCGATACGGTGGTATCGGCGGCGGCACAGCTCGCGGCGGCGCACAGAACAGCAAGGATTTTAGTCATTTGGCAGGCCAGTATAGCAGGAAACCCGTGCTTCGGCAGGTAAACTTCGCGGTTTCGCGCCGCCGGAATTAAGTTCTTGGTATAATGGAACTTACCTGCAAAATTAGGAGACATTTTTGGCTGACCAGGAACAACCACCCCAAGGCTCTCTAGTCCCTCCCGCCGGAGGCGACGGCGCGAATAAGAATCTCGTCCCCATCAACATCGAAGACGAGATGCGGCGCAGCTATCTCGATTACGCCATGAGCGTGATCGTCGGCCGCGCCCTGCCCGATATTCGCGACGGCTTGAAGCCGGTCCACCGCCGCATTCTTTTCGGCATGCAGGAGATGGGGCTGCTCCCCACCCGCCCGACCCGCAAGTGCGCCAAGATCACGGGCGAAGTCATGGGGAAATACCACCCGCACGGGGACAGCGCCATCTACGATTCGCTGGTCCGCATGGCCCAGGATTTCGCCATGCGCTACCCCCTGGTGCAGGGCCAGGGCAATTTCGGCTCGATGGATGGCGATCCGCCTGCCGCCATGCGGTACACCGAGGCCCGCCTTTCCCGCATCGCCACCGCGCTGCTCGAAGATATCGACAAGGAAACCGTCGACTTCCGGCCCAATTACGACGACAGCGAAGTCGAGCCGGAAGTGCTGCCGACCCGCGTCCCCAACCTGCTGGTGAACGGCTCGGCCGGTATCGCCGTCGGCATGGCGACCAACATTCCGCCGCACAACCTCACGGAAATCATCAACGCCGCCGTCCACCTGATCCAGCATCCGAACGCGCAGCTTCCGGACCTGTTGAAGTTCGTCCAGGGCCCGGACTTCCCCACCGGCGGCTCGATCCTCGGCCGGCAGGGCATCCTCGACGCCTACACGCGAGGCCGCGGCCAGCTCAAAATCCGCGCCAAGACCAAGCGCGAGCAGATCGGCAAGGACCGGGAAGCGATCATCGTCACGGAGATCCCCTACCAGGTCAATAAATCGAAGCTCATCGAGCAGATGTCGGCGCTGGTGAATGAGAAGAAAGTCGAAGGCATCTCGGACATCCGGGACGAGAGCGACCGCGACGGCACGCGCATTGTACTCGAGCTGAAGCGCGGCGAGCAGCCGGAAGTCGTCCTCAACAATCTCTATAAGCACACGCAGTTGCAGATCGGCTTCGGCGTGATCATGCTTTCGATCGTCAACGGCCAGCCGCGCGAACTCGGCCTGTTGCCGATGCTGAAGTACTTCATCGAGCACCGCGTGGAAGTCGTCCGCCGGCGCACCGAATACGAGTTGCGCAAGGCCCGCGAGCGCGAGCACATCCTGCTCGGATTCCAGAAGGCGCTGCAGCACCTGGATGAAGTGATCCGCCTGATCCGCGCCGCCAAGACGCCCAAGGAAGCGCGCGAGTCGCTGATCGGCCGCTTCGAGTTCACGGAGAAGCAGGCCCAGGCCATCATCGAGATGCAGCTCCAGCGCCTCACCGGCATGGAGCAGCAGAAGATCCTCGACGAGCTCGCGGATATTCAGCGCCGCATTGCCGAATACCTGGAAATCCTCGGCTCCGACAAGGTCCTGCGCGACCTGATCATCAAGGAGCTGCGCGAGGTCCAGAAAGAGTTTGGCGACGAGCGCCGCACCTCGATCGAGGAGGATACCGGCGAGATCCGCCTGGAAGACCTGGTGGCGGTCGAGGATGTGGCCGTGACGGTGACGCGCGGAGGATACCTCAAGCGCACGGCCGTCGACACGTACCGCCGGCAGACCCGCGGCGGCAAGGGACGCATCGGGATGGGCACGCGCGCCGAGGATTTCGTGGAGCACCTGATCGTCGCGTCCACCCACAGCTATCTGCTGATTTTCACCACGCGCGGGCGGGTCTACTGGCTCAAAATCTACGAAATTCCCGACGCCAGCACCACGGGGAAGGGCAAACACATCAACAATCTCATCAACCTGCAGGGGGACGAAACCGTGAAGGCGTTCCTGCAGGTGAAGGACTTCGTGCCCGACCGCTACATCGTCATGGTGACGAAGCACGGCGTCATCAAGAAATCCGAGCTGACGGAATTCGACAACCCGACGTCGCGCGGCATCATCGCGGTTTCGCTCGACGACGGCGATGAACTGATCGCCGCCCGGATCACCAACGGCAGCAACTACATCTTCCTGGCCTCGCATGAAGGGATGGCGGTGCGGTTCGAAGAGGGCGAGGTGCGCCCCATGGGCCGGCAGGCGCGCGGCGTCCGCGCCATGGATCTCGAAGAAGGCGATTACCTGATCGGCGCCGAGGTGGTGGAGAAGGAAGGCCTCATTCTCTCGATCGCCGAGAACGGCTTCGGCAAGCGCACCGATCTCGGCGACTACCGGCTCACCCACCGCGGCGGCAAGGGCGTGATCAACATGAAGGTCACCGGCCGAACCGGCAAGGTCGTGGCTGTGCTCTCGGTCAAAGAGGAATCCGAGGTGATCCTCGTCAGCCAGAACGGCAAGATCATCCGGATCGAGTCGTCGACCATCCGGCAGTCCGGCCGCTCCGCTCAGGGCGTCAAGCTGGTGACGCTCGACGAGGGCGACAAGGTCGCCGCCGCGTCGGTCATCCCGGAGACGGAAAACGGGGACGGCGGCAACGGCCAGGACACGCTCCCGCTACAATAACCGGCTACCGGTACAATGAGAACAGAGCCGCGACCGTAAGGGAGCGGTGGGCGCCCGGAAGGACACCGCTCCCTGGCGGCCGCGGCTCTGAATCGAGGCTGGGAGCCGCGGTTTCAAATGGCGCACCGGAGCCGCGGCTTTGAATTTTATGCTGGTCACCCTGAGCAATTCGGCAGAACTCGCGGCCAAGCAAGACCGCCTGTTCGAGATCCTGCGCGGCATGCGCCGCGTGCTGGTTGCATTTTCGGGCGGCACCGATTCCGCTTACCTGGCCTGGGCCGCCCGGCAGGCGCTTGACGGCAACGCCCTCGCCATCACGGCCGATTCCGCTTCCCTGCCCCGCTCCCACAAGCGGGACGCCGAAGCGTTCGTGCGCCACTTCGCGATCCCGCACGAATACATCGACACCCATGAGTTCGAGAATCCGGACTACGTCCGCAACGATCCCAACCGCTGCTTCCACTGCAAGGACGAGCTGTTCACCCGCATGGAGCAGGTGGCGCGCGAGCGCGGCTTCGAGCACATCGTTTACGGCGTGAATGTGGACGATCTGGGCGATTACCGGCCCGGGCAGAACGCCGCCCGGCAGCACCGCGTCTGCGCGCCGCTGGTCGACGCCGGCCTCACGAAGGCCGAGATTCGCGAACTCTCACGCCTGGCCGGTCTACCCACTTGGGACCGCCCAGCCGCGGCCTGCCTCAGCTCGCGCATTCCTTACGGAACGCCGGTGACGATCGAGAACGTGAAGACCGTGGAGACCGGTGAAGAGGAATTGAAATCGCTCGGCTTCCGGCAGTTCCGCGTGCGGTTTCATGGCGAGGTGGTGCGGATCGAGATCGCCCGCGAGGAAATGGCGAAAGCGCTGACCGTCGAGATGGCGCAGCGCTTCACCGCCATCTTCAAAGGTCTCGGGTTCCGCTACGTGACGCTCGATCTCGAGGGCTACCGCCAAGGCTCGCTGAACGAAGTTCTCCCCGGCCGTCAGCCGCGCCCCTGAATGACGGGCTTCTAACAGGCTGCTGAAAAACTAAGTTTTCCCCACCTGCGCCGATACAGAATCAACAACTTGCGGCGGCGATTTTGGCGGCTGCAGGCGTTTTTCAGCAGCCTGCTAAAACTCGTCTTCGGCAGCGCCTTTCTTCTTTTTCCGCCGCAGGAACACGATGGCAATCAGCAGGACCGCCAGCAGGCCGGAGATCAGTTTGACCGTCGAATTGGCATCCATAGGGTTTCCGTCCGAATGCGCAGTATAGAACACTTTGCGCGGCCAGTTCCAGTGGAATCCGAAGCCCACGGGACCGGGCGCTTGCCCACCGGCGATGCGCCACGCTGAAATCGCCCGCCAGATCCACTTTGACAGAGTCTGCGCCTGTTGACCCGCCAAAAGGGGACGGCTGGTCTATGTGACTATACTAAGTAGTTTACCTTAGTTAACCAGCATTCTGCTGCCCGCCAAAATCATTGACCGCCAAGTAGATCCGATTTACAATGGCCACATCTCGGAGGAGATAGTTTGCTGCGCCACTTTCGTACCGCATTACTTTACACGGCCGTTTTTCTCGCGGGCGCAATTCCCTCGCATGCATCCCTGATTTTCGCCAACTCCTATACCAGCAATTTCACAGGCCTCCCCCAGGCCGAGCAGACGGATTGGCAGAACGCGATCGCCTATGCCGAGGGCGTGTATTCGAGCCTGTTCGCCAACGCGATCACCATCAACCTCACGGTCGATGCCGCTTCCGGAACGAGCGTGCTAGGCAAAAGCCAGACGCAGCTCGCCGGCACCTTGAACTATTCGCAAATGAAGAGTGTTCTGGCGTCGGATGCCACATCGTCCGATGACCATACCGCGGTAAATGATCTGCCCGCGGCCGACCCAACGGGCGGCGGTAATTTCTTGTTGGCTACCGCGCAAGCAAAGGCTCTCGGCTTGTTGCCCAACTACAACGGCAGCGACGGCACGGTTACGTTCGGCGCGGGTTGGAATTACACCTACGATCCGAACAATCGGGCGGTGCCGGGAGAAATCGATTTCATCGGCGTGGTCGAACATGAAATTTCGGAGGTGATGGGGCGGTTCGGCCTGCTGGGGAGCAAGCTGGACGGCAGCCCCGATTACGGCGTGCTCGACCTGTTCGGCTACACGGCTCCCGGCGCGATGAGCCTCAATCGAACCAACACCGGCGTGTACTTTTCGATCGACGGCGGGAACACGAATCTGAAGTATTACAACAACCCCGGCGGCGGAGACCTGAGGGATTGGGCCAGCGGTACAAACGATTCGTATAACGCGTCTACCGGCTCGGGCGTGGAGAATAACATCAGCGCAGTGGACATTCGCGAAATGGACGTCATCGGCTACACCCTGGCGCCGGAGCCTGCCTCGACGGTGCCCTTGCTCCTCACCGCGGCGGGGGGCTTCGTGGTGTTGCGCCGGCGCCGTTCGAATGCCGGCTAACCCTTGGTCGTCCACATCCAGTTCTTCGATTCGTCCGTCCGCTCGTAGAACCGTGCGCCGCATTCGCGGCAGCGAAGCGCATGCTTGCGCCAGAACTGCATCACGAGATCCACGACGGTCTCGGTTTGCGAATAACGCAGATCCCGCGATCCGCAGTGCGGGCATTCTACGAGGTGCCCACCAGGAGCCT